>Ga0207671_10000628_pt1 | contig 46441 bp, 37 predicted proteins | sample KBSC24metaG_FD_184352 | JGI IMG/M metagenome (GOLD analysis project Ga0207671, IMG submission 184352) | Corn rhizosphere microbial communities from Kellogg Biological Station, Michigan, USA - KBS C2-4 metaG (SPAdes) (version 2) | ecosystem: Host-associated > Plants > Roots > Rhizosphere > Soil...
CGACCCGCCCCGGCAACGGGAGGGGCATATGGACCATCATCCGACGCTGGACGGGTTGCCGATCGAGATCGTGCTGCTCGCCGCCACCTTGATCCTGGCGATCGTCAACCTGTTCTGGGCGGCCAATGCCCGGACGAAGCAATATGGCACCAAGTGGAACATGGGCGCGCGCGACGAGGCGCTGCCGCCGATCGCGCCGCTGCCCGGCCGGCTGCTGCGCGCGCAGGCCAACCTCATGGAGACGCTGCCGCTGTTCGCCGCCGCCGTGCTGGCGGCGACCGCGGTCGGGCGGCTCGGCCCGCTCACCGCCTGGGGCGCGCATCTCTATTTCTTCGGGCGGCTGATCTACCTGCCGCTCTACGCCATGGGCACGCCGGTGATCCGCACCGTGGTGTGGATGGTCTCGCTGGCCGGGCTGCTGCTGGTGATCGCGGGCATCTTCTGGGGGTGACGAGGTGACGATCCTCCCCCGCCAGGGGGAGGTGGCACGCGGAGCGTGACGGAGGGGGAGGACGGCGATGCCCTCTCGATACCGCACCGCCGCCCGCCCCCTCCACCACCCTGCGGGCGGTCCCCCTCCCCCTGGCGGGGGAGGATCTTGGCCGCCCCATTTCGGGGCAGGCCTCGCCACACGCCCCACGCCCCGCCCCGCCCGATCGGCTACGCATCGGCGATCATGACGGGACGTTCGACCATGCGCCTCACCCCCCTGCACCTTGCCGGCGCCGCTTTTGCGGCCCTCGCTTTGCTGTCCGGCTGCGGCAAGCCCAAGCCGGCCGCCAACAGCCTCGATGCGATGGACGAGCAGCTGGTCAACGGCGCGGTGGTCGCCGATACGGCGGCGAACAAGGCGCTGGCCGCCGCCATCCGGGTCGATCCCGCCAAGGCCGGCAAGCGCCAGGCCGGCGATCGCGCCGCCACCGTCACGCTGGCGCAGGCCGCCCGGCGCCAGCAGGCGGGCAAGCCCGCCATGCCCGCCGTCACCGAGGATGGCGGCCCGAGCGCCGCCGAACTGTCCGGCACGGGCGCCACCGGCTGCCTCGGCGGGCTCGATTATTCGAACGGCTGGGCGGCGAAGCTGCCGGCCGACCTGCCGATGCATCCCTCCGCCCGGTTGCAGGAGGCCGCCGGCCATGACGGCGGCTGCCAGGCCCGCGTGGTGAGCTTCACCGTGCCGGGCGATCGCGGCCAGGTGATCGGCTGGTACGCCGCCAAGGCGAAGGCGGCGGGCTATACGGCGGGCCGCGACGACAGGCATGGCGACTGGAACCTCGCCGGCGACAAGGGCGACAGCGCCTTCTACATCATGGTCGGCCCCGCCACCGGCGGCGAGACGCCGGTCGACTATATCTGGACGCACGGGGGGTAAGGTCCTTCCCTCCTTCTATCCAATCCTCCCCCGCCAGGGGGAGGTGGCACGCGGAGCGTGACGGAGGGGGAGGACGGCGGCGTCCTGTCGGGAACGCGCCGCCGCCCTCCCCCTCCACCGTGCTTCGCACGGTCCCCCTCCCCCTGGCGGGGGAGGATTTCATCGGTGCGACGTCTGGCTGTCGATGCAGCCTGGGGCGCTCATGTCGATTGCCGACACGCGCTGCATGTCACTCGCCCGTCGCTCCTACGCAGGCAGGAGCGACGGCAAGGAAGCCCTATGTTTGCAATCGGTACGAGGGCGCTTTCAGGGAGGGGAGTCTGGCGCGCGGGGGAAGGCTGCTCTAAGGCCCATCCCATGCCTGTTCTTCTCGTCATGATCGGGGGCGCGCTCGGCACCGCGCTGCGCTATCTCGTCGGCAAGGCCTCGCTCGCACTGCTCGGGCCCGGCTATCCGTGGGGCACCTGGTTCATCAACCTGTCCGGAGGCCTGCTGATGGGGCTGCTCGTCGGCGCGCTCGCGCGCTTCACACCGCCGTTCGGCGAGGCCATCCGGCTGCTGGTCGGCATCGGCCTGCTCGGTGGCTACACCACATTTTCCACCTTCAGTCTGGAAGCCGCCACCATGATCCAGCGCGGCGAATGGCTGCCCGCCTTCCTTTATGCCGCCAGCTCGGCGGTGGGCGCGATCCTGCTGCTGTTCGCCGGCCTGTGGATCGCCCGGATCGGAGCGCCGGCATGAGCGGCGCGAAGGACGCGGGCGACGACGTCCGCCAGTTCACCGTCGCGCCCGACGACGACGGCATCCGGCTCGATCGCTGGTTCAAGCGCCACATGCCGGACGCCAGCTTCAACATCGTCTCGCGCTGGGCGCGCACCGGGCAGCTGCGCGTCGACGGCAAGCGCGCGACGCCGGGCGACCGGATCGAGGCCGGGCAGATCATCCGCGTGCCCCCGCTGGAGGCGCCGGCGCCCGAAAAGGCCAAGCCGCAGCGCGTCCGCAAGCCGCTGAGCGAGGATGAGGCGGATTTCGCGCAGAGCCTCGTCATCCACAAGGATGCGGCGGCGCTGGTGCTCAACAAGCCGCCCGGCCTCGCCACGCAGGGCGGCACCAGGACCGAGCGCCATGTCGACGGCCTGCTCGACGCGCTGGAGTTCGAAAGCGAGGGGCGGCCCAAGCTGGTCCACCGGCTCGACAAGGACACGTCGGGCGCGCTGCTGGTGGCGCGCAACGCGCGGGCCGCCGCCTTCTTCTCGAAGAGCTTCTCCAGCCGCACGGCGCGCAAGGTCTATTGGGCGATCATCGCCGGCGTGCCCTCGATCGAGGAAGGCCTGATCGACCTGCCGCTCGCCAAGCAGCCCGGCACCGGCGGCGAGAAGATGTATGTCGACGAGAAGGAGGGCGCGCCCTCGCGCTCGCGCTACCGCGTGATCGACCAGGCCGGCAACCGCGCCGCCTTCGTCGAGCTGCAGCCGCTGACCGGCCGCACCCACCAGCTGCGCGTCCACATGGCGGCGATCGGCCACCCGATCGTCGGCGACGGCAAATATGGCGGGCCGGACGCCTTCCTGACCGGCGGGATCAGCCGCAAGATGCACCTGCATGCCCGGCGCATCCGCATCGACCATCCCGACGGCGAGCGGATCGACGTGCGCGCCGAGCTGCCGACCCACTTCGCCGAGAGCCTCGCCCATCTCGGCTTCGACGCGGCGGACGGCGACGCGCTGCCGCTCGACGAGGTGAAGTTCAGCGAGACGCCCGAGGGCAAGCGCCGCGCCGCCGCCCACGCGGCGAAGGACCGCCGCAAGGAGCGCAAGGGCGAACGGCGGGGAAGAGGGCGGAGCTGATGCATCCCAATGCCGCCTTCCGCTGGGACGATGCGGCGGCGCTGCGCGCCTTCGTGGCGGCACGGGGCTTCGCGACGCTCTGCCTGGCGGCGGAGGGGCCGATGGTCGCGCATGTGCCGCTGGTGGTGACCGAGGCCGGCACGCTGCGCTTCCATGTCGCGAAGGGCAACCGCATCGCCCGTCACCTCGACGGCGCGACGGCGGTGGCGAGCGTCACCGACGCCGATTTCTACGTGAGCCCCGACTGGTACGGGTCCGAGGACCAGGTGCCGACCTGGAACTATCTCGCGGTCGAGGCCGAGGGACGGGTGCGGGCGCTCGACGAGGCCGGGCTGGTCGCCCAGGTCGATGCGCTGGGCGCGGCCTTCGAGGCGCGGCTGGCGCCCAAGCCGGCGTGGACGCGCGCCAAGATGACGCCGGGCCGCTTCGAGGCGATGCTGGGCGCGATCCGGGGCTTCGAGCTGGTGCCGACGGCGTGGCGCGGCACTCGCAAGATGGGCCAGAACAAGCGGCCCGCCGAACGTGCGGCGCTGGCCGGGGCGCTCGACGCGCGCGGGATGGCGCGCGAGGCCGGCCTGGTGCGCGGCGCATGAACCGCCTCGCCCTCTTCGATTGCGACGGCACGCTGGTCGACAGCCAGGCGAACATCTGCGTCGCCATGGAGGAATGTTTCGGCGAGGCCGGGCTCGCGCCGCCCGGCCGCGCCGCGATCCGCCGCATCGTCGGGCTGAGCCTGCCGCAGGCGATGGAGGTGCTGGCGCCCGGCCACGACCATGATGCGCTCGCCGAAGGCTATAAGCGCTGCTTCCAGCGGATGCGGGCCGAGGGCCGGGTCGAGGAGCAATTGTATGACGGCATTCCGGAGGTGCTCGCCGCGCTGGAGGCGGAGGGCTGGCTGCTCGGCGTCGCCACCGGCAAGTCGGACCGGGGGCTGCGGCTGGTGCTGGAGCATCACGGCCTCGCCCACCATTTCGTCACCCTGCAGACGGCCGATCGCCATCCGTCCAAGCCGCACCCCTCGATGATCGCGCTGGCCATGGCCGAGGCCGGCGCGGCCCCCGCCACCACGGTGATGATCGGCGACACCAGCTACGACATCCTCATGGCGCACAACGCCCACGTCCGCGCGATCGGCGTGGCCTGGGGCTATCACGCGGCCGAGGAGCTGCTGCGCGAGGGCGCCGACGCGGTGGCGATGCGCCCGTCCGATCTGCCCGCTTTGTGCACGCTGGAGACCGCATGACCCCGCCCGACACGCAGGCCGCCAACCGCTTCGCCATCCTGATCGGCCTGCGCGTCGGCGGCGCGATCCTGTGCCTGCTCGGCCTGTGGATGGTGCTGGGCGGCAGCCTCGGCGGCCGCTACGGCTTCGGCGGGGTGCTGGTGGCGGTCGGGCTGATCGAGCTGGTGGTCGTGCCCAGGCTCCTCGCCCGCCGCTGGAGGACGCCCCGGTGATCGCCGCCAAGCGCTTCTGGACGGACGTGACGGTCGCGGATCGCGGCATCCGGCTCGACGGCCGCGCCCTCAAGACGCCGGCACGCGCCGACCTCGTGGCGCCCACCGACAGCCTCGCCGCCGCGATCGCCGAGGAGTGGCGATCCGTCGAGGGCGCGATCGATCCGCGCGCCATGCCGCTCACCGGCCTCGCCAATGCCGCGATCGACCGGATCGCGCCCGATCCCGCGACCTTCGCGGCCGGGCTCGCCCGCTACGCGCAGGGCGACCTGCTCTGCTACCGCGCCGATCACCCGACCGAGCTCACCGCCTTGCAGGGCGAGGCGTGGGACCCGCCGCTCGACTGGGCGCGCGCGCGCTACGGCATCGACTTCATCGTCACCGCCGGCATCCGCCATGTCGACCAGCCCGCCGCGACCGTGCAGCGCCTCGCCGCCGCCGTGGCCGCGCGCGCGGCCTTCCACCTCGCCGGCCTCTCGCCGCTGGTCACTTTGTCGGGCTCGCTGGTGCTGGCGCTGGCGCTGGCCGAGGGCGCGATGACCGAGGAGGACAGCTGGAACGCCGCCGAGCTCGACCAGCTCTGGCAGGCCGAGCAATGGGGCGAGGACGCGCTCGCCACCGCCGCGCGCGAGGACAAGCGCCGCGATTTCCGCGCCGCGGCGCGCTTCCTGGCGCTGCTCTAATTCCTCCCCAAGCTTGGCTTGGGGAGGATTGGGTCCTCAGTGCAAGGTCGTCTCGCCCACGCGCGGCGCCGCATGCGGCACGAACCATTTCGCCAGCACGAAGCCGCCGGCCACGAAGCCGACGATCAGCGAGATGGCGAGATACACCCAATAGCCCCACGGCATGTAGAAGTTGAAGGTCGGCTGGCCGAGGATGGCATAGAGCGTCACCGCCAGGCTGGCGAACACCACGATCCTCATCCGGCTGGCGAAATCCTCGACCCGCGCCGCCACCGTGTGCAGCGCCAGGCCGAGCAGCAGGATCGAGACGATCGACAGCACCAGCCCGCCGATCAGCGATCCCGGGGACATCAGGGGAAAGCCGCCGGTGTTGAAGAAGATCAGGGCCACCGGCCCGCGCCCGTGCAGGATCAGCCCCTGCGCCGTCTCCGGCCAGGGGATGTGATAGGTGCCGGTGCCGGTCGCGGTGAGATTCTGGGCGAGCGCGGTCTGCACCGCGGCCTCCTGCGCGTCCGGCGCGACGGTGAAGGCGATGCGGGAGAGCGGCGTCCCCCAGAAGACGAAACCGATGAAGAACTGGACGATCCCGCCCAACACGCTGCCGATCACGATGCGGATCATGGCGCCCTCCCTTGCCTGTTGCCGGCATCAACGGCCGGAACCGGGGAATGTGCCGCAAGGCCGCCCGTTTGGCGAGCGCCCGTAACCGGAGCCGCCGCTCCGGCGAATGAGCAGGCATGGACAAGAAGCCGATCGATCGCCGCACCGTCTTCGGGCTGGCCGGGGGCACCGCCGCCGCCGCGCTGGCCTGGCGCCTGTTCGCCCATGACGAGGCCGCCGCCATCGCCGCGACCCCCGCCTCCTTCCAGCTCAGCGATGCCGAATGGCGCAGGCGGCTGAGCCCGCAGGCCTATAACGTGCTGCGCCACGCCGCGACCGAATTCCCCTTCACCAGCCCGCTCAACGACGAGCATCGCAAGGGCCTGTTCGTCTGCGCCGGCTGCGCGCTGCCGCTCTTCTCCTCCGCCACCAAGTTCGACAGCCATACGGGCTGGCCGAGCTTCTACGATCACCTGCCCCACGCGATCGGCGAGCGCACCGACGCCTCGCTGGGCGAGGAGCGCACCGAGGTCCATTGCGCGCGCTGCGCCGGCCATCTCGGCCATGTGTTCGAGGACGGGCCGAAGCCGACCGGCCTGCGCTATTGCATGAACGGCGTCGCGATGGCGTTCAAGGCGGCCTGAAAAAATCCTCCCCCGCCAGGGGGAGGGGGACCACCCGAAGGGTGGTGTAGGAGGAGGACGGCGGCGCGCTCTCCGATGAAACTCCGCCGCCCGCCCCCTCCGTCACGCTGACGCGTGCCACCTCCCCCTGGCGGGGGAGGATTCAGGAGGTCACGCCGCGATCCGCGCGGCGAGCATCTGCAGCCAGTTCTCGGATCCCATCGCGGCGCGATACTCGGCCTGCATCTCGGCGGTGAGCAGCTCCACCATCACCACCCCCTCGATCCACAATTCGATCACGCCGAACGCCCCGCCGCGCTTGCGATATTTGGCCGGCCAGCCCTCGCGCAGCGCGATCCGCATGACGCCGGCATGATCGAGCACCGTCGCCATGGCGATGTGGGTGGGGGTGAGGCCGATCGTGGGCAGCCGGATGCCGACCGGATCGTGATCGCCCTCCACCTCGCGCAGCACCGTGCCCTCGGGATAGATTTCGATCGCCGAGCCGCGATCGTCGTCGGCGAAGACGATCCAGCCATCGTCGGAGACCGGCGGGAACGGCGCGGCGGTGCCGCCCCACAATTCGGCCAGCACGGTGGCGACGCGCCGCGGTTCGCTGGCGGCGATGGACACGTGAAAGATCATGACGACTCCCTGCTCTCCGCCCCGGGCGGACGGCCTTTCGGGAGACACAAGCAGCGCATCCTTCATTCCCGAAGCGCGCCGTGACGAGGGTGGCAGGCGGATCGACGAACGGCCGGCGCCTGCGACGAAGGTGTCGGGTGGCGCGAGGAAAAGGGTGGATATGGTCCCCTCACCCACCTCCGTCATGCCAGCGAAAGCTGGCATCTCGGGCGGCGCGCACGGCGCCCGCCCCGGGGAGACCCTGGCTTTCGCCGGGGTAACGGGGTGGGGAGGATTGAGGCGCCTTACCGCGCGATCATTCGTAGTCCGGCACCACGTAATTCGAATCGGCGAGATCCGAAAAGCGGGTGATCTTCGCGTCGAACTTCACCGGGATGGTGCCGGTGGAACCGTGGCGGGACTTGGCGACCACGACTTCGGCCACGCCGTGCACGCGGCTCATCTTCATCTGCCAGTCCTCGAAGGCAGCGACGTCGGCCGCGCTGTCGCCCGATTCCAGCGACGCCTCCTTGGGCTTCTGGAAATGGACGTAATATTCCTCGCGATAGACGAACAGCACCAGATCGGCGTCCTGCTCGATCGAGCCCGATTCGCGCAGATCGGAGAGGATCGGGCGCTTGTTCTCGCGCGCCTCGACCTGGCGCGAGAGCTGGGAAAGCGCGATCACCGGCACGCTCAACTCCTTGGCGAGCTGCTTCAGGCCGCGCGAAATCTCCGAGATTTCCTGCACGCGATTGGCCTCGCTCGCCTTGCCGCCGCCGGACAGCAGCTGGAGATAGTCGACGATGATCAGGTCGATGCCGCGCTGGCGCTTGAGCCGGCGGGCGCGCGTGCGCAGCGCCGCGATGGTGAGGCCGGGCGTGTCGTCGATATAGAGCGGCAATTGCTCCAGCTCGGCCGCCGCGCGGGCGAGGTTGCGGAAATCCTGCTGGCTGATCTTGCCCATGCGCAGCGATTCGCCGCTGATCCCCGAGCTTTCCGCGAGGATGCGGGTGGCGAGCTGGTCGGCCGACATTTCGAGGCTGAAGAAGGCGCAGCCGGCGCCGAGCCGCTTGTTCTCGGGGATGCCGTCATCCTTCTCGCGCATCATCCGCTGCGCGGCGTTGAAGGCGATGTTGGTGGCGAGCGAGGTCTTGCCCATGCCGGGGCGGCCGGCGAGGATGATGAGGTCCGACCGGTGGAGACCGCCCATCTTGGCGTTCAGGCTGTCGAGGCCGGTGGTGATGCCCGAGACGTGGCCGCCGGAATTGAGCGCGCGCTCGGCATTCTTCACGGCCTCGGTGGCGGCCTGCAGGAAGCTCTTGGTCGAGCCCTGTTCGCCGCCTTCCTCCGCCACCTTGTAGAGCGCGACCTCGGCCTGCTCGATCTGCACCTTGGGATCGACCTCGTCGGAGGTGTCCATCGCGCTCTCGACCATGCCGCGCCCGACGCCGACCAGCGCGCGCAGCAAGGCGAGATCGTAGATCTGCGTCGCGAAGTCGCGCGCGCCGATCAGCGCCGCGCCGGAGCCGGTGAGCTGGGCGAGATAGGCCGGGCCGCCCAGCTCCTTCATCGCCTCGTCGCCCTCGAACAGCGGGCGCAGCGTCACCGGGTTGGCGATCATGTTGCGATCGACGATGCGCAGGATCTGGGTGTAGATCCGGCCGTGCAGCGGCTCGAAGAAATGCTCCTCGCGCAGCTTGATCTGCACGTCCTCGCACAGCCGGTTGTCGATCATCAGCGCGCCCAGCAGCGCGGCTTCCGCCTCGATATTCTGGGGGAGCGCGGGGGCATCCGCCGTCGGAGCGGCGGGCATCATGCGGAGCGGTTCGGCCATGGGCGCATTGTCCCCCTTTCGGGAGTCCGGCTCAAGAGAGGCGGCGATAAACTTTGGTGGAGGGTCTTGTGGATAAGACCGGGCGCCTGCCCCTCGCTCAGGACGAACGGGGAATGAAGCACATGCCCTCATTTCCCCACCAGAATGACGAAGAGAGCGAAGCCGCCGCAACACACCCTCGCCAAGCGGCGCGCGAGCGGATAGGTGCGGTTCGTTATGCCCGATCCGCGCATCATCGACGTCTCGCTCGACGAGCGCACCGTGCTCCGGCGCAATGCCGACATCGAGCAGGAGCGCAAGGTCGCCCTCTTCGACCTGCTGCACGAGAATCACTTCAAGCCGCTGCGCCCGGCGAGGGACGGCTATGACGGGCCCTACAAGGTCGGCCTGCGCGTCGAGGAAGGGCGGCTCGCGATCGACATCAACCGGGCGGACGAGAGCCATATCGAGACGATCGGGCTCGGCATGATGCGCTTCCGCCGGCCGATCAAAGATTATTTCGCGATCTGCGACAGCTATTACCAGGCGGTGCGCCAGCATTCGCCCCAGCAGATCGAGACGATCGACATGGCCCGGCGCGGCCTCCACAACGACGCGGCCGAGCTGCTGCGGGAGCGGCTGGACGGCAAGATCGAGCTCGACTTCGACACCGCCCGCCGGCTCTTCACGCTGATCTGCGTGCTGCATATCCGTGGCTGAGGTGTCGTTCGAGGATGCCGGCGCCGGCGTGCTGGTGGAGGCCGCGCGCGAGGCGGCGCGGCATGCCCACGCGCCTTATTCGCGCTTCGCGGTGGGTGCGGCGCTGCTGCTGAGCGACGGCACGATCGTCACCGGCACCAATTTCGAGAATGCCAGCTACGGCCTGTCGCTCTGCGCAGAGACGGTGGCGCTGGCGACCGCCAACGCGCAGGGCCGGCTGGCCGACGTGGTGGCCGTGGCGGTGATCGGCGGAATGATGGGCCCGGACGGGCTGCCGACCGGCACCGAGGTGGTCGGCCCCTGCGGGCGCTGCCGGCAGGTGATGAACGAGGCGGCCGAGATGGGCGGGCGCGACCTGCCGGTCTTCTGCGCCTCGGCCGACGGGCGGACGATCGAGCGCCACATGCTCTCGGCCCTGCTGCCGCACGCCTTCGGTCCGAAGGATCTGGGGCTGGGGCCGACGGAAGGCTGAGGGGCTTAGCAATCCTCCCCCGCCAGGGGGAGGTGGCACCGAAGGTGACGGAAGGGGGAGGACGGCGGTGTCCCATCGGGAACGCGCCGCCGCCCTCCCCTCCACCATCCTGCGGATGGTCCCCCTCCCCCTGGCGGGGGAGGATTTGAAAGCCTCAGCGGACCCAGTGGCAGACGCGGGTCGCGTGGTGGTGGCCGTGATGCTCGATGTGGCAGACCTGGTGGCGATGCGGGCGTGCCGACGCCGGGCTGACGGCCGCGGTCACGGCGGCGAGGGTGGCGACGGTGAGGCCGATCATCTTGTAGGCACGCATGGTGTTTCTCCTCCTGGTTGAGGAGGACATCATTGCCGCCCCGCCATGAACGGACGATGGCACCGCCGTTCATCCCGCCGCCATCCCTGTAAACAAATGTCGCTCAGTCGCGCTCGACTTGGGCGACGTCGCGCACCGCGCCGCGCGCGGCATTGGTCGTCATCGCGGCATAAGCGCGCAGCGCCGGCGACACCTCGCGCTTGCGGCCGAACGGCTTCCACGCCTTCGTCCCCTTCGCCACCATCGCGGCATGGCGCTCGGCCAGCACGGCATCGTCGAGGTCCAGCCGGATCGCCCGGTTGGGGATGTCGATCAGGATCGGGTCGCCCGTCTCGACGAGCGCGATGAGCCCGCCCTCGGCCGCCTCCGGCGAGACATGGCCGATCGACAGGCCGGACGTGCCGCCCGAGAAGCGCCCGTCGGTGATCAGCGCGCAGGCCTTGCCCAGCCCCTTCGATTTCAGATAGCTGGTCGGGTAGAGCATCTCCTGCATGCCCGGCCCGCCCTTCGGCCCCTCATAGCGGATCACCACCACGTCGCCGGCCTTCACCTCGCCGCCGAGGATGCCGGCCACCGAGGCGTCCTGGCTCTCGTAGACGCGCGCCGTGCCGCGGAAGGTGAGGATGGACTCGTCCACGCCCGCCGTCTTCACGATGCAGCCCTCGGGCGCGAGATTGCCGAACAGCACGGCGAGCCCGCCATCCTTCGAGAAGGCATGGTCGACATCGCGGATCACGCCACCGGCGCGATCGGTGTCCAGCTCCTCCCAGCGCGCCGCCTGGCTGAACGCCACCTGCGTCGGCACGCCGCCGGGCGCGGCGCGGTAGAAATGGCGGACATCCTCGCTGTTGGTCCGCCCGATGTCCCAGCGATCGAGCGCATGGCCGAGCGTCTCGGCATGGACGGTCGGCTGCGAGGCGTCGATCAGCCCGCCCCGCTCCAGCTCGCCGAGGATCGCCATGATCCCGCCGGCGCGGTGCACATCCTCCATGTGCACGTCCTGCTTGGCCGGCGCGACCTTGCTGAGGCAGGGCACGCGGCGGCTCAGGCGATCGATGTCGGCCATGGTGAAATCCACCCCCGCCTCCTGCGCGGCGGCGAGCAGGTGGAGCACGGTGTTGGTCGATCCGCCCATCGCGATGTCGAGGCTCATCGCATTCTCGAAGGCGGCAAAGGTGGCGATGCCGCGCGGCGTCGCGGTCACGTCGTCCTGCTCGTACCAGCGCTTGGCCAGATCGACGATCAGGTGCCCCGCCTCGCGGAACAGCTTCTCGCGATCGGCGTGGGTGGCCAAGGTCGAGCCGTTGCCCGGCAGCGAGAGGCCCAGCGCCTCGGTGAGGCAGTTCATCGAATTGGCGGTGAACATGCCCGAGCAGCTGCCGCAGGTCGGGCAGGCCGAGCGCTCGACGGCGGCGACCTCCTCGTCGGTGTAGCTGTCGTCGGCGGCCACCACCATCGCATCGACCAGATCGAGCGCGACCGTCTTGCCCTTCATCACGACCTTGCCGGCCTCCATCGGGCCGCCGGAGACGAACACGGCGGGGATGTTGAGCCGCATCGCCGCCATCAGCATGCCCGGCGTGATCTTGTCGCAATTGGAGATGCATACGATCGCATCGGCGCAATGCGCATTGACCATATATTCGACGCTGTCGGCGATCAGCTCGCGGCTGGGCAGCGAGTAGAGCATGCCGCCATGGCCCATGGCGATGCCGTCATCCACGGCGATGGTGTTGAATTCCTTGGCGACGCCGCCCGCCGCCTCGATCTCGCGCGCGACGAGCTGGCCGAGATCCTTGAGGTGGACATGGCCCGGCACGAACTGGGTGAAGCTGTTCGCCACGGCGATGATCGGCTTGCCGAAATCGCTGTCCTTCATCCCCGTCGCGCGCCACAGGCCGCGCGCGCCGGCCATGTTGCGGCCGTGGGTGGTGGTACGGGAACGGTAAGCGGGCATGGCGGGACCTCGTGAATGAGGCGCCGCCATAGCCGCGTGATCACGCAATGAAAAGCGAGATTATCACGCGATATGTGAAATGAAATTACGCGACCTGCGATCCTCCCCCGCCAGGGGGAGGTGGCGCCGTAGGCGACGGAGGGGGAGGACGGCGGTGATCCTTCTCGAGCGCGCCGCCGCCCGCCCCCTCCACCGTGCTGCGCACGGTCCCCCTCCCCCTTGCGGGGGAGGATTTGAGGCTCACCCCTTGCGGAACACCGGCGCTCTTTTCTCGAAGAACGCCGTGAACGCCTCGCGCGCCTCGGCGGACTGCATCGTCTCCTGGAAGAGCCGGCCTTCCTCTTCGATCCGCGCTTCCAGCGCGGCGGGATCACCCTTCATCAGCCGGCGCGTATAGGCCAGCGCCTGCGGCGGCTTGGCGGCGAGCGCCGCCGCCTTGGCGCGGGCATGCGCGAGCAGCGCGTCGGCCGGCACGATCGCGCTGACCAGCCCGGCCCGGTCCGCCGCCTCCGCATCCATCGGATCGCCCAGCAGCAGCATCTGCGCCGCCTTGGCATAGCCCATCACCGCCGGCGCCAGCAGGCTGGAGCCCGCCTCCGGCACGATGCCGAGATTGACGAAGGGCATGACGAAGCGCGCGTCCGGCGCGGCGTAGACGAGATCGCAGTGGAACAGCATCGTCGTGCCGACGCCGACCGCGAGGCCCTGCACCGCCGCCACGATCGGCTTGTCGAACCGCGCGATGGCCCGGATGAACTCGAACGCCGTCCGCCCGCCTTCCGGCCCCGCCAGGAAATCCTTGAGGTCGTTCCCGGCGCAGAAGGCATCGCCCTTGCCGGCGATCAGCACGGCGTCGATATCGGCGCGGCGCGAAGCCTCGGCCAGCGCCGCGGTCAGCGTGACGTACATCGCGACGGTCAGCGCATTCTTCTTGTCCGCCCGATCGAGATGCAGCTCGATCACGCCCTTCGTCTCGATCACCTCCACGCCGTCGGTCATGCCCATCTCCTTTACGTATACGTAAACCTCATAGCGCCACCCGGCGGCCATGGAAACCTGCGCACGAAAATTCCGGCTTTCGTCACCCAAAGGACATAAAAGGCGACAAGCCGCACGGCCCGCGCTAGAGGCCCGTTCACTATGGCAACCGAGTCCGCACCCCGCACCCTGTACGAGAAGATCTGGGAGGCGCATGTCGTCCAGCAGCGGGAGGATGGGACGGCGCTGCTCTATATCGACCGCCATCTCGTCCACGAGGTGACGTCGCCGCAGGCGTTCGACGGCCTTCGCGCGAACGGCCGCAAGGTCCGCCGGCCCGATCTCACGCTCGCGGTGGCGGACCACAATATCCAGACGACCGCGCGGGTCGACGCCGCCGGGCATCGCCTGCCGGTCGAGGACCCTGAATCCGCGCGGCAGCTCGCCGCGCTGGTGAGCAACACCCGCGCCTTCGGCGTCGAATATATCGAGGACCTGGCGCCCGAGCAGGGCATCGTCCACGTCGTCGGCCCGGAGCAGGGCTTCACCTTGCCCGGCACCACGGTGGTCTGCGGCGACAGCCACACCGCCAGCCACGGCGCGCTGGGCGCGCTGGCCTTCGGCATCGGCACGTCCGAGGTCGAGCATGTGCTCGCCACCCAGACCCTGCTGCTCAAGCGCTCCAAATCGCTGGAGGTGCGCGTCGACGGCCCGCTCGGGCCGGGCGTGACGCCCAAGGACGTGGCGCTCGCCATCGTCGCCGCGCTCGGCGCCGGCGGCGGCGCGGGCCATGTCGCCGAATATACCGGATCGGTGTTCCGCGACATGTCGATCGAGGGGCGGCTGACCGTCTGCAACATGTCGATCGAGGCGGGCGCCCGCGCCGGCCTGGTCGCGCCCGACGACGCCACCTTCGCCTATCTCAAGGGCAAGCCCCGCGCGCCCACCGGCGCGGACTGGGACAAGGCCGTCGCCTGGTGGCGCAGCCTCGCCACCGATGCCGGCGCGACCTACGACAAGGTGATCGCCATCGACGCCGCCACCATCGCGCCGCTGGTCACCTGGGGCACCAGCCCGGACGACAGCGTGCCGATCACCGGCACCGTCCCCGATCCGGCGAGCTTCGCCGATCCGTCGCGCCGCGCGGCCGCCGAGAAGAGCCTGGCCTATATGGGCCTCACGCCGGGCCAGCGGATGCAGGACGTGACGGTGGACCGCATCTTCATCGGCAGCTGCACCAACAGCCGCATCGAGGATCTGCGCGCCGCCGCCGCGATCGCGCGCGGCCGCCATGTCGCCAGCACCGTGAAGCAGGCGCTGGTCGTCCCCGGCTCGGGGCTGGTGAAGCGGCAGGCGGAGGCCGAAGGGCTCGACCGCATCTTCATCGAGGCGGGCTTCGAATGGCGCGAGCCGGGCTGCTCGATGTGCCTGGCCATGAACCCGGACAAGGTGCCGGCCGGCGAGCGCTGCGCCTCCACCTCCAACCGCAACTTCGTCGGCCGCCAGGGGCCGGGCGCGCGCACCCATCTGCTCTCGCCCGCCATGGCGGCCGCCGCCGCCGTCACCGGCAGGCTGACCGACGTGCGGGACATCGACATGAGGGAGATCGCCTGATGCGCCCGATCGGCACCATCGAGGGCAAAGCCTATCCGCTCGGCCGCGCCAATATCGACACCGACATCATCATCCCCGCCCACTGGCTCAAGACGATCACGCGCGAGGGGCTGGGCAAGGGCGCGTTCGAGACGATCCGCGCCGAGCCCGGCAACGTCTTTGACGACGCGCGCTTCCAGGGCGCGCCGATCCTGATCGCGGGCGAGAATTACGGCTGCGGCTCGTCGCGCGAGCATGCCGCCTGGGCGATGGCCGATCTCGGCATCCGCGCGGTGATCGCGCCGAGCTTCTCGGACATCCATTCGGGCAACGCCTTCAAGAACGGCATCCTCACCGTGGTGCTGCCGCAGGAGCAGGTCGATCGCCTGCTGGCGGTGGCGCGGGAGCTGCCGATCGCCATCGACCTGGAATCGCAGACGGTGACGACGCCCTACCAGGACCGCTTCCGCTTCGAGATCGATCCGTTCCGCAAGGATTGCCTGCTCAAGGGGCTGGACGAGATCGGCATCACCCTGGAGCTGGACGACGCCATCGCCGCCCACGAGGCCAGGGCGCATCGCGACACGCCCTGGGTCGAAGGCGCGGCGGCCGCCTGCCCCCTCTCCCCTCGGGGGGCACCAGCCGAAAGACAGAGCCGGATCATATCTCCGTTCGTCCTGAGCGAAGTCGAAGGACGTGCTGCAAACGACACCGCCTGAAGCACGCACTTCGACTTCGCTCAGTGCGAACGGAGTGAATGGGCTCGGGATTCGGCGCGCGATGCTTCGCCCCGGATTCGCTCCGTCACCCCAGCGAAAGCTGGGGTCTCGAGCGGCGGAGCGCGGCGCCCGCTCCAGGGAGATCCCAGCTTTCGCTGGAATGACGAGATTAGTTGAGCGCAGCGCTTCCGAGCGCGATCGCGCCCATCGGCCCCGCCTGGTCGCCCAGCGCCGGCGACATCACGAAATCCGCGATCTCCGCCGCGATGCGCGGTCCCTGGCCGTAGCCGGCCAGGCTCTCGACCAGCCGGCTGCGGATCATCGCCATGATCTGCGGCTGGTGGTTGGCGACGCTGCCGCCGATCAGGATGCGCTGCGGCAGCGCGGTGAGCACGAGATTGTGGCACATGCCGGCCAGCGCGTGCGCGACCAGCGGCCAGACCGGATCGTCCGCGCCGATCGTCTCGCCACGCCGGCCGGTCCGTTTCTCCACCGCGAAGCCCGAGGCGAGCCCCTCGACGCAATCGCCGTGATAGACGCAGGCGCCCGCCCAGTCGTCGCCCGGCGCACGGGCGACGCGAAGATGCCCCGCCTCGACATGGCCGAGCCCGCGCGCCGGCTGGCCGGAGGATATCACCCCGACGCCGACGCCAGTGCCGACCGTGACGTAGCAGAAGCTCGCCAGCCCTCGCGCCGCGCCCCAGCGCCCCTCGGCCAGCGCCGCGCCGGCGACGTCGGTGTCGAAGGCGACTGGCACGCCGAAGCGCCGGACCAGCCGTTGCGCGACGTCGGTGTGGCTCCAGCCCGGCTTGGGCGTCGCGGTGATCGATCCCCAGTGCGGCGACGCGCGATCGACCTCGATCGGCCCGAAGCTGCCGATGCCGAGCGCGGCGAAGCCGTGGTCCCGTTGCCAGCCGTCCAGCACCGCCTCGATCGCCGGCAGCGTCTCGTCGGGCCGGGTGGTCGGCACCCGCGCCTCGGCGACGATGGCGTCCGGCCCGCGCGCCAGCACGCAGATGCATTTGGTCCCGCCGAGCTCGATCCCGGCGATAAGCGGCGCATCGCTCACGCGGCCGGACCGGTCGATCCGCGGATGACGAGCTGGAAGGGCAGCATCTGGTGCGGCACGGTCTCCTCATGCTCGACCAGCGCGAGCAGCGCGCCCGTCGCCTCGCGCGCCATGTCGCGGATCGGCTGATGGATCGTGGTGAGGCGCGGCCACACCACCGACGCGATGTTGCTGTCGTCGAAGCCGACGATGGAGAGCTGGCCGGGGACGGTCACGCCCAGTTCGTAGGCCGCGTTGATCACGCCGGCCGCCATGTCGTCGTTGCACGCGAAGATCGCGGTCGGCCGGTCGGCCAGCGCGAGCAGCGCCTTGCCCGCTTCGTAGCCGGACGCGAAGGTGTAGGCGCCCTGCGCCTCCAGCGCGGGATCGGCGGCGAGGGCGTGCGCCTTCAGGCCGGCATGATAGCCTTCGAGGCGCGCGGCGGCCGAGGCATGGCTGGGATCGCCGCGCACGATGCCGATCCGCTTGTGGCCGAGCCCGGCGAGATGATCGATCACGGCGCGCGCCGCCGCGCGGTCGTCCATCGCCACGTCGGGCGCCTGGCTGCCGCCGCTGGTCGGCGCGATGCGGGCATAAGGCAGGCCGCACGCCTCCAGCTCGGCGACCGTCGCCGCATCGTCGCACAGCGGCGGGGCGAGCACCACGCCGTCGAGGCCGGAGGCGCGGGCGATCGCCTGCATCCGCCCGGAGGCCGCGCCGACATCCGCGAACGGCAGCACCAGCAGGCGATAGCGCTCGCCCTGCAGCCGGTCGAGCGCGCCGGTCTGCAGGTCTACGACATAGTTGGGGCTGGGATTTTCGTAGGCCAGCCCGATCAGGAAGGAGCGGCGCCCCGCCAGGCTCCGCGCCGCGACATTGGGGTGGTAATCGAGATCGGCGGCGGCCTTGAGCACCCGCTCGCGGGTCAGCGGACGGACATTGGGTTCGTCGTTGAAGACCCGCGACACCGTCTTGATCGAGACGCCCGCCGCATCCGCGACGTCGGTGATGGTGGAATGGCGTGTCGCTTGTCGTCTGGCCAATGCGGGTCCCCGCTCCTGCTCCCTGTACGGTCCTTAGCCATGTCCAGCGTTATCAGGCAAGCGCCGTGGCGGCAGCGGCCGCCCGCGATGCGCGGCGTCGATCAGCGCGACGACGTTGCGGGCATCGATCGGATCGACCGGCGGGGCGCCCTCGCCCCGGATCGCGGCGGCCATCAGGCGGTAGAAAGCGAAGGGATCGCCGGCGGGCACGGGCTCCGCGATCCGCTCGCCGTCGGCTTGCGCGCGGAATGCCGGAATGCCGGGCAGATCGGCGAGGAAGCCCGGCCCGGAGGGCGAGCGATGCGCGCGCAACGCCGCCTCGACCGGATCGAGCCCCTCCGTCCACCAGCTGCCCCCTGTGCCGTGCAGCGCCATGCGCGGCCGGGTCGCGGCGACCAGGGTCGAGGCGGAGACGGTGGCGCGCGCCGGGCCGTAGTGCAGGGTCAGCGCGAAATAATCGTCGGCGCGCGCAGCGGCGCGCTGGGTGGCGACGTCCGCGGCCATGGCATCCGGCCAGCCGAGCAGGCGGATGGCCTGGTCGATCATGTGCGGGCCGAGATCCCAGAGCAGGCCCGCGCCCGGCCGGGACTCGTTGCGCCAGGCGGCGGCGGCCTCGGGCCGGAACCGGTCCCAGCAGGCCTCGAACAGGGCCGGCGTGCCGATCGCGCCGCGCGCCAGCCCATCCTGCAGCGCGAGGAAGTCCCCGTCCCAGCGGCGGTTGTGATAGACGCTGAGCACGCGCCCCTGCACCGCCGCCAGATCGATCAGCCGATCGCAGGCCGCGGGATCGGGCGCCATCGGCTTGTCGATCACGACATGGCGGCCCGCCCGCAGCGCCGCCTCGGCATGCGCCGCATGGAGCTCGTTGGGCGTGACGACGACCACCAGATCGACGCCCTCCACGGCGAGCAGCGCCTCGATGTCCGGCACCACCACGGGCCGGTCGCGCCGATCGCCGGCCTCGGCGCGGGAGGTCATCACGGCGGCGATGCGGTAATCGGGCAGCGCCTCGATGATCGGGGCATGGAGGATCGCGCCCGCCAGGCCGTAGCCGACGAGCCCGACACCGATGCGGGAGGTGTCGCTCATGCCGCGCTGCTGCGCCCGCCTCCGCCCAACGTCAAGGCCGGGCCGGTGGCACGGGCTCGAACCAGCCGAGACGGCAGCGCGGCGAGCCCGCCAGACCGACCGTCCGCGCCTGGTTCGGATCGAACACCCGCACCGCATCGCCCCGGCACAGCTGGCCGCCCCATGGCTCGGTCGCGAGACTGCCGAACGTGTTCAGGCGCGACAGTCCGGGGCAGCTGTCGGCGAGACGGTTGCGATAGGTCTTCGAGCCGACGTGGAAGACGAGGACATCCTCGCCCTCGGCCGTCGTGCCGCCCATCTGCCGCGGATCGATGCAGGAGACGGCGCCGGCCGGCTTGCCCGCCGGCGCGGCCGCCAGGGCCGCGGGGGACAGAATCAGGCCGGCGGCGAGCGCGATCATCATCTTCATGGGCGACCTCTCCCGGAATAACGCGCGAACCCGCCTGCGCGATGCATCACGCCCGGCTGGCCCCCATCCGGTCGGCATGGGCATCGGTGGCGCGCAGCAGGCGATCGAGGATGCCGGGCTCGCTATAGGCGTGGCCCGCGTCCGGGATCAGGTGGAAGGCGGCCTCGGGCCAGGCCCGGTGGAGATCCCAGGCGCTGCGCACCGGCGTCGCCGCATCGTAGCGGCCCTGGACGATCGTGCCGGGAATGGCGCGGATCCGGTCGACGTCGCGCAGCAACTGGCCCTCGTCCAGCCAGCCCTTGTGCGTGAAATAATGATTCTCGATCCGCGCGAAGGCGAGCGCGAAGCGATCCTCGGCGAAGCCGCCGGTCATCGCGGGATCGGAGAGCAGGGTGATGGTGCCCCCTTCCCACGCGCTCCACGCCCGCGCGCAGGCCATCTGCGCCACCTCGTCATCGCCGGTGAGGCGCTGGCGATAGGCGCTGACGAGATCGCCGCGCTCGGCCTCGGGGATCGGCGCCAGGAATTTCTCCCATTTGTCCGGGAACAGCCAGGCCGCGCCCCCCTGATAATACCAGTCCACCTCGGCCTGGCGCAGCAGGAAGATGCCGCGCAGGATCAGCTCGGACACGCGATCGGCATGGGCCTCGGCATAAGCGAGGGCGAGGGTCGAGCCCCAGCTGCCGCCGAACACCAGCCACTGCTCATGCCCGCACATCGCGCGCAGCCGCTCGATGTCGGCGACGAGATGCCAGGTCGTGTTCGCCTCCAGCTCGGCATGGGGGCGGGATCGGCCGCAGCCGCGCTGGTCGAACAGCAGCACGTCATAGCGGGCGGGATCGAACAGGCGGCGATGCGCCGGGCCGCAACCGCCGCCCGGCCCGCCATGCAGGAAGACGGCGGGGATGCCGCCGCGCGTCCCGCAGCGCTCCCAATAGATCTGATGCCCGTCGCCCACGTCGAGCAGGCCGGAGTCGAAGGGCTCGACGGGCGGATAGGGGTGGCGCAGCGGATCGGTCATGCGCGGGACACTCGCAGAGCCTATCCCGTTCGCCAAGCCGGCTTGTGAAGCGATGCGACACGCGCCTAGCATCCCGGCGGACACAGGAAGAGGATCCGGACCATGAGCGACGAACTCGTCTTCTACACCAACCCGATGTCGCGCGGCCGGCTGGTGCGCTGGATGCTCGAGGAGGTGGGCCACCCCTATCGCACCGAGATCATGGATTACGGCACCACCATGAAGGGCGCCGACTATCTCGCGATCAACCCGATGGGCAAGGTGCCGGCGATCACCCACAAGGGCCAGTCGGTGACCGAGTGCGCCGCGATCTGCACCTATCTGGCCGATGCCTTCCCGGATGCCGGGCTGGCACCGCCGCCCGCCGAGCGCGCGGCCTACTATCGCTGGATCTTCTTCATGGCCGGCCCGTTCGAGCAGGCGGTCACCAACAAGTCGCTGGGCGTCGAGGTGACGCCGGAGCGCGAGCGGATGGTCGGCTACGGCACGCTCGATCGCGTGCTCGACACGGTCGAGGGAGCGCTTGACGGGCGCGCCTTCATCGCCTCGGATCGCTTCAGCGCCGCGGACCTCTATGTCGGCTCCCACCTCGCCTTCCAGATGATGTTCGGCAACATCGAGGCCCGGCCGACCTTCAAGGCCTATGTCGACCGGCTTCACGCCCGGCCCGCCTTCCTCCGCGCGACCGAGCTGGACGGCGCGATCCCGGCGCCGGCCGCCAGCTGACGCGAACAGGCATTCGTATCGATTGCGCACGCGGCCCGATCGTCCGTCATCCCGACGAAGGTCAGGATCCATTCCGTGCAACGCTCATGGTCCTGGCCCCGCGCGGAAAGCGCCACATCGCGATGCGGCCAGCGATGGGCGAATGGATCCCGGCCTCCGCCGGGCTACCTATTTCATAATTCGCTGGTGATCTCGATTTGACAGCGTCCCAGATGAACCCGATTCGGATGCCTATGGTGAACCGGTGGCTGAGATTCGCGTCCATCCATTAGAGCCGGTGTCATTAGCTCGAGTGCAGTACCCGCCCGCATTCTGCGGGCGGGTATGACGAGCATCAGAACTGAGCAGCTGGCCGCACCAGTGACCAATGTGGCCGATCATGCTCAACACCGTTCTGGTTTGCCGCCTCAAGATCAGCGCCAAGCTTCGGGATAAACGAAGCATGAGCCTCGATGAAGCGCCGAGCGTCAATCTGGGCATCGCCCTCACTCCGCGTCGCGGAAGCAGTATCACGCTCGACAGGCATACGAACCTCCAGTGGTCCGCCGCTAATGACCGGGCTGACGGAGAGACCGTGCCTTCGATTGTCCTCGTTTGAACCGCCGATCTCCGCAGGAAGGCCATCATTCCCGTCGATTCGAACACGAGCAGGTCCGCCAGTCTGCATCGATTGGATTGGAAGTGTAACGCCATCGCCATAGCTGAAGGCAATATCGTCGAGACTGCCGGTTGACCCGTCATTACGCGTGAATGAACCGGTATTCACCACCAGATTATCACCAAGCTCATGCGTTGCTTTAGTCGGGGTGCCTGTCAGATCAATCGACGAAATGCTCGCCTGCGACATCGACAGGAATTCGCCTGGATCGACCTTGCCATCGCCATTGACGTCACTCCAGACGCCGAAGCGCGCCCAGGCATCGTCGGTAGCCGAGAGCCGGCCATCATGATTGCCGTCAAAAGCAGCCAGCCCGGCCAAATCGGATTGCGCGCCCGCGACGTCATTGACGAAGGAAAGCTCGTCCGCACCCGAAACTGTGCCGTCGCCGTTCCGGTCGAAGGCAAGCAGCGCGTCCCCCTTAGATATCCACCCGGTCCGATCTGCCTGTCCGTCGCCATTCCAGTCGAACCGCGTACCGGAGACGGCTTGATCGACGAGATGCACGCCGTCCCCGTTCAAATCCAGGACGATCGGGGATGCGAGTGAACTACTCCCATCCTTGAATCGCAGGGTCTCGATACCGACCAACGTGTCCGTACCGTCATCCCCATCCGTTCCAGGCTCGTCGTCGGTGATCGAAATGATGCCGCCCGACGTGCTCAACGAATAGCTGGATTGCGCGCCCAAGTAGGCGGCCGTGTCACTCCCTGCACCGCCGGAGAGTGAGTCATCGCCGGCATCGCCATGCAGGATGTCATTGCCACCATTGCCGGCGATCGTATCGTTTCCACCACCGCCATGCAGCACGTCGGCGACTTCGGTTCCGGCGATTAGGTCATTTCCGGCCGTGTAGGAGACACTACCGCCTCTGCTGAGAACGTCGAGCAGGTCACTGCGATCCCAGACGGTGCCATCTGCAAATCGGATCGCGCCAAGCCCTTGCTCCACTCCATTGCCCCAGAACTGATAGTTGATGTGGAACTTGTCCCCGGTCGCGGGAATAGTGATGTCGAGGCTATCTCCCGAGCGGGTGAGTTGCACGTCATTCGGATTGGCGTCGATCAGTGCCAACACGTCCGAGCGGATGTAACCGGAACCAGGATTGTTGAGCGTATCGTGCCCGTCGCCCTTCGCGAAGATGATCGTATCGCCACCGGTTCCCGAAACGGAAAGCTGATCATCGCCATGGCCGGGCCGAACGATCCTTCCATCCTGAGGCAGGCCTATCTGGTCGTTGCCGTCGGTGCCGAAGACAACAGCCTTTGTAGCAATATCAGCCGCCGACCAGCTCGTGCCGTCGGCGAACTGAAGCTGCTCGATCACGTACCGTGCGTCCGAACCGAATTGGCCGCGCAGAGTGATGCTCCCCCCCTGCGCGAAGGTCAGGATCGCGTCATTGCCGACATGTGCCACCGCAACGTCGCCAATGCCGATCCCGGTGCCAAGCCGTAGCGTGTCGTTTCCTCCATTGGTGTAAGACCCGCCAGCGTAGTCGACGATAACGTCATCGCCATCGCCGGCCGCGTAGAGATAGGTGTCATCCCCGGCAGCACCGGACAGGGTATCGTGCCCTGTTCCGCCACTTACCGCATCGGCTTGCGCCGTTCCGACGAAGGTGTCGTCGCCGCCGCCAAGGTCGAAGGAGGCAATACCGGAAATGGAGAATGCCGACAGATCGGTGGTCTCCGTCGCGTCGGTCCGCGCGAGGACAACCCCGGAATAGCCGCCACCGGAGATCTGCTCGACATTCTGGAAGCTCGCGAGACGGATGACGGTGCCGTCTGCGCCGGCTTGGATCACGTCGTTGCCCGCACCACCGTCGACCTGATCAGCGCCCGTCGATACGCCAACATAGCGGATGACGTCGTCGCCATCCCCGGCATTGATCACATCGCCGCCAAGCGAACTGGTGATGATGTCATTGCCGGCGCCGAGCTTGATCGAGACGATCCCATCCAGCTGGGTTCCCGACAGATCGAGGGTGTCGGCGTCGTCTGTCGCCTCGATCGTGACATCGCTATGACCCTGTGCAGTGATCAGCTCGACGCTGGCCAGATGGGTCAGGCCGATTACCGTACCATCGGACGCGGCCTCGATCCGGTCGTTGCCCGTGCCGCCATCGATGGAGTCGACCCCATCCTCGTCCCCATCGAAGACGAACACGTCATCACCACCGGCACCCGCGAGAGTATCGTTTCCGCCGCCCCCCTGGAGCTTATTCGAACCATCGCTTCCGATCAGCGTATCTGAACCCAGGCCGCCGATCAGACCTTCGATCCCGACAAGGGTCTCCACCTGTGTCGAGCTGTCGCTGGTGACGATCGTCGCCTTACCGGCACCGAGATCGATCGACCATTTGTCGAGCGAGAAACTATAGTCGGCGATGTCGAAGCCGTCGCCGCCATCCAAAAGATCGGTACCGGTATTGCCAGAGAGGATGTCGTCGCCGGCGCCGCCATATAGCTTGTCGTCACCCGCTCCGCCATCGATCGTATCGTCGCCATCCGACCCGTATATGGTATCATTGCCGCCAGCCGCGATGATCGTGTCGTTGCCCGCCAAGCCATCGATTGTGTTGTCGCCATCATCGCCGACAAGATAATCGGCTCCAGACGTCGCCGGCTGAGCTAGCATGATGCTCTGGAAGTCCTTCGACTGCCACACGGTGCCATCGGCGAATTGCACCTGCTGAATGCCGCCCATGCCGCTTCCGGCGAATTGGTCCTTAACCGTGACTTGATCGATGCCGTTAGACAGTATGACCACAAGATCATCCGGCGCATCGGCCGTGCGGGTCAACCGCACATCTGCCACCGCGATCCCACTGCCGAGAACGAGCCGGTTGGTCGCGCCATCCGCCGTCTCGATGATCGTGTCGGAACCGTCGCCGACCCCGAACATGTAGGTGTCGCTGCCAGCGACCCCTGAAAGTTGGTCGTTCCCGGCCCCTCCGGCGAGGACGTCGTCCGTGCCGAAACCTTCGATGATATCTTCTCCGTTCGTTTCGGACGCGCTGATCGTCGAGGCGCGCAGCTGGTCCATCGTCGCAGTTGTGCCATCCGCGAAATGGAGCAATTCGACGCCCGATCGACCGCCGGGGTCAAGGCCGTCCAGTGTGATCGAACCGGTCATCGAGGCAAAGGACAGCACCAGGGGCCCGCCTTCGCGGTGCGCCGCCAGGCGGAGATCCGCCAGATGGATACCCTGGCCGAAACTCAGCGTATCTCCATTTCCGGCACTGCCCGCCTGGCGCGGATCGCTGCCGGCCGCGTTGTCGTCGATGATTGTGTCGTCACCGTCGCCGGCATTGTAGACATAGGTGTCGTTGCCAGCTCCTCCGACCAGAGTGTCGTTGCCGGCACCCCCCTGCAGACTGTCCGCGAAGTTGCTGCCGACGAGGCGATCATCGCCCGCCGTGCCTATGCCGCTTGCCTTGTCCGCGAGCATCGCCCGTGTCCAAACTGTGCCGTCACTGAACTGGACCTGCTCGATTCCCGACGTCGAGCTGACATTCTGCTCGTCAAGATAGATGACGTTGTCGTCGTCAACATAGAGGATCAGGTCGTCCGGATCCGTCGGCGAGACCATGATCTTCACATCTGCGGGACTGATGCCCTGCAGCACAAGCGTGTCGGTCGAACCTGCGTCCGTCGGATCATAGATGACGTCATGCCCATCACCGCGGGCGAAAATGTAGGTATCCGAGCCCGCGCCGCCGCGCAGGGCGTCATCGCCCTTCATCCCGCGTATGGTGTCATTCGTACTGGCGCCGACGATCGTATCGTCACCCATGGTTACAGCATAGGCGGAACCGTCGATTGTCGTGCCCTGCAGCAGATTCAGGAGTGTCGGAACATCCCAGCTCGCGCCCGACTTGAAACGGACGGTGTCGATCCTGTTCCCGCTGAACTCCGACTTGATATAGATCTGATCCTGGGTTCCCTTGATCGAGAGGACGAGGCCAGAGGTATCACCATCGTCCATGGCCCGGGATACGACGACGTCGGACTCATCGATGCCTTCATCAAATTGAAGGGTATCGTTGCCAGCCCCATCATAGATGGTGTCGGAGCCGTCGCCTCGGTTGAATATGTAAGTATCGTTGTCGTAGCCACCGTCGATATAGTCATTGCCCTTGCCGCCGGTGATCACATCGTTGCCACTGCCGGCGGATATCTCGTCGTCGCCGCCGAGCGTGTCGATCACATCGGCGTAGGCGGTACCGGAGGTGCTATCATTGTCGTTCGTGAACGAGGTCGACAACAACCTGGCTCGCATCTCTGCGGCCGTCAGCACCGTGCCGTCGGCAAACTCGAAATTCTCGATGGTATGCGCACTGCCGTTGTTTTGGTTGCAGATGTAGATCCGGTCTGTCGTCCCGGCGATGGAGATGATCAGACCCTGGCTGTCGCCGTCCGCGACACCGGGGGACAAGATGAGATCGTTGATCGTGATTCCGGTACCAAAACGGAGCGTATCGACATCGTTATCGTCGACGATCGTGTCGAAACCGTCCCCTCGGTTGAAGATATAGGTATCCCTGCCATACCCTCCGTTGAGATAGTCGTTGCCGCTACCACCCGTAATAATATCATTTCCGTTGCCACCGAATATTTCGTCTGCACCGGTGCCACCGTTGATCGTGTCATCATAGCCTGTGCCCTGGATATGATCCGCTCCGACCGTCGTGGCTTGCTGCATCAGCGTGGCGCGCAAATCTGCGTCCGTCAGCACTGTCCCGTCGGCGAACTCGAAGCGCTCGATGCCATGGCCCGCGGCGCTGTTCTGGTTACGGATGTAGATGCGGCCTGAGCCGCCGGCGATCGTGATGATCAGACCCTGGCTGTCGCCGTCGGCATAGCCGGGAGAGAGAATGAGGTCGGACGGGGCAATCCCGGCACCGAAGCGCAAGGTATCTGATCCGTTATCGTCGTAGATCGTGTCCGAGCCATCACCGCGGCTGAAAATATAGGTGTCGTCTCCCGAACCGCCGTTCAGAAAGTCGTTACCCGTTCCTCCCGTCAGGGTGTCATTGGCCTGACCGCCGTTGATCTCATCGTCGCCGGCACCGCCGTTCAGTGTGTCGGCGAGAACCGTTCCCGTTATCAGATCGTCACCAGCGGTCGCCCTGCTCTGCATCAGCAGATTATAGAGATCGGAATTAGTCAGTACCGTACCGTCGGCAAACTCGAAACGCTCAATCGTATTGCCGGAATTGTTCTGTCCGACGATATAAACCTGATCACTGGTGCCGGCTATGCTGATCACGAGCCCCTGAACATCGCCATCTTCGAGCGGGACGGAGAGGAGAAGATCGCTCGCGGCGATGCCCGCCCCGAAGCGTAGTGTTTCTATGCCAGCGCTATCGAGGATCGTATCGAGGCCATCGCCGAGATTGAACAGATAGGTGTCGTTCCCAAAGCCGCCGGCGAGATAATCGTTCCCCGCGCCACCAGCGAGGGTGTCGTCCCCATTATTGCCTATGAGACGATCTGAACCTGCCGTTCCGGTCATCACGTCCGCGTTGTTCGATCCTGCTATATTGGTCGGAACCGGCCCAGCGAGTTGCGAGATCGTATCTCGATTCAAGACCGTGCCGTCGGCGAAGTGGATTTCCTCGATGCCACAACCATTACCCGTAAGCTGGTCCTGGAGGAGGATCGAGCCGGCAAGTCCGTTGAAGCCGATCAGGACGTCATTTGTATTCTGTCCACGGCGCACGACGATCAGGTCGGAAGGCGCAATGCCTGCGCCGAGCTGGAGGACATCCGTTCCACCACTGCCCCACGGATCAACGATGCGATCGTTGCCATCACCGAGATTGTAAACGTAGGTGTCGGCACCGCCGCCGCCGCTTAGGTCGTCATTGCCCAGACCGCCGATGATCGTGTTGCCCGCTCCGCCATCGACAATCACGTCGTCGCCTGCGCCGCCATCAACGGTACCGACGAACAGTCCGTCGCGAACGATATCGTTGGCAGAGGATACCGACTGGGCCTCGAGCGTGGCTTCAATCGCCGCCTTGTTCCAGATCGTCCCGTCAGCGAAGCGAAACTGCTCGACGCCATCTGAGTTGCTCTGGTTCTGAAGCAGAATCGAGCCGGAAGCATTCGCGAAGCTCACATAGATATTGAGCGCGTTCAATGGGTCGCGAGAAAGGATGATGTCGGCCGGGGCGATGCCAGATCCGAACTGCAGTGTGTCGGTGCCGTTACCATTGTACGCCTCGGTGATCCGATCATCGCCGTCGCCGAGATTGTAGATGTAGGTATCGCCACCCGTTCCGCCATTGATGTCATCGTTACCCAGGCCGCCGATGATCGTATTACCGGCACCTCCATCGACGATGACATCATTGCCGGCGCCCCCGTCGACGGTTCCAACGAAACTGCTGTCGCGAATGATGTCGTTCCCGGCAGAGGTGGACTGAGCGACGATATGCGCCTCAATGGCCGCCTTGTTCCAGACGGTGCCATCCGAAAAATGGAATTCTTCAATTCCGTCAGACGTATTGGATTGGTTCTGCAAGAATATCGACCCAGCGGCACCCGCGAAGCCCACATAGATATCGTCCATGGTCAGAGGGTTGCGCGTGAGCAGGATGTCGTCAGGCGCGATACCTGCGCCAAATTGTAGGACGTCTGTTCCATTGCCATTGTAGGCCTCGGCGATACGATCGTAACCGTCGCCAAGACTATACACATAGGTGTCGCCACCCCGTCCGCCGTTGATGTCGTCGTTACCCTGGCCGCCGATTATCGTGTTGCCTGCATCCCCATCTGCGATGACATCATTGCCCGCACCGGCGTCGATCGCGCCGACGTACAGTCCATCCCGCACGATATCGTTGCCCGATGAAGACGCCTGGACCGCAAGCATCGCCTCGATCGTGGCCTTGTCCCAGATCGTGCCGTCAGCGAAGCGAAACTGCTCGACTCCATCTGAATTGCTCTGGTTTTGGAGGAGGATGCGGCCTGGTGCATTCGCGAATCCCACGAAGATATCCAGCGGATTGCTGGGATCGCGGCTCAGCCGGATATCGGCAGGCGCGATCCCGGCTCCGAATGAAAGCGTGTCGACGCCGCTGCCATTATAGACCTCGGCAATACGGTCATAGCCGTCGCCGGGATTGTAGACGTAGGTGTCGCCGCCAGTCCCGCCTGACAGATCGTCATTCCCGCGACCGCCGACGATCGTATCGGCGCCATCACCGGCGGTGATGACATCGTCTCCATCTCCGCTGACGATGTTCGTGCTGCTGCTTCCGTCCTGGACCCGATCTGGTCCGAAGGAGCCCGCATGGTCTGCGACGGCCTGCATGAGCGTCGCGCGGCTCCACGTGGTCCCATCGGCGAACTGAAATTGGTCGATGCCCGACGAACCACCATTATCCTGGTCGTTGAGCAACACCGATCCAGCGTGCCCGCGAAAGCGGATCCAGACATCGCGTGCATCTGCAGGATTTTGCGAAAGGATGAGATCCTCCGGACGGATTCCAGGCCCGAAACTCAGGACATCGCCAGAACTTCCAGAGCCGTCGCTGATCCGAATATCGCCGTCGCCGAGCTGATAGGCAAAGGCATCGTTGCTGTTTCCTCCGTTCAAGTCTTTCGACCACGTCGTTGGGACCGCATCACGCAGCGATCCTTGGAACGCTGCTCCAGTGCCCATACGCGCGATATCGCGCAAAGTGACCCGCGTGCCGTCCTGGAAACGCAGCTCCTCGATCGAATTCGATCCGTTGGCGAGATCCTGATGCTTCAGCCTGATCGTGTCGCCGTTCGATCCGATCGACAGGATTATGTCGCCGGGATTGCTCGGATCATAGCTGACCGAGATATCGGCGAGCGAGATGCCGGCGCCAAATACGACGGCGTCGACATCGACCGCGGAGCCAACATCGTCGATGGTCACCCGGCCGTCGCCAAGGTCGAAGAGATATGTGTCCGACCCGTCGCCACCACGTAGCGTGTCGTGGCCACCGCCCCCATTGAGGGTGTCGTCATAGACGGTGCCGTTCAGGGTCTCGTCAACCGCTGCCCCGTGGACTGTGCTGCCGGCGGTCTTTGCGAAGGTCGCGTGCGAAGCAATATCGCTCTTGCTCCAGCTTCCGCCGGTGAAGCTCACCTCCTCGACACCTTCGCCGAGGTTCGTAACCGCGCCGCGTAGGTCGATCCGGTCGCCGGACGCGACGCCATCCACTAGGAGGGAGAGATCGACGCCGGACGAATGCGCGACCACTGTGACATCGGTCGCCGCGATGCCATCGCCAAATTCGAGCACATCGTGGTCGGACGTCGAGGTGCCGGTATCGCTCAGTTGGTCATGGCCGTCATCTTTTCGGAATATGACTGTATCGTTACCCGCACCACCGTCGATCCAATCGTCGCCAGCGTCACCCGAAATATAGTCGTCGCCGCCACGCGCGAAAATTCGATCGTTCCCGTCATCGCCCTGAAGCCAATCGGAGCCTCCCCAGAGCGGATTTACAGGATTCGTGTCGGCGCCCAAAAGGAAGTCTTTCCCGTCGCCACCGGACAACACATTGGCATTTCCTCCAGCCGCGTCGAGAACATCGTCGCCCGCACCTCCAATCAGCCAATCGTCAAGCGCACCTCCTACCAGTACATCATTCCCTTCACCGCCGAAAAGATCATCGCCAGTATCGCCGCCTACAATCGTATCGTCGCCGAGCCCACCCTGGAACACGTTTGCGATATGAGCCGGGCTGTCAGCCGATGGCTGATCGCTCTTATGCGGCCTGCTTGCGGCCGTCAGGTAATCATCACCCGCCCCGCCCTGAATGACGGTTTTTCCGGCGCTGTCGATCGTATCACCAATCGCAGCTGTGCCGACGTAGATAACGCGCTCACCGTTCAAACCATCGTTGAACGGCTCGAAACTGAAGGTGACCTGCCTAGCATCGATGCCCGCATGACCAAAGAAATAAGAAAGCCCACCGTCCCAATCATGAGCATTCCTTTTCAGAAGCCCGAGATCGCTCGCCTGCGACAGGACAAGCATCCATTCGGCAGTAAAAACGGAATCTGGCTCAGAGGCCATCATCGCGTTGATCTGGTTCGTATTATTGAGGTAAACCTCAAGCCGCTGAGCGATATCGAGGTTTCCCAGCAACAGGTCGAGACCGTAATCTACCTTAGTGAAATCACCTGTATCCTGCGTTACGCCATCGATGACCGATGGGCCACTATCAGGCTTCGTCGAAGTTACAATCCCACGAGAAATTGTATTATAGAATGCGCGCTTCGCAAAAACATCTCCACCGATGAACTGCATTTGCTCGGCAGCTTGCATGACACCGTAGCTCAGGAGATCCTGAGCAGTGTCGAATTTGACTCGATTGTCGCTGCTGGTGCCATCCTTCCAATAGATGTAGGACTTGGCTCGCATGCCGTAAGATCCACCATCCACCGCAGCACCGTTAATGACGATCCCGCCAACGGACTGAATGATCCCATTGATCGCGTCAGCCGCGGTATTGCCTAGCGATCGAGCGACAGCCTTCTTGCCGCCGTCATTTTTCCACACCGATGCGACAGCGAATGCGTTATCCCCCGCATCGAAGGAAACAATTGCCCCCGATTCAGGCTTTCCAGTGAACAATCCACCAATCAGCCCGCCGATCAGATCGCCGATGAAGGCGCCGATTGCCGCTCCGATTCCAGGAATTTGAATCAGGGACTGCCCTGCAATCGCTCCAAGCGTGCTACCAACAGAGGATCCGAGTTGCTCTCCGATCTCATCCCAATCTCCGATGGCATTCGCCAGTTGCGTTCCAACAAAAGCGCCCGCAAAATTTTCGATATTCGCAAGGTTCGCCTGCGTGAATCCGGCGAACGGATCCGACCCATTCGCGATGTTTGTCAAGATCGAATTTATGGCAAAGCTCGCAGCCGAATTCGCAATAACTCCAGCCTCGCCGTGAATACCGATCGTTCCAACCAGTTCAGCCGCAAGAAAGGAGCTGATTGCACCGATTCCGGCACCCTTTAAATTCTTGAGTAATTCTGAATCGAATGTCCCGAAAGCATCATCGAATGCGGAAGCGACATTCTCACCGCCGACAATTCCATCAATCGCATCTCCGAAATTGTCACCCAGCGTTTTCAATGTCGAAGACAGGACAACCGATGTCAGCACATCGCCCTTGGCGAGATAGGTGCCGAGCGTCTCGCCTATAGCTGCCCCAGCATCTGAAAATTCGACCGGGAAGGGTTGCGATGAAAAATGGATGTCCGTTTGTACCGCGCGGCCCTGTTGATCGAGTTGCACATCGACCCAGTATGAAGCCCCATCCTGATAGGAGATCTTCTCAACCGGAATACCATTCTCGATCCTGAACTCGGTATGGCGATTACCGGTTGCACCAAAGCCCCGAAAGTCGATTCCTGATGGAGTGGCATATACAACAGGCGGTGGCGCATCCTTATCCGACTGGCCCAGCGCATCCGAATATTCTGACAAAGCTTTTGCGAAATCGCCCTGCTGAAGTACGCCATTTATGGTTACGCCACTGTCGTCGATATGGACATCATATGTTTGATCATTAGTGCCGAAAATATCCCCGGGCGCCTGGATGAAAAGATCTCGGCTTCCATCGGTGTGTTCGACGAGCTGCGAGGAGGCTTGGTCTGGTCCCCGGGCACCAACAGAGATGATCTTTGTCCCGTTCCCATCATCATACTCACTGCGTCCCGTCGAAACATTGATGTACCGCCCATCCGATGTCTGGCCAGTCATGGCCTCTGGAACACTCGGCCGATGACCGACAACAGTAATAACCTGATTGATTACATCGGGATTATTGGGATCCAAGGCTTTGATATCGGCCGTGAGGTCTGTGGCCGATCCCTTGGGAACGATCATATTAGTGTCAGGATTATAAGACAACTCGACAGGTTGATGAGTATTGAAATCATAGAAATACCACGTACCACCATCCGAGGCGAGCTTATTAAGATCTACGCCTGCTGCAGCGAGCTGCCCTTGATCCGCATCCAATGCGACCGTTCGATGATCGGCGACGATCGTCCGCATTTCTCCATTGATTTCGATATGGATGAAGCGCATCGCTGATTCATACGATATGCTACCGTCAATTACCTCGCCACCTTTGAAGCTAAGGGAAATACCGGCACTGTATTTAGTCAAGGTGTCAATTGCCGACTCGGGATCTGCGGAGTTTGTCGAGTCATGCACCTCAAGTGTTAGATGAGGGTCAATCGTAAAGTCCGCATCACTGCCTAATGCTAGGCCATTTTCCCAGGCCGCCAAAGCGTGATCGAGGACGGGCGGGAGGCCAATGTCAAGCTTCAGCGCGTCCTCGATGTCGGGACCCTGGAGGCTAACAGCACCCCCAATAGACGCCGTTGGAAAGAATTTCGCGATAGTCTTGGTTGTAGAGGAATTAAGATCTGCAAGTTTTCGGACCACGCTAAGTCGGTCAGCTATGGATAAATTACCTGTCAGACCAACTGCAGATCTCTTATTCCCATCGGAATCAATGAAATATGAGTAATTGACAGGAAGCTGGTCAAATATCTCTCCGAACCATTTGGCCGCGCCGGTCAGCACGTCGGTCAACGGAACCCAATTGAAATCCGCACGGTTTGCCGCGCTGATGCCGGAATTTTCCATAGCTGCCCCCTATCGGATTAGCGATCTTTCGCGAGACGGAATCCAACGTAGATGTTGGAATAGGTATCGAGGATATACTTTCGCTCAAGAAACGGAGTCTTGCTATTCCCACTTCTCAGCCCGTAAACAAAATGTCGCGTACACGTCGAAACCCTAAAAGCCTGACACTCCCGATCGGATCCTGGTTGCGAACCGCTAGTTGCCTCACCGGCATTGTCGAGCAGGCCGTACAAACCATCTGGAGAACGGGCGCCATGTTCCGCTGGTAGAATCGCTCCTCCACGAATGGCGTCTCGCGGCTCGTCGAGACCCGATCTGTAGGCACCCGAATCGTATTTAGGCGCTCCGGACAGTGCATAGGCACGTTGGGCTACATATAACCATTCATCGGGAGTAGGCAGGCGGTAGATTACATGATCACGCCGACTCATCCATGCGATATAGCATTGCATTGCATCAATCGTGATTCCCGTAACGGGATAATCATCTGCGAGTCGCTCAGCATTCAAAATTGGATGTTCCGCATGATTCCGTGGCAGAGGGCAACTCGCCGACCTAACAGATTCTATATATTGTCGCCACGTTACCTCGTGATTTTCGATGTAAAACGGATGGTTTAACTTGGAATCTTGATTAACTAAATACATCGTCACGCAATCACTGCAATTTTGTAGGGGCTTTTGTGGAATCTGCGCGATGCTCGGCGTTGGCTTGAACAGCATAATGAGCATTATGCCAGCCGCATGGATTGAGCTCCCTCGCTTCATCTATCTTCCCTTTGCTTTCTCAATGTGATAGCATCTTCAAGACGCCTCTCTGCCTCTGGCAGCCGTGCACGGGGAGGCCGCGCCTCTGTGATCGCGGTAAATATGTGCCCACTCCCGGGGATCGGAGCGTGATATCGTGTTATTTGTGGCGTTGTGTTTGCCGCGGAACGATATAATCGAATGGCTTTGTCAAGATTTTTTGGCACACCATCGCCATCCTCATATCTCTTGCCAAGCTCAAGCTCTGCGTAACGATCACCGCGCGCAGCTGCGATTTCGACCTTTTTCAGAGACTCACTTGCCCAATTTACATGATGCGCACCACTTGAGATAGCTATAATTAGGCCAATAACGACCGCAATTGATACGGATAGCTTCCTATTCATAGATTTAATCTTTCAACGATGGCCTTGGCGAGTACTACCGACGCATCATCTCCAAGTTCTACAATTTCACGTACTTTCTTGGTCGGATTGAATAACGCAAATTTTATAATTAGACCTTTGAGTGGACCGGATACTAGATCCGCAAGCATCATCTCTGCGTGGTGATTTTCAGGTGTCGAGAATGGTGCAATCAACTCGACCAGCCAGAGCGTCTGTCCGGAACTCCAAGCAGCTTCTGAACAATGCTCAGGATCAAACTCTCCCGATGCAATGGCACGGCCGCCCGCTTCATCGGTAAATGCCCAAATGGCAACTCCGATCGGCTTCTCGCCGTCTCTGAATAGATGAAATTGTTTCTTCAACACGGGCGCCATCAGGATCCAAGAAAGCTCTTTTACGCGCTTGTCCTGATGGATTGGCGACTGGGTAACGAGCCAGGTAATTTCGCCAATAATCTGGCTCACCGTGAGGGCTGTACCGGGATTAGCTTCCATCATAGTGAACTCGCTTTCCAATTGGCTGGCATGGTTATCTTTCCCGAGCTGCCTCGCGCCGTGCCTTATCGATCGGGCTAATCAGATAACTCATGATTGATCGCTTCCCGGTCCGAATGTCGGCCGTAGCGGTCATGCCGGGGCCAAGTGGCACCACCTGGTCGCCACGATCCATCGAAACCCGCAGCAGCGCCACCCGCGCGATATAGACAGATCCCAACTTTTTGTCGTCGACCGCATCGGTGCTGATGCTCTCGATCCGCCCTGGGATGGTTCCGTAGCGCGTGAACGGGAATGCCTCGAGCTTGACCGCCACATCCTGTCCGCGATGCACGAACCCAGCATCCTTGTTCAGCACCTTGGCTTCAACGGTGAGCGCGCCATAAGGCACCAACACCATCAAGGGGCGTACCGCCTCGACCACGCCTCCCACCGTGTGCACCGCGAGCTGCTGCACCGTCCCGTCGACCGGAGCGGTGAGCCGCTGCAGATGGCTCTTCTGCCTTGCCTTGGTCAGTTCCTCCTGCCGCACCATCGCCTCGCTCTGCGCCTTGGCGAGATCGGCGAGCGCTGTCTGCCGGGCCTGCTCGCGTGCCTGAGAGAGTTGCTGACCGAACTTCGCGGCATCAGACACTCCGCGAGCCTCCTGGGCCACCGCAACATCGCGCTGCCCGATCTCCGAATGACGCTGTCGCTCCATCTCCAGCAACTTCAGCCCCGGCGCATAGCCCTTCGCCTCCAGGCCATGCATGGCGTCGAGCTCGCGATCCAGCACCGGCACAGTCCGGTCATAGGTCTTGATCTGGTCGGCTGCAGCTTGCGCATCGGCCAGAGCCGACCGGCGTGCCGACGCCATGCTGGCGGTCGCCGCCTGGCTTTCGGCGACCTGCGCCTCGATCAGCCGCCGCTGCGTGTCGGCGACGTCGGTGGGTGTTCCTGCGGGCGGCACGAAACGCACGCCTCTGCCAGAGAGGGCGTCGGCGATCGCCTGGTTGCGCGCGACGTCCAGCTGTGCCGACAGCAACGCCTTCTCCGCCTGCGCCTGGTCAGCGGTGGAGACTGTCGGATCGAGATCGATCAGCGGCTGGCCCGTCCTCACCACGTCGCCGTCATGGACGTAGATGCGCCGCACGATCCCGGTATTGGCCGCCTGGACGAGCTTCACGTCGTCGGTCGGCATGATCCGCCCCTGCGCGGAGGCGACGATGTCGACCTTGCCCAGGCACAGCCAGGCGATGGTCGCGGCCAGCCCCACGACCATTACCCACGCCGTGATCCGTGCCGTCGGCGAAACCGGGCGTTCGATCACCTCGAGTGCGGCCGGCAGGAAGCGCGGGTCGGCACTGCGCCGGACATGTTTCGCGCGTTCACGCTCCTGCGCGAGGGCGTCGCGCGCGACCTGCCAGTGACGGGAGATTGCGTTCATGCCGCCACTCCCTGGGTCACGCCCATCTGTCGCCGGTGGAGGTCAGCATAGCGCCCGTTCATGCGGAGCAGCTCGTCATGGCTGCCCGCCTCCACGATCCGCCCCTTCTCCAGTGTGATGATCCGGTCGCACTGACGGATCGCCGAGAGCCGGTGCGCGATGATCAGCACGGTCCGCCCCTTGGCCATCGCCTTGAGGTTGGCCTGGATGATCTCCTCGCTCTCGGCATCCAGCGCCGAGGTCGCCTCGTCGAAGATCAGGATGCGCGGCTGGGTGACGAGCGCGCGGGCAATGGCGAGCCGCTGGCGCTGCCCGCCCGAGAGATTGGCGCCCTTCTCCTCTATGATCGTGTCATAGCCTTGCGGCATCCGGACGATGAACTCGTGCGCGCCGGCGAGCGTCGCGGCAGCCGTCACCGCCTCCAGCGGCATCGCCGGATTGGCTAGCGCGATATTGTCGCGCACCGAGCGGTTGAAGAGCAGATTCTCCTGCAGCACCACGCCAATCTGGCGGCGCAACCAGGCCGGGTCGATCTGGCCGACATCGACGCCGTCGACCAGCACGCGCCCGCCAGCCGGCGTGTAGAGGCGCTGGAGCAACTTGGTGAGCGTCGACTTGCCCGAGCCCGACGAGCCGACGATCCCCAGCGTCGAGCCGGCGGGCACGTCGAGATCGATATCCTCCAACGTCCAGGGCCCATCCAGCCCGTAGCGGAATTTAATCCCCTCGAACCGGATCGCGCCCCTGATCGCGGGCAGCGCGGTGCGGCTGCCCGCACCCGGCTCGGTGGGCTGATTGAGCACGTCGCCCAGCCGCTCGATCGCGATCTTCACCTGCTGGAAATCCTGCCAGAGCTGGGCCATGCGGATCACCGGGCCCGAGACGCGCTGGGCGAACATGTTGAAGGCGATCAACCCGCCGACGGTCAGCTTGTGCGCGATCACGGCCTGCGCGCCGAAATAGAGGATCGCGGCCATGTTGAGCTTGGAGATGTACTGGATCGCCTGGCTGCCGGTGTTGCCCAGGTTGATGACCCGCTGGCTCGCCTCGCTATAGCCGGCGAGCTGCCGCTCCCAGCGATCCTGCCATTGCGGCTCGACGGCGGACGCCTTGACCGTCTGGATGCCGCCGATGCTCTCGACCAGCAGCGCGTTGTTGGCCGCTCCCCGCTCGAACTTCTCGTTGATCCTTGTCCGCAAGGGACGCGTGACGAGGACAGCGACAGCGATATAGGCGGGGATGGTCAGCACCGAGATCAGGAACAGCTTGATCGAATAGATCCACATTGCGACCAGGAAGACGATCGTGAAGACCGGATCGACCAGCACCGAGAGCGAGGCGTTGGTCAGGAACTCGCGGATCGTCTCCAGCTGCCGCACCCGCATCGCGGTGTCGCCGACCCGGCGCGCCTCGAAATAGCCCAGCGGCAGGCGCAGCAGGTGACGGAAGAGCTTGGCGCCCAACTCGACGTCGAGCTTCTGGCTAGTCTCGGAATAGAGCCTGGTGCGCAGCCAGCCGAACACCGTCTCCCAGGTCGAGACCCCGACGAAGCCGATCGCCAGCACATTCAGCGTCGACATGGTGTCGTGGACCAGCACCTTGTCGACGACATTCTGGAAGAAGAGCGGCGCTGCCAGCCCCAGCAGGTTGAGGCACAAGGTGATGACCAGCACCTCGCCGATCAGGCTGCGATAACGCACGATCTGGGGGATGAACCAGGTGAAGTCGAACGACCGGCTGGTCAGCCCGACATTCTCACGCGTGGTGACCAGCACCAGTTCGCCGCTCCACATCTCCTCGAGCTCGGCGCGGCTCAGCTTGCCGATCGTGCGGTCGGGCCTCTGGATCAGCACCTCGTCACCGACGATGCGCCCGATCAGGAACCAGCCGAGCTTGCCATTGGCGAGCGCGGGCAGCGGCATGCGCTCCAGATCCTTCCAACGCGCATCGCGTGCCCGAGCGCGCACGCCATCGAGCCCCTGCGCGATCCGGACGAGATCGCGCGGGCTGACCGCCTCGGTGTGGCCGAGCCCGTGGCGCAACTGTGCCGGATCGACCGCGATCCGATGCATCGCCAGCACCGTCGCGAACGCGAGCAGCCCACTCTCCGCGAAGGGATCGAGGATGGTGGCGTTGAGTTCGGACATCAGTAAAGCTTTCGGGACGAAACAGACACAGGCCGGCCGACAGTGCCGGCGATGGGCGTGATTGGAAGGGAGCGCGACAGGGTCCGGGGTCCCGACACAGGCGTGGCCGCAGCGACCGCGGGGATCTCACCGCTCAGGCCAGGCTGCTGGAGCATGCGCTGGCGCACGCCCGGCGCGCCGGCCTTGTCGAGCCCCGCCAGGAGGCTGTCCCACGGCACCGCATTCCTGTGTGCGATGTCACGCAGATGCCTGGCCGGATCGTGCAGTTGCACGCCCGTCATGATCGCCCGCACCTCGAGAAGCCCCGCCTGCCGCAGCAAGGTCGCCTGCGCGATGTAGCGGTCGCGTTGAGAGCCCAGGAGCGCAACCTCGGCATCGCGTAGCTGCTGCTGCGCATAGAGGAGATCGAAGGTGGAGCGCAGGCCGACGCGATATTCGTTGATCATGCCGTCGAGCTGGGTCTCGGCGAAGCGCCGCTGCTCATCCTGCAGTTCCGCTTCGCTGTCCGCCGTCACCATCTGGTTCCAGGCAAGCGACACCGCACGATCCACCTCGCGCCGCGTCGCCTCGATTTTGAAGCGGTCGCTGCCATTCCTGTCGCGCGCCGCCCGGATCTCGGAGGCGACGCGCCCGCCTGCCGTGAGCGGCACGGTCAGGACCACGCTGCCGGTGAAATCCTGGTCCTGGTCGTGAAGATGATAGGGCACCGCCTCACCGCTCAAACCGGCGGTCCCGCGCACGCTCAGCGTTGGGCGCCCTCCCGCCTTGGCAGCCCGAATATCGGCGCGCGATCCTTCCTCGGTGAACAAGGCGCGCGCCAGCTCCGGATTCTGCTGCTCGGCAAGGTCGAAGGCCTCCTCCACGCGATGGGGAAGGTTTGGCAGTGCCGGCTCGTCCTCGAGCGCACCAGGATCGCGCCCGACCAGGGTCGCATAATCCGCACGCGCGCCCTCAAGCGCCTGCTCGGTTGCGACGACCTGCTGGCGCGCGATCGAAAGCTGAGCCTGCCCCTGGGCGAGATCGGTCAGCGTCAGTTCGCCGGCCTGCTTGCGGGCCTCGATCTCGCGCGTGAGCTTCTCGAGCTCTGCGACGCTCGCCCGCCACACGCCGAGCGCCGCCGTGTAGCGGCGCACGTCGACATAAGCGGTGATGACGCCCAGCAGCAAATCGCCCTCTGTGCTGCGGAGCGCCGCTCGGCCCGAACGGATCGACGCGATCGCCGAGTCTCGCGCAGCGGTCGCCCGGCCGCCCGTGTAGAGGGGCTGGGTCAGCACGACCTGCGTTTGGTTGCTGTTGCGATCCGACGCCTCGGGCTCGAACGGGTTGGAATGCTGCGAGGCGCGCCCCTCAACGCTGCGATCATAGGTGCCGGTGACATCGAGCTCGGCGCTTGGGCGCAGCTGGGATCGCGCCTGGACCAGCCCCTCATCCGCAGCCCGCAGGTCATAGCGGCTGCTCTCGAGCGTCGGGTTGGTGCGATAGGCGAGTGATATTGCGTCGGCGAGCGTCTCGGCCCGGGATGGCGAGCCGATGAGCACAAGCGTGCCCGCTGCGAGCGCGCGATAGACAGGGCGCATCGCTTAGATCCGGAATGCATCATCGGCGCCGCAGCCGGAGCGCTTCGCTCCAGCCAGCATCGCATCGAACCCGGCCAGCCGGAATGTCCGGACGCGACCGTGATTACGGGCACGGATCGCGACACTATGAGCTTGCTCGACCTCAGCCAGCGGAATCCAGACCCAGCCGCCGGTCGGATTGTCGAGGCCGGGGCCATCCAGGGCGACACCGGCACCAACCAGCGTGGACATCCTGTCCTGCCAGCGCACGGCAACACCGCCGTCCACGCGGTACCAAGCGGGCTGTGTGTCGCGGCGCTTACCGAAGCGAAATCCGATAGCACCGGGCTGATAGAGCATATGGTGATGGGGCGCGGCGAGCGCGCAACGCACCTCGCCAGTAAAGGGATCGTGACGAACCTTGAGCGTCCACCCGTCGCTCCGAATTCGATCGATCTTCGCTGCCGCCGGCGACATGCCAAGCGCCAGCGATGCGCCCAGCACCAAGCTGGCCACCACCCCACTCCTGCTCACGCAATTAACCCCTGTAGACCCAATACCCTTGAAACATATGGAAACAGAGTCGTCAACGACCTGAATATGTATTTCGCTCTCAATATGCGGTGAGATGAAATTATTGCATATTTGAAAAATCACCACGATGTCAGGCATTTTTCACGCACTCGATCAAAAATCATCCATAATGGATGATTTTTGATCGAGTTTGGGGTGTGAATAGTTCCATTCTTGAGGAATATATCGAATACGGCGCGTTAACCTTTTAGCCCTACGTCAACCGCGTCGGCGGGAGTGGTCGGCGAAGAGACAGGGGACCTTATGAAATCGCGTATTCTGCTTGCCACGATCGCCATGGGCTTGGCCACCAGTGCACAGGCGGAAACCCGCTATGACGGCTTCCATGTCGAGGCGCAGGGTGGCTGGGATCATGTCGGCGCCAAGGCGAAGCTCGATTACGATGACAGCGTGTTCAGCTATGAGGCCAAAGGCAGCCGCGACGGCGTCGCCTACGGCGCCAATGTCGGCTACGACACCGATCTGGGCGGCGTGCTGCTCGGCACGGAAGCGGGGATCAATTGGTCATCCGCCAAATATTGCACCGCCATCCTTGGCGATGACCGCGGCTGCATCAAGCCCGGTCGCGAGATCGAGGTTGGTGTCCGGGTGGGCAAGCAGTTCGGTCCCAACGGCCCGATGATTTATGGCAAGGTAGCCTACGTGAACGGCCAGGTGAAAATCGGATATCGCGACGCTGACTTCGACGTCCGTGTCCATGACAATCGCAGCGGCGTCCGGCTTGCCGCCGGCATCGAGCAGAAGCTCAACCGGCGAGTCTATGTGAAGGCGGAATATCGCTACACCGACTTCAAGGCCTACAAGCTGGTTGAGGGTGATGTGTCCGGCAAGCTCGATTTCGATCGGAACCAGGTCATTGGCGGCGTCGGCCTGCTCTTCTGAGATCGGCAAAGTCGACCAGGATGCGGGGCGGTTTGGTTTGGGCCGCCCCATCCTCAAGTTTGTAACAGCCCGTCTGCCCCCCGGAGGATCAACGAAGATCGTCAAAACCGATGTTGGACCCGCCGGAGGCGGGTAACGCTGCTCGCATCGACGGAACGTTGACGCCGCACGAAATGACAGCATGATTCCTGGGAGCACGGCGCCCGCACGCCCTGATCGCATTTCGGTTTTCCCTTAATATTGCCACGGCTTGGGTCATCGCTAGCCCGGCATCGGAATGGTCGGCGCGCATCATGCGAGATCCGGCCTGCCACAAGCTCGACTCCCCGAGGACTTGTCGCGCGAAGTGCTCCGGCCAATGCCAGCCTGCCGGTGCCGCCCGCGCTATTGCGCCGGGCAAGAAGGACCAGAGAATGACGCCCGCGATGAAACCGCCACCACCCATCCAGGCGAGGCGACGGCGCTGCTCGCGGATCGTGGCAGCCTTGCCGATCAAGCCTTCCAGTTCCATGGTGGCCTTCTCCATCCGCTCGCGCGCCTGTTTGATGGCCGCACTTTCTTCGGCACGGGCCTCCTCGCCAGCTACTGCGATCTGATCCGCCATCTGGTCTGGCGTGAGTTTCATGGCCGGCCGTCGCGCCAGCACATTGATCGCATCGACCATCTGGCCGAGTCGCTGGACGATCTCGCCCAGCGTCGCGCTATTGTCGTTGGCGGCGACCAGACGCCGCACCACACCGACCTCCTCGGTCAGCCGAGCAAAGGCCGCCGCCGCTGGATCAGCTTCCGGCTGGTGCGCTTGAAGAGAATTGTCCATCGTGCATCTCCTTCCTTATCGGCTGGGTCCCCGGCCACGGCCCATCTCGAAGCCCACGCTGCCGGCGAGGTCGTGACCGAGCTTGCGGGCGGCATCGAAGTCGAGCCCCAATCGCTCGCGCTGCCGATGCAGCAGGGATTCCATCTGCGGATCGCGTTCGAGGCTCTTTGCCATCGCGGCCATGTTGTCGTGTGTGCGGGCAACGGCGTCATAATCGCCCTGCGCGTAAGCGGAGCGATATTCGCGATCGAGCTTCCGCCACTGCTCCACGAAGCGATCGGCGCGCCGCTCGGGATCAGCGCGTATCTCGGCCTCCAGCTGCATCGCCCGTATGATGCTCTGAACGCGACCGCCTGATGCTTCCCGCACCAGCGATGGATCGCGGCTATAGGCCTGCTCCACGTCCTTGACCGCATGTTTCCCTATCGCGCTGACGTCCTGCCGGGCCCGGTCCAGTTCGACGCGTTGGTGGGGCAACACGGGCAGGCCCTGATCCTCCATCGTCCAGATGGCGGAGACGGCACGGGCGTGGCGCTGAATGGCGAGGTTGCGAATGCGCTCTCGCTCGGCCTTCGCGGCTTCTGCCGGATCGATCCTCGGGACGTTGGAGCGGAGGCTATCGAAGATGCGGCTTTGCGGTTCGACCGTCCGATCCAACGGGGCCTGCTCGCGCCCGGTTTCTCCGAGTGAGAGACGCAGCCCATCGAACATGCCACGCGCCTTCTCCGTGCCCGTACGGATAATCTCCGCGACCCGCTCGCGGATCGTGATCCCGCGCCGCTCCGCGAACGATTCGGCAGGTTCTGCCCTGTCATAGTCAGTCGCCATGTCCCTGGAGCGGTCACGGCTGAGCGTGCGGACAAGCCTGCTCTGATCGGCGAAATCGTCCCGGCCATAATGGAGGTCTACGCCGTCGCGGTGACGTGACAGGGCGACATAGGCGCCATGGCGATCCATTCCCGGCGTCGCCAGCACATGGGCGCGATCCACGGTCATGCCCTGTGCCTTGTGGATCGTGGCGGCATAGCCATGATCGATGTCGCGATAGTCCTTCGTATCGAACTCCACCGACCGGCCGTCGTCGGTGTGCACCGCCATGTGGTTCTCGCTGATCCTCTCGATCGTCCCGAGCGTGCCGTTCTTCACGCCCAGGCCGCGCTCATTCCTCAGGAACATGATCCTGTCGCCGCTGGCGAAATCCCGCGGCCCGCGAGTCGTCTCCAGATGCACATCGTCACCCAGTTCGCCCGCGCTGCGCATGCGTGCCCGCGCCGCATCGTTGAGATCGCGCACCTCGGCATTGGTATGGGTGAGGATGATGCGCGTATCGTCAGGGTTGGCCCGCCGCTCGCTGTCCCAGCGATCTACGAGTTCCGTTCGTGCCCGCTCCCGAGTTTCCGCAGCGTGGACCATGTCATGATCGGCATAGGCGCCGATCGCCTCACCCGTGCGACCAGTGGCGAGATGCCGGGTGGCGTCGCGCTGCCAGTCTTCATGCTGGCGACGGACTTCACTGATCTCGACACCACCATGCCGCTCATGAAGCGACCGGAATGCCGCACCCGCCTCGATCGACTGCAATTGCTGCGGATCGCCGACCAGCACGACCTTGGCGCCAGCCTGTGCGGCATGGGACAGGACACGCTCCATCTGACGCGTGCCGACCATGCCGGCTTCGTCGATCACCAGCACATCATTCCGATCGAGCAGATCGCGACCCTGTGCCCAGCCATGCTCCATGCTGGCGATGGTGCGAGACGGGATGCCGGAACCATTCTCCAGGCCTTCGGCGGCGATGCCCGACAGGGCGACGCCGCGGACATGGAAGCCGGCTTCCTCCCAGGCCTCGCGGGCCACACCCAGAATCGCGCTCTTGCCGGTACCGGCATAGCCGATGACGATGGACAATCCGGCCTGTCCGCCTATGTGTTCGAGCGCGGCCCGCTGCTCGGCCCCGAGCGCAAGGCCGATACTCTCGACGGCGGCAACCTGCGCCCGCTCGATTGCCGCCGTCGAGAGACCATGACGATGTTCCAGCGCCAGTTTCTGGGCCGCGCGATGCAGCCTCTGCTCGGCTTCGATCATCTCCCGGCTGGTGAAGCGATCCTCTCCGCGTCCATCCTTGCCGAGTTCGATCAGGTCCGGCGAACCGCGCACCGCGCTCATTGCGGCATTGAACTGGTCCAGCCCGTCACTGTGGCGGTGGACGAACATCGCGAGGTCGCGGCGCGTGAAGGTGGCCTGTTGGTGCGTGATCGCATCCAGCGCGATGCGGGGATTCTCGACGATCCGCTCGCCGTTGTGACGCGCGACCTCGCGATGATCGTCGATGCGCTCGGATTCGAGCCCGCGTTCGCCCATCCGCTGCGCGGCCGGGCCAATCTTGTCCTGCGGCTCAAGCTCGATGCCTTGGGCTTCCAGCGACCGGTGATCGATACGGGCATCGATGTCGAGTTCGGCAAGGCGCGCATTGACGTGATCCGCCCAGCGTTCGCGCCATTGCTCGATCATCTCCGTGCGGTTCCAGTCGCGCACCTTCGCGCCGAAGCCGTCCGGACCGACTTCACGCATCGTCAGCATGACATGGGCGTGGGGCTTTGCCATGCCGTCCGCGCCTATATCCCAATGGACATTGAGATCGGCGATCATGCCGCGATCGACGAACTCGGTCTGGGTGAAATCGCGGGCAAGCTCGATGCCCTGCGCCTGCGTCATCTCGCGCGGGATGGCGAACTCCACCTCTCGGGATAGCTGCGCATCCTTGCGCTTCTCGAACGCCTCGACCTCGTTCCAGAGCGTTTCGCGATCCGACAGATGCTCCGGGGCGTTCTCCGGCAGCATCACCTCCGAGTGGACGACGCCCGATTTGTTGGAGAAGTCGTGGTCGCGATCCAGTCGCTGGTCATACAGCTTCGAGGCCGAGCGATAGGCGGCGGCAGCGAGGCTGCTGCGCCCCGATGCGCGGCTGATGACCTTCACGCTGAAATGATAGATCGCCATGGCGACGCACCATCTACACTACGAAGCGCACGTCGGCACGACGTATAAGCGCGCCCTTCTCGAAAATTTCTCGGACGGGACCGGAGCGTATCACCCCGTCTCGGCGACTCTACTGCACCAGCGCCGCGACTCTTCTATCATGGCTGCATCACCTCTCAACGGAGATTTTCGATGCGCAAACCGCGCGATTACGACTCGGAATTGAAGGCGCTGGCCGACAAGGCGCGGACTCTCAAAGGGCGCCGCGTGCAACAGCTGGGCGAACTGGTCGCGGCAACCGGCGCCGACACGCTCGATGTCGATCTGCTGGCCGGTGCACTGCTCCATGTCGTGGCGGTGAAAGACGCCGCGACAAAGGAGGGATGGCGCGAACGCGGCGCGGCCTTCTTTCGCGGAGCCGCGCGGAAGACTTCGAGCGGAGCTGGGAGCGAGCCGAACGGCACTCTCCCGCTTGACGGCGGCCGGGCGTCGGCTTGAGGCATGGAAGGCACGAACCGACATGCGCGAATGGGCCGTCAAGCGGCGTGAGCGGACGCGGCATCTGATCGAGCTTGGAGGGCTCGTCGTGAAAGCGGGGCTTGTCGATCTGACAGACGACGATCGCGCTACCCTCTATGGCGCTTTCCTTGCCATCGCGGATCGGTTGCGCGGCGACGAACGTGACCACGCTGCGGCGCTATGGCGACACAAGGGTAAGCATGCGTTCAACATGGACGACCCAGGCGCTGATCGTGTTAGCCCGATGGCGGAAGCGCAATGATGCTGCCCCTCTGAGCGTCTGACAAAATAGGCTGACTGTTGATCGCCCGGGTCTGGCCGGCGCACGAACCCGCTTCGCGGGAGTCGCGCTCGTTGCAAAGTTGAGGCGCGAAATCGGGTCCGTCTCCTGAGTTGAGGGCTGCTGAGTCGATGCAGACCATCGGGGTTCCTTCAACCAAGGAGCCTTGA
>Ga0207671_10000629_pt1 | contig 46371 bp, 30 predicted proteins | sample KBSC24metaG_FD_184352 | JGI IMG/M metagenome (GOLD analysis project Ga0207671, IMG submission 184352) | Corn rhizosphere microbial communities from Kellogg Biological Station, Michigan, USA - KBS C2-4 metaG (SPAdes) (version 2) | ecosystem: Host-associated > Plants > Roots > Rhizosphere > Soil...
TCCGTCGTCATCGCGTCGCCGGACATGAAGTGCTCCATCGCGGTATCCGGCAGGACCACCTGGTCCAGGCTGGCGTCGCTGCCGGAGCCGCCGCTGCCGGAGCCGCCGCTGCCGCTGCCGCCGCTTTCCGCGGGGGCGGGCTGGATGGTCTTGCAGCCGGCGCCGGTCGCCAGCAGGCCCAGCAGGCCCAGCAGCAGGGTGGATAGGGCGCGGCGACTGGGGACGGCGGGGCGCTTGTCTGGCATTCGGTCTGTGTCCTTCACTCGAAGATGATCGACTTGCAGGGGAAGTCGAAGCTGATGTCGTTGTTGCTGGGCATGCGCCACTTGTCGCACGCGGTGCCGTTCAGGATCAGCTCGGTCGCCGACGACATGGACCACCCGTTGGTGGCGTCCTGGGGGACCTCGCTGCTGTCGGGGCAGCTGGTGCTCAGGCAGACGTGCGCCGAGGCCAGCTGGTTCAGGTCGACCTTGATGGCCTGGCCGCCGACGTTGCCTAGATCGAAGGTGCAGCTCTTCACGCCGTTCACGGCCGCCGCGATCTTGTCCGCCAGCGCGGCCTGCGACGTCGAGGTGGGGGTGAACACCGGCGCGGTGCCGGCGGGCGTGCCGTAGGTGGCCAGCGACGTGCCGGCCGCTGTCCCGGCGGCGGTGCCGATGGCCTTCCAGGCCGCCACGCTGGTGCACTGGCTAGCGATGTCGGCCGAGGTGTTGGCGCCCACCCCGGCGGGCAGGGCGACGGTCTGTCCCGCGCCCGCGTTGGCCAGGTTCTGCAGCACCATGCTGGCGATGCTGGATTGCGCGGTGGGCAGGCCGATGACCAGCGTGCCAATGCCGGCCGCGTACATATCCTGGACCCGGTAGGTGACCGCATCGGCGGGACAGACCGGACTGCCGTCGTCGCAGAAGTCCGTCTGGCTGTCGGTCACGAACAGGACGTACTTGCCGCCGTCGCCGCTGTCGGCGGTCAGCAGCGTCTTGACCATCGGCAACACGTCGGCGGCAGGGGTCTCGGCCTTGGTGCCGTAGGGAAGCAGCGGCCCGTCCATCATGTACTGCTTCGAGATGGGGTCGTAGTTGTTCAGCGCGATGGGCACGGAGTTGAACACGGTCTTGCACGTGCTGCCGCCATGATCGCCCACGAAGTCGCCGAAGCCGAAGCGCACCGTGCCCTGAAGCTGCTTGATGACCTGCAGCACCGCGCCCTGCAGCATGAAGTAGGTCCCGGTGGTGGCGTCGGTGAACTCGCTGCCCGATCGATCGACCAGCACGAACACCGTGGGGATCTTGGGCGTGAACTTCACGGTCGCCATCTGGCAGGCGGCGTCGGTCACGGCCGCGTCGTCCCCCGACGTCGAGGTGTCGCCGCCGGAGCCCGCCATCGTCATGCCGCCGCTGCCCACGACGCCGGCGCTGCCGGCGGCGGCGCCGCCCGTGCCGGACACCGTGACGCCGCCGCTGCTGGCCACCATCCCCCCGGACCCGGTCACGCCGCCGCTCCCCGGCTCACCACCCGAGGCGCTGGAGGAGCCGCCCGAACCGACGGCGCCGCCGCTGCTGTTGGCACCGCCGGTCGACGTGCCGCTGGAGCCGCCGCTGGCGCCGTGCGCCCCGCCGCTGCCGCCCCCGCTGTCGGAGGCCTTGGTGCAGTAGGCCGACATCGAGGCCATCCCGACCCCGAACATGATCAGCCGCAGAGCGGGGGACAGCCGGGGCGCACGAAGGGACGCGAACGCGCGTGGGGACGTGGGCATGGGGGCCAAACCTCCGGAATACGGACCGCGGGGCGACGAACGACCACCAACTACACTGAGGAACGCCAGCTGCGGGGATTTCGGGAAAGGCTAGGGGCCGGCGAAGAAGATCTCATATCACGGGCCGCGGTAAAGGTCATGAAGCGAACGTTTTGCTATGTCACAGTTCGCCGTGCCGCACCCACAGGTGGACCGAGGTGAACGGAAGTGAACGCAGGTGAACGCAAATAGGATTACGGCCAGGGCTGCACTGGACGAACCGGGGCCTCATCGCAGAAACTTCGCGCCCATGAACACGACCGCGTCCCCCGCCCCCGGCACCGCCGTCCGCTGCGCCACCTGCCACGGCGCGGGAGAGATCGGCACCGACAACGGGCCCACCGTCTGCCCCGACTGCTTCGGCGAAGGGCGCCAGCTGGATTCGCTGGAGCGCACCGAGTGGCGCCTGCGCGACATCGAACGCGCGAACCAGGCGCCTTCCGAGCACGCGGTCGAGATCCGCTGGCTGGTGTTCGAGCTGCGCCGCACCCGCGAGGCCTTGCTGCAGATCCTGTCGCGCTGCCAGGACGACGCGGCCGCCGGCGGCCTGGCCCAGGAGCTCCAGTTCCTGGCGAACCGCGCCCTCGGGCTCTACGAGATCAAGTCGCCCTGACCGTCATTCACCGAGCTCGCGGCAGAACTGCCGCTCGCGCTCGATGCGCTCGGCGGGGGGCCGGCTGGCCGCCGGCAGCTGCGCGTACGCGTCGGCCAGGCCGCAGTGAACGGCGGGATCGAAAGGGTTCGTGCGCAGCGAGGCGCGAAAGGCGGGGACGGCGTCGGCGGGCGCGCCCTTGGCCAGCAAGGCCTGGCCGGCGATGGCGTTCGGCCAGGGCAGGTCGGGGTAGACGACGCGCGTGCGCTCGACCGCGCGCAGGGCCTGATCGGGCTCGGCGAGCGCCAGGTAGGTGCGGCCCAGCTTGACCGGGAACAGCCAGTTCGCCGCCGCTGCCTCCGGGCCGGCGGCGCCGCGGCCCCCCGCCAGGGTCGCCTGGGCGCCGCGCTCGTATTCCAGCACGGCGGCCCGCGGCCGGTTTCGTTTCAGCAGGATGTTGCCAAGGCGCAGGTATCGCATGGGACCGGCCGTCTTCAGGCCGCCGGCGGCCTCGTCCTCGGTGGGCTTGCGGCGCGACGCGATGGCCGCGGATTTGCGGATGTGCGTGGTGGGGATGTCGAAGCCGGGATAGGTCTTCAGCTTCAGCCCCGCCATGTAGCCTCTCCAGGCGCGCTCGAACTCCGGCCAGCCGCCGCCGGCGGCCGCGGCCACCGCCTTGCGCGCGTCGGTGCCGTTCGCCACGGCGGTGACGGCGGCGCGGATGGCGGCCATCCCTCCTTGCGCATGCAGCGTCCCGATGGCGGTGGCCACCTCCGCGAAGGCCAGCGACGCGTCCTCGGCCGAGGGCAGCTTCGCCATCGAGGGGTGCATGGCATCGAAGCTGATCAGCTTGCCGCCGTGGAGCGCCTTGGCCAGCAGGTGCTCCATGGCGGGCGCCAGGCGACCGCTGGCCGGCTCGCGCCAGCGCCGCTCCATGAACTTCGCCAGGCCCTCCTGCATCCACACCGGCGCGCGGTCGTGCGTCAGCTGTGACAGCGCGTAGTGAATCAGCTCGTGATTGATGGTGTCCAGCCAGGGATAGCCGTAGGCCAGCGCGCGCGGCGTGGTCACCATCAGGCGCGCCCACTTGCACAGGGCGATGGTGCCCGTGCGCTCGACCTCCTCCGCCGACAGGGACGACACCGCCGCCAGATCGGACGGGCTGCGGTAGAACTCGACCCGCACCGGCAGCTCGGCCGAGAAGCCCAGGTCGGACTCCAGGGCGGCGTAGGCCGACTCCATGGTCTCCAGCGCGTAGGGGACCAGCACCGCGTCCTCCGGGGGGTAGCGGACCAGGAAGTGCGTCGAGCGCGCCTCCTTGTGATCCTTGACGGCATCGGCCGCCGCGCGCGCCAGGGCCATCAACTCCTTGACGTTCACGTCCGCAGGGGCGCCTTGCGCCGCCAGGTTCAGATCGGCGACCGCCCCCCCGTAGTCGCCCTCCAGGAACTTCAGGTACCCACCTAGATACGCGGCCTCCGTGGTGGGCGGCGAGCGGACTTCCAGGGCGGCGATGCGCGCCCGCCCGTCCGAGAAGCGCCACTCGTCCAGGCTGCGCTCGGCCTGGACGCCCGCCGCCGACAGAAAGGAGGAGGGCGCGCCCCCGGACTGGGCGCGCGCCGCAGGCACGGCGGCCAGCATCGTCGCCGCGATGAGCGTCGCGCAGGCGCGCGCCCTCACTTGACCAGCTCCTCGTAATAGCGACGCACGTCGTCTCGGAAGTGCTCGGGCGCCTTCTCCTTCATGGCGTCCATCAGCTCTTGCCGCCAGGCGCGCGGCGCTTGCGATTCGTCCGCGCCGGGGATGCGGACGGGGTCGTGCTGGGGCGACACGCCGCCGGCCGAGCGCTCCTGCAGGCTGTCGCGCAGCTTGGCCAGGCGCTCCACCGCGTTCTGCTGGGCGCCCCCCGCCTGCTTGGCGTCCCCTCGTCGCAGCTGCGACGAGGCCTCCCGCATCTGCTGGGCGGCCGCCTTCAGATCGTCGGCCGCGTGCTCCAGACCGGGCATCTTGGCCAGCTGGCGCGCCGCCTCGCGGGCCGTGTCCTCCGTGCGTTCGCCGATGCTGTTCTGGCGCTCGCTCTCGGCCTGGGCCCGGGCCCGATCCTCCGGCGACAGCGTCTCGTCGGGGCGGGGGATCAGGTTGCGGATGTCGTCCGAGATCTCCTGCGCCATCGCCTGCGCCTCGCTCACGCTGCGGGCCGCGGCGGCCCGCGCCTGGGCGCGCGGGTTGCTCTCCTTGCCGGCCCGGCCCGGACGGTCCTCGTCGTCCAGGTGCTCGTTCAGGCGATCGAGGTTCGCCACCGCTCGCTCGGCCTCCTGCTTCGCCTCGGCGAGATCGCGGTCGCCGATCAGCCGGCGCAGCTGGCGGGCGTTGTCGCGGGCCCGCTCCACCTCTTCGGACAGCGCGCTCTCCGGGCTGCCGGTCTTCACCTCGGCCAGCTTCTGCTTCAGCTTGTCGATCTTTTCGTTCTCCTGGCGGGTCCAGTCGGCCAGCTTGTCGCGCAGCCGCTTCTGCGTCTCGGCGTCCTGCTTGTCGGCCAGCGACTTGGTGTCGCCCGCCACGGCGCGCTCGTCACCCTCCAGATCGCCGATCTTCTTCATCAGCTCCGAGACGACCCGGTTCTCCTGGGGGAACCGCTCGGCGCCGAAGCCCTCGGCGTTGTCATCCAGCATCTGGCGCAGCTCGCGCAGATCCTTGCCCAGGTCGTCCAGCGCCTGACCCATGGCCTTCGAATCGCCCTGCGCCAGCAGATCGTCCAGCCGCTTGGCGCGCTCGGCCAGCTTCCGAGTGTCCGGCATGTTCTGCCACTCCTCGCTGACGTCGTTGCGACTCTTCAGCTCGGCCACCTTCTGCGCCAGCTCGCCCAGGCGCGCGCGCAGGTTCCGGATCTCCCGCTCCAGCTGGCGGCGCAGCGCCTCGTCGTTGGTGGCGGCGTAGCGGGTCAACAGATCCTGCAGCCGCTTGTGCGTCTCCGTCAGCTCCTTGCCGATGGCGGCCAGATCCTCGAGCCGCTGCCGTCCGATCAGGTCGTCCATCAGCAGCACGCTGCGCTCCAGCTCGGCCACGTGGCGGCCGTCGTGCGTGCGCAGCCGCGCCGCCGCGGCGTGATGGGCCAGCAGGTCCTTCTCCTCGCGCAGCAGCTTGCCCAGCCGATCGCCGATGCCCGCCAGCGCGGCGCGCAGCGCCTTGCCCAGGGTGGCCTCGCGCCGGTCATCGTCCAGCAGGCGCCCCAGCAACGTCAGGTGCGCCTCCTCGTTCTGGTCGAGGGCCAGGAACGTGGCGCGGCGGGCGGCGTCGTTACCGGCGCGGCCAGCGGTCTGACCGTCGCTCAGCTCCAGGCGGTCGGCCAGATCGGCGATCAGGTTCTCCAGGATCTCCCGCTGCCGATCCAGGCGCGCGTTCACCGTCTCTTGCGGGTGCGAGATGACGACATACAGCGTGCGGGACGAGCCGGCCTTCGCGCCCGAGACGTCGTCGCGATCGCGGGCCTCGACGTGGTACGCGATGCGGGCCCCGGGGGAGAGCGGCAGGTGCGAGAAGTCCCAGACGGTGCGCCCTTCGGCCACCCGGGCCCCCAGCGGGTCTTTCAACACCTGGCGGTGCTCCGGCCCCTCGTCGACCCGGTAGACCAGCTCGACCGACGCCAGCCCGTAATCGTCGGCCGCAGCGAACCCCACCTCGATGGGGCGGGGCGCTGCCAGCTCCAGGCGATCGGCGGGGCCATGGATCTCGGCGCGCGGCGGCCGGTCGGGCTCCGCTTCCAGCCGGTGGCTTTGCTGCTCGCGGACCGCCCGGCCCAGCAGCGGCTGCAGCCAGAACCGGTAGCTGGCGCTCTCGGACAGGGTCAGGCGCGCCGTCATGGTGTTCTTGTGCAGAAGCACCGGGATCTCGCCCCCATCGCCATTTTCACCCAGCAGCAGCGCGGCCCCGCGCGAGCGGTGCAGCGGGGTGGTCTCGATCGTCACACGCGTGCCCTTGACCGCCATCACGTCGCCGGTCGAGCCCTCGATGGTGCGCGGGGGCAGGCCCGTGTAGGCGGGATACTGGTAGGTGATGCGCACGTCGCCCACGATGGGCACCAGCGACACGGCGGCGCCCTCGAAGCGGCTGGGCCGGTGCGTGAGCGTGGACAGGCCTTTGCCGACGACGTCGGGCGAGACGCGCGCCGCGGTCCAGACGCCGGTCGCCGCCAGCAGGGCGGCCAGCGCACCCAGCAGGGCCGGGCGCATCGGCACCAGGCGGGTCGGGCTGATCACGGCGATCGTCTCCGACAGCCGCTCGCGGAAGGCTTCCATCAGCGCCACCGAGATCGCGCCGCGCTCGGCGGACGGGGGCGCGCTGCCCGGCACGTCCAGCTCGACCGCGGAGAGCAGCTGGTCCGACAGACCCGCCATGGCCGGGTCCAGCCGACCCACCACGTGTGCGGACCGCGCGTCGCTGTGAACGGCGCGCCACGGTCGCCACACGCCCAGGGCCGCCACCACCAGCGCCCCCAGGCCGGCCGTGCCGAAGGTCAGCGGCCGCCAGAAGCCTGCCGGGCCGAAGCTGGCCGCGGCGATCGCCAGCAGCAGGATGGCGGCCAGCACCGATGCCAGGCCCAGGCCGGCGGCGCGGAGCGCGGCGCGGACCACCAGCCGTCTGCGCAGCGCGCGCAGGAACTCGGAGATCTGGTTTGCCGCGGTCATCGGGCCGGGCGTGATGTTACCAAGCGCCGCCCCGGTCGGCCGGTGGGTGCGGGCGGGCCGCGCCGTTTTCGGTATCGACCTTGCACAAACCCCGCATCGCCATGACGAACCCCAACGATGTCGGCACTCTGGTCCCCTCCGATTCGATCGCCCACACCAAATCGCCCCACGCGGGCGGGGCGTTCTTGAAGCTGGTCGGCCCGCTCGCATCGCCCCTTGCCTCCGCCCCGGGCACCACGGCCGAGCCGCAGGAGGGGACAGACGCCGGCGGCGGCGCCAGTCTGGCCGGGCCCGTCCAGCTGGAACGCCTGCTGGCGACGGCGCGGCCCCGCATGTTCGCGGTGGCGCTGCGCATGACGCGCAATCCCGACGACGCGGACGATGTCGTACAGGAGGCGATGATGAAAGTGTGGCGCGCCTTCGATCGCTTCGAAGGCCGGGCCGCCCTGTCCACCTGGATTCACCGCATCGTCGTGAACGCCGCGCTGGACCGCCTGCGCGCGCGGGGGCCGGTGGCGCTGGCGGCGCGAAGCGACGACGAGAGCTTCCAGCGGGAAGCGGCGGATGGCGACGGACACGCCCCCGTGGAGACGCCCGAGGAACTGGTCCGCTCGGCCGAGGTGGGCGTCGAGGTCCACCGGGCGCTCGACGCGCTTCCGCCGGCCCAGCGTCAGGTCCTGGCCCTGCGCGAGCTGGAGGGCGAGTCGTACCAGTCGATCGCCGACATCGTCCGTTGTCCCATCGGCACGGTGATGTCGCGCCTGCACCACGCCCGGCACCGGCTGGCCGAGGTGATCAGCACGGAACACCGCGAGCTGATCCCCCAGGCCGCCTGAGGCCTTCCCCGTGGTCCCCGATACGGGGGCACGCCCCGAGCGGGACGGGGCGCGACGGTGCTGGCGCGCCCCCGCTGCCGGCCGCCGGCGCCGGGGAGGCCCGCACGCCGGCTTTTCGGCAGGCGGGGGCGTCCGGGCACTCTGGTACATTCTTCGGCCGTGAACACTTTCGGTTCCGACCGTTGGCGTTCGAGCGTTGCGGTTGTTCGAGCCTGGGTAGTTCGGCGGCGATGGGTGGTGGGGGCTGCGGCCGCGGCGCTCGCGCTCTTGCTCGTCTACCCACCGCTCGGGGGCGCGCTGGCGGCGCGAAGGGCCAGCTCGATGCTGCGCCAGCGCCTGGGGGTCGAGGTCGAGATCGGGCAGGCGCGGGCGGGCCTGACGGGCATCGTCTTCCGCTCGGTCGGGGTGGGCCGCCAGGCGGGGGCCGTTCCCCCGCTGGCGCGCCTGGCGGTCGTTCGTGTGCCGTTCTCGGCGGCGCTGTTTCGCCGGGGCACCGTGACCGTCGACGGCGCGCTGTTCGACGTGCGGCGCGGTGGCGACGACGACAACGTCGCCGAGGTGCTGGCCGCGCTGCGCGCCAAGCGCGGCGCCAAGGCCGCCGACGGCGAGACCGGCCAGGCGGGCGAGGCGCGCGTTCCGGCCATCAAGCTGACCAACGCCCGGATCAAGCTGCACGACGGCGGCTCGGGCTTGACCGTGGACATCGAGAAGGTGCACGCCGAGCTGGTGCCGGGCAGCGCGCTGCAGGTCAGCGCCGAAAAGCTCGGCGGCCTGCTGGCCCTGGGCAGCGCCGGGCAGGGCCCCCGCTTCGGGGCCGGGAAGCTCACCGTCGAGCAGCCGCTGGCGGGGCTGCGCAGAAAGGGCTATCCCAGCGTCACCGTCGAGGGCGCGTTCGCCACGCCGCTGCCGAAGCTGTCGCTGACGGGCATCCACGGCAAGATCGTGCCCACCACCAAGCCGGCCGCGCCCGGCAGCGGCGCAGACAAGCCGGTCGAAGAGCTGACGGTGGATCTGGACGGCTCGTACGGTGGCGCGCGCGAGACGCTGTGGACGGCCCGGGGCGGACTGGATCCGGCGACCCGCGCCGGCCAGCTGTCGCTGCGCGCCGAGCGCTTCTCGCTGGGCGAGATCGCCGACGTGCTTCCCAAGACCATCCTGGCGCCTGCCAACACGAACGTCGACGCGGCCTTCGACGTCAGCTGGGCCGAGGGCGCCGTCCGCTTCGGCGGCAACATGCGCCTCACGGGGCTCAGCTTCCAGCATCCCGCGCTGGCCGCGGAGCCGATCCAGAACGTCGACGTGGGGCTGGTGTTGCGGGCCACCGCCTTTCCGGCCGCCCGGCGCGTCGCCATCGATCGCCTGGAGGGCAGCATCGGCGAGCTGCACGGCAAGGTGTCCGGCTTCGTGGAGCTGGCGCCGGGCTCGGTGACCTTCTCGGACGGGTCGAAGGTCGGCTTCCGGCCCCGCCTCGATCTGACCCTGGAGATCCCCAAGCTGCCCTGCGCGAAGGCGCTCGCCAGCCTGCCGCCAGCGGTCGTCCCTCATCTGCAGGGCTTCGTGCTGAAGGGGATGTTCGGCGCCGACATCACCACGCGCATCGACTACGCGGACCTGGACGCGCTGGAGCTGAAGGGGAAGATCGGCATCGACGGCTGCCAGGTGTTGAAGGTCCCGCCCGAGGTGAAGGCGCTGGTCACCGGGGATTCGATCCCGCAGTCGGTCGAGGTGCCGGTGCTGCCCGGCTCCCAGCAGGCCAAGGACGGCCTGGACACCGAGATGATGGACTTCATCCTGGGGCCGGAGAACCCCGAGTTCGTCCCCTACGACGAGATCTCGCCGTATCTGACGGCGTCGATCATGACCACCGAGGACAACGGGTTCTTCAAGCACCGCGGCTGGGTGTCCTCGGAGTTCCGCACCGCCCTGAAGCGCAACCTGGAGCGGGGCGGGTTCCGGGGCGGCGCCTCGTCGATCACCATGCAGATGGTGAAGAACGTGCTTCTCAGCCAGCAGAAGACGCTGTCGCGCAAGCTGCAGGAGCTTTTTCTGGTCTGGTACATCGAGCAAGAGGTCCCCAAGGAGCGCATCCTGGAGCTGTACTTCAACGCCATCGAGTTCGGCCCGCGCATCTACGGCATCGGCCGCGCCACCCAGCACTACTTCGGCAAGCGCCCCTCCGAGCTGACGCCGCTCGAGGCGGCCTTCTTCTCGTCGATCCTGCCCAGCCCCAAGCGTCGCTACATCCAGTACTGCCATGGCGCCCCGCTGCCCCCCTGGGACCGTTACGTGCGTCGCATCCTGGCCAAGGTGCACGAGCGTGGCCGCATCAGCGACGAGGACTACGCGGCCGCGCAGGGCCAGAAGCTGGTCTTCGACCGCAGCGACGCCGGCATGAACGAGCGGCAGTGCCTGGACTGGGTGAAGAAGATGACGGCCCGCCCGGAGCCCGAGACCCCCGCGGAGAACGACGCCCTGGACGCCAGCCCCGAAGGAGACGACAGCGGTCCGCTGCCGGTGAGCAAGTTGCGCCGCCTGTTCTCGAAAGAGAAGGACAAGCACGCCGCGCGCAGCCCGAAGGGGGGCCGTCACCCGTGAAGTCACCGTTCCCCAAGAATCTGCGAGACGACGAGCGAGACCCGGCGGTGATCTGCGCGGCGCTGGCCCCGCTGCTGGGCGAGGAGCGCCGCCAGCGCATCGAGGCAGTCGTCGAGGCGCGACTGAGCGGCCTGACCGTCGTGGTCGAGAACCTGCACGATCCGCGCAACGGCGCCGCGGTGCTGCGAAGCTGCGAGGCGTTCGGCCTGCAAGTCGTGCACGTGGTGGAGGCGGCGGAGCGCTTCCGCTTCTCGTCCGAGGTCAGCCAGGGGTGCGAGAAGTGGCTGGACGTCGAGCGCCACCCCACGTTCGCGGCGGCCAAGGCCCGCTTGCACGGGGAAGGGTTCGCCCTGTACGCGGCCGTCCCCGACGGAAAGGTCCCTCTCGAAGCGCTCGATTTTTCGCGGCCGGCCGCCATCGTGGTGGGAAACGAGCACGCGGGACTGACGTCGGACGCGATCGCGCTGGCCGACGTGCCCTTCGCCATCCCCATGGCCGGGATGACGCGCAGCCTGAACCTGTCCGTCGCCACCGCGCTGATCGTCGCCCACGCCTCGTCGCGGCGGCGCGCCGCGCTGGGGCGGGCCGGCGATCTCGACGAGGCGGCGCGCGCGACGCTCCGCGCGCGCTTCTACGCCGCCTCGGTGCGGGGCGCCGACTCGGTGGTGGCGCGCCATGCGGCCACCCTGGCGCCGTGAAGCGGACCGGTCAGTGGGGCGGCAGGCGTAAGGCCGCTTCCACCGCGGCGCGCTCCGGCGCGGCCAGGTCGCCCTTCGCATGCGCCTCCAGGGCCGCTCGCGCCTCGGCCGTGCCGATCAGCCCCAGCGCCTGGGCGGCCGCGATGCGGAGCTGCTGGCCCTCACGAGCGTCGCCGTCCGCGGCATCTTCGAGCACCGTCGCCAGCGCAGGGACCGCGCCGGGGCGCCTCATCTGACCAAGGGTGTTCGCGGCGGCCTGCCTGACCGAAAAGGGCTGGTTGCCGTCGGCGACCAGGGCCGACAGCTGCGCGGCCTGCGCCAGGTCACCGGTGGCGACCAGCGCCACGATGGCCGCCACCCGCACCGGGGCGGGACCGTCCGAGGTGGCCACGTCCCCCAGCTCCAGGTTCGAATCGCGGTTCGTGATCTGACCCAGCGCGCGGGTCGCCGTGCCACCGGGACGCGCCTCTCTCGCCGCCAGCTCGGCCAGCCAGATCACCGCCGCCGGCTCCCCCAGCTTGGCCGCCGCCAGGATGTTGAAGGTGCGCGTCTTGTCGTCGGGGGCCGCCTGATAGCGGGCCTGCAGCTCCTTCAACGCGGGGGAGGGCTGCACCGCGCGCTCGGTGACCAGCCAGTGGCTCTTCATGGGCGGGCCGCCGACCGGCCGCGCCGCCTGGGGGCGCGGGGGCGCATCGGGCCGCCCGCCGCGATGCAAGAGCAGACCGCAGGCCAGCAGCGCGGCGATGACGGCGGCGCCCAGGATCCAGCTCTTTAGCGGGCTGCCAGCCGGCATGTTCGTCTTGTGGGCGCTGCAGGGATTGAACCTGCGACTTCCACCGTGTGAAGGTGGCACTCTGCCGCTGAGTTAAGCGCCCTAGGGGATGGAAAGGCGATCTAACTAGGCGATCCGGAGGGCATCGTCAAGACAGACGAAACCTTTCGCCAATGTCCCGGCAATCTCCGCGCAACGTCGTGCGGTGGACCACGCGCGGTCGCCGGGGCATCGCCCGGTCGCAGGTCCGGAACTTCTCCGGCATTGCGCGCATGGTCGTAACAGAGAACACGGTTCCGAAATCAAGGTTGGGAAACAAAGAATTAACCGGCAATGCGGGCCAAGAATGGCTAACGTACTGGCGCGTGTCAGCCAACCCTACCAGCAGCGAAACCCTCGTCGCCGAGCTCGCCGTTCTGCTGGCGGGCCACCCCGGTGCCCATCCGCAGCAGATCGAAGCTTCCGCGCTGGCGGAGCGGCCGCAGAAGCAGCTGCTCGAGGCAGCTCGGCTGCTGGGCCTGGCCACGGTGTCACGTTTGAAGAAGGACGCCCTGGTCCAGCGGCTGTGGCAGGCGTGGCAGGAGCTGCTGGCGCGCGTGTCGGAAGCTCCGCACGGCGCGCCCGGGGACGGCTCGGGCGCCAGCGTCCACGAAGGGAACGGTCACAAAGCGAACGGCGCCACGGGCGCCGCCGCCAGCGCTCCCGCTGCCTTGACGTCGAAGGAAGCGCTGAAGAAAGAGGAGGACGTCGGGGAGCCGGTGGCCCCCGTCGCTCACAAGTTCGAGCTGCATCCGAACGCGGTCGCGAAAGAGGCGGCACCGCCCAAGGACATCCCGTGGGGCTACGGCAAGGATCGCGTCACGGCCATGCCCGTCGATCCGGAGCGCCTGTTCGTCTACTGGGAGGTGACCGAGGACGGCCTCGAGCGCGCGCGCAGGACACTGGGCGCGGCCGCCGAGGGCGCCTGGCTGAACCTGCGCATCTACGACACGACGGGAAGGATCTTCGACGGCTGGAACGCCCACGCCACGATCGATCAGGGCGTCGACCGAAGCGCCCGCCAGTGGTTCTTCCGCATCGGCAAGCCCAGCTCGGAGGCGATCGTCGAGATCGGCCTGCTGGCGCGGGACGGGGGCTTCGCCAAGATCGCGCGCTCGGGCCGGGTCGAGTTCCCGCGCCACGACCCGGTGGCCTGGACCGAGCCCGAGTGGCTGACGGTCCGGCTGGCCGACGGTCAGGTGCGCCGCGGCTGGATGCCCCGGCCAGCGGTGGGGCAGGGGGCGGGCGGTGCCCCGGGCGGCGGACCAGCCGCTGCACCGGGCGGCGCCCCGGCCCTGCCCGTCACCCTGCCATCCCCCGACATGGTGGTGCAGGTCGAGGAGGGCGAGCGGGTCGTTCACCGCACCGAATGGCACAGCGAGTGGGAAGAGGTGAAGTCGGACGGCTACGTGACGGGCGAGGGCCGGCTGTCGTGGGAAGAGCAAGGCCAGATCTCGTCCTGGAGCGAGGGACCGTTCCCTTATCCCGTCGAGGTTCCCGAGCCGGTTCGCGAGACCTCGCTGGGCCGGACGCGGGTCTTTCGCTCGGGCGCGCGCACGCACGTCGTCTATGGTCCCTGGCAGGTGGTGATTCACGGGCTGGGCGCCACCCGCAGCCGCTCGGTGCTCACCCGCTGGGAGGTCTATCGTTCGTGGGGCGAGCAGAGCGGTCGCCACATCGTTCACGTGCAGGGCGGAACCGGCGAGGGTCACGGCGCCGCCGCCATCGGCGCCTCCGAGCAGCTGATGCGTGGGGCCAGCGAGCGGGTCTGGCGCGGCGGCAGCGAGCTGCGCCTGGGCGGTTCCTCCGAGGTCTTTTACCTGGGCGCCAGCGAGCTGCGCCTGGCGGGCGCCAGTGAGCGCATGTACATGGGGGCCAGCGAGCTGGTGCGGCGGGGGGCCAGCGAGCGACGCCTGAGCGGCGAGGCCCAGTGGGCGCGCCAGGGGGCCAGTGAAGGCCGCCTGGGCGGTGAGGCGCAATGGGTCGGGGGGGGCGGCAGCGAGGGCCGCCTGGGGGGCTCCTCCGACTTCGCGCCGCGCGCGCCGTCGCCGTCGCCCATCGGGGCCTCCGAGTATCCGCGCCCGCCGGGGCGCGACGACGCCAAGCAAAACGGCTGACCACCACGGCCGACAAAACGGATGACCGACATGACCACTGGCTACTTCTCCCTGGTTCTGCACGCGCACCTGCCGTTCGTGCGCCACCCCGAAGATCCCACCGTGATGGAGGAGGACTGGCTGTACGAGGCCATCACCGGCACGTACCTGCCGCTGATCCAGACCTTCGAGGGGCTGCTGACCGATCACATCCCCTTCCGCTGCACGGTCTCGCTGTCGGCCCCGCTGATCACGATGCTGACCGACGACCTGCTGAAGGTCCGTTACGCCGCGTACCTGGACGACCTGATCGCGCTGGCCCAGAAGGAGCTGGTGCGCACCAAGTCCGAGCCGCACTACCAGCGGCTGGCGCAGATGTACAGCGACCGCTTCCAGAGCCTGCGCCACACCTGGCGCAGCCACGAGGGCAACCTGGTGCAGGCGTTCCGCCGGCTGCAGGACGCCGGCCGGCTGGAGGTCATCACCTCCACGGCGACGCACGCCTTCTTCCCGCTGATGGATCGCAACTGGGCCGCCATCCGCGCCCAGGTCCACACGGCCGCGGACCTGTACGAAAAACACTTCGGGCGCCGCTCGCTGGGCATGTGGCTGGGTGAATGCGGCTACGTGCCGGGCGTCGACGAGCTGCTGCGCGAGGCCGCCGTCCGCTACTTCCTGGTCGACACGCACGGCATCCTGAACGCCGATCGCCGGCCGGCCTACGGCGTGTACGCGCCGCTGTACTGCCCGACGGGCGTGGCGGCGTTCGGCCGCGACACCGAGTCGTCCGAGCAGGTGTGGAGCGCCCAGCACGGCTATCCCGGCGATCCCCACTACCGCGACTTCTATCGGGACATCGGCTTCGATCTGCCCCTCGAGTACATCGGCCCCCACATCCACCCCGAGGGGCACCGCATGTACACGGGGTTCAAGTACCACGCCATCACCCACAACCAGCTGCACGACAAGTGGGTGTACGACCCGGACATCGCGCGTGGCAAGGCGGGCCTGCACGCCTCGCACTTCCGCGGCAACATGGAGAAGCAGGCGGCGCGGCTGGCCGCGCACATGGATCGGCCGCCGATGATCGTCAGTCCCTACGACGCGGAGCTGTACGGCCACTGGTGGTACGAGGGCCCGATCTTCCTGGGTGACCTCTTCCGCCAGTTGCATTACGACCAGCACGCCATCCTGCCCATCACGCCCGGCGACTACCTGGAACGGCACCCCACCAATCAGCAAGCGACGCCCTCTGCCTCGTCCTGGGGCAAGAAGGGCTTCAACGAGCAGTGGCTGAACGAAAGCAACGCCTGGACCTATCGCCACGTCCACGCCGCGGGCGAGCGCATGGTCGAGCTGGCGCGGGGCAACTATCGGGTGTCGGACCCCCTGACGGTGCGGGCCCTGAACCAGACCGCGCGCGAGTTGATGCTGGCGCAATCGAGCGACTGGACCTTCATCATGTCCACCGGCACCACCGTGCCGTACGCCACGCGGCGGTTCAACGAGCACGTGGTGCGCTTCAATCGCCTGTACGAGGACCTGAAGGCGGGCAAGGTCGACGAGCCTTTCCTGGCAGACGTCGAGGGGAAGGACAACATCTTCCCCGACATCGACTACCGCATCTACGCCAGTTGACCGCCGCGACGGTACGCCGCCCGCCCGGGGCAGGGAGATCATGCCGCCGCCCGGCGTCTGTTACGCTCTCTCGCTTCGGCGCGCCCTAGTGCCCCAACCCCTCGCCTAATGCCTCCGCTAAAAGTCCTGTTCGTCGCTTCAGAGGTCGCCCCCTTTCGGAAGACCGGAGGGCTGGCCGACGTGGCCGGTGCGCTGCCCCGGGCGCTGAAGCGGCGGGGCATCGATGTCCGCATCGTCATGCCCCTGTACGCGAACATGAACTGGTCCGCCATGGAGGTGCTGGACGGCATGCTGAACGTTCCCATGTACTTCGGGAACGCGCGCGCCGGCGTACGCAGCACGCGGCTGCCCGGCGCCGACGTGCCGGTGTACTTCATCGAGTACAACCGCTTCTTCGATCGCCCCTACCTGTACGGCCCGCCCGGGCAGGCCTACCCGGACAACCTCGAGCGGTTCGCCTTCTTCTCGCGCGCGTCGCTGGAGCTGTGCAAGGCGCTGGGCTTCATCCCCGACGTCCTTCACGCGCACGACTGGCAGGCGGGCCTGGTCGCGCCCTACGTCAACACCGTCGAGTGGTCGAAGCCCCTCCACGGCTCCGCCACCGTGTTCACGATTCACAACCTGGCCTACCAGGGCAACTTCGAGGCCGGGGCGATGTTCATCACCGGCCTGGGGCAAGAGCACTACCACCCCGGCGAGTTCGAGCACTTCGGCGACGTGAACCTGATGAAGGCGGCCATCATGCACAGCACGCTGCTGTCGACGGTCAGCCCCAGCTACGCCCAGGAGATCCAGACGCCCGAGTACGGCTTCGGGCTGGACGGCGTGCTGTCGGGCCGGCGCAACGATCTGCTGGGCATCCTGAACGGCATCGACTACGACGAGTGGAACCCCGTCACCGATCGGTACCTGGCCAGCAACTTCGACGCCAAGGATCTGTCGGGGAAGGCGGCCTGCAAGGCGGCGCTCCAGCGCGAGGTCGGCCTGCCGGTGCTGCCCGACGTCCCGCTGTATGGGGTGATCGGCCGGCTCACCTCGCAGAAGGGCTTCGACGTGCTGGCCCATGGCCTGGAGCGCCTCCTGTCGTGGAACCTGCAGGTGGTGCTGCTCGGCTCGGGAGATCCGGACGCCGAGCGCTACTTCGCGGCGCTGGCCTATCAGCGGGGCGACAAGTTCCGCGCCTACATCGGCTTCGACGAGGGCCTGTCGCACCGGATCGAGGCGGGCAGCGACTTCTTCCTGATGCCGTCGCGCTTCGAGCCCTGCGGGTTGAATCAGATGTACAGCGAGCGCTACGGCACGCTGCCCGTGGTGCGGGCCACCGGGGGCCTGCGCGACACCGTCGTCAACTACGACGAAGACCAGGGGAGCGGCACCGGGTTCATGTTCCAGGACCTGACCGTCGACGGTCTGGCGAACACCATCGGCTGGGCCCAGTCGACCTACTTCGACCGCCCGAAACACATCCAGAACATGCGCCGGGCCGCGATGCAGCAGGACTTCTCGTGGGGCCGCGCCGCCGCCGCGTACGAACAGCTGTACCGCGACGCCTACGCGCGGCGCCGCAACCATCCTTTCCCGGGGTGATCACCGCACTCACCGCCGGCGGTGAGTGCGGAGGATCGCGCAGAATGACCCGTCCAGGGTGATGTCTCCGACGCCATTTCGCCCTTGATTCGCCCCGGATTCGACGCAGAAACGAAACGCACGAAAAGGCACCTCCGTGCTACGCTGGCCGCCGCAATGGCGCGGATCTTGGTTGTCGAAGACGAGCAGGACTTGCGGCAAGTACTGGAGTACAACCTGCGCGACGCCGGCCACGAGGTGGTCGCGTTCGGTGAGGGCCGCCAGGCCATGGCCTGGGCCGCCGAGGAGACGCCGGATCTGGTGCTGCTCGACCTGATGTTGCCCGATGTCTCGGGGCTGGAGGTGTGCCGGGCCCTGAAGGCCGGCAAGAACACCCGCGACGTCCCGGTGGTGATGGTGACCGCGCGCGGTGAGGAGATCGACCGTGTGGTGGGCTTCGAGCTGGGGGCCGACGACTACGTGGTCAAGCCGTTCAGCGTGCGCGAGCTTCTGCTGCGCCTGCGCGCCGTGCTTCGCCGCGGAGCGCTTCCCCCCGAGGACGTGGCGCAAGCGACCAAGCCCATCCGCTTCGGTCGCCTGTCGATCGACGTGGGCGCTCACCGCGTGTGGGTCGATGGCCAGGAGCTGTCGCTGACGCCGCTCGAGTTCAAGCTGGTCTGTACGCTTTACGAGCGCCGCAACCGCGTCCAGTCCCGCGGCGCGCTGCTGGACGACGTGTGGGGGGCCAGCCAGGAAAACATGACCCGCACCATCGACACGCACGTGAAGCGGCTGCGAGAGAAGCTGGGCGACGTGGGGGCCTACATCGAGACGGTGCGCGGGGTGGGGTACCGCTTCGTGGGCAGCCCGCCCGGCGCGTCCGGAACCGACAGCGCCGGCGACGCGGAGTCGCGGTGAAGCTGGACATCAGAACCAAGCTGGTTCTGGTGTCCCTGGGGCTCATTGCCGTTGCGATCCTGGTGCTCGAGGTGGCGGTGCGCCGCCAGATCGAGCGCGACATCTACGACAGCCTGCGGGCCGATCTGTTCGGCAGGCTGGAGCTGATCGAGCACGACGCCGCCCTGCACCTGTCGGACATGGATAAGGCCGGCTGGAACCGCTGGGCGGAGGAGTTCGGCCGCCGCTCCAACCTGCGGGTTACCATGATCGGCAACGACGGTGTGGTGCTGGGCGATTCGGCGGTGGACGCCAAAGAGGTCCCGGAGATGGAGAATCACCGCGATCGGCCGGAGTTCGCGGCGGCGCTGCGGGGCGAGCGGGGCGATTCGGTGCGCTGGAGCGGCACGCTGCAGCGGCGCCTGTTCTACGCGGCCATCCCCGTTCGCGCCGCCGGCACCGGCCGCATCGTGGGCGCGCTGCGGGTGGCGGAGCCCCTGGATCGGCTGGAGTTCGCCATCGCGCGTTTCCATCGCACCCTGCTGCTGGCGGCCTTTCTGGCCATGGGCGTGGCGGTGGTGATCGCGACCATCGCGGCCCAGCTGATGTCGCGAGCGCTGAGAGGCATCACCATGGCAGCGCGACGGATGTCTTCCGGTGATCTGGGGGCCCGCATCAGACTGAGCGGCGACGACGAGATCGGCGAGCTGGGTCGCACCCTGGACGGCCTGGCCGAGAACCTGTCCCAGAGCCTGGCCGAGCTGCGGGGCGAGCGCGACCTGCTGGGCCGCATGCTGGAGTCGATGCAGGAGGGGGTGCTGGTGCTGGATCGCGACCTGCGCATCCTGCTGATTAACCGGGCCCTGCGCGAGATGTTGTTCCTGGGCTCGGACGTGGTGGGGCGCCTGCCCATCGAGACCATTCGCAACGCCGAGCTGCAGGCGGTGCTGGACGCCGCGGCGTCGCAGGGCAAGCCGGCCTCGGGCGAGGTGGAGATCGCCGGGCTGGGACAGCGTCGGTTCATGGTGCACTCGACGCCGCTGGGCGGTGAGCCGCGCGGCCTGGTGGCGGTGTTCGTCGACGTGACCGAGATCCGCAAGCTGGAGACGATGCGGAAGGACTTCGTGGCGAACGTGTCGCACGAGCTGCGCACGCCCATCGCCGCCGTCCGCTCGGCCGCCGAGACCGCCCGGCGCGCCATCGAGAAGGATCCCGAGGCCGCCGTGCGCTTCGTCGACATGATCGAGCGCAACGCCCTGCGGCTGCAGGAGCTGGTGGAGGACCTGCTGGAGCTGTCGCGCATCGAGTCGAAGCAGTTCAAGCCCAAGTCCGAGCCGGTCAACATCGTCGAGCAGGCCGAGCAGGTGCTGGCGCTGTTCCGGGAGGCGGCGGAAAAGAAGCGGCTGACCATGAGTCTGGTCGCGCCGCCCACCCCCCCGGTCGCCCACGCCGACAAGCGGGCGGTCGAGCAGGTGCTGACCAACCTGATCGAGAACGCCGTGAAGTACTGCCGCGACAGTGTCAGCGTGACCGTGCGGGTCGTCGAGCGGGAGGGGATGTTCCGGGTCTCGGTGGAGGACACGGGGCCGGGCATCGATCCCAAGCACCTGCCGCGGCTGTTCGAACGTTTCTACCGGGCCGACAAGGGACGCTCGCGCGACATGGGCGGCACCGGTCTGGGGCTGTCGATCGTGAAGCACCTGGTCGAGACCATGGGCGGCAACGTGAGCGTGGAGAGCGCCCCCGGCCGCGGCACCACTTTCTCGTTCACGCTGCCCGCTTTCGAACCGGCCGTCGCGCCGCCCGATCCTGTGCCCAGTCCTGCGCCCGTCCCTGCGCCCGCGTAAGCGTGCGAAAGTGCGGGGGCTGTCACATAATCGTCACAATGTGGATGCGGGCGTGCCACCTTGGGGTGGTCTAGTCGGGGCCGATGCCATGACGACATCTCGCGAGCATACGAACCGGGAGTATGAGCAGGAGCTGCGGAAGTTGCGGGAGCAGGTCCTGCGCATGGGCGCCAAGGTGGAGGAGATCATCAGCGGCTCGATCAAGGCGCTGCTGGAGCGGGACACCGTGCTGGCCACCCGGATGATCGCCTTCGATCGCAAGATCAACCAGATGGAGATCGACATCGACGAGCTGTGCATGGTGATCCTGGCGCGCCGGCAGCCGGTGGCGTCCGACCTGCGCTTCATCACGATGGCCCTGAAGCTGGTCACCGACCTGGAACGGATCGGCGATCTGGGGGTCAACATCTCCGAACGCGTGGTCGAGCTGAACGACGAGCCGCAGCTGAAGCCTTACGTCGACCTGCCGCGCATGGCGGACGAGGTCCAGTCGATGCTGCGCGAGGCCCTGGACGCCTTCGTGGCCGGCGATCCGGACCGGGCCCAGGCGGTCATCGAGCGGGACAAGACGGTCGACGCCTACTACACGCAGGTCTTCCGCGAGCTGCTGACCTACATGATGGAAGACACGCACAACATCTACCGGGCCACCCGCCTGCAGTCGATCGCGAAGTACCTGGAGCGGATCGGCGACCACGCCACGAACCTGGCCGAGATGGTCGTGTTCATGGTGAAGGGCAAGGACATCCGGCACACCGGAAAGCTGGAAGGCGAGAGCGCGGGGGGGTAGCCCGCGCGGCGCTCACGCCAGACGCAACGCGGCCTTCAGGCCGCCAGGGCGGTCCAGCTGGAGACGCTGGGACGGCGCAGCCGCCGGAAGACGCCGGGCCAGGCCACGGTGTACTTCATCGAGAACAGCATGGCGTGCTTGCCGCACAGCGGCCGGGTCACGGAGACCACCCGGCCCTGAGCACGAGCGTACTTGTACGAGGACACGTACGCCGGGAACGCCGGGCAGGTGCCCACGGCGCAGGAACGGAGCGCCTGCCGGTGGCGGGCGACGCTGCGAGACCCCATGGATTCCAGTCGATATCCCCAGGCCATGGCGACGTACCTATCATGGGGAAAACGGATGCGCACGTTTCGATCCGGTTAACTTTCAAGCCACGGAAATTGCTGGAGTTTTTATTGCTTTTGGGCGCCTTGACACCTCGGGGTTTTCTGGCAGTCGGACGAGGCGGTTTTCGGCGGAAGTTACAGACAACGAGCCGCCCAGAAAGATGAACGAAACAGCTTCCGAGGCACAGTGGATCCCAGAAGCGACTCCGATGGTGCGAGCCATTCACAAGGAATCGGTGGCGGTGGCAACGGCCGAAGCGAGCCCGGCCGGAGCGGGCGCGAAGGCCCGCCCGGCGTCGCCCTCCGCCGAAGCGACCATCCTGGTGCTGACGAGGGACGTGGCCGCGCGTGATCACCTGATGGAGATCGCCATCGAGCGCGGCTACGGGCTGTGCTGCCAGACGGACGGCGGCGAGGCCGTGCGGGTGCTGACCATGGAACCGCCCGGTCTGCTGGTGGTCGACATGGACGCCAAGGGCGGGCGCGAGCTGCTGCGCACCGTGCGGGCGCACGCCGAGTGGCGGCTGATCCCGTTGCTGGCGCTGACCGCCACCAACAACCCGATGATCGCCGTGACGGCAGATGCGCCGACCTTCTTCATGCCCGAGATGAGCGGCCTGGAACAGGCGATCGCGGCCCGCCTGGAGCCGGCCGAGGACGCCTAGCCGCCCGGCCCGGGGGGCGGCCCCAGGGCGGCGCGGTCTCAGTCTCTCCGCGGGGCGAGGCCATGGATGTGGACCGCGGTGCCGGGGTGCGAGGGCGTGGACAGCACCTCGGGGCTGCCGCGGGGCAAGGTCGGACTGGTGAAAGCGAACAGCCATTCGGCGTCGCCCGGCGCCAGGTTGATGCAGCCGTGACTGCGGGCCCGGCCGAACTGGTCGTGCCACGGCGCCGCATGCAGGGCCTTGCCCTCGCGGAAGTACTGGGTCAGCGGCACGTCGTACGCGTAGGGCTCGACGCCCGTGTGCTCCAGGTTGTCCATGCGCACGACCTGGTGCTTCGAGCGGATGCGGAAGGTGCCCGTGGGCGTCGCCAGCGGGCTGCCTTCCGGGGCGAAGCCGGTGGAGACCAGCGTGGCGAACAGCGGGACGTCGCCCTGGTAGGCGACCAGCGTCTGCGAGGCCAAGTCGACGTCGAGCCAGCGCTCGAGGGCCGACACCCCGGCGGGACGCGGGACCGGCGCGGGGACGGCCAGGTCGGCGCCGCGCACCCAGCCGCCGGCCAGCGGACAGGCACCGGCCTGGCAGGGCCCGGCCAGCAGGACGCGCGCATGTCGCGGGCGTGACCCCAGGCGGTGGGCCGGCGCCAGCGCCGCATCGGCGTAGACGTGAGCGACGGTGGCGGTCACCCAGCCGAAATCGAGGCGCTGTCCAGGCCCCAGGTGGACCCCGGTGAAGGACGAAGGCGTCACGCGCGTCACCTCGCCAGCGGCCAGCCAGCGTCCATCCCGCAGGCGCACGTAGGGCCGTCCGCCCACGCTGCGCTCCTCGACCGTCATGAAGCCGAAGCCGCCGCTGACGTGGACCGCCCGCGCCCCCACCGGCTGCGCGGGCGGAACCTCCCAGGCGGTCGCCCCGGCGGGGCCGACCAGGACGTACCCCGCGGAGAGGCCCGGCACCGCTCGCGCGCCCTCCACGCCCGTGGGGTCCATGCGAGAGGCTTCGCCCCGGCAAGCGAGCCACAGGCAAAGTGAGAGCCAGACCGGGGCGCGGGCCGGGGGCGCGGGGCGGGTCATCGGGCGGGAACGCCCGTCGCGGCCGCCAGCTCGGTCGCCACCTGGCGCGCGTCCGAGCGACCCAGGTCGTCGACCGCGCGCAGAGTGTAACGGCCGGCCGCCGGCGGTCGCCAGAACAGCGTCTCGCCGCGGCCGACCTTGCCGAGGAAGGCGCGATCGGCGAACCAGAACACCGCCGCCGCATCGCCGCCGGTCACGGCCTGCAGAGCCAGCGTCGCGCCGGGCGCGGACGTTCCATCAGCGACGGCGTGGGCGGCCCCGGCAGCCCCCCTCGGCCCGGCTCGCAAATCGTAGGTCACCCCGGCCAGCGGCGAGACGATCCGCGGCGCCGCGCCGGCGGCCGCCTGGCCCCCGTCGCAACCGGGCGCGGCGGGGGGCAAGCTGCGCCGGGGCAGCCCCGCCGCCTCGAATTGCTTCGCCAGGTCGGAGGACCAGACCTCGAACACCTCCGTGCGAACGGCCGGCGGTCCCCCGGGACAGGTGCGCCGGCCCTGTTCGTCGAGCGCCAGCGTCCGGTGGATCTCGCAGGGGGCGATGGGCGAGCGCCCCGGAACGAACCAGGACAGCCGGCGATGGGGACAGTTCCCGGTGGGGAGCCCGCCGGACAGCGCGCACACCTCGATCTTGCGCACGCCTCGCGGCGGCGTGTGAACGAAGGAGGCCGCCGCCGCGTCCTGAGAGACGATCGAGTCGACCAGCTGGAAGAACAGCGGCGCCGCGGCATCCGCCCCCACGAACGCCGGGTTGCCGGCGCCGGAGAAATCGCCCACCCACACCGCCAGCACGTAGGGGCCGAACAGGCCCACCGACCAGGCGTCCCGGAATCCCCACGACGTGCCGGTCTTCCAGGCCACGGGCACCCGGCGCGTCGCGGAGAGCGGCGTGTGACGAGCCGTCGGTGGAGGGTTGTCGAGCAGCATGTCGACCACGAGGAACGCGCTCTCTTCCGAGACCAGCCGCACCCCTTCGCCGGACGAACGGGCGGGGCGGGGGACGGCGCGCGGTTGCCGCCACCGCAACGGGCGCAGCACGCCCCCGTTCCCCAGCGCGGCGTAGACGCGAATGAGATCGGCCATCGTCACCTCGCCGGTGCCCAGTGCCAGGCCCAGCCCGTAGTGCTGCTCGGGCTGGGGCAGGTCGACGCCGGCCGTCTTCAGGGCGTCATAAAGCGTCGGGCGCGCCAGGTGCGCCGCCACGAACAGCGCCGGCACGTTCCGGCTGCGGATCAGCGCGTCCTTCGCGGACAGCGGTCCCACGAACCGCCCGTCGAAGTTCTCGGGGCTGTAGGCGGCGTAGGACGTGGGAACGTCCTTCAACATGGTGGCAGGATGGATCACGCCCTGATCCAGGCCCAGGGCGTACACCAGCGGCTTCAGGGTGGAGCCGGGCGAACGCGCGGCCAGCGCGCCGTCGACCTGACCCCCGATGGCGTCATCGAAGAAGTCGGCCGAGCCCACCAGGGCACGGACGTCCATGGAGCGGGTGTCGACCAGCATGGCGGCGGCATTGGTGAGGCCGCGGCTCCGTTCCCGCGCCACGTAGGCGCGCAGGTGGCGCTCGCACAGGCGCTGCAGCGGCAAGTCCAGGGTGGTCACGATGCGCCCGTCGGCGTCGGCGTCCCCGTCGCCCCGCAGGACCTCCTCGACGAAGTGAGGCGCCCAAAACGGTAGCGGTGACGGCAACGGCGAGGGCGCTTCGGTCGTGGCGCTGGCGGCCGTGGCGCGGGGATCGTTCAGCGCCGGCCATTCGCGGCTCACCCCTTCGGCGCTCACGCCGGGATGCGCCGCCGTGTAGGCCCGCAGCAGCTCGTTGCGGGCGCGATCCAGGGTGGCGGCGCCCGCCCCGCCGGCCCGGCGCTGCGGGCTCTGGGGGATGACGGCCAGGGTCAGCGCCTCCGTCAGGGTCAGCTTGGCGGCCGGCTTCCGGTAGTACAGCAGGCTCGCCGCGCCCGCCCCCTCGATGTTCCCGCCGTACGGGGCGACGTTCAGATACGCCTCGAGGATCTCGCGCTTCGAATGCTGCGCCTCGAGCTGTAACGCGCGCCCCAGTTGCTGCAGCTTGCCGAGCGGCGTTCGCGACGACAGCGACCACAGCCGCCGCGCCAGCTGCATGGTCAACGTGGAGCCGCCGATGCGACGGCCGCCGGTGACGTAAGTCGACACCGCGGCGCGCACCAGCGCGAACGGGTTCACGCCCGGGTGGCCGTAAAAGTGCCGGTCCTCGTAGCGCAGCGTGGCCTCGACCAGCAGCGGCGAGATCCGGTCGAGCTCGGTCCACAGCCGATACTGCCCGTCGTCGGCCAGGGTCAGCCGCAGCAGCGTGCCGTCCGCCGCGGTCACCGCACGCGACAGCGCGATCCGCTCGCGCAGGGCAGGGTGGGGCAGCAGCCCCAGCGCGACCCACGCGGCCAGCAGGACGCCGCCCAGCAGCGCCGCCCTCCGTCCGGGACGAAGGCGGCGAAGCCGGCCGGCCAGCTTGCCGGGGTTGCCGGGGACAGCCGGGTCGATCGAGCTCATGCGGCGCGCGCTCCCCTCAGCGCGGGACCACCACCAGCTTGGCGGCCGTGCCGCGCGCGACCACGGTGCTGTCGTACAGCGCGGTCGCCTGCACGGGCGGAACCGTGTAGGTCCCGACGTTCGTCGCCTTGATGGCGTACTTCAGCTCCTTCACCGCCGCTTCGGCCGTGCCGTACAGCACCACCCGGTCCTCGCGCACGTCGCCGAACTCCGGCTGGAAGGTGGCGCCCGGCAGGGCGATGGCCAGCGCGTAAGGCTGGGCGGGGCTCACGCCCGCTCCCGCGGGCTGCTCTTCCGCGCCTTCCCCTGCGGATGCGCCTTCGCCTTCCTCGTCGTCGGCCCCCGCGCCGGCGGACTCGTCTTCACCGTCTCCTTCGCCGCCGGTGCGCGCCGGGGCGGCCACCTGCTGCACCACCGGTTCGAAGCCGCCCGGCAGCAGATCGACGATGGCCAGCGCGCCGACGGCCGGCCGGCCCAGGGCGCGGACGCGCACCACCGCGGTGATCTCGTCGCCCAGCTTGACGGTGGTCAGCGGCTTGCCGTCGGCGCCTTCGAACGTCCGGAACACCTCGACCGACTTCGCCACGGGCTGGTCGGGCAGGCCGGTATCGAAGCCGGCCTCGCCCACCACGTAGTAAGCGCCGAAGGGGCCTTCGGCGCCGAACCGGATGGCGGTGGCGCTGGGCGAGACGCTGGCCACCGGCAACAACGTCGGGGGCAGTGACAGGCGATGGGCCGCGCTGCCGGACAGCTCCTCCGCGGACAGGGTGACGCCAGGGGCGGCCGCCGCCGTCTCGGCGTAGGCCTCCAGCGCCAGGATCGACCACGCCGAGTCGTACGTGTTGTAGGACCCCCGGAAGATGGGGTCGACCACGGCGTCGATCTCCGCGGGGGAGATGCGGGCGGCGCGGTCGGGGAAGTGGCGCGCGATCAGATAGAGGGCTTGGGCGTCGGTGCCCAGGCGGTCGTAGTACCAGTCGCTGTCGGCCGCGCGGGTGCGGCCGAACGTGACGCCGTCGACGATGGCGCGCGCCGGGCCTTCCTTCTTCAACAGGTGGTACGTGGCGGCCAGGTAGACGCCGGCCAGGTCCGTCTTCCACTCCTTGGGGTGGTTGGCCGTCAGGTGCTTCTCCAGGGCCGCCGCGAAGGCCGTGGTGACCATGCCCTCCCGGGTCAACAGGTAGATCGCGTAGGCGCGCGCGCCCGCCGCCGGCAACCCCTCGGCGTCGTTCGCCGCCACCGTCTGCAGATAGCTGATGGCCGACTTCAGCATGTCCGCCGGGACGCTGAACCCGCGTTCCTTCGCCTCCAGCAGCATGTGCGTCGCCCAGATCGACGCCGGCTGGTCGACGGCCGGGTTGGCGGCCCAGCGGCCGAAGCTGCCGTCCTCGTTCTGCCGCGCTCGCAGCAGCGTGATCCAGCGCGCCACGGCGGCGGCCGCGTCCTTGGACGCGTACCCGAACTCGGCGTGCTTGCCCAGGATCAGCGGCGGCACCGCCTGACTGACGATCTGCTCGGTGCAGCCGTGGGGGAACTTCTCCAGGTAGCCGCGCAGACCGTGGGTCAGGCCCAGCGGCAGCGCCGAGATCCCCGCTTCGACGTGGCGCAGGTCGTTGTACAGGTGCCGGGCCACCGGCACGGTGACCTGCTTGTCGCGCAGGTGACCGGCCTGGAAGGTGGCCAGGTAGGGCGTGGCGGGCCGGACGCTCAGCTCGCTGGTCAGCCGGGAGCGCGCCGCGCCCAGGGTGGCGGTGAACGTCAAGGTGGCGGCCCCCAGGGGCTGGCGCGCCCGTAGCTTGAACGTGGCGGAGGCCTCGCGCAGCTCGGCGATGGTCAGCGTGCGGTCGGTGCCGTCCAGCGGTTCGATTCCCGGTGTGGCGGCCAGCGACAGCTTCACGGCCGCGCCGCTGCCCGAGCCGGCGACGTTGTTGGACACGGACACGCTCACCTCCGTCTCGTCCCCCGGGGCCAGGAAGGTGGGCACGTTCGGCGAGATCACGAAGTCGCCGCGCACCAGCGCCTTGCCCTGGTACGCGCCCAGCGCGTCCGGCGCGACGGCCACCGCCATCACCCGCAGCGTGCCGTTGAACGAGTCAGGCACGTCGTAGGTCAGGTCCCGTCCTTGCGGGCCGGCGTCGACGATGCCCGACCAGTACGCCACCGGCTTCTGCTGCTTGCGGCGGAACGGGTTCAGGTTCGCGCCCAGCGCGGCGTCGCTGTCGCCCCCCGGGGCCGCGTCCCTCACCAGGCGCTGGAACTCGGGCAGGATCATGTCCAGGATCTGCATCGTCTTCACCGACAGGGCGCGCTTCTGAAAGAAGAACCCCAGCGGATCGGGCGCGTGGTAGCCCGCCACCCGCAAGATGCCCTCGTCGACCGCGAACACCACCAGCTTGGTGGGCCGGTCGGTCTTGACCTTCATGTGGAAGGGCTCGCCGGGCCGGGCCAGCGCCGCCGTGTCCACCTGCACCTTCACCTGGCGCCGGGCCCGGCTGATCGAGAACGGCACCACGCCGTGCGACAGCGGGCTCATGAACACCTCCGCCGACCCGGGATCGCGGATGAACGAGACCGACACGTAACCGCCGCCCTCCAAATCGTCGGGCACCTTGATGTGCTCGACCGTGGCGTTGGTGGTCGCCTTGAACCACTTCCAGGCGTAGACGTGGTCCCGCTCGATGGTGATCAGGCCGGCGCCGGTGTAGGGCGCCTTGATCTGCATCTCCAGGTCTTCGCCCGGCGAGACGTCGGGCCGCGCCAGGGCCACCTGCAGCTCGGCGTTCTTCTCGACCTCGCGCGACAGGTTGCCGTACCCGGTCACGGAGTACTCGATGCGCTGCAGGTCGTTGTCGCTGCCGTCGCGGATGACCAGCGCGTAGTCGCCCGGCTTGTCGGTGGGCAACTTGCGGCGCGTGCCCTCGACGCCCAGTTCGAACGGCTTCGAGCCGAGCTCGACCTCCTTCTTCACCGACTGGTAGCGGTAGGCGCCGCTGTCTTGCCGGGCCAGCACCGACACGTACTTGCGCTCGAACGTGACGGCGCGCAGCCCGTCGACCTTGACGCGCTTGCCGGTGGGGCCGATGGCGATCAGCTCGACGTGGCGCTCGGTGCCGCGGCTCATGTAGCCCAGCTCGCCGTCGGTCTTGTAACCCAGCAGGTAGGGCTGGGGGGACACCACGGCCGAGGCATCGGCGACGACGCTGCGGCCGCCCTCCGCCTCGAACCCCTCCACCGTCACGTTCAGGCGGTAGGTGGCGTTCGCGAACCGCTTCAGGCCCAGGTCGACGTCCGCCACGCCCTCGTCGTTGGTGGTGGCGTCCGCCAGCGTCTCGCTGACGCCCTCCTTGGGGCGCAGGCGATCGAAGAACTGGTAGTCGCGCCACTTGCCGAAGGCGGGCACCCAGGGGGACAGCGTCATCCGGGCGCGGACCTTGCGATGGGCCGCCGGCGTGCCGAACAGGTTGGCCAGCGTGACCCGCGCCTTCAGGTCGGTCGGGGGCACCCAGCCCTCCGGGTTCTCCTGGGAGAAGCTGGCGCGGATCTTCATGCGATCGGGTAGGAACTCGCGGACCTGCACCGTGGTCGAGCCCAGCAGGTCGGAGGGGTGGCCGTCCTTCACCACGTACAGGTTCACGGCGTACGTTCCGGCGGGCGCGATCTCGGGCGTGGTGTGCCGGATCTCCTCGAACCCGGCCGCCGAGAGCTTCAGCTTCTGCTCCTTCACGGGCAGGCCGCGGGCGTCGGTGACGATCACCTCCAGCGGGATGCCCGCCAGCTTGCCCGACCAGTCCTTGTTCTTCACGATCACCCCGACCCGGATCTCGTCACCGGGACGGTAGATGCCGCGGTCCGAGAACAGGAAGGCGGTCAGGCCCTTCGCGGCGCCGCTGGTCGGCTCCTCGCTGGCGCCGCCCACGTCGAAGCGCGAGGTGTTCAGCATCCGATCGTAGCGGCCGATGGGCAGGAACGACTGGTCGCGCCCGCTGGTGACCAGGTACAGGGCTGGCTCCTTCTCGCGGCGCAGGTCCTTGAACGGGGGCAGGGCGGCGTGGCCGTCCTTGGCGGTGACCGCGTCCGCCACCGCCTGCCCGTTCTTCCCCAGCACCTGGATGCGGGCGCCGCCTACCGGCTCACCGGTGCGGGTCGATTGCACGAACAGGTCGTGGCCGCCGTCCAGGCTCTCCTTCACCATCACGCCCAGGTCGGTCACCAGGATCAGGCGCGTGTCGCTGTCGCCCAGCAGCGCCTTGGTGCCCGGATCGAAGCTCTGCGCCCGCAGCAGGAACAGGCCCCGCCGCTCGCCCCCCGCGCCGCCGCCCAGGTACTTGGTCAGATCCAGGCCGTCGTACTCCGGCTTGCCGGGGCTGGCGGTCAGGGGATGCGTCTCCTCGAAGAACTCGGCCAGGTTGGCGTCGTCGAAGCGGTAGTTCCACTGCGGCCGCGAGAAGGCCCCCGCGCTCTGCGTGACCAGGTGCTGGAGCTGATCCGGCAGCACCCGGCCGATCTCGTACTTGATGGCGGGGACGTCGCGCGCCAGCACCGGCACCTTGTGGTCGCCGCTCTGCGCCAGCAGCGCCCCGTCCTGCAGGATGCGCAGCATCCGCGGGTAGGGCGGCACCGCCACGACCGTCTGGAACGTCTCCCCCAGCACGTAGCCTCCGAAGCCGCGCAACCCCTTGTCCACGCGCACGTACACCTGGCGGCCGACCGGCACCTTCAGGCGAAAAGAGTGCTGGGTCGGAAACTCCGCCTCGCTGGCGATCGCCGTCAGCGCCACCGCCGTGCCCCGTTGCAGCTCCTCGGGCGCGATCTGCGCGGCATCGCCGTAGGAGGCGGGCTTGCCGTCGGCGGTCTGGGCAGGCAGCAGCGTGACCTTCAGCGCCCGCGCCACCTCCTTGTTCGCCACGCCGATGCTGGTCTCGACGATCAGCGCCTGCTCGGGCTCGTAGCGTTCGTTGTCGACCAGGCTCAGCTGGGCGCCGCCGACCTTCAGGAAGTTGTACAGGCCCGGCACCACCACCTTCTCGGTCAGCTCACGGCTCTCCGGTGGACCGCCGCGCGCCGCCTTGGTCCCCGGCGCCAGGGTGATCCACAGGACGGCGTCGTGCCGCGGGATGGCGATGGGCGTCGAGTGGGCGTACGCAGCGCCCTTGAAGCGGTCATACGAGACGTGGGCCTGGTAGTCGGCCGGGGCGTCTTCCTTGTCGCCGGGAACCAGGCGCATCTTGATGCGCCCCTCGAACGACGCCGGATCGACCGGGTGGGTGAAGGCGAAGGTCGCGATGACCTTCTTCAGGGTCGGGTTCAGGGGGTCTTGATAGAACTGTGCCTCGGCGATGCGCGCCTCGAACCGGGGCGTGGTGAACGGCAGCTCGTACTGCGCCAGCCTCACGTGCCCCGCCAGCAGGCCCTTCTTGGCCAGCTTCACCACCAGCGGCTCGCCGACCGGCCAGTCCAGCTTCGGCGTGAACGTCAGCTCGCGATCCGAGACCCAGCGCCAGGTCCCCTCCAGCTTGGGGGGACCGCCCCTGGTGACGCCGGCCAGCAGGCCGGTGCGGCCGGCCTCGAACACGACCCCGCTGGTGATCGGCTTGTCCAGCTTGTCGAGCGGCGCCACCGAGTCCTCGAACTCCAGGCGCAGCGGCCGCGGGTGCAGCTTCTCCTCCAGATGCGTGGGCTCCGGCTCGACCAGGTGCCAGGCCACGGTCAGGGGTTTGGGGCGGTGCTCCCACCAGCGCATGGCGGCCACGCCGCCGCCCACGGTCGCCACCACCGTGAGCAGCAGGACCAGCGCCTTCGGTTTTTCCGCGCGCGCCCAGGCGCCGGCCCGTCCGCCGCCCCGGCCCACCGCCCGGGCCCAGGGGGGCGGGCTCCAGGACCCGAACAGGTACGCGAGGCCCCGGCCCGCCCGCCGCGCGAGGCGGCCTGCCACTGTCGACTTGCCGTCGCGTTCACTCATCGGGCTCGAACCTCCGCAAAGATCGAGCTGATAGGCTCGGGGCCAGCGTCGATCATGTCAAGACGGCCGAAATGGCGCGAAAGGCCAGCCGAATCGATCGCCGTCCGATATTGTCTGCCGCCATGAGCAAGGTTCACTTCGTGGGTGGCGAAAAAGGTGGGGTGGGCAAGTCCGTGGTCGCTCGCCTGCTGTGCCAGTACTGCATCGACAAGAAGCTTCCCTTTGCCGCCGTCGACGCCGACGGCTCGCACGGCACGCTGTCCCGTCACTACGGCGGGTTCACCAGGCCCGTCGATCTCGGCGAGTTCGAGAGCGCGGATCAGATCCTCACCCTGGCCGGTGACGCCGATCAGCGGGTGATCGTCGATCTGCCGGCGCAGAGCCAGCGCCCCCTGTTCGCCTGGATGGCGGCCACCGGCGCGGTGGCGCTGGCTGCCGAGAACGGCGTGCGCATGGTCTTCTGGCACGTCATCGACGACGGCAAGGATTCGCTGACCACGCTGGACCGCCTGTTCGCCCAGCTGGACCGCACCGTGCAGTACTGCATCGTCAAGAACGGGGGCCGCGGCGGCAAGGACTTCTCGCTGTTCGAGGAGTCGCAGACGCACGCCCGGGCCCGCGAGCTGGGCGCGACCATCCTGCACCTGCCCGAGCTGCACGCGGCCGCCATGCAGAAGATCGATCGCCTGGACGCCAGCTTCTGGGCGGCGATCAGCAACCACGACTACGGCGCCGACACGTTCACGCGCATGGATCGGCAGCGCATCAACGTGTGGATGGCGGCCTGCTACGCCCAGCTCGACGCCCCGGATCTCCTGTGACGTCGAGGGCGGTGCCCTAGAACTCGCTGGCGGCGCCGGACGTGCCGAAGGCCACCAGCTCCATGGTGGTCGGTTTGTCGACGCCCTTCGACTTCACCATCCCCGACAGGGGCACCGCCGGGTGCGACCACGAGTCGGAGACGCTGCGGAAGCCGGCCCACTGGGCGTCCGTGCGCACGCGATAACAGCCGGTGAAATGTCCGGCGGGCACGGTGGCGTCGTCCTGGGGCATGCCCTGCCAGTTCACCACCAGCATGGAGACGGCGCTCTTGTACATCGACTGCATCATCGGCATCACGCCGGGGGGCAGCTCGTTCACGCGTCCCTTGGTGTCCTTCATCTTCAAGGCGCGGATCTCGATCTGCGACGGATCCATCCGGTTGCCGAAGGCGACGACCATCTGCTGCATCATCTTGCCGGTGTAACCCTCGTGTACGGTCTCGATGACGAAGGCATCACCCTCCTGGCGCAGGATCTTGTACGTTATGAACGACGGCTCGCCCTTCTCGTTCACCAGCTTGTGCTGCGTCCACTGCCCGGCGGCCAGCGGCATGGGCACGAAGCCCGTGGGGGCGGGGAAGGCGTCGGCCGAGGCGTGCAGCGCGGCCACCCGGCCGTCGATGTCGGCCTTGGCCGCGGCGTCGATGGACGGACCGCAGCCGGTCGCGGTCAGCGCGGTCAAAGCAGCGCTGCAGATGAGGCCAGGCGCGAACCTGCCGAGCCGTTCGAGGTTCCCACGACGACGTCGTACGTTCATGCGGCGCATATTGCCTGTTGCAAACTTGCAAATCAATGGCGACGCGAAGAGGTCACCGAGGCCGCGCTGCCGGTCACCAGGCCAGCCGAAAGCTGGAGGTGTAGCCCTCCGCCGTGCCGCCGTTCAGGAACCACTGCGTGTAGCCCAGCCGGATGAACCAGCGGGGCAGCGGGGTTCCCGTGGTGGTGATGGGAAACGGACCCAGCGCCGGACCGAGCGCCCCCACCTCGATGTCGAGGCCGGCGTCCAGGGACAGCACGCCGTAGACGTGAGGCATCGGCTTGCCGTCGGGGGGCGGCGGCGGGTCGAGCGAGACCAGCAGCTGCCCTTGCCCGCCGGCGAACAAGCCCACGCGACGCGGGTCGTGCTGGGGGCCCCATTCCAGCAGCGGATAGGCGACGTGCGCCGCCAGACCGCTGCCCGCGAACGACGAGGTCGGGGACGTCAGGCTGCCCTTGATCTGCACCAGCATGGAAGAGGTCAGATCGAGATCGAGCAGCGCGCGACCCTGACGGCGCAGGAACGTGATCTCCGACGCCAGGCCCGTCATCTTCGCCGTCCCCCCCAGCAAAGAGATGCTGTCGAGCCCCAGCATCACGCTGCTCTTCCGGGCGGGCAGCGTCCAGCGCAGGGTACCCCGGGCCGGATCGGCGAGCACCAGACGCACGGGCCGACCATCCGGGCCGGGGAAGGTCAGCACGACCCGCCGCTGGATGTCGCTGCCCGGATACTTGTAGCCCCGAAACAGCGCCCAGATGCGCTGCGTGCTGCCCGCGCTCACCGCCAGCGGCTTCACCTCCAGGACGTCCTCGCCCACCGCGCCGGGAAAGGTGCCCGACGCGCCCGCGCCGAGCGGCAGCGACAGCGTGGTCTCGGGCGCGCCGACGTCCAGCTCGAGCAAGCAGGTCAAGGAGGTGAGGTTGAAGGTGCGCGGCTCACTGGAGCCGTTCGCCACGTCGAGCTCGACGACCAGCGCCGTGTCTTCCCGCAAGCCGCCCCAGGGGACGTCGTCGGTCAGCAACAGCCGGTGCACGTCGACCTTCAGCGCGCCGGGCGTCTCGACGCGCAGGGGCTGGGTGGGCGTCACCTCGACGAAGGTGGTGCCGCAGCCGGCCAGCGCCGCCAGCAGCACGAGAGCGCCCGCGCGGGCGCGGCGGCGGGGAACCGCCATCCAGGACGCAGGGGAAGACCGATCGATCGAGAGGGGGCGGAGAGGAAAGGGTTGGCTCATGGACTCTCTTGCACTCGGGCCACGGGGGTCACGGCATGCGTTAGCGCGCTCACGGCGCAAATCAGCGCGCTCACGGCGCGATCCAAAACATCCGGCTGTCCCACGACGTGCCGGCGCGCTCGTCCCGGACCACCACCCAGATCGTCACCCGGCCGTCCGCTGGCACCCCCGTCGCCTTCGGCGGGTGATATTCGCTGTCCAGGTGCACGCGTCCGTCAGCCGACGTGAAGACGGGCGAGAGCTCGCTCTGCCGTGTGTCGGGCGAGAAGGTCCCGGCCGTGGCGTAGAACTGGTAGGTCAGCAGCTCGCGGGCCACGTCCACGGTCTCGACCACGTTGGTCTGGGTGTTCCGCACGCGCAGCAGGTAGCGCTCCGCCGCGTCGGGCGCCGGCACCGGCACCACGAACAGCTTGTCGTCTGCGGACAGCGACAGCGTCGGTGCGGCGTCCGGATAAGGATCCATGACCTCCCCGGTGACCGCGTCGCGGTGACGAAACAGCTGCAGATCGAGGAGGCGCGGGTTCTGATTGGGCACCTGGGGCTGGGCAAAGCTTTGCGGCACCAGCGCGGGCGGCAACAGCGGCCAGTACACCAGCCGCTTCAGCACCCGCGCCTGTTCGCTGCCCAGCCGGAAGGTCAGGTCGACGATGGCGTCCATGCCGAAGTCACGGTCATAGGCGATCGCGGCGTCCACCTCGGCGTCTCCGGTGAGCGCCGGCGAGAAGAACAGCCCCACCTGGGCGGGCGTCAGGCCGAACGCCACCTGCGGGTGATACTCGATGGCGTCGATCGGTGGCGCCTGCCCCGGCTGGTCCGCGGTCGCCAGCGGCGTGGCGGCCAGCGCGCTGCCGAGCGGCGGTGGAAGCGCCGCCGTCTCGGCGGCGTCGGGGCAGACGCGGCTCTCCTGATCGGCGAGCGGCTGCAGGGTGCTGAGGTAGTCCGGGCAGGCCTGACCGGTGAAGGTCAGCGTCTGGCCTTGCCCCTGGGGATCGACGACCAGGGCCGTCAGCGTCGCCTGCAGGTCCCGCGGTGCGACGGCGCCCGGTCCGTCGAGGGGAACCAGGAAGCCCGCCGGCTGCGCCTGCACGGCCAGCACCCGCAGATCCTTGACGGTGGTGACGTCATCCAGATCGGCGCAGCCCGCGAGCGAGAGCGCGGCCAGCCAGGTGGCGGCCTGGACAGGTGCGCGCATCAGAACAGCCCCCGCAGGCCGATGACCGGAAGCAGCGGCAGGCCACGAAGGGGGGCGGAGCCGCGGCAACGGTAGTCACGCAGGGTCCCCTCCGGATTCTGCGCGTTGGTGACGTTCTGGACGTCGACGTAGGCGCCGAACTGCCAGGCGCTGAACGTCCACAGCCGTTCCACGCGCACGTCCAGCTGGGCGAAGGTCGGTTTGCGGACGCCGTTGGTCGGTCCCGCCTGACAGGCGTACTGGCCGCTGTCGGCGTCGAAGGCGCCTTCCGTCAGCGCGGTGTCGGGCGCGCCGGTCACCAGGCGAAAGCGGGAGCCGAAGCGCCAGGCACGCCAGGCGTAGCTGCCGACCGCGATCAGGTTGTGGGTCTGGTCGAAGTCCGTAGGGTACCAGCGCGCGGCGCTGGGGCCGTTTTGCAGCGTGCCCATCCCGGCGTTTCCCTGGGTGGCGCTGTCGACCGCGTAGGCCGTCTGCTCCGAGCGGGACAGCGTGTAGGCCAGCCAGCCGTAGAACCGCTCGGTGAACTCGTGCTTCAGGATCAGCTCCATCCCGTACGAGCGCCCCTGGCCACTGGCGTCGAACCGGGTCGGTCCGGCGACAGGGACCGCCTGGTTGTGACGACTGACGTAATAAAACGTGGTGTCGAGCGACAGCTTGGACGTGATCTGGTGCACGAAGCCCAGGGAATATTGATCCGCGGCGACAGGGGGCAAGGTGGGATTGCCGAACTCGGGGTTCAGCAACTGAGGAAGCTGCATCTGGTGGAAGCGCCCCACGCCGGCCTTCAAGCCCAGGCGGGGCGTCAGCTTCCAGCGCGCGGTCAGCCGGGGATCGAACGTGAAGCGCGCTTGCCCCGAGGCGCGCGCGTAGTCCCCACGCAGGCCGGGGACCAGCGTGACGCCGGCGCCCGGCTCCCAGACGGCGTCCGTGTACAGCGCCGCGCCCAGCGTGTCGAGCGGGATGTCGCGCCGCTGGTACATGGGGATGGTGTCCCCGTACAGGCGGGTGTCGGGCGGCACGGGCAGGTGGAAGAACAGGGTGTCCTTGCGCAGCTCACCGTCGAAGCCCAGGCGCCAGGTGAGGCGCGGGCCGAACGCGCGGGACAGGTCGTCGCGCAGCGCGAACGTGCTGGCGGACTGGTCGACGTCGATGCCGCCCGCGCTCAAGCGGTCGCGTTCGTACCCGTACGCGGGTGACAGGCGGTTCACCCAGCCGTGCGCCGCCCCCGTCCACACGCCGATCACCTTGTGGAACCCGGTCTCGGAGCTGAGGTTCAGGTTCCCTTCGACCGGATCGTGGGAGATCACCCGCAACGTGTCGTTGCTGCCGAACGCGATCAAGGCCAGCTTTCCTGCGCCCAGGTCCCGGTGCACGGCCGCCTGGTAATCCCAGAACACCGGCGCCACGGACGCGGTGGCGTTGCTGGGCGTGGCCGCCGCCAGCACGGCATCGATGTACGATCGCCGCGCGGACAGCGAGCCGCTCCACCCGGCGCCCAGCGGCGCCTCCACGAAGGCGGACGAGTCGAGCAGGTTCAGGTCGGCCTGGCCGTGCACGCGGGGCGTGGCCTCTGCCTTCACACCCACGTCGATGATGCCGGAGGTGGCCCGCCCGTATTTCACGCCGAAGTTGCCCGGATAGAAATCGATGTGGTCGATCAGCTGGGGCGCCAGCACCGACGGTCCCGCCAGGAAGTGATACAGCAGCGGCACGGGGTGACCCTCGACGAACACCCCCGAGTCCAGCGGCGAGGCGCCGCGGATCACCAGCAGCCCCAGGCCGTAGGGCGTGCGGGCCACGCCGGGCAGGCTCTGCACGACCCGCAACGGATCGCCGAACGTGCCCGGCACCGTGGTCAGCTCGGGCTGCGTCAGCGTGTACCGGGTGACGGCCTGATTCGGCGGGGTGGTCTTCACCGTCGTCTCGTAGCTGGTGCCCAGCTGTCGCGCCACCAGGCATGACACCTCCGCCGGCTTGTCCGGCCGGGCGTCGCCGGCGCTGACGTCGCGGACGCACGCCTGATGGCGCGCCTCGGTGGCCACGATGCGAAAGGCGATCCCGGGTGGCCCCTTGACGACGAAACGGCCATCGCCATCGGTGACGCCGCCCGACACCGCCGGCTGCTCGATCCCCGCGGCGTCGCGGGCGATGACGGACAGTTCGACCCCCGCCAGCGGCTCGCGCGTCCCCTTCTCGCGGATCAATCCGGTCGCCACGACGAAGGTGGGCGGCGGTGGTGGCGGCGGCCCGGCGCCTCCGCTGCCGCCCTGACCTTCGGCGGGTGGGGGCTCCGGAACGGCGGCGGGGCGGAAGTGCAGGGTGTATTCGATGCGGATCGGCGCCCGCTTCCCGTCGATCTCCGCTGGCGAGAACCGATACTGCCGCATGGCGGCCGTGGCCGACTCGTCGAACCCGTGTCCCACGGCCCGCGGCACCGTCACCCCCGTGACTTCGCCGTCGGCGTTCAGGTCGACGGTCATGGTCACGTCCGCAGCGGCACGGGTCGCCAGCGCCTGCGGCGGATAGAGCGGGTCCACCGCCTTGACGACGGTGGGCGCCTTCGTCAGCGCCGCCGTCCCGGGCGCCGGGGGCGCCGGCGCCACGCCCTGACTCAGGTCTTGCGCGCGCGCGACCGTCCCCAAGCTTCCAGCCAGCACCAGACCGATGACTCCGGCACGCACGCTATCCGCCCAGCTTCGCACAGACGCGAAGTCGAGACCCGCACGCCATGCGTCGGGTTGCCTGGCGGGGTACCTGGACGGTCCTGGGAGGGCGGCCGGATCAGCCCGGCTGAAGGGAGCGGTTGGCCGCTCGGCTCAGCCCACGCCGTTCAGCGCCGCCGGGACCACCTTGCCGCCCGCGGCGGAGGTGAAGTCGGCGTCCAGCACGCTGGCGGGGATGCCCAGCGCCACCCCCAGGGTTCGCGCCATCGACACCATGGTCTGTGACGCCGGGATGTCCCCGCCGGACACCGCCGTGCCATCCGCCGACTTGATGTCGGAGGCGACGTACCCGGACGAGGCGCCCGTGATCCCTCCGATCACCGAGGGGGCGATGTTCTTTCCGATCAGGACGCCGACGTTGTGGTTCCCGTAGTGGTCCCGGCCTGCCCGCGAGAGGACCTTCGAGATCCCGTTCAGGTTGCGCCCGAACACGTTCATGGTGGCGAACGTGACGTTGTCGGCGATGCTCAGCGACGCCATGGCGTCCATGACCGTCTGGATGGCGGCGACGCCGCTGACGTGCTGATCGGCCTCGGCCTGCAGGTTCTGATCGCTGTGGTTGTCGCCGCCGAAGCCGATGTGGATGGTGGCCACGGGCGTCACCTTCGCCGAGAACAGCGCCGCCGCCGCCAGCGCCTGCCCCTTCACGTCGTCCGCGGTGATGGCGTTCAGGGTGGTGCTGAGGGCGTCGGCCAGGGCCCGGACCTGCGTCTGGCTGTTGGCCAGCGCGTCCAGGAACTGCGCCTGCACCGACGTGGCGTCCTGCTTCGCCAGCGCGTTCAGCTTGTTCAGCTCCATGTCGCGCATGGAGCGCAGCTTCACCAGCGTGTCGTTCTTCGAGCCGGTCAGCAGCGTCTTCAGCTGCGTGGGCGAGATCGACGGCAGCGTGCGCCCCCCATAGCTGACCAGCTCGGCCGCGTTGCCGTGGGCGCCCAGGGCCACCGGTTCGGCCTGGATGGTGCCCAGGCAGGGGGCCAGGTGCTTGGCGTAAGCCGAGATCATCATCTCGCCGCCGGTGGTCGCGCCCTGCAGCTTCATGACCTTGGGCTGATCGCCGTGCGTGGTCGACAGGGTCATGTGGTGGAAGAACGACGTGCGGGCCAGGGTGGCCGCCTTCAGCTGCCCCTTGGCGGAGCCGTCCTTGCTGGTGACGGCCGGGTCGGCCCAGGGCAGGGCGGCCCCGTAGCTCTTGCTGCCCAGCATGACCGTCGTCTGCTCCACCTCGGTCTGCTGGGGGTGGATGGCGTCGGTGTTCTCGTAGGTGCCGGGGCAGTTGCAGTTCACCGGATCGCCGTTGAACGATGTGCTGACCACCAGGAACTGCATCTTGTCCTTCGCGTCGATCATGCACTGCAAGGTCTGGGCGTTGGCCCGGCGCGGGTTCACCAGGAACCAGGCAGGCAGGCCGGTGGCCAGCGCTCGCAGGCCCAGATAACCGGAGCCGGCCAGGCCGCCCAGGAGCGCATCACGTCGTTTCAACATGGTCATCTGCCCCTTCCTCAGAGTCCGAACGAGAGCGACGTGGGCGATTCACACGCCAGCACGAAGGTCGATCGCAGCGCGTTGGTGGCCGTGTTCTTCGCGCCCATGACGGCGCTGTAGTGCTCTTTCAAGATGGCCAGGGCGTCGGCGTAGTGATTGGCCGAGGGTGGGTACCCCATGATGTCGGTGACCATCTTGGCCATCGCGCCCGCGGCGTCGCTGCTGGCGAAGACGCTGGTGCCGCTGCTGGCGTCGACCACCTGGGTGGCCACGTTCTCGCACAGCATCTCGGTGGCGGCGCGGAAGAACAGGGTGGGATCCGACGCGGTCACCGGGATCTCCGAGCCGCGCGAGAAGGCGTCGGCGGGGATGGCGGTGGCGATCTTGATGGTGGTGTTCTGCGCCGACGTGGGCAGCGGCGCGGACAGCGCGCAGACGTCCTGGCCCAGCCGGTTGCGCAGGGCGGCGCACAGCTGGTCCTTGCGCGCGATGCTGACCAGCATGCCGCCGTCGGCGAAGGTGTCGGTCGGGGAGGCGCCCGTCACCAGCGCAGAGGAGAACAGCTCCTTCACCAGCGAGAGAAAGTTGTAGTTGCTGGCCTCGAAGTCGTGGGCGACGCGCCGGAACTCGGCGTCGGACTCCAGGCACCCGGTGGCGTTCGCGAAGTAGCACAGCTTCTGCGTCATCGACAGCGCGAAGCGGTTGATGGGCTGGTTCGAATCGCTGTGGTCGACGTTCTGTTGCAGCAGCGCGCCCAGGTCCGCCATGCTGGCGCCCATGGCGTTGACGCTGCCGAAGGCCAGCAGCCCCCCGGTGCTGGAGGGGCGCGGGTTGGCGGCCGCGCCGGTGAACGACGCCCGGGCGGGGAAGTCGTTCCGGTCGTTGAAGTCGAACTGACTGGCCCAGAACTGGCGCAGCGGGTCCAGGCTCTTGTGGCAGCCCACGCACTCCGAGCCGGCCACCGAGTGCGCGGAATCCAGGCCGGCGGCGCTCAGCGGAACGATGGAATTGGCGGCGCTGAACGACTGCCCGTAGGCCACCAGCAGGGTCTGGTTCGCGGTCACGCGGTGCTGGTTGCTGTCGTTGGTGTTCCACAGCGCCAGAAAGGCCGGGGTGGTGTAGTAGCCGAAGCGGGGCAGCTTCAGCGGCAGCTCCGTCGCCTTCCGCAGCGCGGGCAGGTCGAACGGCTGCAGGTAGCTCTCGCCGCTCTGCAGGGGGCGGACGGTGACCAGCGACCAGTCCGAGACGTCCGACGTGGTGAAGTACGGCTTCGACGGGTGCTCGAAGCAGGTGGTCTGCTGCACCGCCTCGAAGGGATAGCGCGGCGTCATGCCCAGCAGCCGCTGGAACAGCATGGCGTAGCCGCTGTTCATGGCGTAGGGCACCGCCTGGCCGGCGCCGTTCGTGCCGCCCCGGCAGGTGTTGAAGCCGCCGCCGCCCGTGGGCAGGCCGGTCCCGCCGTTGGCGGGCGGCATGTCGTCGAACGTCAGGTAGTTGGGGCTCTGCGGGTTGATGACGTCCTCGATGGGGATGGCCGCCGCGCCGCTGTAGTCCACGCGCCAGGCCAGCTTGGGGGTGTTGCTGCCGGTGAAGGCGTACGGCTGGTCGTTCGGCATCTCGATCTGCAGGTACAGGCTCTTCAGCGCCGTCGTCATCATGAACTTGTTGGTCGTCAGCACGTTCGTGAACGGCTGGCCGCTGGCCACGATCTGCCAGGCGGTCAGCGCGAAGCTGTCCTGGAGGTTCTGCACCAATCGCGCGAACGCGTCGTCACCCACCGCCGAGGCGCCGATGGGGCCGAAGTCGAAGCCGCCGTTCTGCAGCAGCTGCGGCTTGAAGTCGTCCAGCGGGCTGAACGACGTCTGCTGAAAGGCGTTGCGGAAGAAGAAGATCATCTTGTCCTGGAACCGCGGCTGAAAGCCCGGGTCGTTCATCCAGGTGTCGATCAACTGCTGCAGGCCCGCCGCGCCCATCGCCGTCACCAGCGCCACGTCATCGTCGGTGGGGGCCATGCCGGTCAGCAGGTCCTTCACCTTGCGCACGGCCGTCTGTGCCGACGCGGGCTGGAACGGCTGCGGCGGCTGGGTGATGGGGCCGCCGTCGATCATCGACGCACCGCCCGAGCCAGGGGGCCCGCCGCTGCCTCCCCCGCTGCCCGGCGGCCCGTTGCCCCCCGAGCCGGTGCCGGGGTTTCCGCCACCGGTGCCCGGGCCGGCGCCGCCCGAGCCGTGGGCCTGATTGTGGCCGCCCGAACCGCTCTGGCCGGCTCCCGGTGAGCCGGTGCAGCCGCCGAAGCCGGCGCTGCCCAGGCCGAGGAGAACTACCGCGACGGAACGCCTCATCATGGCTGTGGCCTTTCTGGTCCTGCCGCGCGCGCGCGTGACGCCCCAGGAATCTTCGGGCGAACGGTTCGGGGGAAACGGTTCGGGCGAGAGCGGTCAGGAAAGAGGGAGCGGGGGATGCCGTGGGGAACGACGGGCGGGGGAGGATCGGTGCCCGCGTCAACTCAGTGGCGTTGGGCAGCCTGATCGTGTGAGGGCGCACCCGGATCCATCAAAAAAAGATCAGGCCCTCGCCGAAAGGACGGCATGGCGCGGCGACGTGTGCGTCGCTGGCGTGGAGGGTAGTCAGGTCTGCGCCGCCGGCGGGCGGCGGCGCGATTCAGCGAGAGCTGATCAGCGCGAGCGCGGCCGGTCGGGCGCGCTCGATCAAGTTCTCGATGGCGCCGGGCGCCAGCCCCAGTTCGACGAGCACCGGCTGCTCGCTGGGCAGGATCCCCGGCGGTTCGACGTCCGGAAGGATGTACAGCGCGCCCACGTCGGCCGCCGCCACCAGATGGGCCGCCAGGTGGGTCTTGCCGCCGCTGCGGTAGTCGTGGTGAAAGAGCGCGGCGTCGACGACGCCGGAGGGCAGCTTCCACGAGCGGCAGATGGCGCCCCCCGCGGCGGTGTGGTGCGCGTGAAGGCGCTCGCGCACCAGGTCCCCCTCGGGTCCGGCCCAGATCGCCGGGGTGACGATCCCTTCATGAACGGCCCGCTCCAGCAGCACCAGCGTGCCGATGTCGTGCAGCAGGCCGGCCAGAAAGCCGTATTCGGACTCGGCGCCCAGCGCGCGGGCCAGCAGGCGCGCCACCGACGCCGAGGCCAGCATGCGCTTGCGCATGCCCTCGACCTCGGGGGCGAGCCCCGGCACCCGGAACATCGTCGAGTTCGCCACCACCATCATCACCACGTCGCGGACGGCGTCGAGGCCGATGCGCACGACGGCATCGCGCGCGCTGAGGATGGGCATGCGCGGCGCGAACATCGCCGAGTTGGCGACCGAGACGACCTGGGCGCTGATGAATGGATCGCGGGTGAGGGTCCGCTCCATGGTCTCCGCGCTGGCGTTCGAGCGGCCGCATAGCTCGATCACCTCGGCGGCCACGTCGGGCAGCGTGCGGCGCAGCGCCTTCGGATCGCTGATGATCTCCTCGGCCAGGTGATCCAGGCGAACGGCGATGGTCTGGCCGATGGACACGGCCATCGTCACCCGGCCGTAGACGCCGCTCATGCGCGGCGCCGGCGGCGAGTAGGTCCCGCTGGGGCGCGGTTCTTGCGGTGGCGGATCGCTCCGCGTCGTGTTCGTGACGGACCCGGGCCGTTGCGTCTCGTCGAGAGGCATGTCAGCTGGCTCTTCGGTGGAAGGGGCGGCGAACCTGAGAAGATCGCCGACAAATCTCCGGGCGTCGCGCGCGCCCGTCAATCGGATGACGCGGCCGTGGCGGCCGTCATGCGGCTGACGCCCGGGCGTCAGAATGCCCCCGGTTTCAAGCGGTGGAAGAACGAGCCCCGAGCGGTACGGCCCTTGCTTCGTGACTCAGCCCGGAGGCAATCGATGAGTGAAGCGGCAGCAGACACCCCGGCGGACGTCGTACCAGCGAAGAGTGGCAGCAAGGTTCTCCCCATCATCTTGGTGGTGAACACGCTTCTCTTGACGGGGGTGCTGGTGTTCGTCATGAAGCGCCCCTCTGCCCAGGCCGCCGGAAAGTCCGAGCACGGCGAGAAGGCGGATCACGCCGAGAAGTCCGAGCACGGCGAGAAGGGCGAGCACGGTGAGAAGGGCGAGCACGGCGAGAAGGGCGAGGGGGAGCACGATCCCGACGGACCGGGGCCCACCATGCGCCTGGACGGCTTCATCGTCCAGGTGCGCTCGGCCGATGGTGATCGTTATGCCCACCTGACCGTCGAGATGGAGGTCGGCTCCGAGGGGGACAAGAAGTCCTTCGAGTCGCGTATGCCCCGCATCCGCGACGCCGTCATCGGATATCTGTCGGACCGCACCGAGGACGAGCTGCGCGGCAGCGAGGGTCTGCAGCAGATGAAGGACGCGCTGACGAAGAAGATCGACGAGATCGTGCCCGGTCACCGCGTGCGCGGGCTGTTCACCACCGAGTTCATCATTCAGTAAGGGAGCCGCCCCGATGTCTTCGCCCCTCGATCAAAGTGAAGTCGATGCGTTGATGGCGGCCATCCAGGATGGCCGCGTCGCGGGGGAATCAGGCAAGGATCCCGACGCGCCGGTCGTCCCTTATGACCTGACCAGTCAGGACCGCATCATCCGCGGTCAGATGCCTACGCTGGACTCGATCAACGAGCGCGTGGCCTCGATCTTCGGGTCGAACCTGTCCGGGCGGACGCGCATCGACGTGCGGGTCGCGCCGGCGCCCTCGACGCTGATGAAGTTCGTCGACGTCGGCTCCATGTTCTCACCACCGACCACCGTGTGGGTGGTGTCGCTGGGGGCCGGACACGGCCTGGGCGTGCTGCTGCTGGACGGCGCGCTGGGGCGCGCCTTGCTGTCGGGCGCGCTGGGGGACCGCAAGATCCGCTCGGACGCGCGCGGCGACGCCCCCCCGGCCGAGCAGCCGTCCGAGCTGACCAGCGTCGAGCGCGGCGTGCTGAAGCACCTGCTGGGCATCTTCACCTCGGCCATGGGCGACGCCTGGGTCGAGATCCTGCCGTTTCGCCCCGAGGTGCTGCGCTTCGTCTCGGACCCTCGCATGGCGATGGTGGCGCCGCCCTCGGACCTCGCCATCCTGTGCAGCTACGAGGTCAGCGGAGCGGTGACGGGCCGCCTGCAGATCGCCATCCCCTACGCCACGGTCGAGCCGGTGAAGAAGCTGCTCACCTCGCCGCCGCGGCCGGGCAGCAGCGTGGACGCCCGCTTCTCGGCGGCGCTGGCCAAGGACCTGGAGAACGTGCCGGTCGAGCTGCGCGTCGAGATGGGACGGACCAGCCTCAGCTTCTCGCGCTTGCTGGACCTGAAGATCGGCGACCTGCTGGTCCTCGAATCCAGCGAGGCCTCACCGCTACCGGTGTACGTGCAGGGGCGCCGCAAGCTGAGCGGCTCGCCCCGTGTCGCCGGCGGCAGCCTGGCCATCGCCCTGGACAAGGGTCTGTCCGCCCCCGGCCCCGCCAAGGGCGGCCCGGGCGCCAAGTCGTTCTCCGTCCCCAACGCTTCCCGCTGAGCTCGCCGATTTCCGACCGATCTCTTTGCCGACCTTCCGCCTCTTCCCAAAGGAGCACCCCGCATGTCGACCGACGCTGAATCCCCCCCTTCCGGAGAACGCCGCATGGACCTGCTCCTGGACGTTCCACTCGAGCTCTCCGTCGAGCTGGGGCGGGCCCGCATGACCATCCAGGATCTGCTGGGCCTGGGGCCTGGTTCGGTCATCGAGCTGGACAAGGTCGCGGGGGAGGCCCTGGACATCCTGGTCAACGATCGTCTGGTGGCGCGTGGTGAGGCGGTGGTGGTGAACGACAAGTTCGGTGTGCGGATCACCGACATCGTCAGTCAGTCCGAGCGCGTGGCCCGCCTGCGGTAGCCGCGCTCGTTCGAGCTCCCTCGACGGTCCTCATCCCTGTCCCCGCCGGCACCGGCGGGGCCGGCGGAGCGAGGGCCGCTGCGCATTTGGGCCTCGATGGTCTTGGTTCGCCGGCGACGCGCTCCGCGAGACGTGGCTGTCGGAGACGTGGCGGGGGCTGGCACGGAAGGTGCTGACTTGGTCCCCGAGACACGGATCGAGTCAATCCGTTGACACGAGCGCAAGACGAGTACGCCAGAGAAGACGGAAGAGAAGAAAGGTAAGCGTCATGATCCCGAGCCTGCTGTTGTTGTCCGCCAGTGTGGTCGCGTCGCCGGTGATCCTGTCGGAGGTGAAGGCGACGCGCGAGGCCGGTCATCTGCGCGTCGAGGTGCGGGCGGACGGGGGCATCGATCCCGAAGCGGCCCGCACCCGCATCGATCAAGGCAGCCTGTACCTGTTCCTGGGCGGCACCCGGGTGAAGGCGGACAATCGCGCCTGGAAGCTGGACGAAGGGGTGGGCGAGATCCGGGCCCATCGTCATCACACCGAGACAGAGCTGGACGTCCCCCTGCTGGGAAATGGCTGCTCCGGGCCGGTCGAGCTGCAGGGCAACGCGACGGGCCTGACGGCGCTGGTGGGATGCGAAGGGGCGAGCCCTGCGATGGCCGGCCGTCCGGGGCGGGGGCCGGCCAGGGAGAGGGCGCCGCAGGCGATCGAGAAGGCGCCCGCCAAGGCGGCCCCTGCTCCCGTCGAGAACAAGGTTGGGGCCGCGGCCCGCGAGCTGCCTTCCCAGGCGGCCAAGCCAGCGATCGAGGCGGCCTTGCCCCCCAAGACCGCGAGCGGCACGACGGAAGCAGCGGCGCTGAAGAATCTGGTCGCGCTGCCTCCTGGCGACGACGACGAGGCCGGCGGTGACAACGCGGCTGACGTGAAGG
>Ga0207671_10000631_pt1 | contig 46289 bp, 45 predicted proteins | sample KBSC24metaG_FD_184352 | JGI IMG/M metagenome (GOLD analysis project Ga0207671, IMG submission 184352) | Corn rhizosphere microbial communities from Kellogg Biological Station, Michigan, USA - KBS C2-4 metaG (SPAdes) (version 2) | ecosystem: Host-associated > Plants > Roots > Rhizosphere > Soil...
CGTCGAAGGGAAGGCGGCGCCGCCACCGGGGGAGCGTTCGTCCGGCGGTCACGGGGCCGCGCGGCCGGACGCGAGGGACTCGGGAATCGGGGGCTCGGGCAGCGGGGGATCGGACGGGTCGGCCGGGGGGCCGGCCTGGACCGGGGCAGTGCGACACGCCGCCCCACCGACGGTCACGGGGCCGTGCGGCGGGGCGGTTTCGTCGTGCTCGAAGGTGCGTTTTCTTTGGTCACCCTTTGTTGCGCCCTCCGCCCTGGTGGAGCCCTGAGACGCTGCGCCGTCCGGGGGTGAGCAGGCATGGAGCCTGATGTGCGGCGGTAGGACGATCTTCGGATCGTCGCAGGAACCTGTCCTGCTCCCGACCGAGGGAAGTGAACGGGATGCAATGTCATAAACCGGGGCACCATGCTTCCGCACGGTGCGTTTCCGCACTGCTGGCAGCCGGCGCGCTGCTCGCTGCCGCCGCCGACAGCCTCGGCGGTACCTCCGCGCCGGCGACGATGCGAACAGCTCCGATGACGGCTCAGATGACGGCGTTCGACGTGTCCTCGGCGCTGCGTGCCAGGTCTGCGCTCGGCGAGGCGCGCGAGCTCGCAGGCCCGCAGGCCGCTCGCGGACCGGTGCGGCCGTCCCCGGCCATGTCCGATCCGTCGGGCCCGGCCGCGCGTCGCATCGCCAAACGCATGAAGCGCCGTCACCGGCACCACGGCCATCACGGCACCGGCCACCACTCGGCACCGGCCCGGCACACCGGCACCTACCTGCTGGCGCACCTGCCACCGGCGACGAACAAGAAGGCGGCCGCCGCGATCCACGAGGCGCTGTCCCTGATAGGCGTCCCGTACCGCTGGGGCGGCACCACCAAGGCGGGAGGCTTCGACTGCTCCGGATTCACGCAGCACGTCTGGGCCACGGCGGGCGTCAAGATCCCGCGCACCGTCCGGGCCCAGGCCCGCGCCGGCAGCCACGTCTCGCTGAACAGCGTCCAGCCCGGCGACCTCGTGGTCTTCTATCCGGCACAGCACCACGTCGGCATCTACGTCGGCAACGGCCTGGTGATCGACTCCCCGCACACCGGAGCCTCGGTACGCCCCGACCCGGTGCGCTCCATGCCGGTGTCGGTGGTGGTGCGGGTGCACAACTGATCGGGGTCGACCCGGGTGGCGGGGGCTGGTCCCGGCGACATTCGCCGCCGGGACCAGCCCCCGCCACCGCATGCGCCAGGACCATGCGCCAGGACAATGGTCGGCATGAGCGCACCCGTGGACCGTGCCTACCGTGACCTGAGCCCGCTGGACGTCAGGATCCAGACCCACCGCCGCTACAGCGAGTTCGACCACGATGTGGAGGCCGACGTGCTGGCCGCGGCCGCCGTCACCGCCGCCGACCGCCTGCTCGACGTGGGACCGGGCACCGGGACCTTCCTGGCCCGGCTCTCAGCCGCCGGACACGCCGCGCCGCTGACCGGCCTGGACTTCTCCGCCCAATCCGCGGCCACCTGCGGCCGTATCCCCGGCGTCAGCGGCGTCCGGGGCGATGCCCAGCATCTGCCGTTCACCGACGCGGCCTTCGACGTCGTCACCGCGCGCCACATGCTCTACCACCTCGATGACCCCGCCCTCGCGGTCGCCGAGGCCCGCCGCGTGCTGCGCGAAGGCGGACGCTTCGCAGCGGTCGTCAACCGCGAGTCGCCCTACCCGCACCTGATGGCGCTGCTGCGCGAGGTCCTGGCCGCCCACGGCATCACGCCGCCGGCGCCACCCGACGAGCGCGTCCATGGCGGCAACCTCCCCGGCCTCGTCGCCGAGGGCTTCGACGCCGCCACCGTCACCGTCCTGCACCGTGACAACGCCCTGCTGTTCCCGGGGCCCGAGCCGGTCGTGGCCTACCTGGCCTCCACCCTGACGCTGCAAGGCGTGCCCGAAGACGCCGGTCTGCGCCGATCCGTCGTCGCCGGCCTCGAAACAGCGGCTCGCGCCAGATTCCGCACCCGGCCGGGCGGAATCTGGCGCGAGCCGAAGGGCTACACCGTCGTCACCGCGACCGCCTGCCGGACTTCGGCTCCTTGCTAGCCTTCCCGCTCAGCGGCACCGCCGCCTCGGCGGTGTACGGCAGGAACGTGAACGACTGCGTGAAGTACAGCCGCACCGTCTCCGCGGTGTGCGACTCATAGCCGATCGACAGGTCCTGCCCGAGCTGCAGCTGGTAGTCGCCGCCGCGCGCGGACAGCAGCACGCCGCCGCTGATCGCCGGGGCCCAGATCACGTCGCCGTCGATCAGGCGGGAGACGTGCTCGGCGACCGGGTAGCCGTGGTCGACCGCGTCCGACAGGGCCTCGTAGGCGTCGGCGCCCAGGACCAGGTGGTAGGGGCCTTCGACGCCGGCCAGCTTCAGCTGCGTGGCCATGCGCGCCACGGTCGCCGGGAAGTCGACGGCGTCCTCCGGCTGCGGCATCGCCGCGTTGCTGGCGAAGGGGCGCAGGCCGGTGATCTGGGCGGCCGCGTAGCCGTCGGCGATGGCGCGGTCCTCGGTGAACGCCGCGATCTTCGCCGCGTCCTTCACCGGCTGCCAGTCGCTGTCCTGGGCGCCGCGCTCCACGTCGTCGATGGCGGCCCGGGACAGCTCGAACGGAATGCGCACCTCCACCAGCGGCTTGGCGCTGCGCAGCACCGCCTGTACGCCGTCGTGCGGGGCGTCGATCTTCGCAGTGTGCCCGGTCCCGATCCCGTTCAGGTCCAGCCCGCCGGGCCCGGCGACGTCCACGACGCGCCGGAAGGCCAGGTACCGCAGCACCGTGCGGCGGGCCTCCTCCTCGATCTGTTCCCAGGCGGCGTCGCTGACCGGGGCGAGGTCGCGATGCAGGTTATTCATATCAGCTCCGTTTCAAACTTCCGATGCCCAGGGACCCGTCGGTGGATCGGGATGGTGCGGTCGGGGAGTCGGTAGAGGCGGCAAGGTCAAGTGAGTCGGGAGCGGGGGAGTCCTCGCTCGGGGCCGGAGGCGGGTCATCCAGGAAACTCTTCGCCGGCACGAAGAACAGGCCTCCGGTCACCGCCGTGGAGAAGTCCAGAATCCGGTCCACGTGCCCCTCGTCGTCGCCGAGAAACATGTTCCGCAGCATCTGCTCGGTCACGTCGGGCGTGGCGCAGTACCCGATGAAGTACGTCCCGGCCTCGCCCTCCCGGAACGAGCCGAACGCCATGTTGTGCCGCAGGATGTCCTGCTCCTCGCCGTCCGGCCCGACGATGGTGTTCAGCGCCACGTGCGAGGTCTTCGGCTTCACCGCGTCCGGCAGCTCCATGTTGTCGGTCTTGGTGCGGCCGATCACCAGCCCCTGCTCGGTGTCCGACAGCGCCCGCCACGCGGTCATGTCGTGCAGGTACTTCTGCACGATCACATAGCTGCCGCCGACGAACTCCGGATCCCGCTCGGCATCCACCAGAGCGGCCTCGACCGCCTCCACGCCCTCGGGGTTCTCGGTGCCGTCCACGAAACCCAGCAGGTCGCGGTTGTCGTGGTAGCGGAAGCCGTGCACCTCGTCCACGACCTTCACCGCGTCGCCGAAGGCCGTCAGGACGTGCTCGGCGAAGTCGTAGCACAGGTCCAGGTGCTCGGCGCGCACATGCAGCAGGATGTCCCCGGGCGTGGCCGGCGCCGAGTGCCGGGGACCGTCCAGCGCCACGAACGGATGCAGCTGCGCCGGCCGCGGCCCGCCGAACAGCCGGTCCCACGCCGCCGACCCGAACCCGGTGACACAGGCCAGCCCGCCGCGCGGATACCCGAACCCGACCGCCCGCGCGTACGCGCTCAGATCGGGGATCACCTCGCGGACCGCGTCCTCGCCACCGTCCTCGACGGTCAGCACCAGGAACATCGCCGCCGAGGTCAGGGGACTGACCACCGGCTGGGCGGCGTCGGCGGGGGAAAGCTTGGGCATCGGGCGGATCTCCTCGCGGCTCGGGCGTCGCAACATTCCCGACCGTAACAGCCGCCCGATGCCCCCGCCTGTCGGGCTCAGTACGTCGCGCTCTGCACGTCGCTCTCCCAGTAGGTGACGATCGCGGAGCTGTCGATGTACTGAGCGCTGGTCGGCATCGTCACCGTCGCCGGCCGTCCCACCCCGCCGCCGCCCCCGCTGGGCTGCAGGCTGAGCTGGAGCGTCGGGACGTTCCGGCCGGCCGCCCCCGACCCGTCAGCGGAGTTCGTCATCACGCCCGCGTACGCCGTGGCCCCCGGCGCCAGCAGGATCGCGGCGGCCGGCCTGGTCGAATCCGCCGCCTTGATCGGCGTGGCCTGCGTCGGAACGGTACGCAGCAGCGGGTACTTGTTCAGGTGGCACGGCACCTGCGAGATGTTCGTCGCCGAGATCATCACGTGGTTGATCGGCTCGTGCAGCGGCTGGATCGTCAGCTTCAGCTGATCGGTCGAACAGTCGCGCGGCCCGCCGGGGCCGGCGTCGGTCGGCTTCGGAGGTGCCGAGGACGACCCGGACCCGGCCGCCGACGGGCTCGCGCCGCCGTCCACCGTCCCCGACGAGGAGGAGGACGCGGCCGCGCCGGTGGTGGCGGCGGCGGAGGAGGAGGCGCCGGACGGGCTCGACGCGGCGCTCGCCGCCGTCGAAGACTTCGAACTGCCGCACCCGGCGGCCAGGGACCCCGCCGCCAGCGCGACGGCGAGCGCCGCGCCCAGCCGTATGCCGATCGGTCGGCTCGCATCAGAGGTGTTCATTTCGAGCAGCATGCCATGGGGGCCCGGAGAGGCCAGAGGGAACCCCACAACGTTCACCCGTTGATGTTGTCGCGGCCATCGATGACCCGGCGCGACGACGCGGCGCGACGATGAGGAGCATGACCCAGCCCTTCGCACCTGACGCTTCCCTCGACGCCTTGCTGTCCGACCTGGTCGGCGCCGCCATGGAGCGGCGGCCGCCGACCCGGGAGCAGGCGATGGCGCTGCTGGCCGGCTCCGATGAGGACGTGCTCGACGTCGTCGCGGCCGCCGGGCGCGTGCGGCGCGCGTTCTTCGGGCGGCGCGTGAAGCTGAACTACCTGGTCAACATGAAGTCCGGACTGTGTCCGGAGGACTGTTTCTACTGCTCGCAGCGCCTCGGCAGCCAGGCCGAGATCCTGAAGTACTCGTGGATCAAAACCGATGAGGCGACGGAGCTTGCCGCCAAGGCCGTCGGGGCCGGTGCCAAGCGGGTGTGCCTGGTCGCCTCTGGGCGCGGGCCCTCGGATCGCGACGTCGAGCGTGTCGCCGACACGGTCGCGGCGATCAAGGAGGGCACGCCGGATGTCGAGGTCTGTGTCTGCCTCGGGCTGCTCAAGGACGGCCAGGCCGCGCGGCTGGCCGCCGCCGGGGCCGACGCCTACAGCCACAATCTGAACACCGCCGAGGAGAAGTACGCGGACATCTGCACCACGCACACCTTCGCCGACCGCGTCAGCACTCTGCAGGACGCCACGGCCGCCGGGCTGTCGCCGTGCTCGGGCGCCATCTTCGGGATGGGGGAGAGCGATGAGGACGTGGTGTCGGTCGCCTTCGCGCTGCGGGAGCTGGACCCGGACTCGGTGCCGGTGAACTTCCTCATCCCCTTCGAGGGGACGCCGCTGGGCGGACGGTGGGATCTGACCCCGGCACGGTGCCTGCGGATCCTGGCGCTGTTCCGGTTCGTGTTCCCGGACGTGGAGGTAAGGCTGGCCGGCGGGCGGGAGATCCACCTGCGGACGATGCAGCCGCTCGCGTTGCACCTGGCGAACGCGATCTTCCTCGGCGACTACCTGACCAGCGAGGGGGCTCCGGGCGCCGACGACCTGGCGATGATCGCGGACGCAGGGTTCACGGTGGAGGGCCGGCAGGAGAGCACGCTGCCGGCGGCGCGCGCCGAGCAGGTGGCGGTGCGGCGGCGGGGTGCGGGGACCGAGGCGCCGGCCAATACCTGAGGCGGTGCGGCGGTGGGATGCGGGACCGGGGTGCCGGCCGACAGGCGAGGCGGTGCGGGCCTGCGAGCTGGCACGCTGGGGGGTCGAGCTCGTTCGCGCCGGCCTGGACCTGAGCAGGTGCCTCCTTCGGGCCGGGGAAGTGGCGGCTTCGCCGGGAGTGCCTACCGTGGATGTATGAGTACCAAGTGGGGCATCACCGCGTTGGTCGTCGGCTCCTATCTGCTGACGTTCGGCATCGCCGGCATCAACTTCAGCTCCGGCGGGTGGGTGGCGCTCTACGCGGTGGTGCTGGTGATCGGGTTCGTGCTCACCGGGTGGTCGATCGTGCTGCCGTGGGACGGCGGCGCACACAGGACTCGGAGTGCGCACGACGCGCCCGGACCCGTGCCAACGCCCTGACAGCGTGCCAGGGCCCGCCGCGCCGCCCCGCCGTGTTGATGTCGGAGACTGACATGTGGGCCGCGACGGGAGTAGTTTCTCGTGGGGGGACAGCCGGCGGGAGTGCCGTCGGCGGGTCTCCCCTCTTATTTGTCTTCCGCGCGAGGAGTTAGACCATGGAACTCGGGCTGCACATCCCCAACTTCACCTACCCCGGCGGCCCCGCCACGCTGGCCGACGACCTGACCCGGATCGCGGTCACCGCCGAGGAGGCCGGGTTCACGCGCGTGAGCGTGATGGACCACGTGTTCCAGATCGCCAACGTCGGGCCGGTCGAGTTCGACATGCTGGAGGCGTACACCGCGCTGGGCTTCCTGGCCGCGCGCACCGAGAAGGTGCAGCTGCTGGCGTGGGTCACCGCGGTCACCTACCGTGAGCCCGGTCTGCTGGCCAAGGCGGTGTCGACGCTGGACGTCCTGTCGAAGGGCCGCGCCTGGCTGGGCATCGGCGCGGCGTGGAACGGCGAGGAGGCGGCCGGCCTCGGGCTGCCGTTCCCGAGCACGGCCGAGCGCTTCGAGCGCCTGGAGGAGGCGCTGCAGATCTGCCAGCAGATGTGGAGCGACAGCGAGGCGCCTTACGAGGGCAAGCACTACCACCTGAGCCGCACCCTGAACTCGCCGCAGCCGCTGCGCACCCCGCCGATCCTGATCGGAGGGGGCGGGGAGAAGAAGACCCTGCGCCTGGTGGCGAAGTACGCGCAGGCCTGCAACCTGTTCGCCTCGCCGGAGCTGGAGCACAAGCTGCAGGTCCTGCGCGGCCACTGCGAGACCGAGGGGCGCGACTACGACAGCGTCGAGAAGACGATCATGATGCCGCTGGACATCGGCGACAAGGGCGAGAACATCCCGGCGATCCTGGAGCGGATGCGCGGCTTCGCGGCCCTGGGCGTCGCCGAAGTGCACGTCTCGGTGCCGGGGGTCTCGGAGACGGAGCGGCTGGAGTTGATCGGGCGGGAGTTGATTCCGGCTATGGCTGAGATGTAGGTCGCTCGGCGTTTCTGACCCGGGTTTGGCGGCTTTTGGTCGGCAGACCCGGGCTTTTTCATGGGGTGGTGGCGAGGGCAACGGCCGTCATCCTCGGTCGATTCACTGGTTGTTGGACATCAGATAACGGGCCCAAAAATTCTTCCCATCTCCAGCCCACCGACCTGCTGAACAAGAACTTTCAAGGAGCCGCCTTCGGCGGCACTCTCCTAAAACAACCAGCCTTGGTTTTCCAGGGGGAGCGCGGTACACCGACGCCTCGCGATCGACGCGCCGCAGCGCCAGCTCACCGCCGCCGAGTTTCGGACTCGCGCTTCGCCGTCCGTCGCCAGAGCGCGCCCGGGATCATCACCCGAGCCGGACACCCACCGTCCATCCCCACACCACGCACGCGCCACGTGCCCGACGTCTGCCTTCGCTGTGATGGCGCTGAGTTCGTCCTCTGCCCGGGTCCGCCTCGGACGCAGGGGGTGCCGCCGAGAGTAATCCCGGGGGCGTCGTCGGAATTCGCGTGATCATCTCTGTTGATATCCTGACATCGGCCAGGCCCGCGAACCCCGCGCGCCGCCTCCGCCGACGCGAGGATGCCCGAATGGATCAGCCGGTGTCCGCTGTGGACGCCCCCGCGGTGTACGACGCGTCGGCGTCGGCTCCCGCGCCGCGAACGCTCATCGACGTTCTGCACGCGACGGCGCGTGCGCATCCTGACGCCACGGCGCTGGACGACGGCCGTCGTGCCCTGGATTACTCGGCTCTGCTGGTGGAGGCCGCGGCGATGGCCGCGCGGCTCGGGCGGGCGGGTGTCGGCGCCGGGGATCGGGTGGGAGTGCGCGTCCCATCCGGGACGGTCGATCTCTACATCGCGATCCTCGGGGTGCTAACGGCCGGTGCCGCGTATGTCCCGGTGGACGCCGACGACCCCGACGAGCGCGCACGCCTGGTGTTCGGCGAGGCGGCGGTGCGTGCGGTGATCGGCGAGGGCCTGCGGATCACGGCCCAGCCGGCCCCGACGCAGACATTGCCGACATCGGAGCCGACACCGGCGGCGCCACCGACACCAGAACCGACACTTGAGCCGGAACCGCAGCCGATCGACCCGACCCGCCCCCGGCTCCAGCCGGTCGTCCGCCTCAACGAGCCGACGCCGCGACCGCCGACCGTGAGCGACGACGCCTGGATCATCTTCACCTCCGGCTCGACCGGCAAGCCGAAGGGCGTGGCGGTCACGCACCGCAACGCGGCGGCGTTCGTCGACGCCGAGGCGGGCCTGTTCCTGCGCCACGCGCCGATCTCCACCTCCGACCGCGTCCTGGCCGGCCTGTCGGTGGCCTTCGACGCCTCCTGCGAGGAGATGTGGCTGGCCTGGCGCAACGGCGCGTGCCTGGTCCCGGCTCCGCGAGCCCTGGTGCGCAGCGGTGTGGACCTGGGTCCGTGGCTGGTGGAGAACGGCATCACGATCGTGTCGACCGTTCCGACGCTGGCGTCGCTGTGGCCCGCCGAGGCGCTGGCCGACGTCAGGCTGTTGATCTTCGGCGGGGAGGCGTGTCCGCCGGAGCTGGCCGAGCGCTTGGCGGTGGCGGGCCGGGAGGTGTGGAACACCTACGGCCCGACCGAGGCCACGGTGGTCGCCAGCGCCGCGCGGCTGACCGGGCAGAGCCCGGTCCGGATCGGCCTGCCGCTGGACGGCTGGGAGCTGGTGGTCGTCGACGAGGCCGAGGAGCCGGTGGCGATGGGCGCCTCGGGCCAGCTGGTGATCGGCGGCGTGGGACTGGCGCGGTATCTGGACCCGGAGAAGGACGCCGAGAAGTACGCGCCGCTGAAGTCGATGGACTGGGACCGCGCGTATCGCAGCGGCGACCTGGTCCGCGCCGACCCCGAAGGCCTGGTGTTCCTGGGCCGGACCGATGAGCAGGTGAAGCTGGGCGGCCGCCGGATCGAGCTCGGTGAGGTGGACGCGGCCCTGCAGGCGCTGCCGAATGTGCGCGGCGCGGCGGCGGCGGTGAAGAAGACCGCCGGCGGCGCGGAGATCCTGGTCGGCTACGTGGTCCCCGGCGGCGAGGACTTCCAGGCGGCGCAAGCGCGCGCCGCCCTGGCCGAGCAGCTGCCGGCGGCGTTGGTGCCGCGGATCGCGGTGGTCGAGGATCTGCCGGTGCGCACCTCCGGCAAGGTGGATCGCAATGCTCTGCCGTGGCCGCTGCCGGGGGTGGAGGAGCCGGTCGAGGCGGCGGAGCTGACGGTCGCCGAGGACTGGCTGGCCGAACGGTGGGCGACGCTGCTGGGTGAGCGGCCGGTGCGGCCGGACGTGGACTTCTTCGACGTGGGCGGCAGTTCGCTGGTGGCGGCGCGGTTCGTGTCGATTCTGCGGTCGCGGTACCCGACCGTGACGGTCCGCGACGTGTATGACAATCCGACGCTGGCGGAGTTGGCGGCAAGGCTGATGGCGATGGCGCCGGAGGCGGTCGACGAGCAGGTCGCCGAGTCGGTGCCGGAGGTGGCGCCGGTCGGCCGGGGCACGCAGGCGGTGCAGATCGCGGCGATGGTGCCGTTGGCGACGCTGGGTGCGATCCGGTGGCTGACGCTTCTGGCGGCGCTGGGCAACCTGGTGGATGTGGCCTGGGCGCCGCGGGTGTCGTGGTGGTGGGTGGCGGCGGGGTTCGTGCTGTTCGTCTCCCCTCCCGGCCGGATCGCGCTGGCCGCGTCCGGGGTGCGTCTGCTGGTGCGGGGCGTGCGGCCGGGTGAGTATCCGCGCGGCGGGTCGGTGCATCTGCGGCTGTGGGCCGCGGAGCAGTTGGCGTGGCGTATCGGGGTGCTGACGACGGTGACCGGGCCGTGGAACACGCTCTACGCACGAGCGCTCGGGGCCCGGTTGGGTCCGGATGTGGATCTGCATTCGCCGCCGCCGGTGACCGGCATGCTGTGGATGGACGCGGGGTCGTCGGTGGAGCCGGAGGTGGACCTGTCCGGTTTCTGGGTCGACGGCGGCCGGGTGCGCGTGGGTATGTTGCGGATCGGCGCCGGGGCGTCGGTGGGTGCGCGGTCGGTGTTGTTGCCGGGGGCCCGGATCGGCGAGCGGGCGCGCATCGCGCCGGGTTCGTCGGTCGGTGGTGTGGTTCCGGCTGGTCAGGAGTGGGCCGGTTCGCCTGCGGTGCGGCTGCGCAAGGCCGAGAAGCTTCCCGGGCAGGCGCGCCGCACCCGGATCTGGACGTGGATCTACGGCTCGACGGCCGTCGGCCTGGCCTTGTTCCCGCTGATCGCGGCGATCCCGGGGTTGCTGATCGTCGCGGCGTTCGTGCACGACACCTCCACCGTGTGGCAGGGCTTCGGCTGGGCGCTGGTCGGTCTGCTCCCGGCGACGCCGGTGTTCGTGCTCTGCTACGCGCTGCTGACGCTGGCGTGCGTGCGGGCCCTGAGCATCGGCATGAGCGCCGGCGATCATCCGCTGCACAGCCGCCGCGCCTGGCAGACCTGGGCGACGCTGCAGCTGATGGCGATGGCGCGGGTGTGGCTGTATCCGCTGTACGCCAGCATCCTGACGCCGTCGTGGCTGCGCGTGCTGGGCATGCGGGTCGGGCGCGGCGTGGAGATGTCGACGGTCCTGGCGGTGCCGGCGATGACGACGGTCAACGACGGCGCGTTCCTGGCCGACGACACGATGATCGCGCCGTATGAGATGGCCGGCGGCTGGCTGCGGGTCGGGCATGCGCGCATCGGCAAGCGGGTGTTCGTGGGTAACTCCGGCATGGTCGCTCCGGGCCGCAAGCTGCCGAAGGAGAGCCTGGTGGGGGTGTTGTCGGCGGCACCGCACAAGGCCAAGCGCGGCAAGTCCTACCTGGGGATGCCTCCGGAGCGGCTGCGGCGCCCCGGCCAGGACGTCGATAACGCTTTGACGTACAACCCGCCGCGGCGGCTGATGGCGGCGCGCGCCGCGATCGAGGTGTGCCGGCTGGTGCCGATGATGGTGACGGCCGGGGTGGCGTTGCTGGCGGTCGCGGTGGTGACGCAGGTGGCGCGGTCGTGGAACGTGGCCGCGGCGGTGCTGCTGGGCGGTGTGGTGTTCCTGGCCGCCGGTGTCCTGGCGGGTTTGATCGCCGTGGTGGCGAAGTGGGCTTTGGTCGGCCGGATCGGGGTATCGGAGCAGCCACTGTGGTCTTCGTTCGTGTGGCGCAACGAGTTGGCGGACAACTTCGTGGAGCTGGTGGCGGCGCCGTGGTTCGCCGAGACGTGGCTGGGCACGGCGCCGTTGAACCTGTGGCACCGGGCGATGGGCTCGCGGGTGGGCCGTGGTGTGTGGTGTGAGACGTACTGGCTGCCGGAGGCGGATCTGATCGTGCTGGGTGATGCCTCGACGGTGAATCGGGGGTGTGTGGTGCAGACGCACCTGTTCCATGACCGGGTGATGAGTATGGACATGGTGCGCCTGGATCCGGGGGCGACTCTGGGTCCGCAGGGGGTGATCCTGCCGGCGGCCGAGATCGGGGCGCAGGCGACGGTGGGTCCGGCCTCGCTGGTGATGCGGGGGGAGTCGGTGCCGGCGCATACGCGGTGGCAGGGTAATCCGATCGCGCCGTGGCCGGAGCAGGCATGAGCGGCGGCCGGGTGCGGGGTTCGGGCAGCGGCGGTGGTAGCGGTGTTGCCGGTGCCGGTGCCGGTGCCGGTGGTGGTGGCGGCGTGGTGGCCGGCGCGCGCCGCCGGGTTCCGGCGGGTCCGTATTTTCCGCGGCGTGGCAATGACGGCTATGTGGTCGAGCATTATGAGCTGACGCTGGATTATCACGTGGGGACGAACCGTCTGTCGGCGGTGGCGGTGGTGACGGCGTGGGCGACGTCGCGGTTGACGTCGTTGACGTTGGATTTCGCGGATCTGCGGGTGGACCGGGTCATTTTGCAGGATGGCCGGCGGCTGCGGTTCGAGCATCGCAAGGAGAAGTTGAAGGTGGTGCTTCCGGCGCCGGTGGCTGCCGGGGAGCAGGTGGTGCTGGAGATCGTGTATCGGGGTGCGCCGCGTCCGACGTCGTCGCGCTATGGGCCTTTGGGCTGGGAGCAGTTGGCCGACGGGGTGTTGGTGGCTTCGCAGCCGACGGGGGCTCCGTCGTGGTTCCCGTGCAATGACCGGCCTGATCAGAAGTCGACGTATCGGATCCAGGTGACGACGGCGTCGCAGTATCGGGTGGTGGCCAACGGCCGGTTGGCGGGGGTGGCGCACAGCGGGTCGACGTCGACGTGGACGTTTGTGCAGGACGTGCCGATGGCGACGTATTTGGCGACGGTGCAGATGGGGGTGTATCAGCGGGCGGAGTTGTCGGGGCAGGAGGGCGGGGTGCCGTTGGTGCTGGTGGCTCCGGCGCGCCGGTTGGACGCGGCTCGGGCGGCGTTGGCGCGGCAGGATGCGATGGTGGCGTTGTTCGGGCGGTTGTTCGGGCCGTATCCGTTCGGTGCGTACACGGTGGTGGTGACCGATGACCGTCTTGAGATTCCGGTGGAGGCTCAGGGTGTGTCGATGTTCGGCAGCAACCACATGGGTGGGGATTGGGATGGTGAGCGGCTGATCGCGCACGAGTTGGCGCATCAGTGGTTCGGGAACAGTCTGACGTTGGGGGATTGGCGGGACATCTGGCTGCATGAGGGTTTCGCGTGTTACGCGGAGTGGTTGTGGTCGGAGGGTTCGGGGGGCCGGTCGGCTGACGGGCATGCGCGGTTGTGGCATGGGCGGCTGGCGCGGTTGCCGCAGGATGTGGTGTTGGCTGATCCGGGGCCGGCGGACTTGTTCGATGATCGGGTCTATAAGCGGGGGGCTTTGACGCTGCACGCGCTGCGGCTGTCGGTCGGGGATGAGGCGTTCTTCGGGCTGATGCGGGAGTGGACGGCCCGGTTCCGGCATGCGACGGTGACCACCGCCGGGTTCCTGGAGACGGTTTCGGCGCAGGTTCCCGGTCGGGATCTCGGCGGGTTCTTCCAGGCGTGGCTGCACGAGACGGCGTTGCCGGAACTTCCGAGATGATCGGCTTCGCCGCAGGTCGGGGGCCATCCTCAACCTGTTCGTCAGACTCAGATGAGCTTATTGATCACCCTCTACCTGTCGTCGAGGGTGATCGGCTGTTCTCCGGCTGTGGTGTGACGATATCCGGGTCGGTGGTCAGCGCCAGGTGGTCCAGGTCGGCCGGCGGCGGGGTGGTGAAGGACCAGAAGGGCCCTGCGAAGCCGTCGGCGAGCGCCGCGGGGGCGTCGGTGACGTTCATGCGTTCGCGCAGGCGGCTGTAGAAGTCCATGGGGCCCAGGCGGACGGCGCGCAGCCGGTTCTTGGCGGCGTAGACGCCGATCCAGTCTCCGGGTTCCAGGATGCCGCGCAGCTGTCCGTCGATGGTGACGGCGGCGTGGCCGGAGCGTTCCAGGATGCGCAGGCCCACGGCGTCGTCGGGGCCGATGATCACGGAGCGGTTGAAGGCCATGTGCGGGGCGACGGGGGTGAACACGAGGGCTTCGGCGCGGGGGGAGACCACGGGTCCGCCGGCGGCGAAGCTGTAGGCGGTGGAGCCGGTGGGGGTGGCCACGAGCAGGGCGTCGGCGGAGTAGGAGGCGAGCAGGCGTCCGGAGACGTAGACGCCGACGGAGACTTGGCGGTCGCGGGAGAGTTTCTCCACGACGACGTCGTTGACGGCGGCGACGTTCATGGGGATGCCCCATTCGTCGCCGGCTTCGGCGTCGTGGCGGACTTTGGGTTTGGGCAGCAGCGGGCCGCGGCCGTAGACGGAGACCCAGCTCTCCATGTCCTGGGGGACTTCCAGGGGCCGGGAGACGCGGACGGTGAGCAGCATGCGGCGGTCGATGTCGATGGCGCCTTTGTGGACCGCGTCCAGGGCGCCGGCCAGGGAGGCGGCGGGGACTTCGGTGAGGAAGCCGACGCGGCCGAGGTCGACGCCGAGCAGCAGGGCGTCGCCTGCGGCGGCCAGGCGGGCGCCGCGCAGGAAGGTGCCGTCTCCGCCGAGGGTGACGATCAGGTCGGGGTCGCCGGCGGCGTCGATCTCCTCGGTGGCGTTGCGGCGCTGGTGTTCGTTCCAGACGTCGATGTCGACGCAGTCGACGTCGTGGGCGGCGCACCAGGCGTAGACCTGGTCGCGGGCGCCGGCGGCCTCGGCGCGGCCGCCGTGGACGACCAGGCCGACTCGGGTGAGGGTCATGGCGGGCTCCTGCGGGCGGGGCGTCTTGTGCACACCGGTGATCATAGGAGTGATGCGGCTGCCGGGCTGCTGCTCGCCTCAGGTGCTTGGTGGGGCGGCCTTGACGGTGCCTGGCCGGGGGTCCTCAGGGCGCCTGGTTGGGCGGTCCTCACGGTGCCGGTCGGGCTGCCGGTTGGGCGGTGTCCAGGTGGTGGCTGAGCCAGGTGTACATCTCCGGCAGCCAGCTGCGCCACACGGCCGGGTTGTGGGCGCCGCGGGTGTGTTCGGACACCGAGACGATGTCGGGGGCGGCGCTCTGGAGCTGGAAGGCCACCGGCAGGGAGTCGGTGTCCTGGTCGGAGACCGCTGCCAGCAGGCTCACGGGCTGGTTCGCGGCCGGGTGCCGGTGGGTGAGCAGCCACAGGGTGGAGTTGTGGTCGACGACGGCGGGGCCGGCGTGGACGACCTGGCGTCCGTCGGGGGTGGAGTCGCCGGCCATCTGGGCCGCGGAGCGGAAGTACTGCGGGTATTGCAGCAGGAGTTTGCCGGCGCACAGGCCGCCGTCGGAGAAGCCCAGCAGGCCCCAGCCGGTGCGGTGCTCGGAGACCCGGAAGTCGGCCAGGATCATGCTGCGGACGTCCTGGGCGATGTAGGTGGCCAGCTGCGGCCCGCCGGGGATGTTCGAGCAGTTCAGGTTCTGGCCGTTCTGGTTGACGTTGACCGCGACCAGCACGAACGGGGTGGCCTTCTGCTGGGCGATCATCGAGGCCAGGATCTGCCCGCCGCCCAGGATGCTGAACCAGCCGGCGGGGCTGCCGGGGTAGCCGGGGAACAGCACCACGACCGGGAAGCGGGTGGCGGCGTAGGCGGGGTCGCTGTATTGCGGGGGCAGCCACACCTGGACGTCGCCGCCGTCGCCGCCGTTGCCGCCGATGCCGGACAGCGCTCCGGTGAAGGCCGCGACTTCGGTGTCGTGGCCGGCGGGGACGAAGGCGGGTTTGGGCTCGGCCGGGCCGGCCGGCATCACCGGGCTGGTGGTCGCGGTGTCCGATCCCGATGAGTGCGCGGAGGTTCCGCTGCCGCCGAACCCCAACGCGGAGCGCGGGTCCGGCCCGGAGGTGCCGCCCTGGTCCAGATCGGATGCGGCCCCGGTGGCCTGGTGCAGCGCGACCGGGCCACCGCCGTCCTGGCCGAACAGGTCGCTCCATGAGGCGTACAGGCTGTACTGGTTGTTGATCAGCAGCCCCGCGACCAGCAGCGTGGCTGCCTGGCCGAGCCCGATCAAACCCAGGCGCGCCGCCGCGCGCACCGGACGCGGCCCGCGCATGCGGTTCCACAGCAGGTATGTCGCGACCGGCACCGCGACTGCCAGACACACCGCGAGGATGAGCAACGGCGTGCCCGTCAAGATCATGTCGGTACTGTCCCATATGGGAGTTTCGCCGGACAAACGAGCGGTCCGCGATGTCGCTCACAGCAGCCGGGCTGCCGGGCCGAACAGCGCTTGAGGGAGCCCGCGCCCGCGTGGCTCCCTCAAGTCTTCGCGCTAACCTGCCGCCGCTACGTGCCCGCAGGCGGGGTGTCGCCGGGCTGGATGTGCGGGATCGGGTCGGTCGGCTCCACGCCCATCTTGCCGGCGCGGAAGTCCAGCAGCGCCTGCCGGATCTCCTCCTCGGTGTTCATCACGAACGGGCCGTAGTGGACCACCGGTTCGCGGATCGGCTCGCCGCCCAGGACGATCACGTCCATCGTCGGGTGGCGGGAGTCCTGCTGCTGGTCGGCGGCGATGACGATGGTGTCGCCGGCGCCGAAGACCGCGGTCTGGGCCGACTTCACGGGGCGGTCGCCGGCGCCGACGGTGCCGCGGCCGTTCAGGACGTACACCAGGGCGTTGAAGTCCTTGCGCCAGGGCAGCTCCACGCGCGCGCCGGGGGTGATGGACAGGTGCGCCAGCGTGATCGGGGTGTGGGTGACGCCGGGGCCTTCGACGCCCTCGATGCCGCCGGCGATGACGCGGACCAGCGCGCCGCCGTCCTGGGAGGAGGCCAGGCCCACCTGGCCGCTGCGGATGTCCTGGTAGCGCGGCGCCGACCACTTCTTGGCCTTGGGCAGGTTCACCCACAGCTGGATCCCGTGGAACCAGCCGCCGGTCTGCACCAGCTTCTCCGGCGGGGTCTCGATGTGCAGCAGGCCGCTGCCGGCGGTCATCCACTGCGTGTCGCCGTCGGTGATGACGCCGCCGCCGCCGTGGCTGTCCTGGTGGATGAACGTGCCGTCGATGATGTACGTCACGGTCTCGAAGCCGCGGTGCGGATGCCACGGCGTGCCCTTGGGCTCCCCGGCCGCGTACTCCACCTCGCCCATCTGGTCCATCATGATGAACGGGTCCAGGTACTCGGTGCGGATCCCGGCGAAGGCCCGGTGCACCGGGAAACCCTCGCCCTCGAAGCCGCTGGGGGCGCTGGCCACGGCCAGGACCGGCCGGGCCACGGCGTCGGGGGCCGGCGCGGCGATGCGGGGCAGGGCCAGCGGGTTCTCTACGGTCACAGCAGGCACGGCAGCCTCCTACGGGGCGGGGTCGGGCACTTTCACGGTCACCCGGCTCCAACGGTAGTTGAAAGTTGAATATTCCGCGCGCCGGGCTCAGCCGGCGCCGGGGTCCGGGTACTCGCCCTTGATCACGAAGAACGACCCGCGGATGGTTCCGGCCAGCTTCGACTTCTGCCGCGCGAACTTGAACCGCTCGGCCAGTTCCTCCGGCACCTCCATGCCCTCGGACAACTTGAACCCCACGGCCCGCTTGGCACCCTGCTCGATGCCGTACATCACGTTGATCGCCAGGCCCGACTCGTAGAACACGTACGCCATCCGCAGACCGTCCACCTCGAAGGAGGTCACCTCGAGCGGCTTGGCGGCGATGACGATGTCCCGCTCGGCGGCCAGGATGCCGCTGACGTAGTCCAGAGTCCGCCGGTCCTCATCGGCCGGGGTGACGGTGAACTCATGCTCGTACTTGTTCTTGTAGTAGCGCGCCTCGTTGGCGCGCAGCCCGGCCAGGGCCTCGGCCACCGGGGACGATTCCAGGCCGGTCGTGGACACGTTCACGAAGTCGACGGTGTACGGCATAGCTCCTCCTGAAAAAGGCGGCCCGATCGGCGTTAATACTAGGACGCCCGGGGCGCGCGCAATTGGCAACAGGAAACCACCGCCGCCGACCGGATCGACACCTTTTCGCCATTGCCCCACCCAGGTGAGGGCCGGTGTACTGGCAGTGCGCGCGCCGCGCGGACAACTCCATTATCAGGACACAGATTCAGGGGGCACGGATATGACCGAGGAACCGCAGGACGGTGGCGGGGAAAGCCCGGAACCCCCGAACGCTGATCTGCCGCCGCCGGGTATACCGGCTGCTTTCGCCGCGGCGGCCGAGACGGCTCCGGCGGCGCCGCATTTCTTGGGTTCGATGCCTCAGCCGGCCGAACCAGTGGCTCCGGAGACCCCGGAGACGCTGGCACCGCCGGCTGAGTCGCCGACGCTTTCGCTGACGCCGCCGGGTGGGCCCGGTGCGCCGAGTGGGCCAGGTGCGCCGGCTGGGCCGAGTGGGCCGAGTGGGCCCGGGACGATGTTCGGGCCGACGGCCGGGGTGCCGGACGCACCCGATCTGTCTGCGACGGCATTCGGGCCGCCCTTCGGGCCGCCGGGGGCACCAGACGTACCGGTGGCGATGGTCGTGCCGGCCGATGGGTGGCGTGCGGCGGCGGTGGCGGTGGCGAACCTGAGCGGGCTGGGGCTCGGGTTCGTGCTGATACGGCGCTGGCGCTCGGCGGTGGCGTGCTGGATCGCCACCGCGCTTCTGGTGCTGATCGCGCTGCCCGCCACCCCCGGTGGTGTCCCGGTCGCGGTGACCGTCATCTATCTGCTGTTCCTGGTCCTGGCCGCGGTGCGCGGGGCCATGCGCGGCGCGCGGACGCCGCTGAGCTGGCCGCCGAGCTCGCAGGTGGCGTTCGGGCTGGCCTTGGTGCTGCTCGCGGTGCCGATCAGCGGCACGATCCTGTTCGACAACGCGCGCCAGGAAGCCACCCAGCGGATGCTGCTGGGCCGGCTGGCGCAGGCCGATGCCGCGATCACCGCCGCCGAGGGCGAACCGGCCACCACCGCAGAGCCCGCGTACGACACGGCGCTGGGCACCTACCAGGACCTGCTGGACCACCACCGCACCTCGCGCGCCGCCAAGCTGGTGCCCACGCGGCTGGCAGCGTTCTACCAGCACGTCAGCTCGCCCTATGACAGCGGCGACTACTGCGGGGCGATCGAGCCGCTGACGTTCCTGCGTTCGCTGCCCTCCGGAACGATCAGCGCCGCCGATCTCGGGTCGCTGGCGACGTTCCCCGACGACCGGTTGGCGACGTCGTTGTACGAATGCGGTGTCAACGCCCTGGGCGGCAAGGCGGATCCGACGGCCGCGCAGGACCTCAACCAGCTGATGTCGACGTTCCCGACCTCGGCGCAGGCCGGGAAGGTGGAGCCGGCCGTGGCCGCCGCGATCAGCGGAGCGGCCGCGGGGCTGACCGGGGCGGACCCGTGCGGCGCGACCTCCACGCTCACCGGGCTCGGGACCCAGGTCAAGGCACTGACCAGCGGCGTGGCGAGCGTCGCCGACGCTTTGAAGAAGGACACGGCCACGGACGGCACCGATGTGGAGTCCGGCAGCTACGCCTGCGCGGTGTCCGAATACAAGAGCGGCAAGTTCAGCGACGCCCAAAGCGCGTTGGACAGCTTCGTCAGCACCTACCCGAACGACCCGAACAAGGCGCTGGCACAGAAGTTCAGCATCGCCGCGCAGATCGCGCAGGAGGACTCCGACGCCGGCAAGGTCACACCGAACCTGACGGCCGGCGGGAGCGTGAGCATCACCATCTCCAACGACAGCCCCGACCCGATGCAGATCCTGTACACCGGCCCGGCCACCGGCACGATCACCATCGCGGCGTGCACCGGCTGCAAGGTGTACGCCAGCAGCGCCGACGGACAGGCGAACGCGTGCGGCAACGACAGCACCAGCTACCCGAAGGCCTCGTTCACGGTGCCGCCGGGAACGCTGTACTTCCTGCAGAAGAGCACGGGAACGAACGTGCGGTCCTACGCGCACAGCGAGCAGTACGACGCTGACAGCATCTACGACGTCTGCGCGTTCGAGACGAGCGTCCTCGGGGACCTCGGCGGACTCGCGGGCTAGAACTAGAGCCAGAGCCAGAGCCAGAGCTAGAGCTAGAACTAGAGCAAAGACCGGGGCCGGAGCTCTGGGACCTCAGCGTTCCAGAGCTGCAGGCCCTGGGCTCCAAGACTGCGGGCCCTACTCCGGCCGCTTGATCCACGGCGAGAGCCACTGCTTCATCCACGCCGGCGCGCGCATGTGGTCATGGGCGCACTGCTCGGCCCACAGCGCGGCGTGCGCCGGGTCCAGGGTGAGCACGATGCCGTCGGCGGCCAGCAGGATGTCGGCGACACGGATCGCGGTGGTGGTGTTCGACGCCTGGAAGGTGCGGTAGCGGATCAGGTCGATGACCAGGTGCACGGCGCGGTCCAGCGGGTCTGGGTACTCCAGCTCCCAGGCCCGCGTCCGCGGCGACCACACCACGCCGTAGGCCACCGACAGCGCCACCGGCAGTATCGCCGGATCACGCGGCACCCCGTCACCGCCGCAGACCTGGTTCACACGGCAGATCTGCTCGGGCGTGAGCCGGAACGTCACGCGCTCACGCCCAGGTCGCCTCAGCCTCGGCGATCGCCTCATACGCCTCGCCGTTGCGCTCGCCGGAGTCGGCCAGCAGCTCCTCGAACAGAGCCTGCGGCATCGGCTCCGCGCCCAGCAGCGGATCCGGGTCGGGCAGTCGTCGCACCACAGCAGCTTCGGCCATGACGACTACGGTAGCGAAACGGACGCCGGGTGTCGCGGGGTCGCACCCACCCCTCACATCCAGCTCCGCCGCGAAGCCGGCATATCGGCCTGCCCGGAAGCCTGCGGCACCACGCCGAGCACCTGGTGGATCCCGATCCCGCCGTCCTCGAACCCCAGCGCCGAGCCCGCCATGTACAGCAGCCACACCCGCGCGCGCCCCGGCCCGACCAGATCGACCGCACGATCCCAGTTGGCCTGCAGGTTCGCCACCCAGTTCCGCAGGGTCAGCGCATAGTGCTCCCGCAGCGCCTCCACATCCCGCAGCTCGAACCCGGCACGCTGCATCGCCGCCGCCGTCACCCCGACATCCAGCAGCTCCCCGTCGGGGAACACATAGCGCCCGATGAAGCTGCGCCCGCTGATCCGGGACCCGCCGGGGGAGGAGATCGCGTGGTTCAGCAGCCGCCCGCCCGGGCCCAGCAGCGCGAACAGCGTGTCGAAGTACTCCGCGGTGCGCTCGCCGCCGACGTGCTCGAACATGCCGATCGAGGAGATCGCGTCGAAGCGTTCCCCACCCAGATCCCGGTAGTCCTGCAGCCGGATCTCGACCTGCTCGGCCACCCCGGCCGCGGCGACCCGCTTGCGCGCCAGCTCCGCCTGCGCCGAGGAGATCGTGATCCCCACGACCTTCGCCCCGTAGTGCGTCGCGGCGTGGATCGCCATCGACCCCCAGCCGCAGCCCACATCCAGCAGCCGCATCCCCGGGCCGCGGTCCAGGCCCAGCTTGCGGCAGATCAGGTCGTGCTTGGCCGCCTGGGCGTCGGCCAGCGCCATCGAGGCATCCGGCCGGTGATGCCCGTCATCGGACGGGGAGACGAACCTGGCGCACGAATACGTCATCGACTCCCCGAGCACCAGCTCGTAGAACTCGTTCCCGACGTCGTAGTGGTGCGTGATCGCCTCAGAATCACGCCGCTTGCTGTGCAGCCGCCCGCTCTGGTGCGCCTCCTCCGCCGGCGGCTCCGGCTTCCGCCGCAACGCCCCCACCCGCGCCGCCGCGCCCAGCGCCCTCAAGGCCGCGTCCGCCCCCAGGCGCGCGTCGTTCGGCGCACCGGACTGCAGCGTGCGCAGCACCGTGAAGATGTCGCCGGTGAAGTCCAAAGCCCCGGACACATAAGCCCGGACCAGCCCCAGCTCCCCAGGCGCCCACACCATGTGCGCCAGCGCCTCCTTGGACCGCACGACCACGGACCCGATCGTGCGCCCGTCACGCGGCGCCAGCGAACTGCCGTCCCAGAACTCGAACCGCACCGGCGGCGGGGCCGCTCCCAGCGCGACCGTGAGCAGGGGCCTGAATACGGATGCGACGGTGGTATTGGTACCCATACCACTATCTTGCCTCCTCGCCCCCGGCGAACCGCTGAGCCGCGCCACCTCTTCTGATGTCAAGTCACGCATCAGGGTCATGGCACAGCGCGCGCCCTGCCCATCCCGACCCGCTTCGCACACCGCAGCGCCGCGCCTACCCTGGCCTCATGGCTACCCACGCACGCGCCGAGCGCGCCCACCTCGTCCAAGCCCTCACCGAAGCCGGCCCCGACGCCCCGACGCTGTGCGAAGGCTGGACCACGCGGGATCTGGCGGCGCACGTCGTGCTGCGCGAGCGGCGCATGGACGCCGCCGCCGGGATCATGGTGAAGGCCCTGGCATCGCGCACCGAGCGCGTGCAGGCCGAGTTCGCCGCCAGGCCGTGGCCGGAGCTGCTGGAGATGGTCGCCGCCGGGCCCTCGCGGCGCACCCCGCTGGGGTTCAAGCCGATCGACGAGGCGGCGAACGTCGTGGAGTTCTTCGTGCACGGCGAAGACGTGCGGCGCGCCAAGCCCGGCTGGGAGCCGCGGCTGCTGGACGCCGGGCTGACCGAGGCGCTGTGGAAGCGCACCGCGGGCATCGCGAAGCTGGCCGGCCGGCGCGCGCCGGCCGGGCTGGTGCTGCGCCGCCCCGACGGGCAGACCACGGTGGCCCACAAGGGCACGCCGGTGGTGACGCTGACGGCCGAGCCCGGCGAGATCGTGCTGTTCATGTCCGGCCGGCAGGCGCACGCGATCGTGGAGATGGACGGGCCCGCCGATGCCGTGGCGGCGGTCCGCGCAGCGAAGTTCGGTCTGTGACCCATAAGCTGTCGCCCATGGTGTTGCGGGTGGCGACGTGGAACGTGAACTCGGTGACGGCGCGGACGGAGCGCCTGACCGGCTGGCTCGGGACGGCCAAACCCGATGTGCTGTGTCTGCAGGAGCTGAAGACCACCGACAACGCCTTCCCGGCCGAGCAGATCGCCGAGCTGGGCTACCAGGCCGCCACGTGGGGAACGGGGCGCTGGAACGGCGTGGCGATCCTGTCCCGGCACGACATCACCGACGTCCAGCGCGGCTGGCCGAACCTGCCGGACTACGAGGGTGTCAGTGAGCCGCGGGCCCTGACCGCGACCTGCGGCGGCGTCCGCGTCACCAGCGTCTACGTGCCCAACGGCCGCGAGTTGGGCCACGCGCACTTCGACTACAAACTCGCCTGGCTGGACTCTCTGACCGCCTCGGTGGCCGAGCCGGCGCGCGCCGATCTGCCGTATGCGGTCCTGGGCGATTTCAACATCGCCCCGACCGATGCCGACGTGTGGGACATGTCGCTCTTCACCGAGTCCACGCATGTCACGCCGCAGGAGCGGGCCAAGCTGGCCGATCTGGCCGGGGCCGGCCTGACCGAGGTGCTGCCGCGGGCGCTGAAGTACGACAAGCCGTACACGTACTGGGACTACCGGCAGCTGGCGTTCCCGAAGAACAACGGCATGCGCATCGACCTGGTGTTCGGCAACGCGGCGTTCGCCGGCAAGGTGACCGATGCCTACGTGGACCGGGAGGAGCGCAAGGGCAAGGGCGCCTCGGACCACGCGCCGGTGGTGGTGGACCTCGACCTGTAACCGGGCGGCCCCCTCGGCGCGGGTCCCGCGTTCGGCGCAGCTCAGCGCGCCGCCCGGACCCGGGCCGTGATCCGCTGTTCGCACCGACGCGGCACCGGCGGTGCCGCCTACCCTCCCTTGGAAACGTGACGATGGTTTGGCTCCGCCGCCCGGACACCCGGCGAGACATCGCCGTGACGCCGGTCGTGCTGCCCGGGACGGCGCGGGCCCAGGGCACCCCGGTGACGGTGACCCCGTCGCACGCCACCTGGCCGCAGCGGCTGATGCCGTACCTGTTCATCGCCATCATCGTCGGCGCGGACCTGGCCACCCCCCAGGACGTCACCTTCACCTCCACACTGTCGGTCGCCCCGGCGCTGGCGGCGCTGCTGACGCGCTCGATGTTCCACACCATCGCCGCGGCCGTCACCGCCATCACCGTCTCGGTGGTGCTGTACGAGTACTCACTGCACGCCGCCGGGGAGGTCGAGGTCGCCGCGACCGGCGCGATCGTCGCGGTGAGCGTGGTCAGCTGCGTCAGCGTGGGCCTGGTGGGCCGGCAGTCGCGGATGCTGGCGAACGTGCGCAGCGTCGCCGAGACCGCGCAGCACGTCGTGCTGCGGGAGGTGCCGCCGGAGCTGGCGCAGGTCCGCACCGCCGTGGCCTACCGGGCCGCGGCCGCCGAGGCCCGCATCGGCGGCGACCTGTACGAGGCGCTGTCCACCCGGTTCGGGGACCGGCTGCTCATCGGCGACGTCCGCGGCAAGGGCCTGCCGGCCGTGGAGGCCGCCGCCGACGTGCTCGGCGTGTTCCGCGAGGCCGCCTACACCGAGCCGGACCTGTCCCGTGTGGCCGACCGCATGCACGCGATGCTGGCGCGGCGCCCCGCCGGCACCGAGGAGTTCGTCACCGCGGTGCTGTTGTCGGTGGATCCTGAGCGGCCCACCGTGGAGGTGGTGAACTGCGGCCACCCGCCGCCGCTGCTGATGCGCGACGGCCGCGTCGCCACCCTCGCCCCGGCCGAACCGGGCCCGCCGCTGGGCCTGTTCGACCTGGCCTCCCCGCCGGGCAGCGCCTCGGCTCCGGCCTGGGCCCGCTTCGCCCCCGGCGACACGCTGCTGCTGTACACCGACGGCACTACCGAGGCCCGCGACCGTGCCGGCCGCTTCTTCGACCTCGCCGGGTTCCTCACGGGACGGCCTGCCACGAGTCCGGCCGAGCTGACTCGGCAGATTCTGACCGGGCTGGCCGCGCATGCCGGCTCGCGCCTGGATGATGACGTGGCGCTGCTGGTGGTGCGGCGCAAGCCTTATGTGCCGGGGCCCGCGGCGGAGCTGTAGGCGCTGGGGCGTGCGCGGGTGGGCCTGGCGGGTGTGCCTGGTAAACCGGTTGCGGGGCGTGATGCGGTCGGCTTGGGTCTGTGTTCTGTGACGGCGATTGAGGATCTGGTGTGTCCGCAGCGCTACCCGCTGGCGTCCCGGTACGACCCGAGGTGGCTGCTCGGGCTGGAGATGGGGCCGAACCCGCTGTGGATGCTGGAGGACCTGGCTGCCGACCTGGAGCTGACGCCGGGGATGCGGGTGCTGGATCTGGGATCCGGCAAGGGGGCGACCTCGGTGTTCCTGGCCAGGGAGTACGGGGTGCAGGTGGTGGCCGCCGACTGGTGGATCGCGCCGGAGGACGCCGCGGCGGTCTTCGCCGAGGCCGGGGTCGCCGACCAGGTCACCGCCGTGCGTGCCGAGGCGCACGCCCTGCCGTTCGCCAAGGAGTACTTCGACGCGATCGTGAGCATCGACGCGTTCGAGTACTTCGGCACCGCGGACAGCTACCTGCCCTATCTGCTGCGGTTCCTGCGCCCCGGCGGCCAGGTGGGGGTGGCCACGCCGGCGATGAGCCGGGAGGCACGCGAGATCGGCGCGATCCCGCCGCACATCGAGCAGCTGTACGGCTGGGAGGCGATGGCTTGGCACACCCCCGAGTGGTGGCGCTTCCAGTGGGAGACCACCAAGCTGGTGGACGTGACCTGCGCGCGCCTGCAGGAACACGGCTGGCAGGACTGGCTGGCCTGGGAGCGGGCCCTGGCCGAGTTCCGGCCGGAGAAGCTGCAGGAGTACGCGGCCCGCATCGACGTGCTCACCACCGACGGCGGCGAGCTGCTGTCCTTCGCGCTGCTGGCCGCGACCAAGCGCACAGGCGCCGCGTCGTGACCTCGGTGCATGTTGACGACCAGACGTCTGCTGCTGATCGTGCCGCCATTGCTGAGCACGGTGCTGATTGTGGTGCTGATCGTGGTCGTGGCCGAGATGACGCGGGCGTGCTCGGCGTTCGGTGACGCTTGGGGCCGCGACACCCGCGACACCCGCGACACCTCTGCCGCGACGCTCGCGCACTACGCTCTGGCTCTGCCCGCCGAGGCGAAAACGGCGTCGGCGTATGAGTCGACAAGCTTCAACGGGCCCGATCGCGGCCCGGAACATTGTCAGAGGGTTCGGCCAGGCTGTGTCCATGCCGATCCACGTCGCCAACCGCCGCCGGTCCCCAGCATCCGTGGCGGCTGCGTTCCCCGGCGCGCGCATCATCGATGTCACGTCCAAGGGCCCGCAGCCGTGGGTGCGGATGAGCCCGTTCTATCCGCACGGCGACATCCCGGTGCCGCTGAGCGCCGACACGGTCGCGCAGTCGGTGGAGGGGATCTGGCAGGCGCTGAAGGTGTTCGCCGGCTGCGATATCGACACCAGCAAGCTGCAGGTGGTGTCCATGACCGGGCTGAAGCGGACGGTGCGCAAGTACGGGCCGGTGCTCGGACACCGCGCGGGCCTGGCGGGGGAGCAACTGCTTGCATATGAGGAGGCGCGGCGCCGCATCTTCCTGCCCGCCTACCGGTGGGTGCTGGAGCACCGAGTGGCAGACCTCGTGGAGGAGCTGCGCATCGCGGCGGGCGCCGGTGAGGTCGTGTTGCTGGACTACATGGTCAACGGCGACGTCACCGACACCAGCAGTGCCCTGTCCCACGCCGCGCTGATCGCTTTGTACATCGAGAACCGGTGGCCCGCCGAGACGCGCACGCCCTCGGTGTCCTAATCCTTCGATCATCATGCGAGGTGTTCATGGGCTCCATGATGCGGCCCGAGCTTCAGCCCCTGAGATTCAAATAAGCCCGCATCGCCACCCGGGGACCCAGCGCGTCCAGCCCGGAGGCGGCCTCCTGCCGCCGCAGCACCGCCAGCCCCGGGGGCAGCACCGCATCATCGATGACCCGGAACCCCAGACGCGAATAGAACGGCGCGTTGAACGGCACCTGCGCGAACGTCGTCAGCGTCAGCTCCGAGAAAGCATGCCGCGCCGCCCACATGCCGCACGCCTGCACCAGCGCCGTCCCGAGCCCGCGCCGCCCGTAGATCGGATCCACCGCCAACTGCTGCAGATGCGCGCGGCCGTCCACCACATCCAGCTGCGCGAACCCCACCGGCGGGGAGCCCACCACCAACACCGCCGCGGCGCGCGCCAGTATGTCCACCGCCCCGCCAAGATCCGGTGTGGAGGGCAGCTGCACGTTCAGATATCCCGCCAGCAGCGCATCGGCGGCCACCTCCACCCTCGGCAGCCCGGCCAGCTCCTCGAAGCTCGCCACCCGAACCGGACCGGGAGCGGTACCGAACCCGCTGCCGAGATTGCTACCCAGCCCGTCCCCAAGATCGCTGTGCATGGCGGCAAGCCTAGACAGATAAGCAAAGACCCGACAGACGGGCCCGAAGACCAATGTCTGACGAGGGCCTCTGGCGGAAGTACCCGACGAGGGTGTCCGGCCGGCGCGCGCCGGCCGGACACCCCGATCCCCGCCTCAGCTTTCTCCGCACCGCTGTAGCGCCACGGCCACAGCAGTGCCACGGCCACAGCCGCGCGTGGCTACCCCCGCCGGCTACTTGTACCGCGAGGAGCTGTCATGCCACTCCAAACACCCTCCCATCCACGCCCTGGCCCCGAGCACGAACCGCTGCAGCTCCGGGGAAGGCACCGCCGCCAGCGCCGCCCGGCTCGCCTCGAACCCGCGCACGATGTCGTTGTGCAGCGCCACCACCTCCTCCGTCGCCTCGGCGATCGAGCAGTCCCGCTCGGCGGCCAGCAGCAGCACCAGGTTGCAGTCCGGATCGTCGCCGGCCTCCCGCTCGGCCGAGGCCAGGTCGTTCACCAGCACCGCGGCGGTGCCGGCCTGGGTCAGGGCCCGGTGGAACAGCGGGTTGGCGAACAGCTCCGGGGCCAGCTCGTACCCTCCGACCACATCGATGAGGATCATCGAGGTGTAGAAGCTGTCGTGCTGCCGCGCCGCCAGGTACCGCCACGCCTCCGGGGTGATGCCGGCGTGGCGCCAGGCGTTGTAGGCGTTCCACGACACGTACATCTGGTGCGTGGTGTGCCGTACCCGCATCACCTGCGCCGCCGAGGCGTGGCGGGTGACGTGCGCCAGCGCCGAGCGCAGCGACACCAGCACCGGATCGGACACCACCGCCTCCTGCAGCGGCGGCGTGAACTGCCCGGCCGGCGGCGGCGGGTCCATCGCCGAGGACACCAGCGCCAGACGCCCCGGCAGCGCCTCGGCGACGGCGCCCAGGTCGGTCTCGTCGGCGTAGTAGTCGTCCGAGGCCCACCAGGCGGCGTTCATCTGCGCCGAGACCAGCAGCAGGTCCGGGTCGTCGCATTCGGGGTGCGCCAGGGTGATCAGCCGGCCGAAGCCGGTCTCGGCGAACTCCTCCAGGTGCCCGGCGTGCAGCCCGATCCGCTCGGCCCAGGCCACCAGGCGGTCGTTCACCTCGGTGGCCAGGGCCTCGTCGAACCGGGACGGCGCCGGGCAGTACAGCGGGGAGTGGGAGCCGTCGCCCCAGGGCCGCAGCGGGATCGGCGCCGGGGTGAGCCGCTCGGGATGCTGCGGCGGACGCAGCGGCGCCTCCGGGCCCGGGTCGACGTCGGCGCTGTGCCAGTGCTCGGAGCCGGCCTCCCACGGCGGCCGGGCCGGCGGTGGCCCGGTCAGCGCGGCCAGGCCCGGCAGCACGGCCGCGGCGGCGAGCCCGGACCCGGACCCTTGCGGGCCCGTCCCGGTCAGGCCGCCCAGGCCGCCCGGTGCGGCGTCGGCGATCAGGGTCATGGCGTCACTCCCCGCATGCTCGAGAACAGGCTTGGTTCAGACTCGGGATCACACCTTGTCGGCGGCGATCATCAGGTAGTGGAAGCTGCCCTCCTTGTAGGCGGTCAAGAACGCCTCCTCGATCCCGGTCGTCACGTTCGACTGCTGCCGCAGCTCCCAGTACGGGATCGTCGCCGCGGTCAGATCCACCACGCTGATCGGCACCAGGCCGTTGGCGACCATCGCCGAGAAGTACCCCGAGCGCGGGTGGATGTCGCAGATGTAGTGCGCGTTGATCTGGCTCACCGAGCGCGACGGCAGAGCCCCGTAGGCGTCGTTGAAGCAGCCGGTGATGGTGACGTACCGGCCGCCGGGCGCCAGGGAGCGCGCATGCTCGGCGAACAGCGTCTGCAAGTCCACGTACATCGTCGACTCGTTGTTCCAGATCGCCTGGAACGTGCCGTCGGGGAACCCGTTGTCCAGCATGTTGCGCAGGTGGTAGTTCACCTTCCCGGCCAGGCCCATCTGCTCGGCCCGGCCGTTGGCGAAGTCGACCTGCTTGCCGGAGATCGACAGCCCGTCCACCCGGCACCCGAACCGCAGCGAGGCCATCAGCGAGGTCCCGCCCCGGCCCGAGCCGGCGTCCAGCAGCCGCTGCTCGGAGGTGACCGGCCCCAGCTGGTCCAGCAGGAACTCGGCCTGCGCCGTCTCCAGCCGGTGCATCTCGGCGATGACGCGGGCCTCCCGGTCCTCGGCCGGGGCCTGCAGCACGGACCAGTCGACGTCGCCGATGCCGTAGTGGTGGTGGTAGATGCCGTCCACCTCGCCTAAGCGCATGTTCACCGGGTTCTTCTCCCGGTCCCAATAGTCGGCGACAGACTCCTGATAGCGGCTGGTGACAGCGGACTGCGAACCCATGGCGAACCCACCCTTCGTAGAGGTACTGCGAAATCAGGCTGCGTCGAAGGAACAGGGACGGTGACAGCGGAGAAACCGACTCAGAAGACGGCTCGGGAACCGGCTCAGGAAACGGCGTGCCAGGTGCGGTGCCCGCCCAGCCACGTCCACAGCCCCGACAGGTACCGGCGCGTCGCCGGATCGGCGCTGGAGGCCAGCAGCGTGGCGTGGTACTGGAACGCCCGCATCGCCTCGTCGTGGACCTCGGCCGCGCGGCGGCCCGCAGCCCCCGGACCCAGGCCCTCGGCGCGCGCGATCGCCGCCGTCAGACCCACCGGGCCGGGAGCGGCGATGTCGTGCAGCAGCGCCGCGGCCAGCGCCGCCAGACGCTGCGCGCGCCGCAGCTCCGGATCGGCGGCCCAGGACGGCGACAGCTCGAAGCCGTCGACCGCGTCGAGGGCCGCCAGCGCCGGGCTGTAGGCGTTCACGTGCCCCAGGGACAGGTACTCCCACGGCGGGCGGATCCCCGCCCCGCCGGGCGCCGCCGCCGACAACGCCTCGACCTCCCGCCGTACCCGCTCCACTTGGTACGGCGAGGCCGGCAGGGCGCTGAGCCCGGCCATGGCCGACAGCAACGCCGGGGCGGCGATGGCGCCGATGTCGCCGGCGGCGCCGGTGGTGCTGGCAGCGGCGCGCGCCGGATCAGGACGGGCAGGACTGGACGGCAGTGCGGCCTCCGGTACGTCGCAGCCGTCGTAGACCTCGGCGATGGCCTCGTCCAGGGCCTGAGCCAGCACCGCCGCAGTGCTTTCAGTGCCTGCTTCGCTCCCGGCCTGCGGCGCGCGCCGCACCAGCTGCGCCTGCGGCGCCCCGAGCGCCCCGCCGGCCAGCACCCGCCCTACCGCCAGCAGCCTGGCCGCCACCGCGAGACGGCCCACGTCGTGAGTGTCCGGGTGCGCCAGCACCACCAGCCGCCCGAGCCCGGCGGCCGGTTCCGGTGCCAGCCCCACCCCGGCGGCCCACTCGTCCACCCGCTGCTGCACCACCGCCGCCAGTGCCGGGTCGTCGCGCACCGCCGGGGGGCAGTACAGCGCCTCGGTCACCCGCGCCGGCCGCCCGGCCTGCGACAGCCGCGAGGCCGCCATGCCGAGCCCGGCGTGCGACCTCAGCCCGATCGTCGCCATCGTCCCCGTCCTCTCCCTGTTCAGCCGCGAGGTGCCGCGACGTCGACGTTCTCCAGGATCCCGATGGCATCGGGCACCAGCACCGCCACCGAGTAGTACGCGGTGACCAGATACTTGATGATGGCCATGTCGGTGATCCCCATGAAGCGGACGTTCAGGCCCGGCTCGTACTCGTCCGGGATGCCGGTCTGCCGCAGCCCGACCACGCCCTGCTGGGACTCGCCCAGGCGCATCGCCACGATCGAGGACGTGTGCCCGTCCACCACGCCGATCTTGCCGCAGGGGAAGATCGGCACCCCGCGCCAGGCCGGCACCGCGTGCCCGTCGATCAGCACCGGGTCCGGATACAGGCCCCGCTTGGTGCACTCCCGGCCGAACGCCGCGATCGCCTTGGGGTGCGCCAGGAACATGTGGGTGCTGCGGCGCATCGCCAGCAGGTCGTCCATGTCGTCCGGTGTCGGCGGCCCGGACCAGGTGCTGATCCGCTGGTCGTAGTCGGTGTTGTGCAGCAGCCCGAACTCCCGGTTGTTCAGCAGCTCCCACTCCTGCCGCTCCCGGATCTCCTCGATCGTCAGCCGCAGCTGCTCTTTGACCTGGTCCATCGGGTCGTTGTAGAGGTCGGCGACGCGGGAGTGGACGCGCAGGATCGTCTGTGTCAGCGACAGCTGGTACTCCCGGGGAGACAGCTCGTAGTCCACGTATGTGCCGGCGAGTTCGACCTCGCCCTCGTGGCCGGAGGCGACCTCCACCACGGCCTCGCCCTTGGAGTTCATCTGCCGGCCGGTCTGCGCCACGAACGCGTCGATGTGCTCGGCCAGATGCGGGTTGTCCTCCCGGGCCCGGGCGAAGTCCGCCATCTGCATCGCCAGCAGCGTGCCGGCGGTGGCGGCCTTCACCGTGGCGCTCCACAGCGGATCCTCCTGCAGCAGCACCTCGTCCCCGATGTGCGCGCCGTCGGTGAGCACACCCAGCAGCGTCGGCTCCCCGAAGGCACCGATGGTGGTGCGCTCCACCCGGCCGTGCGCCAGGATGAACACCTCGTCCACCGGGTGCCCGGCCTCGGCGATGACTTCGCCGGCGCTGAAGTCCCGCGGCGTGAACAGCGATGCTAAGTGCGCCAGCAGCTCGTCGTCGCCGAAGTCGCGCATCACCGGGATCTCCCGCAGCGTCTCCGGGATGATGCGGATGTCGTCGGCGCCGCTCTGCACGAACGCCACACGCCCGCGCCCCACCGCCAGATGCAGCCGCCGGTTCACCCGGAACGTGCCGCCGGAGACCTCCTCCCACGGCAGCTTGCGCAACAGCCACCGGGAGGTGATGCCGCGCATCTGGGGCTGCGTCTTGGTGGTCGTGGCCAGATTGCGGGCCGCGGCGGTACTCAGGGACAGCGGCGTGTCCGTGGTCGGAACGTCGTCGGCCGCTTCCTCTGCTGTGCGGTCCGGGGTGATCGTCATGGCCGGGTCCTCCTCGTCGTTGCCCGTGCCGAAGGCCGAAAGGGCTCCCTTCTGAACTAAGGCGAACCAAACAAGACGCACCAGGCCGCGACGCCATGGCGGATGGCGCGCGGGGATGGCGCACGCTTGCCCTAACGGGTGGGTTTGAGCGAAAATCCGCGGGCCGTGACGCTCGGCGCGCGCCGGCCCTGCGGATTCGCGGACATTCAGCCAGCGCCGAGGGAGATCGAACCGGGGGAGTGCGCTGGTGAACCGCTTGCCGAATACCTTGTGAACGCCGACTTAATCAGAAGGCTTATTCGAACTTCCCGCCGAATCGGCGGTCGGCGAAGTCCTTGCTCAGCCGTCGCCGAACCGGCCGAGCCGGTCGAACTCACCGGTTCAGTCGGCCTGGTCGGCGGCTTAGTCGGCCTTAGTCGGCCTTAGTCGGCATCCGCGGCCGCGAGCGCTTCGGCGTGCAGCAACATCTTCTTCAGCAGGGCGTTGACCCGCGCGCGCTCGCGCTCGTCCAGGGCGCCGACGATCTCGTTCTCCACCACGGCCTGGTACTGCATGCCGGCCATCCACTTCTCGTGGCCGGCCGGGGTCAGCTCCACGTCCACGCGGCGGCGGTCGGCGGTGCCGCGGATGCGGCGCACCAGCCCGGCCTGCTCCAGGGCGTCCAGGCGGCCGGTCATGCCGGCGGGGGACAGGAGCAGCTCGGCGGCCAGCTCGCCGGAAGTGGCGCGGTGGTCGTCGCGGGCGGCGAGGCTGTGCAGGGTCTGGAACTCGAAGTCCTGCAGCCCGATCTGGCCGACCATGCGGCGCTTGCCGTTGGCGACGTGCTTGGTCAGGCGCTGGATGCGGGTGATGACCGCCTCGACCGTCTCGTCGTAGGGGGCCTTGCCGCTCCAGCGGGCCAGGTGACGGTCGACGGAGTCCTCCATCGGGCCAGTATGGGGCGCCGGCGGGGTGTTTCGCCAGCGGAAGGTTCGGTGGAATGTATTTCGTTGACGAATGATTCGGTGGCGAAATACTGTGGCGGGCATGACAGAGCCCACGAAAACCGGCTTCGGGGTCCGCAGACTGCTGCTCGGCCGCACCGCCGCCGCCCTGGCCACCTCGCTCATCCCCACCACCCTCACCCTGGCCGTGGTGCGCGCCGGCAGCGCCTCCGGATCCCTCGGCGTGATCCTGGCCGCCGAATTCGTCCCCATGCTGCTGCTGTTGCCGGTCGCCGGCGTGTTCGCCGACCGCTTCCCGGCCCGCCGCGTCATCATGCTCGCCGACCTGACGCGCGCCGCCGCACAAGCCGGGATCGGCGCGAGCCTGCTGGCCGGCGGGGTGAACGTGCCGGTGCTCGCGGCGCTCGCCGCGGTCACCGGGGGAGCGGTGGCGTTCGGGACGCCGGCGGTGCGCACGCTGGTGTCGGCGACCGTGTCCGGGCCGCGGCGCCAGCGGCTCAACGCGCGGCTGGCGGTGTGGCAGGGTCTGGCTCAGTTCGCAGGACCCGGCGTCGCCGGGAGCCTGATGCTGGGGATCGGGGCCGGGTGGTCGTCGCTGCTGACGGCGGCGCTGTTCGTCGGGTCGGCGCTGACGCTCGGCGGGCTGGGGACGCTGACCTCGTCCGCGGCTTCCGCCTCCGCCGCTGTCTCCGCTTCTGCCTCCGCTTCTGTCACAGCCGAGCCCGCTGCCGCGCCGCGTGAGCCGTTCCTGAAGGACCTGCGCGCCGGCTGGACCGAGACGCGGCGCCACGCCTGGTTCATCACCAACGTCGTGGGCCACGGCATCTGGAACATGACCGCCGGGCTGCTGCTCACCCTCGGACCGGTCATCACCATCCACCACCTCGGCGGCGGCACCGCCTGGGTCGTCACCCTGCAAGCCGGCACCGTGGGCCTGCTGGCAGGGACCTGGTTCGCCGGCCGCATGCACTTCAAACGTCCCCTGATAGCCGTGGCCCTCGGTGCCTCCGCCTACGCCCTGCCGCTGACGGCGCTCGCCGTCACCGCACCGCTGCCGGTGCTGATCACCGCCTACACCGCGGGCATGTTCGGCCTGGGGATCCTGAACCCGCTGTGGGAGACCACGATGCAGCAGCGCATCCCGGGCGAAGCTCTCGGCCGCGTCGGCTCCTTCGACTCGCTGATCTCCTTCGCCGCCCGCCCCCTGGGACTGGCGCTCGCCGCTCCCATCGCCGCGGCCGTCGGCACGACGCTGCCGCTGACGGTCGCCGCGGTCCTGGTCGGGGGATCGAACCTGGCGATCCTGGCCATCCCCGCGGTGCGGGAGCATCCCGAGCCGGACGCCGGGCCGGTGCTGGAGCTGGCCGCGGCGGAGGCGTGAGGTGATCGATCATGGGTGGCTTGCGGCAGACTCACAGCCCTCATATGTCGAACACGCCGCACAGGCCGAACCCCGGGAGCCACCGATGCCCATCACCAACCCCGCCATGGCCGACTACGAGTTCCTGGCCGTGCTGTACGAGGACGACTACTTCCCGAACCACGTGCTGGACAAGGGCAAGGCGATCCTGGTCCGGCTGTGCGAACGCCTGGAGGCCGACCGGCCCGCCGACCTCGCGGGCCTGTACGCCCTGACCCACGCCGCGACCGCGGAGTTCAACGCGCTGGAGCCGGAGTTCGACGAGGCCGGCAGCGAGATCGAGACCGTCGCGCGGGAGGAGATCTGCGGGGACATCTCGAACATCGCCGAGGCCTACGGGTTCACCGACGCCGACCATGAGGAGCTGGTCGGAGTGCGGAACTGGTAGCGGAGGGGGAGCGGGCCGGCACTGCTAGCCGGTAGCTGGTAGAGCCGGTCGCCGTAGGTAGAGGCCGTCGCCGGTAGGGCCGGTCGCCGTAGCCGGCGGCGGACGTCTGCGCGCGCCGACTCGCCACCACTGACGTATCGTCGGCGGCATGACCCGTGCCTCGATCGGCCTGGACGACGCGCTCCAGGACTACGTCGTGAACCACAGCACCGCCCTCGACTCCGTCCAGACCGCGCTGGTCGCGCGCACCACCGAGCTCGGCCCGCCGTCCGGCATGCAGATCGGCGCCGAGGAGGCGCAGCTGCTCACGCTGCTGGTGCGCCTCACCAACGCCCGGCACGCCGTCGAGGTCGGCACCTTCACCGGCTTCTCCGCCATCGCCATCGCCCGAGGCCTGGCCCCCGGCGGCAAACTCCTGTGCTGCGACGTCAGCGAGGAGTGGACGAGCATCGGCCGCGAAGCCTGGAAGCAGGCAGGCGTAGCCGACCGCATCGAACTCCGCCTGGCCCCGGCCGCCGAAACCCTCAAGGCCTTACCGAACGAGCCGTACATCGACTTCGCCTTCATCGACGCGGACAAACCCTCGTACTGGACCTACTACAGCGAACTCGTTCCTCGCATGCGCACCGGGGGAGTGATCGCCGTCGACAACGTCCTGTGGAGCGGCCGCGTCGCCGACACCGACCCGGGGGAGGACTCCACCCGCCAGATGCAGGAGTTCAACACCAAGGTGGTCCAGGACGACCGCGTCGACGTCGTCATGCTGCCCGTCGGCGACGGCGTTTCCCTGATTTACAAGCGCTAGCCCCGGCACTGATGCATCAGGACGCGTAATCAGCATTACACGACAGGGTTATGGTTCGGTTGGTGACGTTGTGGCCGACTCGCGACGCTCAGCCGAATCACGCCTCTCGGGAGAATCGCTCTGACAGAAGCCGCTGCGGTCACCGCGGCGGCTTCTGTGCGGCGTCACCGGGTTCGAAGCCGGCGGCTCGGCTGCGGATGATCACGGACGGATCGGCGCGCACCTCGCACAGAAGATCTAGAACGCGCGATCTAGAACCAGGCTGTTACGGGGATCCGCGAGAAACGTCTCCAGCGAAGCCGGATTCGGGCAACGCACCCTCTGGCGGCCACTTCTACGGTTGCCCGATAATGTACATTATGTAAAGTTGCGCGACTCGCGGTACGCGGCGTTCCAGCCCTCCCCGGCCCAGAGCACTGAAACGACGCGTCGGCCCGCGCAGCCGTCCGGTTCGGCTGCGCGGGCCGCCACGCCGTCGGACGCGACCGCATCGCACCTCTACAGGTTGAAGCCACCCGACACGTCGATGATCTGCGCGGTCACCCACCGGCTCTCCTCCGACAGCAGCGCGGCGATCACCGCGCCGACATCCTCCGGCTCCCCGATCCGGCCCAGCGCGGTCCTGGCAGCGAGCGCCGGGATCACCTCGGGGTGCCGGCTGAAGCCGTCGTCGCCGAGCCGGGTGCGGGTCGGGCCGGGCGCGACGGCGTTCACGCGGATGCCGCGGGGGCTGAACTCCTTGGCCATGTAGCGGGTCAGCACGTTGAGGCCGCCTTTCATCGAGCCGTAGGCCGCGTAGCCGGGGGTGAGCCCCGCCGCCGACGCCGAGTTGCTGCTGGTGTTGACGATGGCGCCGCCGTCGGCAATGAGCGGCAGCAACTTCTGGGTGAGGAAGTACGGGCCCTTGAGCAGGACTCGCGAGAGCCGGTCGAACAACTCCTCGGGGGTGTCCTCGATCAGCGCGGTCTGCGAAGCGCCGGCGTTGTTCACCAGGTAGTCGAAGGTGTCGCGCTGGAAGGTGTCACGGAGCGCCCCGGCCACGGACTCGCCGAAGGCGTCGAAGGTGCTGGATTCGCCGAGGTCCAAGGGCAGTGCCACGGCGGTGCCGCCCTGTTTCTCGATGGAGGCGATCGTGTCCAGGCCGCCCTGGGCGTTGCGGCCGTAGGTCAGGATGACGCCGACGCCGCGCCGGGCGATCTCCAGGGCGGTGCCGCGGCCGATGCCGGAGCTCGCGCCGGTGACGATGGCGACCTTCATGGTGGTCCTCCTGTGAATGGGGCGTGGGTAGTGCCGTTATGGGGGGTGATGTCACGTGTTCGGGCTCTGCTCGAGCAGTCGCGCCAGCCAGCCGGTACGGGTACGCCGGGCGTCGGCGGAGATCCGGGCGTCGGGGAACAACACGTCGAACCCGTGGAAGCCGCCGGTCCAGACGTGGAGATCGGCGCGGCCGCCCGCGGCCCAGATGCGGCTTGCGTAGGCGACGTCCTCGTCGCGGAAGACCTCGGCGGAGCCGGTGTCGATGTAGGCGGCGGGCAGCCCCGCGAGGTCGACGGCAAGGGCCGGGGAGACATAGGCCGGGACCTCGCCGGTGCCGCCGGTGCCGTTCTCACCGTCCATGTCGCCGAGCACCGCACGCCAGCCGAACCCGTTCATCTCGGCGGTCCACACGCCGGGCTCGCCGGCGTACTGCCGGCTCGAAACGCTGTCGTTGCGGTGGTCGAGCATCGGGCAGATGAGGATCTGCGCGGCGAGCGCCGGCGCACCGCGGTCGCGGGCCAGCAGCGCGACGCCGGCGGTGAGCCCGCCGCCGGCACTGGCACCGGCGACGATGATCCGTTCCGGGTCCGCGCCGAGCTCGGCGGCGTGGGCGGCGACCCAGAGCAGCCCCTGGTAGCAGTCCTCGACCAGCGTGGTGCCGATGGCCTCGGGGGCAAGGCGGTAGTCGACGGAGACGACGACCGCGCCGAACGCGTCGAGCCAGTCCAGCGGGATGTCGAGCTGGGCGAAGCGGTCGCCCATGACCATGCCGCCGCCGTGCATCCAGTAGACGCAAGGGGCCGGGCCTGCGGGGAGGTCCGGGCCGGTGGGGATGAAGACCGACAGCGGGATGGGGGTGCCGTCGGCGGCGGGCACGGTCAGCTCGCGCCGTTCGACCGACCGGTGGGCCAGCAACGATTCGACCGGCGGCGAGGGGATCTGCCGGACCTGCGCGAGGATCTCGGGGCTGAGTTCGGTGATGAGTGGCATCTCGGCGAGCAGCGTTCGCAGTTCGGGGTCCAGGTCGGGACGGGCCGGGGCCATGGTGTTCTTCCTTCGTTCGTTCTGGGCGATGGGAGTGGAGCCTCAGGGGTGGTGGAGCCGTGGGATGGGAGCGACCGCGAGTGGCGGATCAGAACGCGGCCTTGCCCCGGACCGGGACGTGGTCGGTGTACTCGGACCCCTTGGCCAGCAGCGCCTCGAACCGTGCGACGATCGCCTGGGCGGCCTCGCCGGCGAAGATCCGGTGGTGGTCCTCCTCGCTGGTCCAGCCCTCGGTGATGTGGGCGACGTCGGGGTCGGAGGCGGAGCGGGAGACGAGGTAGACCAGGCAGTACTCGCTGGCGCCAGGGTTGCCCTCCTGCAGCCCGGACAGGAGCAGGGCCACCAGCTGGTCGCCCATCCCGGGGCGCGCGGTCAGCGTGGCTTGGAATCCATAGGTGACGTTCATGAGGATCGATCTCTCAGTCGGGGGAATCTCGATGTCTTCATTCAACCCGGCTGACCTGCGATGATGATAGAGAGATCCTCGCCCCTCCTTGCACGATCCTCTCAGAACGTGGAAGGAAGGCCGTGAACGGTGCTGCAATGAGGCCATGGCCCTCGACGAGCTGCGCGCCCTGAACGAGCTGCGCACCCTGCTGGACCGCCACGCGCGGCCGGACTACTCCACGGCGATCGACGGCGTCCTGGTGTCGAGGGTCGAGCGCCCGGACCCGCCGGCGCCCTCGATGACGGGGATGGTGCTCGCGGTCATCGTCCAGGGCGCCAAGCGGCTCGCCCTGGGCGATCGCGTGTACGAGTACCACGCCGGCCAGTACCTCGTGACGTCGGTGGACTTGCCGGTCACCGGGCAGTTCCTGCAGATCGAGCCCGGACGCCCGGCGCTGGGCTTCGGCCTGGCGCTGGAGCCGTCAGCGGTCGCCGACCTGCTGCTGCAGGCCGGTCCCGCAAGCGTGCCACGGTCCGCCGCCGCGCCGTCCGGGATCGCGGTCAGCGACGCCCCGGCCGCGCTGTTGGACGCCGTACTGCGGATGGTGCGGCTGCTCGACGAGCCCGGCGACCAGGCCGTGCTGGCGCCGCTGCTCAAGCGCGAGATCCTGTGGCGCGTCGTCACCGGCGAGCAGGGCGCCACGGTGCGCCAGCTGGGGCTGCCCGACAGCAGCCTGAGCCACATCTCGCGCGCGGTGCGCTGGATCCGCGAGCACTTCGCGCAGCCGTTCCGGGTCGAGGACGTCGCGCGAATGGCGGGCATGAGCGTCTCGGCCTTCTACCGCAACTTCCAGGCGGTGACCGCGATGAGCCCGATCCAGTTCCAGAAGCAGATCCGGCTCCAGGAGGCGCGGCTGCTGCTGGCCACACGGCCCGGGGACGTCACCGGCGTCGCCCAGCGGGTCGGGTACGACAACGCGTCGCAATTCAGCCGCGAGTACCGGCGCCAGTTCGGGGCGGCACCCAGCCGGGACGCCGCCCGGCTGCGGCTGGCCGCCGGGTCCTGACACCCGGCGCAGCGGCGGGCCCAAGCCTTGATCGCTGGCCAGGTTCAATGAGACAGGTCAGTCTCGTTCACTTCTCCGTGTCCACGCTGCGTCTCCCAGATGCTCAGCGAGACTCGCCCGCCCGTCAGCTCCGCGAGTTCGCCCCGGATGCGGTCCGCCTCCTCACCAAGACGGCCGACCACCAGAGCGGGCTGTCCGCAGTGGACATCAACCCGCAGCCTGTCTGCGGTCCGCTCGATGTCGATCCTGGAGATGCCGGCGGGCTCGAAGTCTCGCTGAAGCACGTCGCGGATTGCCGCGTCCTCGATCACGATCCTGCGGGCCGCGGTGTACTTTTCGCCGGCCTCGGCCATGCGGACCCTGACCTGCTTCTTGAACGCGCTCTCGTCAGTCATGCCGAATCCCTACGGCGATGCCGCCCGCGCTCTGATCGCCTGACTGGGCAGTGACTCAGTGAATGGCGCGAACCTGCGGCCCTTGTCCTCACAGCTCTCGCAGGCGCGGGCCGCGGGGAGCTCGGAGAGTGGCAGGCGCCCCTGCCGAGAGACAAGCGTACCGTGATCGCCTTCAACGGGCGGCGTTGTCGAGTTCAGCAGGCGTGCCCCCGTAACGCGCCCACTCACCCACGCCCCACCGCTGCAATCCCGCGCTCCTACCTACCCCCGCGTCGCATACAAAGTCCGGTAGTCCAGATGCGCCAGCGTCGCCGGCGTCTCGACCGCCACTGTGAACCCGTGTTCGGCCAGCATCGCGACGACCTTGTCCGCCATGCCGTCGACGTCCTGCAGCTCCAGCGCGATCTGCTGGATGCGGGCCCAGTCGCTGTCGTCCAGGCCCTCGAGTACGTCCAGCTCCGCGCCCTCGACGTCCACCTTCAGCAGATCGATGCGCTCGATCTCCGGGTACCGGGCCAGGGCGGTCGACAGCCGCTCGACCCTCACCTCGACCTCCTCCCCCCGGTACAGCGTGTCGCCGACCGCGTCCCCCCAAGCGTTCGCGATCGAGTCCCGGTCGCGCTGCTTGCCGGCCGGGTACCGCGTGGAGTTCCCCGGCAGGTTCGGATAGAAGGTGAACGTCGCCGTCCCCTCCTGCCCTCCGCTCAGCCCGTGCGGGATCACCTCCACATCGTCCGCCCCGTGCAGCTCGAGGTTTTTGCGCAGCGCCTCCAGGTTGTGCGGCATCGGCTCGAAGGCCAGAACCCTGGCACCCGGCTGCTGCGCCTTGACGAACAGCGAGAACATCCCCACGTTCGCGCCCACGTCCACGACGCAAACGTTTTCGGGGATGGTGATGCCGTGCTGCAGGTACGTGTTGTCGACGAACATCTCCGCATAGATGGCCTTCAGCTCCTGCACCGCACCTTCGGTGGCGATGCCGTAGCAGCTGAAGGACTCGTCCAGCTCGAGCAGCTTGATCTCGGTCACCCTCGGACATCCTTTCTGGGGCGGACCGCGGCGTTGGATCCCCGGATTCCCCCGCACGGCGGTCGCGGTCCTCGAACCGGTCCAAACGGGGCGTTCATGTCCATGTCCGCGGGGAACGCTACGCGGACATCAGCGTTCTGACTGCCCTTAAAGGCCCGCCGTCACATGCGAGTTAGGCGTTTGCCTAATCACTTGTTCGAAGGCTTGGGGGTTTACCCGGCCCCCGCTCCCACACCTGTCAACCCCCACCCTCCGGCAATCCGCATCAATCCACGCCCAAGATCTACTCCCGCACTCCCCTGCCGTCGCCAGCCTTCTGCCGTCCCCAATGGCCGATCCGGGGACCGGTCCCCGAAACCGCGGATCCGCGCCGCACGTCAAAGGCCTCAGATCAGCACCTAAACCTCACACATGTTCCCAATATCGAGGGAAGACGTGACGCACGCGTTGTCCGTTGGCTACGCTCGTGCCGCGGTTGACGGGCTTTTCACGGGAGGGACGCGCCACAACCATGGCCGATCACATAAAAATCAACACGACCTTGCTTCGGGAGATGGGCAGTTCGCTGGGCCGGCTTCGGGATGAGTTCACTCATTCCACCGATATCACCGGCGCGGCCAAGGGCGAGATGGGTTCCGGGGACGTCGCCGACGCCCTGAACAACTTCGCCTCGGACTGGTCCAAGAAGCGGGACGAGCTGACCAAGGGCCTGGACACGCTGTCCAAGACCGCCACGGGCTCGGCCGACCACTGGGACGGCCTGGACGCCGACCTGGCCAAGGCCATCGAGAAGGCGTTCGACCAGGCTCGGGGGGCGAAGTAGATGTCGCGTGACTGGACCAGCTTCGACTGGCAGGGCGCCGTGGTCACCCAGGGCGACCTGATCCCCGGCGACCCGTACCAGGTGGCCGCGCTCGGCAAGCGCTTCCGCGACACCGCCGACGCCATCAACGCCCAGGCCGCGAACCTGCGCAATCTGGTGAGCAGCCAGAACTTCGACGACTCCGACTCCGGCCGGGCGTTCGCCAAGCAGGTCGGCGACACCGCGGACCTGCTGGCCAAGGCGTTCGGCCGCTACAACGAGGCCGCCGACGCCCTGGGCACCAACGTGCGCCCGTCGGGCCCGCACGACGAGGTCTCCTGGCGCTCGGGCACCGAGTGGGCCTCCACCCTGGAGCTGGCGCAGGTCAAGGCCCAGGACGCGCTCAACCGCGGCCGGGCCGCCGACGCCGACTCCGCCTCCGCGCAGCGGCAGATCCACACCGCGCAGGCCAACGCGCTGCCGGTGCCGGCCCCCGGCGCTCCCCCGGTCCCGCCGGGCTCCCACCCGGACCCGACGAACACCCCGGGCGCGAACGGCATGACGCCGGCCGAGCAGAAGGCGCACAGCGACAAGGCCGCCGCCGACGCCCTGGTCAACAAGGCCGGCGCCGACATCCAGCACGCGATCGACATCCGCGACCGCGAGGGCAAGGCCGTCTCCGGGGCGATCAACGACTTCATCAACAGCGACGGCCTGAAGAACCCCACCCACCACTGGTGGGACATCGACTGGGCGACCGTCATCGCCGACATCGGCCACATCGCCGGCGTCATCGGCGGCGTCTGCGGGATCCTGGCCCTGGCCCTGTCCTGGGTGCCGGTGGTCGGCGAGGTGCTGGGGGCGATCGCCCTGGTGGCCGGTGCCGTCGCACTGGTCTGCGATACCATCTCGGCCCTGGACGGCAAGGGCAACTGGTTCGACGTGGCCATCGACGTCGTCGGCCTGCTCTCCTGCGGCGCCGGCCGGGCCCTGGGCACCTTCGCGAAGATGTCCAAGGGCGTGGAGGCGTTCAACGCCGCGCGCGCCGGCGGCAAGGGCATCTCCGAGGCGCTGGAGCTGTCGGACATGACCGCCAAGGACATCCGGTCGCTGAAGGACGGCAGCACCACGCTGTTCAAGATGAGCCGCAGCGAGTTCGGCAACGGCATGTTCAAGGGCCCGTTCAAGGACGTCGCGGGCAAGGTCGGGGACCTGAAGGCGGGCAACATCGAGTGGAAGGCGCCGAAGCTGACCAGCTTCGGGCCGAACCTGCACTCCGAGGCCAGCTGGAAGCTGCACGCGGTGGGCTGGTCCAACGTCACCTTCCCGCTGGGGCTGGGGCTGGCCAACTCCCAGCGTCCGGAGAACTTCCAGTCCTGGGAGCCCGGCTTCCTGGGCCCGAACGTCTTCCACGACCACAACGTCCTGAACTCCAACAACTGGAACTGGGCTCCGCTGGCGCCCAAGACGCCCGCCGCCGCGGGCTAGCGGCCGGGCGAAACTAGGATCGACGCCATGGACACGCCAATGCCGCCCGAGGAAGTCGCCCGCGTTCTTCAGGGCATGTCGTTCTTCCAGAAACGGGCTCTGAAGAAGGCCGGGTACAAGCAGGACGGCCTGGTGCGGCTGGCCGGTACCGAGTACGGTGCCGGCCTGGCCGAGGCGGTCCTGGCGTGCCACACCGACCTGCTGGGCCGGCAGCCGCGCGCCGACGAGCCGGAGAAGGCCAAGGCGGCGCAGCGGCACCCGGGTGTGCGCGCCGCCACCTCTTCGGGGACCTCGGCGGACGTCTCGGCCAGCGGCCGGGGCCGGTCGAACATCGATCCCGAAGTGCTGGCGATGATGGAAGCGCAGAAGAAGGAAAAGAAGCAAGCGAAGAAGGAGCAGCGCGACCGCCCCTCCGGCGAGCGCAAGCTGCCCTGAGCATGCCCTGAGCACCGCCTGATCCGCTGCGAGGACCACCGATGGACGCCCCGTTATCGAAGCAGTACCGCTTCACCGGGGTTTGGCGTACACCGACGGGCCGGCACCGAACGCGGTGCCGGCCGGTCCGCGCCCTCGCCGGCGCCATCCCCCCAAGGAAAAGAGAACCCCCTGTGAGCCAGGACGCCTCCATACCTGTTCAGGAAGGAGCGGAAGCACCACCGCCGCGCGACTACCGCATCGCCACGCCCGAGGGCTGGGAGCGGGTGGTGCTGAACCCCGAGACGTGGGACCCGGTCATCGCCCGGATCGTGGACAACCAGTTCAAGGGGCAGGACAACGTTCCGCACATCAAGGCGCAGCTGCGCGACAGCCTGCGCCGGCAGGCCGCCGAGGCGCTGGCCAACGGCGGGCTGGAGCTGTACCTGTCGCTGATGCGCGTCGCCGACATGCCGCTGCCCGGCAGCCTGGTCGTCACCTTCGTCCCGCCGCGCGGCGACGGACCGCCGCCGCCGCTGGAGAACCTGGCCATGGCCTACGCCGCCAAGGGCGAGAACGTGCGGATGATCAGCCTGCCGGCCGGTCCCGCGCTGCGCCGCAAGTGGCAGGAGGAGCCGGACCCGGCCCGGCAGGTCGGCAACACCCGGCCGATCGCGCACCTGGACATCCAGCTGGCCGTGCCGTACTCCGAGGCGTTCCTGCTGCTGTCCTTCTCCACCCCGATGTTCGAGATCGCCGAAGCCCTCGACGGCCTGTTCGAGTCGATCGCCTCGACGCTGAGGTGGGTGCGGTGAACCAGTCGGCGAACCAGAGCGTGAAGGGCCGCCGGGTCGTCCTGCCGCTGCCCAAGGACGGCATCGCGCTGCCGGTGAACAAGCCCGGCGACCACCGGGCCTGGGCGGTCTCGGTCGGGCAGTCGCTGCTGGCCGGGCAGACCGACCAGGCCGGGATCGACGGCTTCGCGCAGATGCTGCTGGAGGCCACCGCCGACTCCGAGAAGCGCGGCGCGGACATGGCGATCCTGTGGTCGCCGTATCCGCTGGGCGGGGAGGCCGGCCGGATCGAGATCCGGGACTACGCCTCCTCCCCGGAGATGCCGGACCTTCCGGAGCTGTCCGAGGTCGTGGACTGGCTCGCCGCCCCGATCGGCGGCGCCACGGAGAAGCCCGACGTCGTCTACGGCGAGCTGCCGCTGGGCCCGGCCGCGCGGCTGAAGTTCCAGGTGCTGGCCGAGCCGGACGCCGAAGGCAACGCCACGATGCTGAAGAACGCCGTCTACGTCGTGCGCCCGCGCGAGTACGACTGCGTCCTGATGATGAACGTGACCTGGTACTCCGGGGCGTTCACCGAGGAGTTGGACCAGCTCGCCGACGCCCTGGCCCAGCGGATGCAGATCCAGTAGGCGTCGGCGTGTGCCGCGCCGGCTGTCCCCCAGCCGGCGCGGCACACGCGTGTGTGGCCGATAACGGTGGCCGATGAGCGCCGAAGTCCCCGCCTCCCGGTGACTTCCGGACCGCCGGGGCCGCCGGTGTCCCAGGCGTCTGATTCCATAGATCGGTGGCCGCCCCGAAACCGTTCACCCCGATCTCCGTCGCCGAAGCCGTCCACCGCTACCGCGACACCCTGCACCTGCGCGTGGCCACCGGGGCGATGTCCCCGGCCACCCGCGACGCCTACGTCCGGGACCTCACCGAGGCCGCCACGCTGCTGGGCCTGGACAAGCCGCTGGACGACGTCGAGGCCGAGGACGTGGAGTACGCCCTGGTCCGCATCGCCAACGCCCCCGACCGCCGCTTCACCCGCACCCGCAAATCCGGGCCGGGCGGCGAGCCGACCCCCGGCCGCGGCCTGCAGGCCCGGGCCCGCTGGACCGCCGCGGTGCGCGGCCTGTTCGCCTGGGCCGCCGAGCAGGGCTACGTGCGCGCCGACCCGATGCCGAACGTCTCGCGCGTACGCCTCCCCACCCGCGCGGTCGGCGCGCGCCTGGGCCTGACCGTGGAGCAGGCGCAGGCCCTGCAGGAGACGCCGCAGGCGGCGGCCTCCACGAAGGAGCTGCGGGCCGATCAGCGTCTGACGTTCCGCGACGAGGTGATCCTGCGGCTGCTGACCGAAACCGGCCCGCGCGTGGCGGAGCTGTGCGCGGCGAACCTGGACGACGTGCGCCACCACGAGCTCACCGGCATGCCGGTGCTGCGGATCCGCAACGGCAAGGGCGGCCGCAGCCGGGACGTGCCGCTGTCACGCACGCTGGTGGCGCTGCTGGAGGAGTATCAGCAGCATGAGAGGCCCGCTCCCCCGGCCGGCGACTCGGAGCCCGACCGGGCCGACGCGGCGCGCGCCCTGGTGGTGACGATCCGCGGCCGCCGGATGACGGCACGGGACGTGCAGCGGATGGTGGAGCGGCGGGTGAAGCAGATGCCCGCGGAGCTGCGCCGCGCGGTGACGCCGCACGGTCTGCGGCACACGGCGGCCACGGTGCTGCTGCGGCAGGCCGGCGCCGATGTGGGGACGGTCGCCGACATCCTGGGGCACTCGGATGTCGGTACGACCTCGGTGTATCTGGATCCGTCGGCGACGGCTGCGGCGGAGGCTTTGCAGCGGTCGCCGTTGGCTCAGTAGGCGCGGGCCGGATCTGTGCTGCCTTGCCCGGACTGTATCCGGGCTGCATGAGGGCTGCGCGTGGCGGATCTACACCCTGCGGGTCACCGCGAGCAGGTGAGCGGTGGTCGGCAGCAGGTCCGGATAGTCCTCGGCGAGGCGGGCTGCACGCAGTGCGGCCTCGAAGTAGTCGGCCCGGTCTTCCACCAGT
>Ga0207671_10000637_pt1 | contig 45954 bp, 38 predicted proteins | sample KBSC24metaG_FD_184352 | JGI IMG/M metagenome (GOLD analysis project Ga0207671, IMG submission 184352) | Corn rhizosphere microbial communities from Kellogg Biological Station, Michigan, USA - KBS C2-4 metaG (SPAdes) (version 2) | ecosystem: Host-associated > Plants > Roots > Rhizosphere > Soil...
GAACGGCTTGTATTCCTGTACCCAGGACGGCTTAAAGTTGGGCAGTGGAATGAGCTTTTGGGCAGAGGAATGAATGTTGAAGAAAGATAGGACCACTATAAGCAGCTGGGTCGCAAAGCTAAAATTAAATTTTTTCATCAGATGTAGGTCCGGGGCAACATTGCCGGATGGTTCGAAAATAAAATTAAAAAGTGAGACTGTTCCGGTCAATCTCATAAATAAAGAGTGTTTCCATCCAATTTTTCCGTGTCGAAACCTGTCGCCAGCTCCATCCATATTTTTGGGCATAACCTTCGATCATTTCCAGGTCGCAGCCATCGCTCAACACCATCAAAACCAGCGAACCGTCATTGGTATAGGCGCCCAGCCCCTTAAAGAACCTGTCAAAATACTCCCCGTTCTTCCCGCAATACCAGGCATGGTCGATCGGCGTAACCGGGTCCTTCTTAAAATAAGGAGGATTTACGGCAATAATATCATAGGCTTTGACGGGGATGTTGTCGAACAGGTCGGAATGAATGACCTCCAGTGTCACCTTATTCTGAACCTGATTCTTTTTCAGCTGTTCGATCGCTACCGGATTAATATCGGTGGCCGTCACGCTTGCTCCTTTAACTGCAGCAAATATCGACATCAGTCCGTTGCCTGCGCCCAACTCGAGGAACGCCTGCTGATCGAGGGGCTGTCTGGCGATATAACGCAGCAGGAACCGGGTGCTAAAAAAGAAGCCAGGATGAAAAACTTCCGGGGGTATGACCAGCCGGATATTTCCATAACTGTAACTGCGTTCGGAGGAAAGATATTTTGCTAAGAAGGGTTTGTAGAAAAGGGTCACCAGCCGCTTGATGATTCTTTGCATAATTTTAGTAGTTGACAAGGAGATTCACCTAAAGGGGTTAAGCTTAGCCAGAAACAATACGAGACTAAGGTAAGGCATTTTGCAAAAAAGGTTGCCCTAATGCAGACTTGCTCAATCCGCTGTAACCATAAACTGCCTTATATAAACGACCGATCTGACCGGATCGTAAAAACGTAATATGTAAACTCCCTGGGCACCGCAGGATCTAACGTCTAACCGTACGACCTGCCAGCTTCTATTGACGTCAACCGACAAATGCTTTATGGTTCGGCTGGTGATATCCTGTATCTGCAAGTCATAACTCCCGTTGTCAAAGTTGGTGAGGGACATATTCAGATAGCCATCCTTCACCGGGCTGGGGTAGATTGAAAAAACTCTCCCCGAACCGGATTTGCCCGCAAGAAGACGTTTTGAACCGGAAGGCTGTCCCAATACATTTCCGTTTGCAAGGTCTGCCGCAGGAATGACCGATCCGACGCCAGAAATTTTGGTTGCATTCAAATTGTTTATATCGACCTTGAAATATGCGTTTGACGGGCTCTCTGTGGCGCAGCTAACGATCAGGGCGCCGTCATCGTCAACGGCTGCACCATTAGATGTGAAGCCAGCCGGGAGACCCGTGATCATTCCCCGGTAAGTTGCTATCCTGGTATGTACATCAATGGAAAAAATATGGTTATAAGCTGTTATGAGCATTAATTCCCCCGTGATCGTACTTACCATATCTCCTCCCGAAGAAGAACAAAGGGTATGCACGGAGACTGTTGTATTTGCAGGGTTGTCTATCAGTTCTCCCAGGTCGGTGATCATTGTATTGTCTCCGGTAGTAAATCGGATCAGGTGATCCCCGTCATTCGACAATGCATAACCGACGCCTCCCGGAGCGATTACCATCCGGGTAATTTGATTAGGGGCATCGAAGGAACCCTTGCTGACGCCGAATTCCTGAACAGTGACATAATTGAAAATGGCCGATTTGCGATCCCCCACGTCGATATAGCGAAGTTGGTTAATCCCGAGCGGCGTATAAAACAGACGGCTATGTATCTCGTCATATGCGGCTGCGGCTACGCTGGTAGCCATAGGTAGCAGAAGAGTATCCTTTTGCAGTACCGGGTCGTTCTTGTGAATTATCCGGCGGCTTATGGTCTCGCTGATCTGGTAGAACTGCCCTTCTTCGTAAACGGATCTGATCATCCGGCCGGTGTGAAGATCGACTAATTTGATGGTCGTCCCATTTAGCGAACCGGGCTGGCTGTAGGTGAAGGCATAGGCCAGATTTTGACCGGCTACAGGAAGCGAAAATAGCAGATAGAATGAAAGGCATAGGGGCAATCGTTTCATAATAAGCTGTTTACTGGTTCATTATAAATTACGAATAAATTTTATGATAAAAAAATAAAAAACCACCGTTGAAAAAGGCAAGATGAAGGCCCGTTGGTTTTCCACGAGTAGTATCAGTTCGCTTCATTACCATGTCGACATTGATCACAATGATCGTTGGATTCCAGTCCTCGAAACGGGAAGCAAAATAGACAGTGTCTACATTGACCAGGACACAGTGGTGGTACAACTCCCTCCAAAACGTTTCCTCCTTTTGTCCGGTTGCTGTGGCAAACTTCCAGGCTATCTTTATAATAGCCTCTTCCAGCTGGATATGTCGTGTGGGATGGGTTGGGGGAGTTAATAAAAAAGGCCGCATTTCTGCGACCTTTAAAGCGTGGTGTGGGGCGGGATCGAACCGCCGACACAAGGATTTTCAGTTATTCGAGGCTGGTTTCATTTGGTTGTATCTGATCGTATTTGATTGATAACCAATGTCACACAAAGCAATTAGTTTCATCAGGAATCACGTTAGACCGTACTTTGTTCGACCCATGTTCGACCCAGGGTCCCACAAGAATGTCCAGTGTTTCCGTCATATTGCGATTGAACAAGCCTCTCAAAGATGGCACCTATCCACTCGCAATTCAAGTTATTAAAGATCGCAAAAAGACTGTCTTTCACATTGGCTATAGCATCAGTCAAAATGAATGGGACGAAGATAATAAACGGGTCCGAAAATCGCACCCAAATTCCGTCCGGCTAAATAATCTCATTCAGCAACGAATGGCGGCGGCAAGCGATACCAAAATTACACTCGAGACGGAAAAGCCCGAAGTGACGGTTCGGGTCATCAAAGAAAAGATCAAACCATCCGTTGCCCCTACCTTTTTCCCCCAAGCACAAGATCACCTGGACGACCTGAAAAAAGCGGGCAAGTATAATTCTTACACATCCTGTAAACCCCGAATTACGCATTTCAAACAGTTTTTGAAGGGACAGGATGTTGCGTTTGCCGACATTACCCCCGGATTATTGGAAAAGTTCGCCGTTTGGCTAAAGCATTCCTACAAACCCAAAGGCAAAAAGAAAAAGCGTCTCAATGATCGCTCCATTATCAACCATTGGGTCACCATCCGCTCGGTGTTCGCCCATGCCCGGAAAAACAACATTATTGGCAAAGACCTATCGCCTTTTGGCAAGGGCGGCGTCCAAATCAAGTTTCCCGATACACTGAAAGTTCCCCTTTCGGCGGATGAGCTGGCCGATCTGGAAGCGTTGGAGATGTCAGACCCCCGTCATGAACATGCTCGCAAGCTCTGGTTATTCGCCTTCTACTTCGCAGGAATGCGCGGTTCGGATGTATTACGGCTGAAATGGCCGGATTTTCAGAATTACCGCCTGTATTACAAAATGGGAAAAAACGACAAAGGCGATTCCCTGAAGATACCGGAACCGGCGGTTCGTATTCTGAAATATTACGAGCAATTCAAGCAGAACGAGAACGATCTTGTCTTCCCGGAGTTAAAGGGAATTGATCTATCGGACGAATTTAATGCCAAGCGCGTCATCGCTCATAAGATTAGCGCTATAGATAAGTTTCTGAATAACCATGTTGCTCCTGCCGCCGGGATTACCAAAAAACTAACCATGCATATTGCTCGGCATACCTTTGCCGATTTGGCCGGTGGCACGGTTGACATTCAGAAATTACAAAAGCTTTATCGACACACGAAGATTGAAACGACGATAGGCTATCAAGGTAATTTTATTCACCAGGACGCGGATGATGCCTTGGATGCTGTTCACAATAAACGACCAAACCGTTTTAATAATTAGCAGTATTTTCTTTTTTCAAAATACTGTGTTTTTGAATAGGGCCACATAATCATTATCGGAATACGATACAAACGATTTCAGATTTGGTATATCAATAATTTTATAACTTCTCTGAAATGACCGGTCATAGATTTCAACTCGGCTTTCATTAAATTGCTGACCTTCTAGGAAATGATCGTCCGTATTTCTTTCCGCGAGTAATTTAAAATATTGGATTTCAAAATCTTTATTGTCTATTTCTTCATGCTTAATAAATGGACCGGCGTTTGCAAATAAAGAGCCTAAATGATGGTCTTCCGAATAGAAGAAAAAAGCTCGTACCCAGAAATGAAAGATATTTTTGTAAAATGGCACATCGGTTACTTCATGAAAAAAAATGGCAGCATTCCAAATGCTAGGATTTTCCTTCTGATGCAACTGACACACAGTCAACTCATCTTTTGATGGAATACTAAAATTGGCCAGCATCTGCCGGATTTCGTTATCGACGTCATGCAAAGCCATCATTTATAATCGAAGTTTTGCATTCAGGCATAGCATTACCTTAGCCATAGGTATTCATCCCGCATTCAGGTTGTTTTGTTATAGGTCTAAAAGTCTTTTTGTTTCCTTGGCTGCAGCGATTACTTTTTGCCAACGCGGATCATCAATGAAACTTGGTGGAAGAAATTTTTGATCTTTTGTCTCATTGCAAAGGTCACCCATCATCTTGGTGAGATGACGCAAAGATTGAAGTTGTTTATCATTAAAACCAGTGTCTGAACGTCCTAAAAATTCTTCAATTGCAGCATTAGAAAAATATCTATTAAATTGCTCATCTGCGCTGCCAACATAACCGGGGATATTTCCAAGCCATAAGTTTCGTAACCATTCTTCGTCTGCAAGATTATTTACCTCATCTATAACTAGGTTACGCCATATATTCATATCAACTGCCATATTTATCTCCGAAATTTATAGTTTTGATAAGGAATATGAGCTTCTTGGCTACCTCCAGGGTTAGTACCGCCGATGGCATTACCATTTACATCAAGAAATGATCCATTTTGGTCTACTACATAAGGGTTTTGTTGCCAAGGATTAGGGCTATCCGGATTGCCTGGCATTACTCGTACCCTGTCGTTAGGATTGTCCGGATTAATATATTGCATACCACCGTTCTTGTTTGTAGGTCTCGTCACCCAATTATCTGGAATTCCGGGTGGTCTTTCAATACCGCAGTTCCCTTGAGTTGGCGGGTTTGTAACGGCAGGCGGTTCCGTCGGAGTTGAAATACCCGGATTAAGATCAATCGGCTCAGCCGGCAAACTTACGCCCCCGCCGCCATGGATGGGGCCGCTCGGTGTAAAGTCTGCTCCCGGTTCTCCAATAAGCTCTTCATCTGGACCCGGCATATTGATGGCGTTCAAGCCTAATCGGTCAATGTAATGCGACGGATTAGCGAACGCATACCCATAGGTATTGAGGCCTCCGTTCAGGCCGATCGGGTCGCTTTCGAGATAGCGCCCATATGCGCTATAATAGTTGCGGAAGCCGTTATGGCTGTACCCCGTTATATCGGCATATTGTCCCGGCAGGCGGAGGTTCTGCGTGATCGAGCTGGTCACCGTTCCCGTTGTCCCAAAGGGCTGATAGGTCGTCGACCAGACCGTGGTCTTGCTGGCATTCGTCGCCTTTTGCGGCGTACCCATCCGGTCGGCATGGAGATAACTGATCGTTGCCGCCGCTGGCTGGATCACCGCGATCGGTTTGCCGTCGAGGTACACATAGTCCGTCTCTACCCCGCTATTGGTTTCAGTCAGCAAAGCGCCCGCCTCGTCATAGCTTTGGATCGATGGCGTCCCGGCCCCCACCGTCGTTTTCAGGCGCAGACCAAAAGCGTCATAGGCATAGGTGCTGGTTGTTCCCGATACCACCGCCGTCGCCAGCTGGTTCGCCTTGTTATACGTCATCGTGTTGGTGCCGATGGCGTTGATATTGCCCGTCGTCGTATAGCCGATGCTGGTTGCACCAACCGAACTTAAACGGTTACTGGTCAAGGCGATGGTATAGGTCGTGGCACCTGAACTTGTACGATTGCTGTTGTTGTCATAGGTGTAGCTGAGGCTGCCATAGCCGCCCGTACCGCTGACGGCCGTTAACAGACGTTCCATATGGTCATACCCAAGGGTCTGCGTATTCGCCGCGCTTAAGGCATCGGTGATGGTATGCAGGTTGTTGTCGGAGTCATAGCCGTAGGTCAGGCTTTGCAACGCCGCCGTTCCTGTATCGGTCAGACCTGTCTGGCGGTAATCATTGTCGAACGTAGTCGCGTGCGTGACGCCGTTGCCCCAAGTGAAGGACGCAACAGGGCCGAACGGCAGATGCGTGATGCTGGTGGCCAGATTGACGGCACTATGCGCGGGTTGTGTGGCGGTGATGCCCGTGACCTGTCCTGCGGCATCGATGGCATAGGTGGCGATCCAGCCGCCGGTCGGATAGGTGATCGTATGCAATAAACGCTGACCGTAATAGGTATAGCTGGTCGTATAGGCGGTTGCGCTGATCGTGCGGGTCTTGGTCGTGATATTGCCGCTTTCGTCATAGGACAGGCTGAGCGATCCAGCCTGATCGGTGACACTGGTCAGATGGGTAATGCCCTTACCGTGACCGGTCTGGTCATAGGTATAGGTGACATTGAGCGTCGAGTCCGCCGGATAGGCGCGCGTCAACGGACGATCCATCGCATCATAGGTCCAGTTGGTCACCTGGCTTGCGGCGTCCGTCTTACTGCTGACGCCGCCATCGGCATTGTAATGATAGACGGTGGTGCCGGTGTCCGGGCTGGCGACGGAAATCGCCTCGCCGAAACCGTCATAGATATAGGTCGTCACATGACCGTTCGGATCAGTGACCGTCAATGGTCGGTTATGATCATCATAGGTATAACCGGTCGTGTGGGTATAGGGGTCGGTCACGGTTTGCAGACGATTGAGCGCGTCCGGCGTGAACCCGGTTGCCCAAGTTAGTGGCGTCGTGACGCCGGTCAGATTGCCCTGGTTATCGTAACTGTAGCCAGTCGATTGGCTCATGCCGCCGACATAGGTCAAACGCTGGCCCAACGCGTCATACGTCGCGGTTTGCGAACGCTTGGTGGTCGGCGTCGCCGTTTGCCACAAGACTTGCGTCACGTCGCCATTCGCATCCAGCGTCAACGGCATAAGCTCGCCATTGGCATTGGTGATCTTGTTCAATCGGTGGGCGTTGTCGTAGTTATAGCTGAGATAGGTGCCGTCCGGCTGTGTCAGTTTCGTCAGGTTGCCGACGGCGTCGTGATCCCAGGTCGTCGTCAAACTGCCGCCGGAAATCGTGACCACTTTAGTATGCAAACGAAGTCGCGCATCATACCCTAAAGTCGTCAGAACGCTGTTAGCATCGGTGATCGTCAACGGACGACCGCCATTGGTATAGGTATTGACCGTTGTGACATGGCTGAGCGGATCGGTAATGCTGGTCAGCGTGCCGCCGGTATAGCCATAGGTCGTCTTGGCGACGACATCGGTACGCGGCAATTGCACCGTTTTAAGCTGTCCGGTCGTCGTATAGGTAAACGTCGTTGTACGCGTCTGCCCGTTCGTGCTGTAAGGGATAGATTGCGTCGTTGTATCCGTCAGGACTTGCGTCAGCAGATTGCCCGTGGTCGCATCGTAATTATTCGTCGTGGTCAATCCCGTCGTCGTGATGGTATGCGGCAAATGCACCCATGTCGTGTCATAAGCAATCGTCGTGGTACGCGCCACAGGTGATCCAACGGCTTCGTTAATCGTTGTCGGCAATCCCAGGCTGTTGTTCACATAGGTGGTGGAATTACCGTTCCAATCCGTCGAAGCATTCAGATAGCCATTGCTATCATAGCCAAAGGTGCGCGTGGCTGCCGCCACCGTGCCGTTTGCTGCACGGTCGATCTCCGTGACTTTTCGGACGCTCTGAAGCGTTGAGAAGATATATTTTTCCTGAATACCTAGCGGACCCGTAACGGTACGGTTGCCTGTGTCATCGTCATAGGTGATCGTGGTCAGGCCATTTGTCGTTGTTCCCGTGCCTTGCTTATTTAAGTTCCCGCGTCCGAAATTATCATAGCCCCAAGTCGCATACCGATCTCCCTTCTCGTCGGTAATGCCGGTCAGGGCAAACGGATAAGCCGCATTTTCGTAGAGATAAGTTTGGCTGGTGACAGGGCTGGTATTATAAGCAACGCTCGTCAGCAATTTTTGCCCGGCAACCGTCGTATAACCGAAAGTCAAGGTCAGACTGTCCGGGGTCGTTACGCCAGTCAAAACACCGCTCGTATACGTAAGTCCGAGGGAGCGGCTATAGGAATCCGTCACTGAAGTCAGCACGCCGGATGTATAGGTAAGGGTTTGCGTGTAGCCGTTGCGCAGCTTGATGCTGTTCAATGTGCCTTTGGTGCCGGAGGATGTATAGGTTTCAACGGTATCGTTGGCATCCGTCAGCGTCCACGTCGTCCCGGATTGCGTCAGTTTCAAGTCAACGTCGCTATCGGTGGTCCAGGTCGAGCCGCTCAGCCAAAAGGGGATAACCTGCCCGTCCGCTCGTTCGACACTGACATCGGAGGCATCCAGAATTGTGATGTAGCGGTCGAAGTTGTTGCGCCAAAGCGGCCCCATACGGAGCGCGAAGGTATTCAACGATGCGGCGCTATTATAGTACCGAATGAAGCTCAGCTTATTCGCACCGACGGTCGAATAATCTTCCACTTCCTCATAAACATTCCCGGTGGCAACATCGATTGGGTCGCCGCATTTCGGCTGACCTGTATTAGGACATTGCTTGCCTAGCGTTTTCGGGTTACTCCAAAAACCGCGCCCATAAACCAACCCTGCAGCGGTGACAGTCGGGCCGGATTGTATCTCCGATGTATCAAACTGAGGATAAATACTCGAGATTTCCATTGAGCCTGTCGAACCGGAAAAGCAATCCGGGGCGGCGATCTGAAAGAGATACGATGTAAGCGCGCTGTTTTCAAACGTAAAGCGACTTGCGGTATTAGGGCAATTCGACATTGAATAACTATTGCCTACACCGGAGGCTTCCATACGGCCATCGACTAAGTCGGACTCCCACAAAGTTCCTGTGTAATTGGATGGAACGGGGAGTGTCACCGAAGCAGTAATGCTTCCAGATGGAACGCAAACCCCAGGACCATAAAAGCTGTTGCATTGCCCGTAATCAAATTGGGGTCCGATATAATTATAAGTCGTCATTTGCGCAACAGATGTCGTTGCGTGCACGCACAGCATAACAACAAACAAAAATGCGCATCGTAAGACTTTATTACGCAGCATGACTAATCCTTATCTGAAGGCCTGGAAAAATTTTCTGGATTGAATTTGGTCACGCAAAGCGTGAAACGAGTAAGTACAAGCGATTGAGCGATACGCTTCACACAAATCCTTAATTCAAAAGGTATTTTATTTAGTACAAGCAATGGTTGAATTGTCAACCTCGATCATTATTGCCATATTGATCAAATTGTTGACGGAGCGTATATAATTCACTCAAGACTGAGGGCTATATAACATTCATAGATTTCATGGTATCGATTGCGAAAATAACCCTTTCAAACGTCGAGATGATTTTCAGACTTTTTGGTGGAGTTAGATGCTCGATTCAAGCGCGTTTAGAAGGCTACAGCTACGTTAAATCAGATAGAAGAATTGCAATAAATTAATAAGCGCAAAATACTGCTTAATCCCGCACGATATTACAATCGATAAAGTCTATAAAAATTGAGTACAAAGATGATTTCACTAACGTCATATAGAATGAAAAAACTCAAAACGGAATAGTTCTTTTTTGTAATCAAGTGTTACCGCTCCGCATATGCCTGAAAAAGAATAAATATCGCCCTTATGGGCCATTTTTATTTTGGCGATAGCTGATTTTCCTTATACCTTTACTGCACTTTGTTAAATGCATAGATGTTTCCCTATAACCTCAGCCTAAACCAAACGATTCTGTGCATTGATTGCGAAGTGCTGTTAAGGAGATTTTTCCACCGTTAGTCCTGAGCGGTGCCAAACGTTAAGCTATCCCAACTGTGTCATTGTAGAGAAATTGGAATTACTATGTTCCAGAGAGAAAGTATAATGCGACGGATACACGAAGATACGGGAAGGCTAAAAAAGTTAGTGTGTGTATAATAATATGGGTGTGTCGTTTGAAAATCTTAAATTCGCCCCGCCTTTTCCGTAAGGATTAAGTGCGAAAAGTTCTTTGTAGAGAGGGTTATGAGAAGTGTTACTCGGCAGCCGTCACGCGTGATGGCCCCCAAAGAAGTTACCCAGTTGTCTAGTAGAGGCTGGGGATGCAACAAGGCTGCTGAGAAATGCCTATCTCGTAACATCCAAAACTGAAAAGTAATGGAACCTCTTTCTTTAGATGAAACCTGGGACATCTTTGAAGATGATCTTAGGATGTGGAGGTGGAAACACTCCGTCGATGGACGGACTGTAACCTCCTCCACTGGATGGCCTAACCGTACCTACGCTGTGACTTCGGCAAGACGTCATGGGTACAAGGCTTAGGTGGACTATCCGGCTCCCTATGAGAACCATCCCTCCGCTTCTGGTAAAAGCGGGGGGATTTTTATTTATAAGAACGATGTAAATAATTGCAGGGTATAGTAATGAGAAGGCTTCTAACAGAAATTTTCTTAACCATATGATTGGACCAAGAGTTAGAACAAGAACAACGACCCATTTTTATTCATCCGATTTTTAAAGCGATCCCTCATTTTACCCGCAAGCAATTGTGCTAAATATTTTGCTAAAATCTGCGTTAAACTGTGAAATCGAGCGTAAGTTAATTGGAAATTTTATATAATTATCAACTCGGCGTGTCAAACCTTCATTAAAATTTTTAGCTTGCTTCATCAGCATTACAAATATTACGTTTTCACAAAGGTTATTTTTATATGCGTAAAAGGTTCTTAAATAACAGATTATAGGCGTTTTTATGATGCTCGTAAATTGATGTTGTAATATCCGAAATGCTAATGAAAAAAATGTCAATTTTCCTGTCGATTTTTTAGCTAAACAAATGTAAATACAACTGTCAGTACTTTTGTATTGATTTTCGGACGAAAAAAGCATGAGAAATAATGCTAAAAATGTGTGCACAAAAACGAGTATAAATCATGCACACACAACTTGCATATCAAAAACACAAAACAATTTGCTTAACTCGAATGAATGTGCATTGCTTTAAAATCTTTGTCATGTTTGTTTGCTTCACATCGTTGTTATATCCAGTAATCTAAAATAATACTTTTTCTCTGCGATTTTATTAGCTAACCACGTTGTTGAAATTATCGTTGTATCACCGCGGAACGGTCCGAAGGATATTTGACCGTTGCCGATTAGGTTCGATCCGCTTGTCGGATAATAGCTGATATAGAAATAAATGTCCTTGATGCCGGATTTCACGTCTTTACCGTCGGACCGGTAGACATGCACTGCCAGCTTGCCGACGGTATCGATGGCCTGTGATCCCGAATAGAAATCATTCAAGTTTGAGAATTTGTAATACCAGATGGTGTCCCCGCCATATTGGTCATGTCCCAGGGTATACGTTCCCTTGTCGAGATTGATAAACTCCGCCCGGATCGCGCCGGTATCGGTTGGGTCCATGATCTCGGTCGCGACAAATCCCGTGCTCTGCATCTCGTGAATGGCTTGGGTCTTCTGGTCCAGCGCAATCGACCACCCATTGGCTTCATAGATTTTCGTAACGCTGGCTTTCGGTTTTGTCGTATCGCCCTTGTTCCCTTTGGAAGTATCGCCGCCGATATGCACCGTGTCCTGTCCGGGCTTGCTCGTTGTATCCACAGGATTAGGCGCTGGACTGGCGGATTTGTTACAGGCCGAAATAGCGCCGGTCAGACCGCCCAATAATCCCACGATAAGGATAAGAACAAATAACTTTTTCATTCGTAAGGTTTGCAGGTGATGAATTAATCAATGCCGAAAGCGAAGGCGTCCGCACCCTGGCCGCCGTAATTGCTCATTGTGCCTTTGTTGATAAAGAGGTATTCGCCCGTTCCCAGCTTGGCCGATGGGATGATCTCATAGAGGTTCTTCCCAAGGCTCTTAACCTCGAAGGGGATAATGCCGTTCCCGGCCTCCTGTTTGGCGCTGACCATGCCCGTCTTGCCTTGAACATAGGCGGCGGACCGCTTGCCCTTCTTGATCTCGGCTTTGAACAGGCTGAACCACGCGGTGGGATCGCCGGTGCCGTCCGCCATCAGGACGACAAACGAACCGTTCTCCGGGATCTGTAGCCGTGTGGTGGCCTTGTCGCCGTTCAGGTCATAGGTGATCGAATAGCCGCCAAGGCCCATGCCCTTCGTATGGGTGCCGTATTTGGCAACACACTTATCCAGCTTCACTAAGGCGCTATGGCCTTTATCGTAATACTGCGGCTGGCTGATAACATTGGGCGTGGGCGTCTGCGCTGCGGCCATCCGGCCAATCAGCAGAAATACAGGGATCAAAAGTCTGTACATGGTGTATGGGTTGATGATTAAGAAATGATCTGTGGAATTTGAATAATGCTTTGCGTCGAAATATCGTAGAAGGCTTGTTTCAGCAGGATTTGCACCTGTTCGACGGAAAGCCGCAGTTTGTCGGCAATGTCCGATTCCGGCCAATCCTTATAAAAGCGCAGGCAAAACGCCTCCTTGTGGTTCTCGGTCATGGCGGCGGATAACGGAAAGAAACCGTCCCTTTCCACCCAGCATTTACCAGCAAAGGGTTTGTTTTTTACGGCTGTGAGAGCAAGCGTCCGCGCCTTGATGAGCATTGCCGTGAAGTCCTCAATAAAATTGCCTTTGGTGCTGGCGGCATCATTGACGATGGAATGATAATTCTCCTGCATGATGCGCAAGGTCTGGTCATCGTCCTCCGTAAAGCAGGAGATGAAGCGAAACAGTATTTTATAACTTTCTTGGTTCATGTCGTTTACAAGGGCTTTGATGTTGACCAATACATGATGAACAAGAGACGGCCCCCATTTTTTGCGGCCCCGGAAGGTGCGCACCTGCTTGAGGATAAAAACCCGCATCAGCTCGCGTTCACTCAACGGCCTTCCCGCCTCTCGTTCGTATCCTTCGATCCGCCGTTTCATCTGGCGGGAATATTTCTGGCTTTTATACCGGGTCTCCATCAGCAAAACGGGCATGTTCTCGCCCATCTTCAGCCCGCGCCGTAATCGAGCCTGAATGCCTTCTCGCGTGTTCTTACGGATGTTCCGGCCTTCTTTGGCGTACTGCAAGGCATCTTCCATGTGTTCGTACTCGTCGGCGTCCGGTTTATTGGCGGCGATGAACTTAACCCCGCTGCTGATGATCTTCGCGACAAAGAACATATCCCGGCCAAGCCGCGACATATTGGCGAATATGAGGGTCTTGCCTTCCCGGATGCAACGGCTGAGAACTTTGAGCAAGACGGGCCGCTCGTTGTTCATGCCGCTTTCGACTTCGTAATGCTTCGCTACGATGGTGATCCCGCGTTCGGCGGCGATTTTTTCGGCATTGTATTCCTGCGCTTCGAGACCTAATCCGCTTCTACCTTGACCGGGGCTGCTGACACGGAAATATCCAATGCCTTCGTGATGTTTCATGTCCTTTTGGGTCATGGCTGTCCTGCTCGGTTAGGAACCAAGATTTATTTTTGAGCACTTTATTTATCTGATTATAGCACCGCCTCTCTTTCGGAAACCTTTATGAGCAATAGGTTTTTAGGGGATGAGCAAAAAATCGTTAAGGCTCTGAATCTGCGCAAGTTGGAACCTTCGTTTCTATTGCAGCAAATAAAAATCTTTTTCTATTTTGGTCCTTCTAATAGGATAAGGTTTAATTGGATTAATGGCCTTCTGATGAAGTAGCGTTTGCGCGGCACGCAATAAAAAGGATCAGCTTCTGCCTAGTGCGGCAGATAAAACTACAGGACCTCCCGCTGGTGGGTAACTAGCCTAGATGCCTTCTGAGAGGTGAAGGTTCATTTTATAATTTCATGTCTCATGGCAAGACAAGCCATATTTTCCATTAAAGTTTGGTTGGAATAGCAAGGACACAGATCATTCGACCGCTTCTTTCCAGGGGCGGTTTTTTTTAATTAAACTATGATGAAAAAGTTACTGCTGATAATGGTGATTGTTTTCTGCGGGTGCAGAAAAAAGCATATTGTGATGCAACCCGGCCCGCCGCGTCTGCCGGATCGAGACACGGTAAATGATATCTATCTCGCACCATCGGATTATGCGGCTGATTCTGCGGCGTATTTTTATATCTTGGAATTTAGCCACGTCGATATCTTTAATATCGGTGGTGGTAAGCATGATACCACATATGCCCGCTACCGACAGGGCGACAATGGTATGCATCTCCATTTTGTTGGTCCTGGTGGTGTTCTGCTCTCCGCTTCCGGCATAACATCCCTGAATAGTTTTGGGGTGACATACAGGCTTGATAAGCAACTGCTCGGAAGACCGCTATTTGAAACTTATACTTTCTATAACAATGATACAGTGAAACATGCGATTTATTACGCGTCACCCGATAGCGTAACGGTGTATGTCGGGGTCAATAGTTATCCCCCTGCCGCCTCACTCGACGTTATTACGGAGCGCTTTAACGCACTCTTGGATAGCCGCCTGGACACTACCGGATTTTCGAGATACTAAATGTCCAAGTGTTTCCCTGCATCACTAAAAAATGGCGAATTAGTAGCTCCCGCTACCGCTCCCATCCCTAACTTAGTGGCAATTTAGGACGAACCAAAATATCTTCGGGCAAGCCGGTGTCTTACGTACATGAAAAATACACCCTCAAAAAAATCTGCGGCATAGAAGCCCGGATTTTCGACCAACACGGCAACCATGTGGCGACGGCTTATAAAGCGGGCAATGGTTGGCGCTGGCACATTTACTATCCTGGACGATGGATTTCCCAGGCGTTCCAGGACGGCCAGTACATGACCACCGCTTACCGCAAGCGGTTTATCATTGGTCGCGTCATTGCCGCCCTTAACCAAGCGCGACACCAGGCGGACGTATTTCCCGCCTGTGCGGGAATACCGTGGCCGTTTGTCCTACCCTCCAGAAGGAGTTAGTCGATTAACAGTAAACCCCGCCTCTGAAAGGAGGCGGATTTGTTTTCTACAAATCAAAAGAAGTAGTAGATTTAAGGCAGATAAAAAGCCTTCTTATGGATCAGGATGCGCCAAACCCGGAGTTTCAAAAGCAGTTCAATGACGGCTATCTTTTAGCCAAGCATATGCCGGAGCTAGCGGCGCAGATCAAAAATGCTATACCAGACAAAGACAACGGCTTCTTAGATGGGATATCGCAATTCGAGAAAGAGAAAGACAAAGAACTTATGCCGTCTTGGTTAAAAGAAGATCGGCGCTCATCGCATGATAAAGAACCTGATCAAGAAAAGGATATAGATGACTTAGAACTCATGTAAAAATGTTGTTGTAGCATCAGGGTTTTTGGATTTCATGAATTACAAGGCTATGTAGAAGCTTAGAATATGGTGCAACTTTCAATATATTCGAATTTGGAAAAAGAAGGATAGATTTTATTAGTATTGGAACATCATGGCTTTCAAACGGAAATTCAGAATATGTAGGAGGTGTATCGTTGGATTTTTCAATCGGTCTTAAGACGCTAATTCTGATATCAATGTTTTTATTGCGTTTATTGTAAGCAATTCTATGTCCAATTTGAAGTCCTGTTTGAAACCCTCCAACTGCATCAAAAGAATAGCATATCAGATAATCAGAAACCTCTGTATCTTCTGTATATGAAAAGGTGTAAAGCTTCGGATGAAAACTATACTGAAATTTTATTAATTCATTTACAGTAGCGGGCTGGCTATCTTTTATTAGCCTAGCATAGCTTACTAAACTTTTGCCCTCTTTAGATTGACTAGTATGCGAAAAGGGTTTGTCGGTTATTAAAACACTTTTTTTAATAACATTATTATCGCCAACTTCATACAACTCCCAATTGCTAAATTCTATAAGACGTCTAATGCGTGATATTTGAATGCTAAATCCATGAGGTTTGTTTATATTATAGTCCACTCTATCATTCACCCATGTTTGCCACACTTTGAATAATTTTGCTTCAATTTCAAGACCTGTAAAATTCGCACCAATTCTTTTTTCATAGCCGACGTTCTCAGAATAATAGTTATTGAATAGAGAAAGCTGCTTATTAAATTGATTATAATTGTCGGTTATGGGATCGTAACTGATATTAGACGTTTTTGGGACTATATCTTGAGCATCAGGTCCGATGTCAGCAATTTTGTTTTCTGTTATATTGTTTTTACTATCAATATTGGACTTCCATTGATTGAAAGCTAATTTTATATCTCGGTAATCATCTTTTGAAGGCAAATTTTCATAAGTTTCGTTAAACCTATCGCAGAATATTTTATATTGATTTTCTGATAGTTTATATGTCCCTTTCTTCTTTGCGCGGGTAAAATCCATTTGCAGCGTTCGATCGCCCTTTTCTATTTTAAATAAGGTTTTGAACCATTCATAAAGGTTGATTTTTTTATTTTGGCCATTTTCTTGAACTATTATAAATTTTGCAAATTCTTTGAAAAGTGCCAAGTCGAAAGAGGTTCCAGTTTTTAATTCTATAATCGACATTAGATTAATAATTTGAATTTAAGAGGAGAATTAATTTTGGACAGCCACTAGAACAAATTTGCATTATCACCAAAATCCATAGTCAGCAGAATTAGGGCCATTCATCTTCTCATCCACATCATTTACAAACTGCTGCTGGCGATCAATGTAATTTAAAAGCTCTGATTTTAATTCATCAAAGTTTTGAGCCTTCTTTATTATCTTGGTAAGGGCCGGAATTTCGGCGTCCACACAAGATAGGTAGCCGAATAACATTGCCATCTCCCCCTCGAATTGAGTTTCTACTCTCTTGGGCCAATTTCTTTTGGTCAATAACGAGGGCGGTTTTTCTTTCTTCATCTGTTTTCTCCAAATGCCTTAACATATTATGTCAACAGTAACTTGTCAAGACTTAGTTATCCAGGCTTCAGCTAAAGGGGAAAATGCCGTGATCCAATGACAAAATAACAAGAAGATGTGACAAAATCACAATACAAAGCCGTATTTAGTGATATAAATTAACACCCCTTAATTGATTAATTATCAGTGGTTTTATTTGGATTAATGTGGGCTTGATGATGATCTTTGTCTTGCGATTCAAGCGAGAATCTCCGGCATTAACTGTCGATCCGGTGCGCGCCCGGATTTTCTATTCTATGTTGAATAAAAATTAAAAAAAAACTACAATTATGGCACTCAATCAGCCGGACCGCGAGGCGGTCATCAAAGCTGCGAAGGACGCAGACAAAACGAAGGACATTAAATTTTCTGCCAGCTTAGGCAGTGTGTACGTTGACGGCAGTAAATATACTGACCGCCACACTGCAACCGAAAAGCTGAGCGGAAAGAAATAGTCCTCTTAAAGATTGGCGACTGGCCACCGCCAATCTTTTCAACATCTCTTCTAATTATCCAAAGCAATTATTATATGAGTCGGAAACAGACATTTGAGCTGGATGAACCTGTCTTTGCCTTTAATAGCGGCGGAAGTAAAACCATCTTCACGCTACGGCATTGTTACGAATCGTTCTTTATTTGTGGCGGGGTGGGCTCGGGAAAGAGCAGTGCATCCGGCGCCTATCTTGCGGAGCGGTTCATCTCCAAAAATTTCGGTGGGCTGGTGCTGACCACCAAGATTTCAGAGCGGGATTTTTGGGTCGGATTGGCCGAAAAATCTGGAAGGCGAAAAGATTTAATTATCGTTGAACCCTCTCCCAAGAACAAGCATGTGTTCAACTTCTTGGATTATGAGGCGTCGAGGAGCGAAGGCTCTTATACGCAAAACATGGTCAAACTCTTGAAAACCGTCATTCAAAGTTCAGAGGAAAAAGGTAGCGGTAAAAGCGATGATCCATTTTGGGATAAGGCCCTCGATCTGCTTCTTTTCAATGTTATTGAACTGGTATTGCTGGCGTATGGCAAGCTGTCGCTTACTGAAATGTATAGCGTTGTCCTCGCTGCCCCCGATAACGAAAAACGAAAGAATACGAGCGATTTACCCGATAGCTTCGAACGCGCCTATCGTAAAGCGCGGAACAATGTCTACGAGAAAGTTACGACATGGCGAGCCACACAACCACCGCTCGAAATCCAGATCATGCAGGGGGATCAGGAATACTACAATCAAATGATCCTGGAACATATTCCCGATGCCAAGCGTCTGAAGGCCGTGGACCAATTCTTTGCGGAGACGTTCCGGTCGCTAAGCTCGAAAACCCGATCAATCGTTCTTTTCTCCTTCAGCTCGTTCCTTCATTCGATGCTACAGGAGCCGATCTTTTCGCTGTTCTGTCGTCATGAATCGACGTATTCGCCAGAAGATTGCTTCAAAGGAAAGATCATCTTGCTCAACCTCCCCGTAAAGAAATACTTCAACGCTGGTAGGGATGTTCAATGCCTGTTCAAGCTCATCTTCCAAAGGAGCGTCGAAAGGCGGGATACGAGCAAAAACCCTCGCGGCTTGTTTTTGTGGCAAGATGAAAGTCAACATTTCATTACGGAGAATGACGCCCTCTTTCAATCAACCTCGCGCGAGAGCCGGATTTCGAGCGTGTATATCACTCAGAATTTGAGTTCCTTCTATGCGAGCATGGGCGGGGATAGCCATAAAAGCGAACACCGGGTGAACCAGCTTTTGGGGACGCTTGCGACGAAAATCTTCCATGCCAATGCGGACCCACACACAAACGCCTGGGCGTCCCGGCTTATCGGTCAAGGATGGTCCGAAGATATCAGTACAGGAACACAAATCTCGGGCGACTTCAGTGCAACGCGTAACACATCCTACAGGCTTGAAGACATGGTTCGACCAGAACACTTCAATTTTCTCAAGACCGGCGGATCGGAAAACGATTGTCTTGTCGAGGCCATTGTTCATCGTCAGGGCCGTACGTTCGACAACGGAATGAACTGGAAAAAAATCACTTTTAAACAAAACAAAATTTAATCAGCAATGAAAAAGAATCTGTATTTCCGGGAACAAGTTCGCCGGGAGAATCACATCAAAAATTTTATCTACGACACGGCTATGAGCCTGGCCTCTTACCCAAAAGCCTGTTTGGAGGTATTTATAAGGTCCAATCCTGGGGAAAGATACTTCTCTTTAGCTGCAAACCTGTCGGTAGCCTTTATCCTTATCGTTCTGCCCCTTGGCTTACACAAACTGCCATTCCTGTCGGATTTCGGGGCGAATTATAATTCCTTCCAGGAATACAACGAAGCTCATGCCTTTGGGTGGTCGTTTTTGTGGCACTATGCATCCTGGTATGCCTATATCGTGGTGTTTTTAATCTTCACCCGCCGCCGGTGGCTGGAAGTGCGGCGTAATCCGGGGGTTTTTGACTTCACCAAATACACCAAGTATGCAGGCAATATTGACCTGCGGTTTTTCAACTTCCATCCATTGGGCCTTCAGCCTTCTATCCGGTCTGTAGAATGCATCTATGAGCCTGCGGCCTTTTTCGTCGCAGGAATAGCCTTGTCGCTTTTGGGCCAGCGAATAGGTGCCATGTTGATGGTATCGAGCATTGTCTATGGCCTCAGCTATGCCGCCCTATACAAGCAGGGTGACAATTTTATCATGGACAAGATTGACGAGCAGATCATTAACGAGGGTTTTGAGGATACGTTTGTCAAGGATCATTTTAATGATCCCCGCGGCCGCTTTCACATGGACAAGCCACGCGACGAAAACCTACGCCGTAAGCTGCGCGATTCCATTATCGTTGATGATCGTCGTAACGACGAAATCACCTTCGCAGAATAGTAAAAACTTATCCCATGCAAACGGAACGCGAATATCTGACGGAGGTTTCTAATCTGCTGGATGCCATTCAGCGAACGCCCGATGAACGACGAAAGGAGATCATGAAAAGGACACTGCACGGTAGGCTTTACGAACGAAGATCGCTATACGGATTCCGGTCCATCGAGCAAGTCCGTCAATCCATTGACTATATGAACGCGGGCAAATTCGACCCTTCCAGAAACCAACGCTGTTTGGCCGTCAAAAAGGGCATCGAGATTCAAAAGGCAATCCTTACCGACATGGAGATGACGGCGGGACGGGCCACGGTTCCGGGGAAAGACCTCGAACCGTCGAAGGAACAGTCTAAGGCTTCGTTAAGTTGGCTGAAGGATCGAGACCTGGACAAGGATGAACCGGAGCTGGACGATAAGGAAATCGACTTGGATTTGGACTTAGAATAATCCCCCTGCGCACTGCGCAGGGCAGACTGTGTGATGGAAAAATAGCACTGCTCAGGGTCAGGTTTGAAGCGTGATGCTTGGGCAGTGCTTTTGTAAGCAACCATTGTATACCGTCATGGATAATTGAAACGTTGACGGGAATTTCAAGCACCGGGGCAAGCCGCCCCATAAACTCCCTTTCTATGTTACGGATGATATCAAGCATGTCCCCAGGACATGCCAAGAGTTATTTTGTCGAGGGCCTGGAACGGGCCGATTATTATATGGCGGATCAGAGCCAGGAACATCAGGGAAAAATTAAGGGCAAGCTCGCTCGACACCTGGACCTGGAAGGCCATGCGACCAGGGAGGTCTTCTTTGCGCTCTGCGATAATAAGGACCCCAAGACGGGTAAGCCGCTCACCCCGATCACGAAGGAAAACCGCCTGACGGGATACGACCTCAATTTTCACTGTCCGAAAAGCGTCAGTATCGTTCATGCCCTTTCCCAGGACGATCATATCGCGCAGGCCTTCCAATCCGCCGTGACGGAAACGATGGAAGACATTGAACGGGACAGTATGACGCGAGTGCGCAAGGGCGGCATCTATGCGGATCGGAAAACCGGCTCCCTTGCCTGGGCGGAGTTTATCCACGAAACAGCCAGGCCGACGAAGGGCCATCCCCCGGACATGCATCTGCACTGTCACTGTTTCGTCTGGAATGCAACCTATGACGCCTACGAGCGCCGGATCAAGGCCGGGAAGTTCAGGGATATCAAAAGGGACATGCCCTACTACCAAACCATGTTTCAAAAACGGCTGGCTGATAAGTTGATCGATCTTGGGTATCGCATCCGCCGGACGGAGAATGCCTTTGAAGTGGTTGGAGTCCCGGATGCGGCCCTGGAATATTTCTCCAAACGCACCAACGAGATCGGTCAAGTAGCCGAAAAGCTTGGCCGGAACACGGCCAAGGGTCGCAACGATCTCGGTGCCCTCACCCGCTCGGCCAAACAAAAGGGCTGGACCATGAAGGCGCTCAAGGATCACTGGCGCTTACAAATGCGGCTGCTGACCGGTGATAAGGATAGCGGCAAGCCTATTCGGTTCGCGCCGGTGAAGGACCTGGATAAACAGAACCCCGAACAAGCCATTCAACACGCCCTGGATCATGCCTTTGAACGGGCCTCTGTCATGGACGAGCGGAAAATCCTTCGCGCCGCCTATCGTCATGCCCTGGGTCATCAGGACGTCACCATCGAGGATATCGATAAGGCTTTCTACCAGGACGAGCGTTTTATCCGTATCAAACAGGGCACAAGGACGCTGTGTACGACAAAAGAAGCGCTGGCCGAAGAAAAGCACATGATCGAGCTGGCCCGAAGGGGACAAGGCAAACACGCACCGCTTTACGGTGGTGTTCCCCGGTTCGACAAGCTTAAGGATCAGCAAGCCGCCGCCGCAACGCATGTGCTGACCACCCGCAATACGGTGTCCATTGTGATGGGCGCTGCCGGGACCGGTAAAACCACGCTCATGGGGGAAATGCGGGATAAGGTCGAGGCAGTCGGAAAACAGGTCTTCGCCTTTGCGCCGACTGCGGAAGCGGCGCGGGTGCTGCGGGAAGAAGGCTTTGCCAATGCCGATACCGTTGCCCGTGTCCTGACGGATAAGGAACTGCAAGAGAAGCTGGCGGGGCAAGTGATCCTGGTCGATGAGGCCGGTATGACCGGAATAAAGGATATGACGGGCCTCCTGACCTTAGCGAATAAGAAAAACACCCGTCTCATTCTGTGCGGCGATACGCGACAACATGCCTCCGTTGTCAGGGGTGATGCTTTACGCGTCCTGAATACGGTCGGCGGTATCCAAGCGGCGGAAGTCAATAAAATCCGCCGTCAGAAAAACGAGGACTACCGGCAGGCCGTCGAATATCTGGCAAAAGGCATGGCGAAAGAGGGTTTTGAGAAGCTGGACGGTATCGGGGCGATCAAAGCCGTTGACCCCATCGATCTCAATACGCAGTTGGTGGACGACTATATCGCCACGCTGAAAAAAGGCAAAACGGCCCTGATCATCTCTCCCACGCATAAACAGGGGAACGCGGTGACAATGGCCATCCGCTTGAAACTGCGCGAGGCCGGATTGATCGGCAAAGAAGAGATCACGGCGGCCAAGCTGGAAAACCTCAACCTCACCGAAGCCGAAAAGCGGGATGCGCGGAATTTCAAGGAAGGGCAAGTTGTGCAGTTCAATCAGCATGTCAAAGGTGTCAAGCGCGGCACCACCTGGACAGTAAGGCCGAATATGGGCAAAGGCATCCATATCCAGGATAGAAAAGGCAATGTCAAATCTTTGCCTCTGGATAAGGCCAAGAATTTCGATGTGTACCAGAAATCGGAAATCGGCATCTCGAAGGGCGATATCCTGCGGATCACCCGCAACGGGGCCGACGAAGAAAAGAACCGCCTCACTAATGGGATGGCGCTCGAAGTCGTATCCATCAGCAAAGAAGGCCGCGTTGTGCTCCGTAATACCGTCAGTAAAAAGACCTTTTTGCTTAACCGGGATTACGGGCATATCTCACACGCCCATGTCATGACGAGCATCGCCAGCCAAGGCAAAAGCGTAGATGAGGTCTTTATCTCGCAACCGGCCAGCACCTTTCCAGCCACAGACTTAAAGAACTTCTACGTCTCCGTATCGCGGGGCAAACTGGCCGTCTATGTCTACACCGATGACAAGGAAGCGCTGCTGGAACATGCATCGGAAGCCGGGGACCGTCAATCCGCCCTGGAGCTGGTCGGCTCCAGGAAGAACCACGATCTCGCCATTGAACGGCAACAACGCGAAACCTACGCCATGCCGCCCAGGGATAAAGACCTGGATAAAGCCCATCACATGCCACATGCAGAAATAGACCGTGAGTATGAGCAACCAAGGCTTTAGATTGAAATACGATGAAATGCGGGAAAGCGACCCGACCAAGGATACCGTAAAGGACGAGCGGTATTCGTCGGAGGGCTACGTTCGCAATGTGTGTTTTGTTCTCCTGGACGGCAACCGCATGTTTCTGAATTACGCCTATCTGGTATCCGGCCAATACATTGCCGAAGAAGGGCGGATTGTTCTTTCCTGGACAACCCACATCGTCACCTTGACCGGGATCTGTTTGGAGCCGCTTTATGACGAGTTTATGCAGCATATCCCCAGACAGGTGATTTGCGTAGATGAACGCTATAATGCTACGCAGCCGCAAAACAAACCTGTCGTCAATGAAATGGAAATAAAATCAAAAGAATAACAGCGCCCTTTTTGAGGGGCGCTGCTTTTGCAGTTAGGCGAATTGGGCCAGGATGCTTTCATCTTCGATAATCCGGTTATAATGAGAAGCAGCCCGCGCATAGACGATAATTGAGTAATAGGCTTTAAAGTGCAAATCACGCTCGACGGGTAATCCAAGTCTTCCGCGAAGGGCGACAAGTTCCGGAAGATAGACATATCCTAATTCCGGGAAACCAAAGCCCAAATCGCAGAGGCCAAACGCCGTATCAAGGTGAACGATCTCACTGAAGAGCCAGGTGCAATTTGCGTCAGGGGTAAAAATCTTGACGACAGGTTTGTGAACCTTGTCTTGATTTTCCGGTTTGCCGTTTTGAAGCAATTTACCGTAGTCATATTGAGTGAAGAGTTCCATTTTGTTTTCTCCTGTAAGGTTGATGGATACAGGGATGCCACGGCCGGAATTCAAGCGACCGTCCAGCAAGAAATTTGCTGCGCGAGGAATCCCGAAGGGAGGGGAAATTTGTTGTTGGAAGCAAGGGAGCGGTTCCGGCTCAATCCCTGGATGAATCAATCAATCCTTACAGGACAAGGAACCGGAAACGTCAGTTACAAACGAGGTTTAGAGATTCGGCTTCGGGTGAGCGATCCACCAATCATTGACGGTCCGAAACTGCTTATAGGCGCTGTTGATCGGCGTATGCTGAAGACCCGGTTCGGCTTTGCAAAGCTCGTTCAGGTATTGTCGGGTCATTTCGCTGGATTTGGTATTCGGTAGCCAGGAATAAAGCACCTTATAGTCGTAGTTCTGGATATACGGGGCCGCCCCTGTCGCTTGGGAATAGGTATGAAGGACAATGCTGTCGCCCTGTAGCGCCCCTTCCCGCTTGCACGCGACAACGGACAGGAAATCCATTGCATCCTTAAAGACACTGACCGCCTTTAAATCCGGGTTGGTCCCGCGAATAAACGATACCGCTCGGGTATCGATATAGCCTCGGAAAACCTCGTTACATAGCTCGTAGCCGTCTTCCTCATTCTTAAACCCCAAGGCATAGAAATACTTTTTGGAGTTCTTGTTGTAAATGTTCAGCTCGCGGAGGTATTTCTTCCCGATTTTTAACGGGATGTGCTTCGCCTCCAGGTGCAATTTAAGGCCCTGGTGTTTGATCGGGCCTATGTCCTTGATAGAAAGTGCTCCCCGCTCGATCTTAAATTTTACCTTGTCTAATAATACGGACAGGGGTAATGCTGTATCACGTTCAATCGTCATCTAATCCTCTTGCAATAGTGGTGGGTATGTGTTTGGACCAGGAAGGGAAGTTCTCAACAACTTCCTTTCCGCCTTATGCGGGAACCTGCTGCTGGCGGATGTATTCACGTACATCCGAAAAGCGATATTTTACCGGTCCGTTCTTCTCGAACTTGTATCGCTTCAATTTATGGCTTCCTCTGGAGTCTTTGGATCGAAGCGTTCCTGGCTCTATCTGAAGTTCTCGTGCCGTTTGCTCTCGATCAAGAAAAGGATCGCGCCGATAATTCTCGGATAATAATTCTTCATTCGTAAAGTCCTTTAATAGATCGGCTAATTGTTCTTCGGTATATCTTCTCTTTATCATCTGAATCTCCTTGTATTGAGGGCGAAAATATATAGGATTACATTCCTATACTGTCAAGAAGAATATTCGATAAAAAGCAACAGACTGAATCTTTTGCCTAAACGCAACAACCAGCAACATTTTATAACAAGAATGACATGTCGGAATGCCAGAGCCGACTTTTGTAAATCACTTTATAAATTAAGGTTGAAATTCGTATTGGATTGTATAAGATATGACCCAAGCAAAAGCAGAAAAAAACAAAATTGCACTTATGGCTGCATACCTTGTTTTCGTTTTTGTGAATTGACTTTTTTAAACTTCAGTGACTTAGACTGATAGTTGATATAGGAATACATTCCTGCTCGAGGAGCCATTTCACCCTATGTACGGGTGTAGATGTTTATCGCTTCTCGTTCGAATTAAAGGGAAATTTCCACTACAGGAAATCTCTCCCATATCCTTGCTCAACTTTCTGCCTACGGCACTGCATACATTGCTGCATTCGGAGTTGAGCCTTGACCTATCTTCTTAACAAAGACGGTTTCTACTATTACAACCGCCGCATTCCCCAATTCCTAAAACCCTATGATCCCCGCCCTTTCGTGCGGTTTGCCCTCCATACCGACAGCCGTAAAGAAGCGCATAAACTGGCCCCTATTTATAGTGAGGCCCTGGAAGATTACTGGCGCTCCCTGGTCCGGGAAAAGAAAAAGCATTGCCCAGATTCCTTTAAGGTCTTTGCTTCTCAAGCGAGACTGGCGGGATTTATTTCGCATGGAGAAGATAACCCTTCGCCTACCATCCCTGCTGCTATTTCCGGGGAAAAGAAAACGGATCGTATTACGATCCAGCAAGGTCTTGCCCGTTTCTGGGATTTTGCTCGGGATAAAGTCATCAATAAATCGCCGAACCAACTTCGCAAGTGGCGCAACCCCCGCAAGGCGGCCATCGCTAACCTCATAAGTTGTATCGGAGACAAGCCCATGCGCGAAGTTACCCGCGCCGATATTCTGAAGTTTAGGGATTGGTGGATGGATCGTATTCAAACGGAGGAACTAGGCCCGAATGGAGCTAACAAAAACTTCGTGCAATTGAAAACGATCTTTGAAACAGTGAATGAACATCTGGACCTTGGAATTGATACCAAGCTACTGTTCAAGAAATTGCTCCTGGAAGAGAACTGGGATACGACACGCCGCCCCTTCGAAACGGCCTATATTCGTGAGGTTCTTTTAAACCCGGAAAATCTCAGCGGCCTACCAGAGCAAGCGAAGTGGATTCTATATGCTGTTGCCGAAACCGGTGCGGGGATCAGTGAGCAGCTTGGCCTATTCCCGGAAGATATTCACCTGGACTGTGATATTCCTTACATCGAGATTGTACCCCGCCATAAAAAGGCCCTGAAAACTCGTTATCGGAAACGGATAATCCCCCTTATCGGTTTTGCCTTGGATGCATTCAAGGCTTGTCCGAATGGTTTTGACCAATACCGGGATAGGCCCGATCAACTATCGTTTATATTGGGAAGCTACCTCCGCAATCGAAAACTATTGCCTTCCGAAAACCATACGGTTTATTCATTGCGCCATAGCTTTCAGGATCGTTTGCTTGCGGCCAATGCGCCGGATCGCGTTCAGGCTGATTTGATGGGCCATAAATTTAGCCGCCCAACTTATGGAGATGGCGCTTCATTAAATCAGAAAAAAGAATGGCTGGATAGAATTCGCATAAAAAGCTAGATTTCGATAACATTTGCATCCCCAAACCACTCCTTAGCCTTGGCAATGACATCTGTACTGGGATTGTGAAAGAATACTGCTAGGTTTTCCATCGCCCGTGTACAGCATACGTAGAAGATTTTTTGAGTTCTTTCCAAAACGCTTGCTGTTCCTGAATTTAGAAATAGATATTCAAAATTATAACGATTCCATCCACCGCTATCCAATACAACAAGTACTGTATGAAATTCTCTCCCTTTAGTTTTATGCTGAGTTGAGAACGGGGTTTGGCCTTCTAAATAGGAATAAAGTTTCTGAAATTCTTTATATTTTACTTGCTTTACTTGGTCGTACACATACCTTTTTTCTCTAGCAAACTTTTCTAAAGATTCGTCAATAAGGCAAATGCGAAGGTCGTCCGCCTCATTTATCACCTCTTCAATTGTTTTTTCTCCAACATTGATAAGAGATTCTATATTTCTTTTTAAGACGCGCTTGCTTTCGACGCTAACAATTTGTGACCTGAAATCCGTTACACGTAGAAATTCATTAAACTGACGATTGGTATATAGCGCAATGTTATTTTGAATTTTATATAGATGTTTAATTAAATTATCCCGCTTTGAACCTTTTCTGCTTTCTTCGTCTGGGGACTGCTTCTTATCATCGACAAGCTGGCTACTGTCTACATAAATCCTCAAAAATTCATGGTAATTGTAATTAAGTGCAACATTATAGAGTTCAGGATGCCTATCAATAAATTCTCTTTGACCACCAGTAGGGTTTATTGCATTAAGAGCCGTGCCGGTTTTTCCAATTTTAAGATAATCTATTACTTGGCCAAAGGACCTGGCCGAAAAATCTTCCGTGATGCCCTGTTTTTTTATATAATCTCGTATTCTTTTCCTGTAATCCAGAATTTTATCGCCATCGTAAATGTTCATCAATGACCTGAATTCCGCTTTGCCCGCGATTAGATTATGAGTTAAATTTAGCTCTTTCGTTTTAGATGGATCGTCAACAGGCCAATTTAATGTATTTCTCAGAAATTGTTTGACACTATTAAACTCAGGGTTTGTCGAGTATAAAAATTTTATATTTCCCGCTTTGATCGTACCCCCTAACATATTGGGGGCGTGTAAGTCTGTCGATGGCACTTGGGTAATTCCATCGGTTCTAATGATATTCGCAAGGTCTATTACTTTCTGAGGATTTCGCCTGTTTTGTGTTTTTTTGATCTCGACAACACTTCCGTTTCCAGATGTTGTATATGAATCGAGATTACCTACACCATCCTCATAGATCGCTTGCATTGCATCGCCGAAGAAGCCAAGGGTATTTATCTTTTGACTTCTAGTAAAATGATTTAAGAGGATGTCGATGACAAGCGCATTAGTATCCTGATACTCGTCAATGAACAGAAAACTATATTTATCTTTTATAATATCACTGATTTTCGGATAGTTTGCGAAAAGCTTGTTGGCCAGTATCAATACTTCGTCGTGAGAGATAATTCCTTCACGTAAGCGGAGAAACTCTTTGTATTGTACCCCGTCCGGAAATGAATCAAAATAATCGGTCGGTATATCGTTCCGATCATCAATGTTTATTGCTGCTGTATCCTCGTCATTCGCTAAGTCGACTAAACACAGCTTCAACTCTTTCTGGAAATGTTTAATATTATCCCACAAAAAATCATGTATCGTGGAAACTGTTAGGTTATGATGATTAACGCGATCCTCAATTTCTTTAACGGCCGCATTCGTATAGGTCATACAAGCAACCTTTGCAAATGGCTTCTCGCTGATAACTTGCTTAATTACCTGTACGAGCGAGTACGTTTTGCCACTTCCCGCGCCACCGCTTAAAAGAAAATGGTGACCTTCGTCTATAGTTTGTAAAATAGACTGTACTTCTGGCTCGAGTGCTAATCTTGTTTCAACCATAATAAGCCTTCTTTAATATATGCAGGAATTTGCCAATTGCTGAAGCTTTCGTCGCTATTGTAAATGATATCTAACGCAAAGTGAGTTTTCTTTTTGATACAATTTTCCGCTAAAGCGTATGCATTTTTAGTATTATCGTTAAAGTCATCACGATTTTTCAGTCCTTTGAATTTATCCTTTATAGGTGTAATGAAATCACGGTTGACGTTTATAAACGCGTCCTCAAAACTTCGCCCATTGTATCCCGATTCTAATGTTTGATATACGACACACAAGGTACCATTACTATCAACAACCCATGCTCCTGAAATTTTCTTGAGACACTTGTTTGCAATGGTATAGCCTTTTAAATCCGATAAGCTTGCCGATCCGAAAAATAAGGTTAGTGCATCATTTGAGTAATCAACACCGAGTGCAACCTCGCATTTTTTTCGATCTGCACCTATTGCGTCCAAATCTGTTATGAGAAGCGATTTAATTCCAAGAAAGTCGATAAACCTTTCAAAGACCTGGCAGTAAGCTCCAACCTCTACAGTTGAAATATTTTGGGAGAGTAAGGGTAATAAAGAATCTTGCATACCTACTTCGCGAAGCCGTTGTGCTTCGTCTTTATCTATTTTTCTCATGATTGTAGGAATAAGGATTCGTTCTGTATCCCCTTCTATTAGTATTGCTTTGTCAGCAAAAAATATTTCCGCCCGACTAATTGTCAAATATTGCTTTAGAAACTTATACTCGTCCGTTTCTGAGTCGTATTCATGTTCTAAATCTTTTAAGTTTCTTGCAATGACTCCGTCGTTACTTTCTCGTTTTAGGTATTTAATGTCCGAGAAATCGCTATCCGCAACAATATGAGAAGAATGTGTACTAATAATATATTGAAGAGAACGGTTTTGACCATCTTCTCGTTCAATACCCGCCTTTAAAAGCTCTTTTATATTTTTTATGAAGATATATTGCATTTGTGGGTGAGTATGTGCCTCCGGCTCTTCCACAAAAAGCAAGTTAATGTCTGCCGGCGTTTTATCATTCTCGCGTTTAAATTCTTGAACCAATATTTCGATTTCAAAGATCATGCTGATAAGGTTCATATATCCTAGTCCATTGTAATTTTCCGGCAATTGATTTTCTGTGTCGTGGCGATATACAACTGTGGTGTTACCCTGTAATAGTTCTCTGGACTGCAATGTGGATATAATCTCGATATCGGAATCGTTGGGGCGAATACCGCCGAATTTTCTGACCTTTTCTATAACAGTGTTGAAAAGCGTCGAATAAATCCTACTCAAACTGACATCCGTTGTACTTAAAGTATCTTTGAAATCTTCAACAGCTTGAGCTTGTTCCTCATTAGCCTCTGTCTGTTTATAAATCTTTGACGTCTGACCAGATAGAGTTTTGTCAAACTCTTTATTGGTTACGTCTCTCTTGGCCGGGATAGATTTGAAATTTATAATGTCTTTTAAGCTTATCCCTTCTTTGTCAAGGTCGATATAGTTTGCAAGATTGATCGACTCGCTAGTCGGTACGTATTCGTAAGATTTTCGGTGAAGAACAAAGTACTTATGATGGTTACTCTTTAAAAATTCAAAAAAACCTAGAGGCTCATAAGTTGCATTTCGCGTTCTTTTATCTCTTTCTTTTACTGCAAATGCAGCATAATCGGCTTTTATTGCTCGATATTCTATATAAGGAAGCGAATACTCAAAACCCAAGACAACCGTATTGTTATCCGGGTCCAAGTCCATCATGACACGGCTAATATTGGCTAGATTGTCTCTTTCGTTGTATTCAATAAATAGTTTCAGGCTAATCATCTGAGGCACATAATCATTTTCATTAACTGTGGTAGATGCCGTAAGAAGAGTTTTCAGTTCGTTTTTAAATACAATATTGAAGTCATCTGATGAAAACTTATTTCGTTCAGATTGATTAAGGAATTTATCTAACGCAGAAAGAATAGATGTTTTGCCGGTATTGTTTTTACCGATAACGAGAGATAATTCGTTTTCTAAATCAATTTTAAAATCTTTTAACAGACGATAATTTTGAATTTGGATTTTGAATATTTTCATGATTTAAGGTTCTACGGTTTGAGCAGATTTCTCTATTATATCTAAAATTCAGCGAGCTAAAACTTTAAAAATTCTATTTGTTTTGAATGGGTTGAAATATTATCTTAGAAGTTTTTATTTGCATTCTTTTCAAGGTAGTTCAGTATAGAATCTCGATCGTAGAGTATGATTTTCCGATCAGCTTGGAAAAATCGAATACGACCTTCATCCCGATATTTTTGCAAACTTGTTTTGCTAGTAATATGTAACATGCTCATGGCTTCCTCTCCGGAAATCCATTTGTCTTCCTTTACCTCATGTTTCGTTTTGATGTATGTGACGACCTGATCTACCAGGGCATAAAAGGCGGGCTCTTCCAGGCAAATTACCTGCATGGGATTAGGGTTAATTATTAGCCGAATATAGTAAAAGGTTGTGATGTATCCCCTTACTTGTTCGACCTATGTTCGACCCAAAAGAAAAAGCAGCTATAACATTTCGTCATAACTGCTTCATTTTCTTTGTGGTGTGGGGCGGGATCGAACCGCCGACACAAGGATTTTCAGTCCTTTGCTCTACCGACTGAGCTACCGCACCGCCTGACTCTTCTTCCTTTTGGGAAGGAAGTTTCCCGATTGGGGTAGCAAAAGTAATACTTTCCCAGGAAGTTTCCGAAATTATCAACAGGAAATCCTCAAAAAAGCGGGCGAAACAGGCCTGATATTGGTGAGCCTGGCTTCCAATGTCGTTTTGATAAGTTACCGATCCTATCCCGGGATCGATACCAGCCTGATCAGCCGGCCCGGCGATACAAAATTTTCAAGCCAAAAATGCCCGATTCTTTCTAATTTGGCTCCGGTTAAGTAATAACTATCATATGAGTTTTATCGACAAATCCGCTGAAGAGCTGAAAAAATTCGGGGCCAGAAAAAATGAAGAATATACAAATGCAGCGCCCTTTCCCAATATTCATTTTGACGATTTTTTTATCCCTGAAAAGCTAAAAGAAGTGTTGGCTGAATTTCCGGATCTCTCCAAAAAACCGGATATCAGGTTCAATGATGACAATCAGATCAAACGGGCTTCCAGGGGAGAAGCAAGGTTTGGGGAAAAGACGAAGATCTTCATGCATTATATGAACTCGGAGCCTTTCCTGGAATTTCTGGAAGCGCTCACCGGTATCGAAAACCTGATCCCCGACCCTCACTTTGAGGGAGGAGGATGTCATCAGATCCTGCCGGGCGGCAAACTGGCGATCCATGCGGATTTCAATAAGCACCCTGCGACCAAACTGGACAGAAGACTGAATGTGCTGGTGTATTTGAATGAGGATTGGGAAGAATCCTATGGCGGACATTTCGAACTATGGGATGTGGAAATGAAGGGTTGTGTAAAACGCATATCGCCTCTTTTCAATCGCATGGCGATCTTTTCGACCACCAGCACTTCCTATCATGGACATCCCGATCCGCTGACCTGCCCGGAGGACAGAACGCGTAAATCAATGGCGCTGTATTATTACACGAATGGCCGTCCGGAAGAAGAGAAGGGTGATGCGCATCTTACGCTGTTCAGGGACAGACCACAGGATGCAGGAAGACCCAAATACAAAAAGCCGAAGGGATTGAAAAAGCTCTACCTCAAGCTGACAGGAAAATATTAATGCAATATGCCTATTTATCGGTGAAAGGCGCCGGGCATAGCGTGGCAACCAACAGGATACTGCCTGGATTAGCCGGTTACATGCCGTATTCACTGAGGAATTTGATCCGCATGATCTTCAGCTGCTCCCAGGTGAAATTCCCTTCGGACAGCTCCTGCTGTGCGACCTGCAAGCTGCTGGTCTCGCAGCCTTTGAAATAATCGATGATCTCTTCCTGCTCGTACTCATCCAGCATTTCATCGACGGCATAGTCCAGGTTAAGCTTGGTACCGCTGGCGGCAATGGTCTCCATGTCTTCCAGCAGGGCGTCCAGGCGCAGGTCCTTATTTTTTGCGATGGTTTCCAGGGGGATCTTTTTGTCCACCTGTTGTATGATATATACCTTGTTGACGCTTTTGTTGACAACGCTCTTCATCACAAAATCGTCAGGTTTCTCGATATCATTTTCTTCCGCATATTTAGCTATCAGCTCGATAAAAGGCTTGCCGTAGCGGAGAGCTTTACCCTTGCTGACGCCCTGGCATTTCTCCAGCTCCTGTGTGGTCGTGGGATACAGGGTGGCCATGTCCTGTAAGGAGGTCTCCAGGAAGATGACAAAGGGAGGGAGCTGTTTCTTTTTGGCTTCCTTCTGCCGGAGCTCTTTTAAGAGCTCGAACAGCTTTTCGTCTGTGGAAGCGGTGCCTCCAGCCTGTTCGCCTTCTTCCTCATCATCCGCGTTGGCTTCCTCAAACAGGTTGTTGAGCACGATCTTGAAGGAACGGGGCTTTTTCAGGAAATCCTCGCCTTTCTTCGTGAACTTCAGCACGCCATATTCTTCGATATCTTTTTTTAGCAGGTCTTCCAGCAGCAGCTGCCGTATCAGGGAATTCCAGAAATGTTCCGGTTCTTCCCTGCCGATGCCGAACTCCGCAATGCCTTCGTGGCGGAACATATGTATCTGGGGCGTCAGCTTGCCTGTCAGGATATTGACGGTATAGCCGGTGGCGAAACGTTCGTCCAGGGCTTTGATCGTCTTCAAAACTTTTACGGCATTGTCCTTTGCCTCTACCCTCTCCTTTGGATGGAGACAGTTGTCACAGCTACCACAATTTTCCGTAGTATATTCCTCACCAAAATAGCTCATGAGCACTTTCCGGCGGCAGACGCCTGTCTCGGCGTAACCGACGGTCTCATTAATAAGCTGTGCGCCCACTTCCCGTTCGCTCAGCGGCTTGTCCTTCATCAGGTGTTCCAGCTTGGCGACGTCCTTATGGGAATAATACAGGATACAATTGCCTTCCAATCCGTCACGGCCGGCACGTCCTGTCTCCTGGTAGTAGTTTTCGATGGATTTGGGAATATTGAAATGAATGACGAATCTGATGTCCGGTTTATCGATGCCCATTCCAAAGGCGATGGTGGCTACGATGACCTGTACGTCCTCGTTTAAAAAGAGGTCCTGTCTTTCCGCCCGAAGCTTGCTGTCGAGACCCGCGTGATAGGCTACAGCCTTGATGCCATTGGCGACCAGCATATCGGCCAGCTCTTCGGTGGTCTTCCTGTTGAGGGTATAGATTATGCCGCTTTTTCCCTTGTGCTGGACAATATAGCGGACAATACTCTTGATGGTCTGATCTTTTTTGATCTTGGGCTGTATCTCGTAATATAAATTCCCCCTGTTAAAGGAAGAGATAAATATTGTTGGGTTGCGCAGTCCCAGGTTCTTTACGATATCGCTTTGTACCTTGGGTGTGGCTGTAGCCGTCAGGGCAATGACGGGTATGTTGGGATTGATCTGGTCCATCATTTCCCGCAGACGGCGGTATTCCGGCCGGAAATCGTGTCCCCATTCCGAGATACAGTGAGCTTCGTCCACGGCGAAGAAAGAGATCTTCAGATCGCTGAAAAACTCCATGTTTTCCTGCTTGGTGAGGGTCTCCGGAGCTACATACAGCATCTTGGTATGACCGTTGAGCAGGTCCTCATGGACTTCGCGGATCTGTTTTTTATTTAAGGTGGAATTCAGAAAATGCGCTACGTTGTCTTTGCTGCTATAGCTGCGTACCAGATCTACCTGATTCTTCATCAGGGCGATGAGCGGGCTGACGATAATTGCCACTCCCTCGCTGATCATGGCGGGCAGCTGATAACAGAGACTTTTTCCGCCGCCGGTAGGCATGATGACGAAAGTGTCCTGCCCAGCAAGCAGACATTGGATGATAGCAGACTGATTGTCTTTAAAGGCGTCGAAGCCGAAATGCTCTTGTAACTGGGCCTGTAGGGAATCTGAAGGATTGGTTTTTTCTTTTACGGATCTGCTACTGACGGCCTTTGTTTTTCTGGTAACGGTTTTTTTAGTTGTGGTTGTTGCCATGCTCGATTGTTTTCCTCCTCACGGTTTACGATAACCAAAATACCCTGAACTGCCGGAAGTAATTATTCACGAGTTAGGATTAACAGGTGAATAAAGGCCAATTATGCCAATGTTGCTCAGAGCCCGGCTTAAGGGGTTGGCGAAGTTACACAAAAAACGGGGTAAGGCATAAGCCATTTCTGTTAAAATTGGACGGGCTATCATAAATATAAGAAAAAATAATATGTATTCACGGTAAAATAATTATCCATATAATTATTTGGCACTCAGATTGTAATGAAATAAAGCCTGGTTTAATTCTATCAATTGGTAGAAGAAAACTCTTATAGGGCAACAGGAGGCCCTGTCGCCGGTAAAAACGGAGGATAATACACGGATATAATGTAGGTTTGCGAAATCTTTTATGAGCAAGGGCATCAATATTCTCGAGACAGGCAGGAATACCATCCGGATGGAAGCAGCATCGGTAGCCGCCCTGGAGGGGCTTTTGGATGCCGCATTTGAAGCGGCGGTGAAGCTCATTTTCACCTGTAAGGGCCGGGTGGTAGTCAGCGGCATCGGGAAGAGTGCCATCATTGCGCAAAAGATCGTAGCCACGTTCAACTCAACGGGCACGCCTTCCATTTTTCTCCACGCTGCCGATGCTATCCATGGCGACCTGGGCATGGTACAACAGGACGACATTGTGCTTATCATCAGCAAAAGCGGGGAAAGCCCGGAAGTCAAAATGCTCCTTAGCTTTATCCGCAATTTCGGCAATCCACTTATCGCAATGGTGGGCAACCTGCAATCCGTACTGGCCAAGCAGGCCAATATTGTGCTAAACACTACAGTGGACCAGGAAGCTTGTTTGAATAATCTCGCGCCTACCAGCAGCACGACCACACAAATGGTAATGGGAGATGCCCTGGCTGTAACCCTGATGGAAATGCGAGGGTTTAACAGCGAGGACTTTGCCCGATTCCATCCAGGAGGTACGCTGGGGAAGAAACTATATCTGCGGGTACAGGACCTATATATCCACAATGAGCGTCCTCAGGTTCCCAGTTCGGCCGGTCTCCGGGAGGTGATCATGGAGATCACTTCCAAGCGTCTGGGCGCCACGGCAGTCACCGATGAAAAGGGCAGTCTGCTGGGTATTGTAACGGATGGAGACCTTCGCCGCATGCTGGAAAAAAATATCAATACCGATGGGATGACCGCCCGGGACATTATGACCACCCGTCCCAAGACGGTGGACGCCGAGGCCCTGGCCATTGAGGCGCTGGATCTTATGCGTACTTATGACATCACCCAGCTGGTGGTAACCGGAGCCACCGGCTATATGGGCTTTATCCATTTGCATGACCTTATCCGGGAAGGGATCATTTAAAACGTTTTATGAACAAACATCATTATGTGGTCATTATGGCGGGAGGCATCGGCAGCCGCTTTTGGCCAATGAGCCGTCAGAATTTCCCCAAACAGTTCCTCGACATTTTGAATACTGGGAAAACGCTGATCCAATGGACCTTTGACCGGTTTGCCTCATTTATTCCCGCGGAGAATATCTTCGTGGTGACCTCGAATGAATACAAGGATATCGTGCATGATCAGCTGCCGGAGCTGCCCCTGGAGAATATATTGGGGGAGCCCTCCCGGAAGAATACCGCACCGTGTATCGCCTATATCTCCTTCAAGCTGCAGCAGAAAGACCCCAAGGCCTCTCTCATCGTCGCACCGGCCGACCATCTGATCATGGATAAGAAAGGGTTCACCAAAGTGTGCCTGGAAGCGCTCAGCTTTGTGGGTAAGCACAACGCCTTTATCACATTGGGGATAAAGCCCACTTATCCCAATACCGGTTATGGCTATATCCAGCACGAACAGCATTCTGTGTCCGACAATGTATATAAGGTAAAGACCTTTACCGAAAAACCCAACCTGGAGCTGGCCAAGACCTTTTTGGCCAGCGGGGATTTCCTGTGGAATGCGGGTATTTTCGTCTGGCAGGTGAAGAATATCATCCAGGCTTTTGAGAAATATCTCCCGGAGATGTATGATGTCTTTGCCGCAGAAAAGGAAAAATTCAACACACCCGGTGAAAAGACGGCCCTGGAACATATCTATCCGTTGTGCACCAATATCTCCATCGACTTTGGTATCATGGAAAAGGCGGATAATGTATATGTCATCCCCTCTTCTTTTGGCTGGAGCGACCTGGGTACCTGGAACAGCGCATACGAAAATCTTGAAAAAGACTACCTGGCGAATGCCGTTGCGGGCGATAACGTGGTGGTGATCGATGCTACCAAGTGCGTGGTAAAGGCTCCCAACGACAAGTTGTTGCTATTGCAGGGCCTCGATGATTTTATCGTCGTGGACACGAAAGATGTGCTGTTGATCTGCAAGCGCGAAAAAGAGCAGGAGATCAAGGAATACGTGGCTGAGCTAAAGCGCAGCAAAGGTGATCAATACCTGTGAGGAAGGTTTTGTATATTCGTTAAATGTCTCCCCACCCTCTCCATAACATCCTTTTCCTGGATATCGAAACGGTGTCCCAATATCGCTCGTTCGAGGACGTACCGGATGAATGGAAAGAGCTATGGCGGCATAAAGCAGAATCCCTGTTAAGGGATAAGCAGCCTGTTACGCCCGAGGAGATCTATGGACGCAGCGCTATCTATGCCGAATTCGGCAAGATCATCTGCATCAGCTGCGGCATCGTCTCGGGATCGCCTACGGATAGAAAGCTGTCGTTGAAGTCCTTTTCCGGGGACGATGAAAGAACGCTGCTGGTGGGATTTGCCGACCTTCTGCGTAAATGGGCCCCGGATCACTCGAAGTATCTGTGCGCCCACAACGGTAAGGACTTTGACTTTCCCTATCTCTGCAGGCGAATGGTCATACATGGTGTGACCATTCCGGCCGTCCTGAATATTTCCGGTAAAAAACCCTGGGAAGTGCAGCATATCGATACCATGGATCTCTGGAAATTCGGGGAGTATAAAAGCTTTGTCTCTCTCAATCTGCTGGCACGCACGCTGGGCATTCCCACTCCAAAGGACGATATCAATGGCAGTCAGGTAGGTGAAGTGTATTGGTCCCAGGGCGATCTGCCCCGTATCGTCACTTATTGCCAGAAGGATGTCATCACCGTAGCGCAGGTCTATCTTCGCATGCACGGCGAGTCCTTTATCCGGGAAGAGAACATAGAATTTAAATAGTAGCATCGTCATGACCTCTCCTTTTATATCCAGCAAGCTGCCCCGGGTGGGGACGACCATCTTCACTGTGATGAGCTCGCTGGCTGCCGAGCTGGGGGCGGTAAACCTGGGGCAGGGATTCCCGGATTTTCCCATGAGCGGGAAGCTGATAGGGCTGGTGGATAAAGCTATGCGCGATGGATTTAACCAATATGCGCATATGCATGGGCTGCAGTCCCTCCGGGAAGTGCTGGCCGGGAAGATCGGGTTTCTCTATGGGACGGCTATCGATCCGGCGACGCAGATCACGATCACTCCGGGAGGCACCTATGCCATTTATACGGCACTTACTACAGTCCTGCAGCCGGGAGATGAGGTGATCGTCTTTGAACCTGCGTATGACAGCTATATCCCAAACATCGAGATCAACGGCGCCATCCCTGTACGGATACCCCTGAGTTTCCCGGATTATCGCATCGACTGGGAGGAGGTGCGCCGCCGGATCACGCCCCGGACGCGGATGATCATGTTCAATTCACCGCATAACCCTACCGGCGCGGTGCTTCGGGAGAATGATATCACCCAGCTGAGAGCTTTGGTAAAGGACAGTGGGATATTCATTCATTCCGACGAAGTATATGAGCATTTGATCTTTGACGGGGTGCCCCACCAGTCTATTTTAAGATACCCCGATCTGCTGCAAAGGAGCTTTGTCTCTTTTTCCTTTGGCAAGGTTTACCACTGTACGGGCTGGAAGCTGGGCTACAGCATCTCCTCTCCCGACCTGATGGCTGAGTTCCGGAAGGTCCACCAGTTCAACTGCTTCAGCTGCCATACACCCTCCCAGGTAGCTTTGGCGGAATTTCTCACGGATAGAAATTCATATCTGGAGCTATCTCCTTTTTTACAAGGGCGGCGGGATTATTTCCAGGACCTGATGCGGGCAACGCGCTTTACCCCTCTTCCTTCTTACGGCAGCTATTTTCAACTGTATAAGTATGACCGGATCAGCGATGAGAGCGATATAGAGTTTGCCATACGGATCACGAAGGAGTATGGTGTGGCCGTTATTCCGGTGTCGGCATTTTATACAGAAGGTAAGGATGACAAGGTGGTGCGATTCTGTTTTGCAAAAAAAGAGGAAACATTACAACGGGCGGTGGAACGGCTGATCAAAATAAAATAGTCCTATGAGACGGATATTCGGCGCGATAGTTTTTTGTTTGTTTATGGCGGGATGTGGGGGCGGAGAAAGTAAGAAAATTAGAAGTAGTGACACTGTTGAATACACCGGTACAGAAACGGATACGGTAAGCGAAAAGACGGTGGCAGCCCCGAATGACAGCGCCATTGTGAACGGTGAGGATATCAATCGCATGCCCCATTCCATCCACCTGCAGAAAGGAATAGACCTGCAGCTGAATATCCCGGCGGGATATAATATAAGCGTCGCTTTCGAAGGGCTCCGCCGGCTCCGTTTTCTCACAAAAAGCCCGGACGGCAGACTTTTCGCTACGGATATGTTCAATACCAGCGACAACAAGCGAGGCCGCGTGTATGTTTTTGAAAGCTGGGATAGTGCGGCGCATGTTTATCGAGGTATCCGTACCTTTTTGGACGGGCTCCATAACCCCAACCAGGTGGCATTTTATAATGATAAAGGGCAGGATTATATCTATGTTTCAGAGACGGGAAGGCTGAGCAGGTACCCTTATCACACCGGGGATACTGTGCCTTCGGGCCCTGCGGAACAGATCGCTACCTGGCCTGATTATGGACTGGACTATAAATATGGGGGATGGCATCTGACACGCAGCCTGGCCTTTCATAAAGGAAAACTGTATGTCAGCGTCGGCAGCAGCTGCAATGCCTGTATAGAAAAAGAAGATGTTCGTGCCACCATCCAGGAAATGAACCCGGATGGCAGCGACAGACATGTTTTTGCTATGGGTCTGCGCAATTCCGTAGGCATCAGGTGGGTGGATGACCGGCTATGGGGAACCGGTATGGGACGGGACTTGCTGGGGCCGGACAAGCCTGAGGACTTGTTGCAGCAGATCGACCGGGATGTCCACTATGGATGGCCGTATTATTTTCAATATAACAAACAAATTTATCCTGATACGGCCATGCATCGGATGGCAAAGGACGCGGGTGTGCCATTACCGCCCCCGCCCCCGCTGGCTTTCTGCGCCTTCCGGGCGCATTCCGCACCGCTGGGTTTTGACTTTTTCGGCGGTTTCCAGGACACGCTGCTGCGCAACGCTTTTGTAGTGACCTTACATGGATCGACCACCGTCTCCCGGCAGCGGGGCAACAGCCTGGTGAAGATAACGGGAGCCGGTCGCTATACGACCGTCATCGACGGGTTTCTCACGGGCAGAACGGAGGCGGACCGCAAAGGGCGGCCTTGTGATGTGATCATGAATGACACGCAATCCTTTTTCTTCACGGATGATAAGAATGGGGTGTTGTATTATGTTTGGAAAGAATAAATTTAATACGAATTGTTATGGCAAGTATCGACACGGTGGTCTTCGACCTGGGAGGAGTGCTGATCGACTGGAACCCTGAATATCTTTACAGGGAGATCTTTCCGGATGAAGATGAACGGCACTGGTTCCTTTCCCATATCACCACGCTTGACTGGAATGAGGAGCAGGATGCCGGCAGGACGTTGCAGGAGGGAACAGAATACCTTGTACGCAAATTCCCGGAGCATGAAAAGAATATCCGTCTTTACTACGATCGCTGGAAGGAGATGCTTGGCGGTCCGATCCATGAGACGGTGGAGATCTTCCGGCACCTGAAAGAGGTTAGCAAGGTACGGCTGTATGCGCTCACCAACTGGAGCGCCGAGACCTTTCCCATCGCATTGGAGCTGTATGAGTTCCTTCACTGGTTTGACGGCCGGCTGGTGTCGGGCGCGGAAAAGATAAGAAAACCCTCTCCGGGGATCTATCAATTGCTGATAGAGCGGTTTAATATCGATCCTGCAAAAGCTGTTTATGTTGACGATAACCTCAGGAATGTCATTCCTGCCAGGGAGCTGGGTTTTTATGGTATTCATTTTACGAGCCCGGCGCAATTTTTCCAGGAGCTGGCGATGCTGGGGGTCTGGTAGTTATTTTAAGAGCTGGTAGACGATAAAGCTGACGACATAGGCCAGGCCTGTCATATATATGAGCTGAATGGCGGGCCATTTCCAGCTGCGGGTTTCGCGACGAACGACGGCCAGGGTGCTCATACACTGCATCGCCAGCACGTAGAATACCATGAGAGAAAGGCTTGTCGCCAGGGTATATACGGGTGTGCCATCCTGCCGGCGGGCGGATCGCAATCGCTGCTGCAGCGTCTGTGGGTCAGCGTCCTTACCACCTTCCACACTGTAAAGGGTTGCCATGGTGCCTACGAATACTTCTCTTGCCGCGAAAGAGGTAATAAGGGCAATGCCGATCTTCCAATCATATCCCAGCGGATGAATGATGGGTTCTACTACCTTGCCCAGGATACCGGCGTAAGAGCTTTCCAGGAGGTCTGCCTGTCTGTTCTTGTCCAGCTCCCCGGCCTTATCCGGGTGCTGCCGGACCTGCGCTGCATAGGTCTGTTCGATGGCCTGTCTCTTTCCACCCGGGCCGAAAGTGCTGAGCGCCCATAAGATGAGGCTGATGACAATGATCACCTTTCCCGCGTCCACCACGAAGATCTTTGCCTTGTTGATCATGGTGACCACTACATTATTCCAGCGGGGTGCGCGGTAAATGGGCAGCTCCAGGATGAAAAAGCTTTTTTCCTTTAGTTTGATGAACGCTTTGGCCACATAGGAAACAATCATGGCCATGACGAGCCCCAGTATATACAGTCCCATCATGACAAGCCCCTGGAGATTGAAAATGCCTAACACACGTTGGTTGGGAACGGCCACGGCGATCAGCATGGTATATACGGGCAGCCGGGCGCTGCAGCTCATAAGAGGGGTGACGAGGATGGTGAGCAGGCGTTCCTTTTTATTTTCGATGTTACGGGTGCTCATGATGGCGGGTACGGCGCAGGCAAAACCGCTGATCATCGGCATGACGCTCTTGCCGTTCAATCCTACCTTTCGCATGAGCTTGTCGGTGAGAAAGCTGATACGGGCCATATAGCCTGTGTCTTCCAGGATGGTGATCAACCCAAAAAGGATCATGATCTGGGGTACGAAGACCAGGATGCCGCTGAGACCGGCCAGCAGTCCGTTGACGAGGAGATTGCTCCACCAGGCCTCGGGAAGCAGGTGGCTCAGCCCCGCCCCCAGCCGGGAAAAGCTCCAATCGATGGCGTCCATGGGATATTGCGCTATCCAGAATACGCTTTGGAAGAGGAGAAAGAGAACGCCCAAAAGGATAATATAGCCCCACGTACGATCCAGGAATAATTTATCCAGCTTCTCCGTGAACAGGGTCTTTTGCAAGGGATCCGGCTCGGACACCGTATGCTGCATGATATTCTTGATGCGGCTGTAGCGCTGCATGATCTCGTCAGCTTGTATCCTGGTGTGGTTGAAAGCATGGACGCTTTCTATATGCTCGATCTTGTCCTGAAATTCCCGATTGAAGTCAAAGTGCTCGTGGTTGATCAGGTAGTGGATGGCTGTGTAATCGCTGATCTCCTTTCCGTTGAAAAGAGCTTTTACATCCCGTATAGCGCCCACGGCCAGGGCATTGCCTGCGATAAAATCCCTCGGCGGCGCCTGGCGGAGCTGCCGGGCCCTCAGCTCTATGATCTTTTTCAGCTGGGGAATGCCCTTATTCTTACGGGGGTTGACGGAGACGACGGGGATACCCAGCTCGCGCTCCAACCCTTCCACGTCGATGTCAATGCCTTTGGAGGCGGCAAGGTCCATCATCGTGAGCGCTACCACCACAGGTATTTTCAGATCGATGATCTGGCTGCAGAAGAGAAGGTTTCTTTTCAGGTTGGAGGCGTCCACCAGCAGAACCACCATATCGGGATGGATACCAGGGTCCTGGCCTAACAGTACTTTGTAAGTGACCCATTCATCGGTACGCTTGGGATAGAGGCTGTAAGTACCGGGCAGATCGATGATCCGGACGGAGTGACCGGGGGAGAGTTCCGTGGCACCTGTCTTTTTATCGACGGTGACGCCGGGAAAGTTACCCACTTTCTGGTTCAGGCCGGTAAGGGCATTGAAAAGGGAGCTTTTTCCAGAGTTTGGATTGCCCACCAGTGCGATATTCAGCGTATTCTTTTGTTCCACCCGGATAGTTCAGCGTGCAAAGGTAGGTGATATTCGCTGCTTGTGGTTTACGAGATCGGGTGTTTAAGGTTTGGGGGCGATGCTGTGCCGGTCGCTGCTTCTTTCGTACCGATGCCGGAGGCATCTGGCGGGGCTTATGATGCGCCTTCGGCGAAAATGCCTGTGGCATTTTAGGCGGGGCCTATGATTCCCCGTCGGAGCGACGGGGTCATAACGCCTACGGCGTTATTATTAACTTCCCGTTCTCGTAGAGTGGAAGCACGGGTGCTACATCGGGGGTTAGGCAATAGTGGATGTCCTTTTCCAGTCCATAACCTGAAAGCCGTTGATAATGAGAGGCATTTTTTGCCTTCATAAACTCATACAGGTCTTTTTTCGCGTTCAGGTATACGGTTTCCGCGATCTGGGAGGAGTCGCAATTGATATTAAAATTTTTCTTAACCCTATTGATAATGGCGCCGGCAAAAAGCATGTCTTCAATGTTGACCCGGTCTTTCCAGGCGGCGCAGGCCAGCACGACGGGTTGTTCCTGCGTCAGCAGGTAGTCACAGACGGCGCTCAGATTGGGAAAGGAGCCTGTGATGATCTGTCCGGCGCCTCTGTCCAGGGCCATGTGCAATAATTTGGTTCCGTTGGTAGTAGTGAGGACCAGGGTCCTTCCACCGATGAAGTCGGTGGGATATTCAAAGGGAGAATTGCCGTGCTGTAGTCCTTCAGCAATCTGTCCGTCCCGTTCGCCGGCAGTGATACCGTCGATCTGACGTCCTAACTCGATGCATTTGGCGACACTGTCTACGGGTATAACGCATTTAGCGCCGTTATGTAATGCGGTTGCGATGGTTGAAGTGGCCCGGAGGACGTCAATGATCACCACGATGGCGTGGTTGAGATCATAGAGGTGCAGCAATGCAGGTGATAGAGCTGTATATAAACTGGGTCTGGAATTTGTCATAGCGGAATAGTCTGCAAATGTAAGCCTTATAGGACTTTTATTTGTCTAAAATAAACTTCCATTTTTCAGACTCAGCGTATTCCCGGATCATATGGTTACGTAATTCCAGTAGTTTTTTTAGATAGTCGGTGAGGAAAAGACGATTGGCGAGCTTGCCCAGTCCCCCGTAGGGGGATTCGAAATGAAAAAGATCTATGACGAGCGTACCGTTACCGATGCGTTTGAAATGGTGTTCATGCCTGAGGCTTTTGAAGTCGCCTTCCACCATCTCGTCGGTGAAGGACAGGGGGCGATTCATGGCTGTAATACGGCTGCGGAGTATGCGGGTCTTAAAGAAGTGACGGGCCTTCCATGTCACTGTTTCGTCCGGTCCGATAAGGCCGGTGACAGTGCCGGCAATCGCTTCTTCTCCTGTATGCGCCAGGGATTTCCTGTGCAGGTCGATGCTCCGGCAGAGATCGAAGACGCGTTCAGCAGGGGCGGCAACAAACGTTGTCAGATGAATAGTGGGCATGCCCAAATATCCAAGAAAAAATCATTCCAAGCTTGGGTATTTGCCTGAAAAAATGTTTAGCGCCGGTCCTTCTCAGCTGAAAGGAAGCTTTACGACCTTGGCCAGAAGCAGCTTATCCCGTACTTTGATATAGATGGTAGTATCGAGTTTGGAAAAGACCGTGCTGACATAGCCCATGCCAACGGCTTTTCCCAGGGAGGGGGATTGGGTACCTGAGGTCACCTTCCCGATGGGCATGCCGGAAAAGTCTTTTATCTCGTAGTCATGGCGGCAAATGCCTTTGTCGATCATTTCGAAGCCTACCAGCTTCCGGGAGACGCCTTCCGTCTTTTGTTTTTCCAGGATGGGCCGGGCGGTGAAATCCTTGGTAAACTTGGTGATCCAGCCCAGACCTGCTTCCAGGGGAGATGTGGTATCATCGATGTCGTTGCCGTAGAGACAATAGCCCATTTCCAGGCGAAGGGTGTCCCTGGCGCCTAATCCGATGGGTTTTAGGCCCTGTGGTCCGCCGACCTCGAATATTTTATTCCAGATGACGGCTGCCGCGCCATCCTTGTCCTCGAAGTATATTTCGATGCCCCCGGCGCCAGTGTAACCGGTGGCGCTGATGAGTACATTGTCTACTCCGGCGAAGCGACCTTTTTCAAAAGTGTAATATTTCAGGTTGAGAATGTCGATGTCTGTGAGCGCCTGCATGATCTTTGTTGCGTTGGGTCCCTGGATGGCCAGCAGGCAGGTCTTGTCTGAGATGTTATGCATCTCGGCTTTGTGCGTGTTGTGCTTTGAGATCCAGTTCCAGTCCTTTTCGATATTAGCGGCGTTCACCACCAGCATATAGGCTTTATTGGGCTCCAGGCAATATACGATAAGGTCGTCGACGATACCGCCCTGGTCATTGGTGAGCGCGCTGTACTGCGCCATACCGGCAGTCAGTTTTGCTGCGTCATTGGTCGTCACCCGTTGGATCAGATCAAGTGCATTTTCCCCTTTCAGGATGAATTCGCCCATATGG
>Ga0207671_10000651_pt1 | contig 45376 bp, 31 predicted proteins | sample KBSC24metaG_FD_184352 | JGI IMG/M metagenome (GOLD analysis project Ga0207671, IMG submission 184352) | Corn rhizosphere microbial communities from Kellogg Biological Station, Michigan, USA - KBS C2-4 metaG (SPAdes) (version 2) | ecosystem: Host-associated > Plants > Roots > Rhizosphere > Soil...
AGCGCAAGCAGTGGCTGATGGAATCATGGGCCATGCTTGATGGGCAGGAGCGCTTTGTGTTTAATAAAATACTGACCGGCGGTTTCCGGGTGGGGGTATCGCAAAATTTGGTGATCAAAGCTTTGGCCGATGTTGCCGGTTTGGAGGCCGCTACGCTTACCCACCGCATTATGGGTAGCTGGATGCCGGAGACTTATAGTTACAAGCAATTGGTTGAGGAGCAAAATGCAGGTGATGATATCTCGCGCCCTTATCCCTTCTTTCTCGCTTATCCCATACAGGAAACTTCGGAAAAGCAGCGCTCGGTGGAAGAACTGCAAGGGGCTTTGGGCGATGCCGATGAATGGCAGGCGGAATGGAAGTGGGACGGCATACGGTCGCAAATGATCAAGCGTGACGGGCAGATATTTATCTGGAGTCGGGGTGAAGATTTGGCGACGGAGAAGTTCCCGGAACTGCACCCGTTTTTAAATGCTTTACCAGACGGCACTGTTTTGGACGGCGAGATATTGAGCTTTCGCGATGGATTGCCTTTACCATTTAACATATTGCAAACGCGTATCGGCCGGAAGAACCTGAGTAAAAAGATACTGGAAGAAAGCCCGGTTGCGGTGATCGCATACGACTGCCTCGAATTTGCCGGGGTGGATATCCGCAGTAAAACACAATCGGAACGGCGAACTATTTTGGAAGGATTGCAGGCCGCTACGCTTTACTCGGATGTATTCAATATATCTGTACTGATCGATTTTAAAAGCTGGGATGAACTGGCTGCCACCCGTGAGCGCTCAAGGGAGATGATCGCCGAAGGCATTATGCTGAAACGCAAAAGCGCCACTTACCAGGTGGGCCGCCGACGTGGTGATTGGTGGAAATGGAAGATCGACCCGCTGTCTGTCGACGCGGTAATGATCTACGCCCAAAAAGGCCATGGCCGCCGCGCCGACCTGTATACTGATTATACCTTCGCTGTTTGGGATGGAGATAAACTGGTGCCCTTCGCCAAAGCGTATTCCGGATTAACGGATGTGGAGATCGGCAAGGTGGACAACTTTATCAAGCGCAATACCATTGAGAAATTCGGCCCTGTACGCACGGTAAAGCCTGAGCTGGTTTTCGAGATCGGCTTTGAGGGGATCAATAAATCGACCCGGCATAAGTCCGGCGTAGCCCTGCGGTTTCCCCGTATATTGCGCTGGCGGCATGACAAGCCGAAAGAGGAAGCGGACACCTTGGATAGTTTAAAGGCTTTGTTGGGGGAGTGAGGGGATTTCGAATTTCGGATGTTCGATTTTTTCGCTTTTTGTTGTGATTTTTTAAGGTGCTCAAGAGGGCTTCGCCGTTCGGATTTTTTTGTTCGGTAAAAATTAAACTTGAGCTTCCAATTGCCTGGCTACAAACAAATCGTATTCCATTTGCAAACCCAACCAATAGTGTGAGCTGATCCCCAATATCTTTTCAAGCCTTACAGCAAGCCGTGCTGATATATTTCTTTTTCCTGCGAAAATCTCGCTTAAATGTTGTGGTAATATGTCGAGGGCTTTAGCGATATCCTTTTTTAAAATATCCCGTGCTTCAATTTCCTCCTGTAAAAATTCACCGGGATGAAATGCTTCTATTTCAATTTCATTACCATTGTGATCTAATACCTGATTATTGTTCATAAAAGTATAACGCCTCCCGGGCGATAAATTTATGAGTAGTGATTGTTGATTTCTTCAATGCAAATTATTTCTAACCGGCTACTCTCATCATTTTCAATACGGAATATTAAACGGTAAGCGATATTCAACCTGATTGAATATTTACCTTCATATTCCTTTCCTTTCAATTTCTCGAAATGCAGGCTTTTTATATTTCTCAAATCAGCAGTATTATTTGCCTGCTTAATTTGAGATAAACGTTTTCTAAAAGCTGTCAGCACCTCGATAGGATATGGCGATTTGCCATGTGCCTTACCATAATCGGCCACTTCACCCAGAAAGCGGTCTTCAATAATTACTTGCATGGCTAAGTTTGGTTAAATACTATAGTTGTTATCATAAACAAGTTTTTAGGGAAAGCTTTATTGCTCTATCAAATATAAAAAGAATTCTTAAAATTACCAAAAAAAGGTTAGTTTATTTTTATCCTTAGAATCACCTTTTACCTTTATCCTTTCACCTTTCCGCTTCAATTCCTATCTTTAAAACCTCAACAACTGAATTTACCATGAAGAAACTTACACTATTTATACTGTCTGCTTTGCTCAGCAGCTATACCTTTGCGCAACACATGGATATTAAAACACTTCCCTACCCTAAAACTAAAAAGGTTGATACTGTAACCACTTATTTCGGCACCGCCGTTCCCGACCCTTACCGCTGGCTGGAGGATGACCGCGCCGAGGATACCAAAGCCTGGGTGAAGGACGAAAATAAAGTTACCCAGGATTATTTGGGACAGATACCTTACCGCGATGCGATACGCAAACGCCTGGAAGTTTTATGGAACTACGAAAAATACAGCGCACCTTTTAAGCAGGGCAAATACACTTATTTTTATAAGAATGACGGCCTGCAGAGCCAGGCGGTTTTGTGGAGACAGATCGGCGATAACGGTACGCCGGAGATATTCCTCGATCCAAACACTTTTTCGAAAGACGGCACCACTTCCATGCAGGGCATCGATTTCACCAAAGACGGCAGCATAGCGGCTTACCAGATATCCGAAGGCGGTTCTGACTGGCGCAAGGTAATTGTGATCAAGACGGACGATAAGAAGATCATCGGCGATACGCTGGTCGACCTGAAATTTACCGGCATTGCCTGGAAAGGTAACGAGGGGTTTTATTACAGCACCTATGATAAGCCTAAGGGCAGTCAGCTATCTGATATGACCCAGTATCACAAACTGTATTATCATGCGATGGGTACACCACAGAGCCAGGATAAAATGCTGTTTGGTGGCGAGGAAACCAAACGCAGGTACATTGGCGCCTACTTAACCGAGGACGAACGCTTCCTGGTGATCAGCGCTGCGAAGGAAACAACAGGCAACGAGCTTTACATACAGGACCTGAGTAAACCCGGCAGCGAGATCGTAAATGTGGTGGATAATTTTGATAACCAGCACAGCGTGATCGACAATGTGGGCAGCAAATTGTATATCCTGACCAACCTGTATACGCCTAACTTTAAAGTGGTGACGGTTGATGCCTCAAACCCTAAACCCACCAACTGGAAAGACCTGATACCAGCCACTAAAAACGTACTGACGGTATCGACAGGCGGCGGAAAAATGTTTGCCGAATACCTGAAGGATGCCACCTCGTTTGTGCAGCAATATGATATGGATGGTAAGCTGGAACGTACGATAGAATTACCAGGCCCAGGTACGGCAGGTGGTTTTGGCGCGAAAAAGGAAGAAAAGGAAACCTATTATACGTTTACCAATTACGTGTATCCGCCCACTATTTTTAAGTACGACATCGCTTCCGGGCAGTCGACAGTTTATAAAAAGGCTGGGGTGCAATTCGATCCGACGCAATTTGAATCGAAACAGGTATTCTATAAATCAAAGGACGGCACTAAGATCCCGATGATCATCACTTATAAAAAAGGTACGGTGATGAATGGTAAAAATCCCTTGCTGCTGTATGCCTACGGTGGTTTTGGGATCAGCCTGACACCCGCTTTCAGTACCTCGAATATTGTGCTGCTGGAACATGGCGGGATTTACGCGGTACCTAACCTGCGTGGTGGCGGAGAGTATGGTGAAACCTGGCACAAGGCGGGTATCAAAATGAAAAAGCAAAACGTGTTTGATGATTTTATCGCGGCAGCGGAGTACCTCATTAAAAATAAATACACGTCGAAGGATTACCTAGCTATTTCAGGCGGTTCCAATGGCGGCTTGCTTATTGGGGCGGTAATGGCACAGCGCCCTGATCTTTGCAAAGTGGCTTTGCCGGCGGTTGGTGTGATGGATATGCTGAGATATAATAAATTCACTGCGGGTGCAGGCTGGAGCTACGACTATGGCACTGCCGAAGACAGTAAAGAGATGTTCGATTACCTGTATAAGTATTCGCCATACCATGCTTTAAAGCCGGCCAATTACCCGGCTACGATGGTTACCACTGCCGATCATGATGACCGTGTGGTGCCGGCGCACTCCTTTAAATTTGGTTCGCGTTTGCAGGAATACCAGCAGGGGCCGGCACCGGTATTGATCCGCATTGAAACCAAGGCGGGGCATGGTGCGGGGCAATCTACTGCTCAGATCATCAGCGGGCAGGCGGATAAATGGGCCTTTATGTTCCAGAATATGGGGTTGACGTGGCAGTAAGTTTTGAGGGAGGAGGACGGATGTCGGAAGTCAGAATAAGGAGATATGTGTTTTTGGTGCTGTTGCTGTTCAGCAGTACTGTACTTTTCGCCCAAAAGAAAAGTCTGCATGTGATTTATATCGGCGACAGTATTACCGCAGGCGCGGGATTAAGCGACCCTTCTGTTGAAGCGCCGCCTGTGATCGCGAGTGATTATTTGAAGAAGCAGGCGGGGATAGATAACGTTTTATTCTCCAACCAGGGGCATAGCGGATTTACTACGGTAGATTTTTTGCCTGGTGGGAATGCTTTTAAATTAGCCGAAGTTGCTGCCAGTGGTTATGCAAATCGGCCAGGCATAATGGTATTTTCTGTCATGTTGGGTACTAATGATAGCGCCATTAAGGGGCCTAACGGATCACCTGTTGCGCCGGAGAACTATGGAAAAAACCTGAAGATCATCATCGATCAGTTATTGAAGGACTATCCGGGTTGCAAGATCATCATCAATCACCCGGTATGGTACAGTCCGAATACCTATAATGGCGCGCAATATTTGCAGGAGGGGTTAGACCGGTTGCAAAGTTATTTCCCCGTTATCAAGGGCTTGGTTAGCAGTTATGCCACAACCAATAAAGGCCAGATATTTTTGGGTGATACCAAAGCCTTTGATTTCTTTAAGAAAAACTACTTAAACAATTTCCAGTCGGAGAACGGTCACCAGGGGACATTTTACCTGCATCCCAATGCCACCGGCGCAAAGGCGTTGGGTGATTTCTGGGGTGCGGGGATCTATGCTGTTGTGAAGTAAAATTCCGGTATAAAGGCCTTTGCAAGTCCTTTCGACAAGATTTCCATGATAGTTTTTTTATAAGGACTGGGTGTCATGTTGAGGCTCTCGAAACATGCGGCAAGGCCTCTGCGCTCATACTTCGAGAGCCTCAGTATGACACCCCTACTCTTTAGAATAACACCCCTACTTTTCGTTTTTTAAATAGATAGCAAGCCTGTTCACAGCGGCGGCTACTACGGTTATTTGTTGCTGGGCCTCTGTCCAGTTGCGCTGTTCGATGGCTTCGCGGATGCCTGGGAGGGTTTTTACACCGTAACCGGTATAGAAGCCGGGTGCATAGATGGTATGCCTGTACCATGGCCTGCGCGGCAGGCCCTCATCCGATAGTAATTGCTGTTCGGCCTGGTAAAGAAACTTGTTCAGCTTTTCGTGGCTGGCATCGGTTTGCGCGGCTTGGGCCCAGGTGGTGGCTAGCGTGTTGGTGCTTTTCTTGAGGCTATCCAGGGCATTTTTTAGCGGGGTGAAATCCAATGTGGGTACTTCGGCTTTGGCTGTTAGTGAAACTTTATGTTGGGTAGGGTCGGCAGCGAGGGTGTAATCGTTGGCCTTGATGAGTTGGTTATCGATGGCCGTGTTTTCACGCATGGTGTTGTTGAGGTCGATGAGTTCGGTGGTGAAGCGGTCGATGGTGGCATACAGGTTCCTGAAATCAAAGGGGAGCAGGTCGGCATCGGCCATGCGCAATACGGCGTGCCCGGCGGTTTGCGCCAGCGTTACCCCATATTTAAAACCGGGGTCTTTAAAGCGGCTGTAATCGTCATAACTGTCGTAAATGGAATGATACTCGCCGCCGCCATCTTCGCCGCCATAGGCGAGGTCCAGCGTGGGTACACCCAGATGCTGCAGGAACGCAGAGAAATCGGAGCCGGAGCCTAAAGATTCCAACCGTCTGCCTTTACGTTCCAACAAATCCTTTTTATCCTTTGCGGAGGCTGACACCAGTTCGCTTGCTTTCGCGCGGTCGAACACACTTACGTTGGTTTGCGGGTCGGTTACATTCTGGGCTATTTCATCCATAAAAGTTTCCAAAGCCTGGGAACCGCCCTCGCTTAGAAATCCGCGACCGCTTTCATCAGAATTGATATAGATCACGGCTTTTTTCTGTAGCTCTTTTTCATGGCCTTCGGCGAATTCGGTAGAGCCTAACAAGCCGGGTTCTTCTCCATCCCAGGAGCAATAGATAATGCTGCGTTTTGGTTTCCAGCCGGTTTTGAGCAGATCGCCCAAAGCCTTTGCCTCATCCAGCATGGCGGATTGCCCGCTGATGGGGTCGCCGGCGCCATTTACCCAGGCATCATGGTGGTTACCGCGCATCACCCACTCATCAGGAAATTTAGAACCTTTGATGGTAGCGATAACGTCATAGGCGGGTACGATGTCCCAGTTAAACTCCATTTTTAAATGCACGGTAGATTTGCCCGGCCCTATGTGGTAAGTGATCGGCAGGCTTCCGCTCCAGTCGCCGGTGGCTACGGGGCCTTCCAGCGAGGCAAGCAGGGGCTGCGCATCGTGGTAACTGATGGGTAATACGGGTATCTTTAATATGGTGGTGGCATCTTTGCGATCAAGGCGTTTGGCATCTTTGGAGGCGCCGACACCGGGGGTGAGCGGGTCGCCGGGGTAGATCACCATATCCATTACCGAACCGCGCTGTACGCCGTATTCATTTTTATAAGCGCCTTTGGGGTATACTTCACCTGCGGAATAGCCGTCATCCTTCGGGTCGGAATAGATGATGCAGCCGATGGCGCCATGTTCGTAGGCTACCTTGGGCTTTATGCCCCGCCACGAGCGGCCATATTTGGCGATCACGATCTTGCCTTTTACATCAATACCCATGCTTGCCAGTTTTTCGTAATCATCCGGCAGGCCGTAGTTTACAAATACCAGCTGGCCTGTTACATCCCCGTCCGCACTCCAGGCGTTGTAGGTGGGCAGCTGATTGGTTTGTCCAGAGGTGGCATCTTCAGCCAACGCGGGTTCTTTCAATAGGGCAGTATAAGGGGTAGAGCCGGTCATCTCGAGCACGCGGGTTTTGGGCGTGGGAAACAGCACATAATAGGTTTCGATACGCGCATCCAGTCCGAAGCTTTTGTATTTCTGCAATATCTTTTCGGCCACGGCTTTGCTGCCCGGCGAACCCACATTGTGTGGGAAGGCAGAAAGCTCTTTGATGGTGGCCCCTATGCGGTCGGCACTCAGCGAGGCGTCGAACTGCTGCTCGGTTTTGACCTGTTGCGCTGCTGACGCGGAGGTGAAACCGGTGATGTTTTTTTGCTGCGCGGAGGCGATGGCGGACAGGGCCAGTAAACTTAGGGTAAGGGCTTTCTTCATGACGGATGGCGGATTTTGTGTGCAGGTGAAAATAGAGATTTTGGGGTAGAATAGCAAATGGGGAAAGCGGTGATTGTGCCGCATCCGTGTTCAAACATTTATATAACTGCCTGAACAGAAGTATTGTAATCGGAATTTTACTTGTTTAATATGAATAATGGGGGTATCTTTGTAACCCGTTCGCTAAGAGCGGGCTACATTGGAAACATTTTACCTGGTATAGTTGTTATACCCAACCTAGACGTATTGTATGCAGTTGTCCGAAAGAAATAGTGATCACGTTGCGCCTCACAACAACACTACAGAACATGATAAAAATCGTAAACGCCCCAAATTTGCCTTAATTGGGGGGATTATAGGCGCTATTGCCATTACCATATACATTGTTACAGCCATTTATCCTTCACGGTTATTTAGCCAGGTGCAGGACCAGGACCCCGTGCAGCAGCAACCCGTGCTATATAATGCGCACCCTACCGTAGCAGCGAGTCCGCTTAAAACTACGAGCATGATGTTGTATCACAATAGTAATGTGGTATGGAGCAGACTGTTTAAACAAATGGGTAAACCCTATGCCAAACCTGCATTGCAGCTTTTTGAAGATACCGTAGCGGCAGCAGGGTGCGGTTATGCCCTGCCGGTAACCGGTTGCTTTTATTGTGTAAAGGACAAAGCTATTTACCTGGACCTTGCTTTTTTTGCCGCGGCGAAGAAGAAAAGTCCCATCAGCGCCGACCTGGTGGAAGCTTACCTGGTGGGCCGGCAGGCCGCTCACCACGTGCAGGACCTGCTTGGCATAACTGCCAAAGTACAGGCACTGCGCAACAAATTAGCCCCGGCCGACTACGAGAAATTAGCCGAAAAGATGGAATACCAGGCTGACTATTATGCCGGGCTGTGGCTGAAGAATACTTATAAGCACCGGCTGGATCTATCGGATATGGAACTGGCCGTGAGCATAACTACGCAAACCAGCGCCGACCTTGCACCCCTGCAGGACCGCATGCAGCCCGAAACTTTTACCTTTAACGCCATCAGCAAACATTCCAGCTGGCTTTATGATGGCTACAGCGGTGGTAGCTTTAAGAAAGGGGATATCTTTACTGAAGGGGAGCTTCAGTAGGGTTAGTGCGGAATGCGGAGGGTGGAATGCGGAATTTTGCCACGCTGTCAATGACAAAAAGTTCACTTAAAGCCGATTGATTCCCCTTTTGAAATCGAGTACATTTGATAATGGACTTGTACCTAATGACTGACCAACCTTCCGCCTGCCCCATCTGCGGCGCACGAACGGATGTCATTTCTGACTTTTACCATACCAACCTTAGGCTATTGATCAATGAATGTTTAAATACCAATTGTAAACATGTACATTTAGAAGTAGAATCCTGAACCATAATGAAAGAAGGCCAAAGGAAAGTGATTGCAGTTACTTGTGCTTTAATTATAAATAATCAAAATGAAATTTTCAGTGCACAAAGAAGTGCTATAATGAGCTTGCCATTAAAATGGGAATTGCCGGGTGGCAAAGTTGAATCAAACGAATCTTCGGAAGAATGTTTGATTCGAGAAATTAAGGAAGAGCTCAATATTAACATAGAAATTGTTGCAAGCTTGCCCTCAAACTTGCATTCTTATCCTACCTTAACTATAAGACTAATACCTTTCATTTGTAAACATATCGATGGAAAAATAATCTTGAAAGAGCATTCTAATTTCAAATGGCTTAATACAAATGAATTATTAGATTTAGATTGGGCTGATGCTGACATACCAATTATTTACCATTACCTAAACTATATCAATGCAATTTGAACTAGGAATTTACGAACAACTCGTTAATAAGCTTATTTCTAATAGGCTTTCATTGTTCGATAGCCAGAAATTCTTTATAAAAAGCGCCACAATCGATAAAGAGGAAGCATCCAGATATCTTAGTTCCTATTTGGCCGAAACGATAAAGTTTGTGTTAAATGAGATTAAAGATGAAAATAAAACACTTCGCCAAATTGAGCTTTCAAATAAAATCATTCAACTTTTAATTGATGAACTTCCTAAGCTCGATCTTTCAGACAACATAATCGATAATGAAGGGAAAATACTCGAGGCGATTTTTTCAAAAATAGATTCTCCGTATCCTGATCTTAATGAAAGGCTTAAACAAATTACCCCATATACGCGATTAAGTCAAAGCGAGCTTTTTACAGGCAATAATGTTGGTATATCCTTAGAAAGTGAGATAAAAAAGGAAATCCTTTCTTCTGATGAAATTTGCTGGTTAGTCTCATTTATAAAATATTCTGGTATCAGAATATTTAAGGAAGAACTAGAAGAATTTACAAATAGTGGCAAGAAATTAAAGATAATTACGACCTCCTACATGGGGGCCACAGACATAAAAGCAGTTGAATTTTTATCGAAACTGAAAAACACCGAAATTAAAGTTTCATACAATGCCGATCATGAACGATTACATGCTAAGGCATATTTATTTTTACGAAATACAGGCTTCAATACGGGGTACATCGGGTCATCAAATATTTCGCGATCTGCTTTAACTAATGGGTTGGAGTGGAATCTAAAAGTTACCTCAAAAGAGATCAATCACATAATTGATAAATTCAAGAAGACATTTGATACCTATTGGGTTGACAAAGATTTTGAACTATATGAACCAGGTAAGGATGTTCAAAAACTATCATCCGCTTTAAAACAACAAAAATCATACGGCTATCAAGGTATTACTACATTTTTTGATCTTAAGCCTTTTCCATATCAAGAAGAAATTTTGGAGAAACTTCAATCTGAAAGGGTTGTTCATAATCGACATAAAAACTTAGTTGTGGCCGCAACAGGAACGGGAAAAACTGTAATATCGTCATTTGATTATAAGCAATTTAAAGAGAAATCTCCAAGAGCACGGTTATTATTTGTAGCGCACCGGAAGGAAATATTAGAACAAGCCCAACATACATTCCAACATGTACTGAGAAATTCAAATTTCGGCGAACTTTTGGTCGATGGGCAAGAGCCGGATAAATATGAATATGTGTTTGCTTCTGTGCAGACCCTTATTAACCGAATAAACCAATTATCTCTTTCTGAAGATTTTTTTGATTTTATAATAATTGATGAAGTGCATCACATTGCGGCTGCAAGTTATCGACCGATTCTACAAAAATTTAAACCTAAAGTACTATTGGGGTTAACCGCTACGCCAGAGCGGGGTGATGGGGAAGATATCTTAAAAGATTTTTGCAATGTAATTGCCGCTGAAATTAGGTTGCCAGAGGCTCTAAATAGAAAATTATTATCCCCATTTCAATATTTTGCTCTATCTGATAATATTGATCTATCTAAAATATCTTGGAAAAACGGCAGATATGAGATCAACGAATTATCAAAGCTTTACACTGAAGATGACAGACGAATTAGTGATATACTGACTAACTGCGAAAAATATTTAACTGATGTGAACGATGTAATGGCACTCGGCTTTTGTGTAAGTCAAGATCATGCCCGTTACATGGCTGAGAAATTTACTCTTGCTGGTTTGAAAGCTGATTATCTGACAAGTGAAAGTTCGGGAAATAGAGAAGAGTTAAGAGAACGTCTCCGTTCTAAAAAAATTAATTATTTGTTTGTGCGAGATATTTTTAACGAGGGGGTAGATATTCCCGAAATTGATACCGTACTCTTTCTTAGACCAACTGAAAGTTTAACAATATTTCTTCAACAACTCGGCAGAGGTTTGCGACTTGCACCTAACAAGGATTGTTTAACTGTTTTGGATTTTGTAGGTAATGCTCGGGCGGAATATGATTTCGAACATAAATTCAGAGCGTTAGTCGGCAAAACGCATACTTCAATTATAAAGGAAATTGAAGATGAATTTCCACATTTACCATTAGGGTGCTCAATAGTCTTAGAAAAAAAGGCAAGAGAAATAATCTTGAAAAATATTCGGGAGGCGATAGGTTTTAACAGAAAACAGTTGCTTATAAAAATTCAAAATTTTAAATATCAATCAACTCTACCGCTCACAATTCAAAATTTCTTAGAATTTCAACATATCGATATACAACTGATTTATAAAAAAGATAGTTGGAAACAGCTTTGTGCGGAGGCAGGAATAATTATAGATTTCAATGAATCGGAAAGGCAAGAGATAACTAAAGGTATTAAAAGACTGTTGCAATGTAATTCGATAAGCTATCTGACATTCATAAAAAAATTAATTAAAAGAAATTTTATTGCTGATGTCCAAAATGAGGAAGAAAGACTTATGCTTTTGATGTTCCATTATGACATATGGCAAATGGATGGCACTAAGGCAGGATTCAAATCGATTCAAGAAAGTGTTTTACGTATGGCTGAAAACCCTGTTATGATTCAAGAGTTAAATGAGGTAATTGATTATTTAATAAATAAAATAGATTTTGTTGAAAAGGAGATAAATCTTAGCTATCCATTCCCTCTGAGAATCCATAGCCGGTATAATCGTGATCAAATACTTGTAGCACTTAGGCTTCATCAATTTGATAAAGCTTCGTCTAATCGAGAAGGTGTGGCTTTAAACAAACAGTTAAATACAGAAGCGCTGTTTGTCACACTTAAAAAATCAGAAAAAGAATATTCGCCAACTACGCTATATGACGATTATGCAATAAATGAATTTTTATTTCATTGGCAGTCACAAAATGCAACATCCCCGGAGTCGCCAAAAGGATTATCTTATATCAATCAAGAAGATCAGGAAAAGAAGATATTGATATTTGTGAGAGAACAAAATGATGATGAGTATGGCTTTACTATGTCTTATGTGTTTTTAGGGGATGCAAATTTTATTAAGTCAAATGGATCAAAGCCAATGAATGTAGAGTGGAAATTGAATGAACCCATGCCAGCGTATATCTGGAAGGAAAGTGGCAAGCTTGCAATAGGTTAAGTTCACTTATATCCGATTGACAACAACCGACCATCGCCTTATCTTGGCGAATGCCAAATATCCAATTCAATTATCGATATCGTGACGGGGCCAATTATAAAAACCACGGCTTGGTTATTTTTGAGAATAGTCCATCCATCAGCATAGACGAATTAGAAACGCTCATCAAATCAAAACTGATCTATGGTGAATGGTTTTATGCAGAGGAATGGAAACTGCCGGAACTATTTACCGATTTCTTCGACTTTAAAATGGACCCTACATGGCACGAGTTTGAAAGTGTTGAATACACGGATGAAGCCGCGAATTCAACACTTAGCTTGGGTGAGTTTGTAACGTTGATCCAACAAACGAAGCGGGTTTATTAAGCCTGTTAAGGCTTCCAAGATTTCAAAGAACGATTTGAATTAGGGAACTTTCCGCTATTTCAGTTGAAAACTGTTGCCAGTTTGAACCACAAGCTGAAAGCTTGCGGGAACGCATTTTTCTTTTCGCTATCGCTGCATACAAAGTTACGGGTAGGGTTTGGATAAGTTCGTGACAGTGGTTTGTCACACGTGCGGATTCGGCTCCTGGTGAGTGTTTCGGGGCGCTATATACAAAGTTACGGAGATGGTTTGGTTAAAGTACTGACAGTGTTTTGACAGTAGGTTTTGGTGGGGGAGCTTTGTTTCCGGGTTAACCCCTACCTTCCCTTCCCCAGGGAAGGAATCGCACAGGCCGGGGCTTTTTTTAATCGAGACCCTGCGGGGACGTGAAACCATAACTATTTTGTAATTCCGCGTCAAGAATGCCAGCTGCTATTTCAGTGGAATGGTCATTATTTATGGTTTACACTTTTTGCCGCGTTTTTTTGTTAACTTATTGATAATAAGTGTATTAATTACAAAATCCAGGAAATTGTGTAAACCATGGTAACCATGATTTGTGGTAGCCGTATTTCGCGTTAAGTATAGGAGCGGATACCGGCCTGGTACAGTTGCAGTTAGGAGTGGGCAGCCTGCCTGCCGGCAGGCAGGTTTGCAGGTAGCATAAATAATGTAGAAAGCACTAAGAGCCTAAGGCCTGCAGGCGTATGTATTCTAGGTTTACTATATTTCCAAATTTAATTTCAAAAAGGCTTTTCCTAAGCAACCCTTTTATAATTCTCCACAAAGCCTTCCCCTCTTTTTACGAGAGCGAACATTCGCAGGATTAACTTGAACTTGACATTATTTAATACTAATGGATAGCACTTATTTTGAAGCTTTCGCGTCGCATAGGCTCTTATTTCCGGGTCGTGGACAATTGCTGTTTTGGCTGCTTGATTCAGTTCCTGTTTTATCTCTTTGTGAGCAAGATGGCTTACTCTATCTCTTTTCTTTATACTAGTCCCTGATCCATGGCCGAAAGGTACTACGCCCACATACACTGCATATTTGCGTGCATCTGCAAAACTGGTAAAGTTTTCAGTATACGCTATGGTCATCCAGGCATTTACATTTCCGATTCCTTTAAGGCTGGTTATGATACGATAGGTTTGTAAAAAGGCTTCGTTACTTTTTATCATCTCCATGATTTCCTGTTCTATCTGCCTGATATGCTTGGTGTTCTCTTTTATTTTCGATTGTGCTACATGGGTAACTGTATCCGTTTTCTTGCTTTGATACATGTGCTTGCGTTCCCGTACCGTACTTTCATATCCTGCTTTTTCCCTGACCAGGCGTTTACGAAAGGAAAGCAATTGCTTCAGTGCCAATATGTTCTTGTCGAGTGGCTTTGAGGGGACAAGCCTTTTTATCTTTTCCTCGCCATATTGGCCTATACGGAACGAATCTGTCCGGTCGCTTTTACCGCGGGTCATACCCATGGAGTTTTTGATCTCAAGACCGGGGATCCGGCAATAGGTAATAGATGATGACTCACAAAATTGCATGAACCGATATTCATACCCGCCGGTATGCTCCAATACAACCATGGTTTCCTTCAAGTCAATTGCATTGGCCTTACACCACTTTCTCAATACATTAAAACCCTTTGTTTGATTGTCAATCTTCAAGTACAGTTGACGTTCAGCACAACAGATATCCAGCGTCAGCTTAGATACATCGACACCTAAAATAACATTCCAGCTTTTCATACGTTTGTTGGTTAAGTATTCTAAAAATTGCCTTTTGCCAATCACCTTTGTTGTAGCAAAGAAAGTATTCTAGTTGGGCCTTAGGCAATCATAAAGGCAGGGGCTTATACATACGAAAGTCCTCGAAGACTAGAGCGAATATTAGTTCACCCTGCCTTTATGTTAACTTATTCACAAAGTTTTTAGTTTTTAACACCCCCCGGGACCCCCCGTTTCAATAACAGCAGCTTCTTGAGATATTATCTTTGCTTAACCAAAGGAGCGGATAGCACGGGCCGCTTCTATTAGCGGCAACGCCCAAATAATCTCAATTCAAATTCATAATACAGCTAAACCCAGCCCCTAATCCGGCCACCACAAACGTTGATCATGATATCCCAAACATCCACCCCTGTTATCTGCGTCCTAACCGGCGACCGAACCGTGCCCAATTCTAAATTTCGGCACAACCTAACCATACACAAATTTTCTAAATTCAGCACTAATTATGATCCTTTCCAAACATTCTGCCCCAATTAAAAGTATAATAGATGATTTAAAAATGACCCTTGTTTGTTGTAAATAACGCCAACCAAGAGAGAAAAAATGTATTTTTAGCCGGATTATCTATTTATTTAAATGTTTCACACCTTAGGGAGATATCTACTTTTATTACGGTTAAGTTTCAGAAAGCCCGAAAAATTCAGTGTTTACTGGAGCGAGGTGATGCGCGAAATGGTTTCTACTGGCGTAGGCTCTTTAGGTATTATCTGCATCATCTCGGTATTTATCGGCGCGGTGGCAACCGTACAGGTGGCTTTCCAGCTATCCAGTCCGCTGGTGCCCAAAAGTATTGCCGGCAGCATATCCCGCGACTCAACCATACTGGAGTTTAGCCCTACCATATCGGCGCTGGTTTTGGCCGGCCGAGTAGGCTCAAGTATCGCCTCACAGATCGGCACCATGCGGGTAACCGAGCAGATCGATGCGCTGGAGATCATGGGGGTAAATGCACCCGGTTACCTCATATCACCAAAAATTATTGCCGGAATTTCCATGATCCCTTTACTTACCGTTATTTCGGTAGTATTGGGCTTAAGCGGCGGCTATATCGCCTGCATCGTATCAGGCGAAATTTCACCTACCGATTATTTATCCGGCCTGCACGATGGCTTTAACTCGGTAATCGTTACGGTTTGCGCTACCAAATCCATATCATTCGGATTCATCATTTCTTCCGTTTGCGCCTACTTTGGCTTTTACACCTCCGGCGGCGCGCTCGAAGTTGGTCAATCTGCAACCAAAGGTGTAGTATTTAGCTGTATCTGGATATTATTTGCCGACCTCGTAATTTCAAGCGTTTTACTATGATCGAGATCAGGGACATATTTAAAACATTCGGCGACAATGAAGTGCTCCGCGGCATCAGCGGGGTATTTAAACCCGGCATGAACAGTTTGATCATTGGCGGCTCCGGTTCAGGTAAAACCACCCTGCTCAAATGTATCGTTGGCCTGCACGAGCCTACCGCCGGGGAAGTGTTTTATGATGGTGAGAATTTTACTACTATGGACTTTCGCCAGAGGGTACCAATTCGCAAACAAATAGGTATGCTTTTCCAAAATTCAGCGCTTTTTGATTCCATGACGGTTGAAGGAAACGTGATGTTCCCGCTCAACCTGTTTACCGATCAGCCAAAAGAAGAAAAACTGGACAGGGTAAACTTCTGCCTCAAAAAAGTAAACCTCGAAAACAAAAATCACCTCTACCCTTCCGAGCTTTCGGGCGGGATGAAGAAGCGGGTAGGCATTGCACGGGCCATCTCCATGCAGCCAAAATATTTGTTTGTGGATGAACCCAATTCAGGTCTTGATCCGCTGACTTCCATCCTCATCGATAACCTGATCAACGAGATCACCGAGGAATTTAATACCACTACCGTCATCGTAACCCACGATATGAATTCCGTAATGGGCATCGGCGACCACATCCTGTTCCTGAACCAGGGCGAAAAATGGTGGGAAGGCTCCAAAGAAAAGATCGCCCACACCGACAACAAAGAACTCAACGAATTCGTATTCGCCAGCAAATTCATGCGTGCCGCGAGAGCGAAGCTGTAGGTTAGTATCAAGTAGTTAGTATCAAGTATCAAGACAGGGATGCATAATTTTAAAGAGTTAAAAGTTTGGCAGGCAGGGATCGAGGTTTGTAAAACCATATTCGAACTAACCAGGCAGTTTCCGGGTGAAGAAAGATTCGGGCTCATCTCTCAAATGACGCGATCAGCGATTTCAATTCCATCAAATATTGCTGAAGGATGCGGCCGAAAATCCAATAAAGAATTTTTTCAATTTCTTAATGTAGCTTTGGGGTCATCATTTGAGCTCGAAACACAGGTGATTATTGCCAGGGATTTTAGATATATATCCGCCGAAAAGGCGGATATTGTATGTGGCTCGATCGTCGAAATTCAAAAAATGATTGGTGGTCTGCAAAAAAGTCTAAATATTTGACGCGTTAAATGTTTTAAAGCTATCAAAGCAAATTTTATCTTGCTACTTGATACTAGCTACTTGATACTAAAAAATGATCCAACTACTCACACCCACCCACTGGAAAGATTACGAGCTGATCGACTGCGGCGATTTTGAAAAGCTGGAACGTTTTGGGAATGTGATATTGATACGCCCCGAGCCGCAGGCGGTGTGGAGCAAACAATTGCCGCAGTCCGAGTGGCAGAAACTGCATCATATCAAATTTAAAGGCCGCTCCGCCACATCGGGCGAATGGCTGAAGAAAAACCCTGCCACACCCGACCGCTGGCATATCGAATACAAAAACCCGGAAGCAGCCATTAAATTCAGGCTGGCGCTTACTTCGTTCAAACACCTGGGTATTTTCCCCGAGCAGGCGGTTAATTGGGATTACATCTCCCAAACCCTCAAAAAATTTAAAACACCACAGCCAAAGGTGCTTAACCTTTTTGCCTATACCGGCGGGGCCTCATTGATCGCGCAAGCCGCAGGAGCCGATACTACGCACGTGGATTCCATCAAGCAGGTGGTTACCTGGGGAAACGAAAACCAGGAATTATCCGGCCTCAGCAATATCCGCTGGGTGGTGGAGGACGCTTTGAAGTTTGTTAAACGCGAGCTGAAACGCGGCAAAAAATATAACGGCATCATCCTCGACCCACCCGCCTACGGTCATGGCCCTAATGGCGAAAAATGGAAGCTGGAAGACCATATCAATGAAATGATGCACGATGTAGTGCAACTGCTCGATCCGCAGGAGCATTTCCTGATCCTGAATACCTACTCGCTTGGGTTCTCATCCGTCATTGTAGAGAACCTCATCAAAGGCGCCTACCCCAAAGTACAAAACCTGGAAACCGGTGAACTGTACCTCCAGGCAACATCAGGAATAAAATTGCCATTGGGGGTGTTCGGGAAGTTTTTTAAGATTTAATGACCCAGCTTTGTCATTTAGATTTGGGTGTCATGTTGAGGCTCTCGAAACATGCGGGCAAAGGCCTCTGCGCTCACCCTTCGAGTGCCTCAGGGTGACACTGCCCAGCCTTTGTTGGTGTTGTCAGGAGACTATATACGTGTTAGACCAAATAAAAAATTATACCTTTAAATAACTCCCCAAATTTTAAGTATAACTGTCCCTAAGTTTGCGGCGTAATGAATCTGATACAGCTATAAATAAAAAATTAAAAACAAAATGTAATGAATCTTTTTAAAAAAGAAGAACCACAAATAGTAGAAGTAAAAGGCCATCAACTTATTTGTCCTATTTGCTCAAACAATCTTTTTTTGAAAAAAACTACATTAGGAAATTTGGGTGGTTTTTTCAACGACTGGTCGACAGCGGTTGTTTGTTCTGAATGTACTTATGTCTTTTGGTTTGGGTCTGAAATTTAAATCCCCCCATGGTCTAACACGTATATAGTCTCCTGTTGTCACCAACAAACCCGTGATTACTTCTATAGTTAAAACCCCTGCAGGGCTAAAGCCAACAAATAATTGACTCCATAGGAGTCGCCTGTTTATAGGATTTATAAATGAAGATATTTGGGCTCCAGCGGAGCCTCCTTCTGCTGGTGTAATTTTAAAAAGCGATTTCCCACCTTCCGAAATTTTATAACCAGTAATAACAGGAATTAAAATAAATTTGCTTTCATGCTGAAACTAAAGGCTCTTCTTCTACTTTTCTTCCTCCCCACTCTCCTTTTCGCGCAGCAGCACTATGATATCATCCTCAAAAATGGAAAGATCATCGATGGTGCCGGCAATCCCTGGTTTTATGGCGACGTGGGTGTTAGCGGTAATAAGATCACCAGCATTGGCGACCTCTCAAAAGACAAAGCGGATAAAACCATCGATGCTACCGGGCTGATCATAGCGCCCGGTTTCATTGATGTGCACACCCATATCGAGGGCGACGAAAAGAAAACGCCTACTGCCGATAATTTTATCTACGATGGCGTAACTACCGTGATCACCGGCAACTGCGGCACGTCCAATATCGATATCAGCAAATATTTTAAGTTTCTTGACAGCCTCAAACTATCTATAAACGTCGGCACGCTGATCGGTCATAACGATGTTCGTTCCGCCGTTTTAGGCGAGGGTGCCGTTACCCCGAATGCCGCGCAGCTGCAACAAATGCAGGGCCTGGTGGAGAAGGCCATGCAGGATGGCGCGATGGGTTTTTCAACCGGGTTGATCTATACGCCCGGCATCTATTCCAAAACCGATGAAGTGATCGCCCTCGCCAAGTCTGCCGCCAAATACAAAGGAGTCTATACCTCGCACATGCGGAATGAGTCCGACAAAATATTCGATGCCATAAATGAAGCGATTGATGTGGGGCGACAGGCACACATGCCGGTGGAGATATCCCACTTTAAAGTGGGCCTGCCCAACTGGAACCGCTCGGATGAAATGATTGCGATGGTAGAAAAAGCCCGTGCGGAAGGACTGGATGTGACGGTCGACCAATACCCCTACACCGCCAGCAGCACCACCCTGAATGTTTTACTGCCCGACTGGCTCCTTGCCGGTGGCCGCGATTCGGTAATGAAACGATTGGCCGATCCTGTTATCCACAAAAAAGTGGTAGACGAAATGATCAAGGACATGAAACGCCGCGGGCGTCAGCACTTTGATTACGCCGTAGTGGCCCATTGTGATGGCGATACTTCGCTCAACGGCAAAAACATCATGCAGATCAACCTCAAAAAAGGCAGGCCGTCGACCATACCCGATGAAATAGAAACCATATTGGATATCACTAAAATAGGCAGCGCCTCCATGGTTTTTCATGGCATGAACGAGGATGATGTACAGAACATTTTAAAATTTTCGCTCTCCATGGTAGCTTCTGATTCTGGTATACGGGAGTTTGGCTCAGGCGTTCCGCACCCTCGTGGTTACGGCAGCAACGCTCGGGTATTGGGTTATTATGTGCGCGAAAAACACTTGATCCGCCTGGAAGATGCCGTCAGGAAAATGACCTCCCTCCCTGCTCAAAAATTCCATTTAACGGGCCGCGGATTGCTACAGCCGGGCATGTTTGCCGACATCGTTATTTTCGACGCCGGCACAGTAAAAGACGAGTCAACTTTTGAACATCCCCACGCTTATTCAACAGGTTTTAAATATGTTTTGGTAAATGGTAAACTAACTGTTGATAATTTTAAGCATCTTGGTACCCGAAATGGTGCTATTTTGCGTGGCCCAGGATATCAACAAAAAAACCAGAATGAAAATTAAGAAAACCGTCCTTTCTACCCTGTTAGTTCTCTCATCTTTAGTGCTTTTCACCAATTGCAGTCAAAACAGCACTGCGGCAAAAGCAGGCGCGAAACCTACAGCAAAAGCAGATACAACCAAGAAAAAAACCGGTGACACAACCGTCGCCGAGGCCCAGCCTGTAGTTTATCCACCAATAAACCATGCCCAGTACGACTCATTGATGAAGAAGCTGGCACATGGCGACACTACAGGAAAGTGGCCTGTGAAAAATGCACCCTATCCCCTGCCGGGCGCTATTTTGCCTTATAAAAGGGTAGTCGCATTTTACGGTAACCTGTATGCGAAAAAGATGGGCATTTTGGGCGAATTGCCACCCAAAGAAATGATCGCTAAATTAAAAGGCGAAGTGAAGAGCTGGGAAAAAGCCGATCCTACTACACCCGTTCAACCCGCTTTGCACTATATCGCGGTAGTAGCACAGGGCGATGGTGGTAAAGACGGAAAGTTCCGTTACCGCATGCCAAATAAGGGTATCGATTCTGTTTTACATTTAGCTAAAAAAGCCAATGCGATCGTATTTTTAGATGTGCAGGTAGCTTTAAGCAATATCCATACAGAATTGCCTTTGCTGGAAAAATACTTGAAGATGCCGCAGGTGCATTTTGGTATGGACCCTGAATTTTCAATGAAGGACGGTGTTACCCATCCCGGCAAAAAAATAGGCACTTATGATGCTGCCGATATCAATTTTGTATCTGATTACCTGGCCAACCTGGTAAGAAAAAACAATCTGCCGCCAAAGATTTTGGTCGTACACCGTTTCACTAAAAAAATGGTGACCAACTATAAAAGCATCAAGCTCCGCAAAGAAGTGCAGATCGTAATGGATATGGATGGCTGGGGCGAACCCGACCTGAAACAAGGTACCTACCGTTACTTTATTCATGACGAACCGGTACAGTTCACAGGCTACAAGCTTTTCTATAAAAACGATATCAAAAAGGCGCCGCACCATATGCTTACCCCTACGGAAGTGTTGAAGTACAAGCCATATCCTATTTATATACAGTACCAGTAAATTTTGTCCATGGTTGATAGTCCATGGACCATAGCAATTATTGATAGAGATTGCGGGCCATTGACTATTGACCATCGTCTATGGACTAATAAAAAATGATCAAATTCGGTATCATCGGTTGCGGGCGCATCAGTCACCGGTTTATGCAGGGGCTTAAATCGCTGGCTGATGTTTCTTTGTCAGCCGCGTGGTCGCGCCGGGCTGAAACGGTTAGCCAGTTTGTTGATCAGTATGGCGGCAAAGCCTGCAGCTCTGTTGAAGAGTTATTAGCCAGCGATATTGATGCGGTTTATATCGCTACTCTCCCCGATAGTCATGCCGAATACAGCATAGCCGCGCTAAATGCAGGCAAGCATGTTTTGTGCGAAAAGCCAGCCGCCGTCAACCTTGCCCAATTGGAGCCTGTCCTCAAATTAGCCAGGGAAAAAAGACTGTTATTTATGGAAGGCATGAAACCTCCATTTTATAATTTATACAGGAAACTAAAAGAACATCTATTGACTGACTCCATTGGCCCGGTTGGTTACGTACGTGCAGGTTCCGCAGTGATGGATTGCCCACCCGAACATCCCAACTATAGTTATGATCTCATTGGCGGCGGCATTATGCAGATCGCTCCTTACGAAGCTTTCCTGGCGCTGGATTGGCTTGGTCCGATGACCGGCCTGCAGGCGATGGGACGTTTCAGCGGCCGTGAGATCGATATGTTTTCTACCTTTCAAACACAACACACGGGTGGCTACGCACAGCTCTATTGCGGGTTCGACCTTCATGGTAAAGGTGACGCGCTGATGAGCGGCCCGCTCGGCCATGTTACCATCCACAAAAACTGGTGGAACCCCGCCAAAGCCACCATTGAATATTTAGACGGCCGCATTGTCGAACTGGACGAACCCTTCACTGCCGGCGGACTTAACTACGAAATAGAACATTTTTGTGAACTGATCCGCAACGGGCAAACCGAAAGCCCTATCATCACTCACGAATTGTCACGCCAAATGATAGCGATGCTGGAAGAAGCGAGGAAGCAGATCGGGTTGAAATTTAAGGGAGAGTAGTTCTCGGCTTGTCATTGCGAGCATAGCGTGGCAATCGCACGAAAGCATGACGAATATGCATAGCTAAGAGATTGCCACGTCGTTTCACTCCTCGCAATGACAAACTGGTTTAACTATTCACCAAATCCCCAAACAATTGCTTGTGCCAGCTATCTTTAAAAGGAACCTCCCATTTGGTTTCCAGTTGCTGCAAATCCTGCACCAGGTTGTTAAATACGATGGAACTACTGTTTAACTTCCCGGCTTTCAGCAATTCTTCAAACTCATGGCGCGGAGCGGATAATACCCGCTCTCCTTCGCGGTAAGCGAAATTAAACCGGTCGAACAAATTAATGCTGAATTGTTGCTCCAGTTTCTTCATATAATTTACCGACTTATCAATAGAGCATCCGCTGGCGCCGGCCTGGCTTTCATCGACTACCAGTATCAAGAAACGGTTATACCTTACCTCGGCTTTTGCCTTCAGCTGGTTATTGTGCGCGGTCCATTCGGAGGCGAAACTATTGAGCTGATCCAATATCTGTGCCGACTGTTCAGCCGGTAATTCTTTGTCCGATTGGTATATCCACACCCTTGAATGTTCAGAAAATTGCATTTCCAAAATTACTCATTTTATTAACTTCGGAGTATAAGATGTTGTCATGATAAAATCAGTTCTTCTTAGAGCGAAGGAAGCGGTGATTGCCCTGCTGATTATGCTTCCAATTGCATTCAGCTATGGTTTTGGCCCTGCAATGGGGGAGCAGGAATGGCTCACCTGGAGCAATAAATGCCTGTCGGAGTCCTTTGACCCCTCCTCAGACGTCAAACTAAAAAAATGGGAAATTGAGCTTACACCCGATCATTTTTTGCGCCTTCGAAAAACTTATCAACATGGCAAGCAGGAGTATTTTTCCTTCAATTTGCAGAAATTAGATAACGTAGATTATGCCCCCGGCAATACTGCCATTGATACGCTCGAACTCAAGACACAGGCCGACGACATCATCGTACAAACCTATGAGGATCCCAAAGGAAATATTGATTCGATGACCACCGCGCTCAACATCCCGGTTAAAAAACTACCAGCCCAACGCCTGGATAGTCTGCGCCAGGCGCTAAATTATTTGAAGTCAAAAGGCTTATAAGCCATTTGCCCTGGCTGTTATCTCGGCGATATCCAGCACCTGTATTTCCTGTTCTTTTTCGATATGCTTCACGCCATCGCGAAGCATGGTCATGCAGAACGGGCAGGCGGCAGCAACTACTGCCGCCTGGCTTTCCAGCACGTCTGTCATGCGTTCCACATTGATGTCTTTATTGCCTTTTTCCGGTTCCTTAAACATCTGCGCGCCACCGGCACCGCAGCATAAGCCATTTGACTTGCAGCGTTTCATCTCCACCAACTCGGCATCTAAGATCTCAAGGGCAGCACGGGGAGCTTCATAAACATTGTTCCCACGCCCCAAATAGCAGGGATCATGATAAGTGATCTTTTTCCCCTTAAAGCTTTCGCCGCCTTCGGCTTTTAGCTTGCCTTGATCTATGAGCTGCTGTATCAGTTGTGAGTGGTGGATCAATTCATAATTGCCACCCAAACCGGGATATTCATTCTTAATGGTGTTAAAACAATGCGGACAACCGGTCACGATCTTTTTGATGTTATAGCCATTAAGTACATCAATATTCACCATCGCCTGCATCTGGAACAGGAACTCGTTACCCGCACGTTTGGCCGGGTCGCCGGTACAGCTTTCTTCCGTCCCCAGCACCGCGAAACTCATCCCCACATGGTTCAATATTTTACAAATATCGCGGGTGATCTTCTGTGCCCGCTCGTCAAAACTACCCGCGCAACCAACCCAGAACAATATTTCTGGTTCCTGGCCTTGTGCAGCCATTTCGGCCATGGTGGGGATAATTAATGGTTCATGGTTCATAGTTCGTGGTTTTGTCCATGGTAAATGGACACGATTATACTTTTTATATTCAATCCTTAGTTATCAAATTTCACCTCACAGCTATGATCCATGAACCATCAACTATGAACTCTCTTTCCAATTAAACCGATCCGCCTGGCTATATTTCCACGGCGCGCCGTTATTCTCTACATTACCAAACATATTATTTAAGCTTGCCGGGGCCTGCGATTCTTCCATCACAATGTAGCGGCGCATTTCAGTTATGATCTCCAATGGGTTGATGTTTACCGGGCAGGCTTCCACACAAGCGTTACAGGTGGTACAGGCCCACAACTCCTCGCGGGTGATATAGTTGTCCAATAATGTTTTTTCGTCCTTGTAATCTTTGCCGTGCTGATCCAGGTTGTCGCCCACTTCAGTTATCCGGTCACGCGTATCCATCATGATTTTGCGTGGCGATAACAATTTTCCCGTCTGATTAGCCGGGCAAACAGAGGTGCACCTGCCGCATTCGGTACAGGTATAAGCCTCCATCAAGTTTTTCCAGGTGAGATCGGTTACATCCTTCGCGCCAAATCTTGCTACCTCGCCGGTAGTTTCAGGAACAAATGAAGGATCAAGCATGGCCTTTACCTCATTGGTAACCGAGGCCATATTGGTGAATTCTCCCTTTGGATTCAGATTCGAATAATAAGTATTTGGGAAAGCCAGCAGGATATGAAAATGCTTGGAATAAGGCAAATAATTTAAAAATGCCAGTATCCCGATGATATGGAACCACCAGCACCCGCGTTCGATCATTTCTAACGACGTAGCGCTACCCGGCAGCAAAGGGGCTAAAACAGAGCTTACCGGGAAACTGCCCGCTTTGATATAATGCCCGAAACTTAACAGCTGCAACTTATGATCAGCCGCGTTCATGGTTAAAAAGGCAGTCATCAATAGTATCTCGATGATCAGGATATAATTGGCGTCCGATTTTGGCCAGGAGGTCATCTCCACTCCGTTGAAACGTTTTAATTTCCCGATATTCCGGCGTACCAGGAAGGCGACACAAGCCACCAGCACCAGCACCGCCAATACCTCGAACCCGCCAATCAGCAAGCCATACAAGCCACCCAGCGGGTGCGAAAAAACCCGATGCGAACCGAATATACCATCGATCATGATCTCCAGCACTTCGATATTGATAATCACAAAGCCCACGTAGATGAAAAAGTGCATCACCGCGGCAAAAGGGCGTTTCACCATTTTGGTTTGGCCCAGCGCTATCTTCGCCATCGTTTTCCAGCGTAAGCCGGGATTATCAGAGCGGCCGGTATCTTTTCCTAACAGTATATTACGCCTTACCTTGCTCACATTCTTACTGAACAGGTAGATAGCGGCAGCTAAGATGATGATGAATATAATTTGGCCAATCATTATGCGTGCATAGTAATTTTTTCAAAGATAATTTTAAAGTTGAAATGTTATAATGTTTGAAGGTTGAAATGTTTGAAAGTTATAAGGTTGGACATCGCCGGCTTTCAGCTTTAGACCTTTCGCTTTCTGCTTATCAGCCTTTTTTCAAAAAAAGTTTTCATAAACAAAAAATCCGCTTACATTTGCAGCCCCAACGGGATGGTGCCATAGCTCAGTTGGTAGAGCAAAGGACTGAAAATCCTTGTGTCGCTGGTTCGATTCCAGCTGGCACCACATCATTGTAGTAAGCCTATTTTCATTCGAAAATAGGCTTTTTTGTTTGTACGAAATCAATAAGGCAGAAGCATTTGCATATATCTGTTAAGGTTCCCATGGATGTTTTCTTAAATGTCGATATCATTTTGAGACAAAAGGTGATATCTTTTCATAAAATGCTATTGTGCCAAAAACAACCTAAACTTTTACAATAAAGCAGGAAACAGAAGCATTCCAGTTAATTTCTGCAGATTAGTTACCGAGGTCACAAATAACGCTTACCAATTAGTGCTAAATTGATATATTCCTGAATCTGACGTGTCGTTGTTTTTATCTTTTGTCATCACTTTCCAGTAGTAGGTTGTTTTGGCTGTTAATGTTATATTATTGATGAAGCTATCAGTAACGCCGCTTTGCAGCAATGGCGGGTTACTGGCTGTGCCAAAGTAAACATCATAACTGGCTATGGTACTATTGTCAACGGCGCTGCCTGTCCAGGTAAGGTTTACTGTTGAGGTAGTTACTATCTGCCCGGATGTTGGCGCAGTTATATCAGCCGGAAACGGTGCGTAAGTAACTACTCCAGGCCCCGAATTATAGAATTTCCAAGTATCACTTTGCGCAGTAGAACTTATCTTAGCTGATTTGGAGACTACGTACCATGAATATGGCGTGCTGCGGGAAAGCGTCGCAGTCAATTGTGTTTGCGTAGTGTTCTGCGTGGTAGTAACGGATGTGAGCAGATTTTTAATGAACACATCATAGTTATCGGTATTTTCCGATGCGTTCCACGCAAATGTAACTGAGCTTTGAGTGTCCGAAATTACTGTCCCTGTTACACATATGCCGTTTTGTACAGGAGTGGTCAACAGAGTTTTCGCGGGTGGCGGAGGCGGGGCAGGATTATTCTTTTTTCCTCCGCACGACAATAGCAACATCACCGGCACCAACAAAATTATCAGTCTTCTCATTTCTTTGATATCTTAAATATTTTCTCGCTATTACCCATTTTCAGGTGGAGTACATATACTCCATAACCCAGGCCGGTAACGTCCATCTGCAACACTCCTGCCTGGCTGCCGAATTGTTTCGAATACACCTGCTTGCCTGTGGAAACATCATTAATCTCAATAGCAACATTGTCGGATACTGTATTGCCCAGGTTTAAATACAGAGTATTTTGAAACGGGACAGGATAAGGGCTCATCTTACCTGAAATATTGATCATTTTTTGCTGGGTACCCTGGCACAATTTATCCGTAGTTACTACAAGGTTATTATTGCCATCGGCCAGTGGCAGCGTAATAGAGCTTTCTGATGTTGAGTAAAATGCTCCATTGAGCTGAATGTTATACTTGTCGCCCCCCGCCATAGCCAATGTGATCGTTCTGTCGGCGTCATTAATTGTTGAATAAACCGACAGGTCCTGTGGTTCAGTGATTACCAGGCTATAACATTGTTGATAATTACTATTCTCTGGTACTGCGATGCATATATTGTAGGTTCCGGGTACAAGGTTATTTACAGCAGCCGATGTGGTAAACGTTATCGTTTTATTTAAATCGTTGCCGGTAATTGTTGCGGTATAATTGAAATTACCTGTCGCTTTAATATTGATAGATCCATCGTTGGCGCCTTTGCAGGTTACACTTGTGGCACTAACCTGGAAATTATTAAGCGCCAGCGTTTTGCTCCCGTCGGCAGTAATATTAAATGTTTTCGTAGCGCTCAGGCCGGAAGTGTCTGTTGCCATAATAGTAACCGGCGCGCTATAACCGGCCTCCAGAAAGGTGCCAGCCGCGGGCGACTGGGTGATCTTTACGCCTGCAGTACCGCAATAGCTGGTAACCGAGACTTTGGTAGTATAGTCGGGAATAATTGCGCGTGCGCTGGCATCAATTGGCAATGCCTGATCGGGGAAATTATTAGTGATAGCCAGACTACTTGATACCTTTGCTTTGATCAGTGCCGCTACAGATACCGGAGTAACCCCTATATTGCCATCGGCATAACCCTGAGTACCGCCTGCAAGGGTAGTCACCTGCCTGGACGGATCTATTTTGCGGATACGGTTATTGTTATAATCGGCCACATAAATGTTTCCGGCGTTGTCCAAGCATAATCCGCCGGGCCGGTCAAACCGGGCTGACGTACCCGCACCATCGGCAAATGCACCTGTAGCAAAGCGGTCCCCCGCTAAGATAGTCACATAACCATCGGTGGTTACTTTGGCGATGGCGTTTCCGTCAACAAAATAAATATTGCCTGCATGATCTACCGCAATCCCCGCCAATACGCCCACTAATGTATTTGGACCATTGAAAGCTACTGTACTTAGAGTACCTGATGGCGTAAGCTTGACGATAGAGTTGGTATTCGTGTTTGTGGCAAAAAGGTTTCCTGCATCATCCAAAGCAATACCCACTGGGTAGTTAAATGAACCCGGCATAAGGGTCATGATACCTGTTTGCGTAACTTTTGAAATAGCGTGTCCCGATATTATGTTATCGACATACAAAGTCCCGTCAGGGCTGATAGCGATACCAGCGGGACCGGTGAATACCGCAGCTTTTTCGGGACCTGGGTAAGCGTATCCATCAGAATTATTGCTGTTACCAGCTATAGTTGTAACATTACCCTGGGCGCTTATTTTTCTTACCGTTTCGCCGCTGGTGAGGAAGATATTTCCAAACGGATCGGTTGTAATATTTGAATAAAAGCTGGTTGCAAATGAAGCTGATGCCGCCGGGCCATCAGTATCATAAGTTGACCCATTACCGGCCACTGTTGAAACTACACCCTGGGACGTTATTTTACGCACCCGGTAGTTATTAGCATCAACCACAACCAGGTTCCCGTTAACATCAAGTGCGACCGAGCTGGGATGGTTAAAGCTTACAGCGCCAGGACTAGACGATGCGCCGGCAGCTGATACTTTTACAGTTATTGTTTTAAGACCGGTTGATGAACAGTCGAAGCTGGTTGGGCTTACTGAAATAGTTGAATTGCCGGCGTTAGTAACTGTTGCTACATCAGCCAGTGTGATACTCTTTGTCCCATTGCTGCTCAGGGCCAGCTTTATCGTATCAGCTAAAGGCGTGATCACCGGAGTAGCTGATGCAGCACCGAAAGTAAAACCAGCCAAACTGCCCGTACCCAAAGGGGTGGTTACTGATATTGAGCCAGAACTTCCGCCGGCAACTACCGCAGTGATCGTTTTTGGTGAAAGAACCTTAAAGGACGCCGCCGCAGTGCCACCAAATGTTACCGAGTTTGTCCCAGTAAAGTCTGTGCCGTTTATGGTCACAGTGGTGCCCTTGCTTGCGGTTACGGGGCCAAATACGGCTATGGCAGGCTTTGCAGGTGTATGGGGATTATTTTGATATATGGAGATAACACTTCCCGTAATACTTACCAGATCGGGTTTACCATCGCCATCCAGATCGCCAACAGCCGTGCACATACTTGCTCCTGTAATGATATCAGTCCTCTGCAGAGAGGATGCTGTGAAGCTGCCTGCCGAACTATTATTGCGGAAGACGACAGGCCCCGTATAGGCAGCATTTACGATAATGTCGGGCTTACCGTCACCATCCATATCGTTGATAACTATATCCGTAGCCGGGCCGACTTTGAAATCAACTTTAGTTGCAAAGCTGATATTGCCGGTTGTTGATATATTCCGTAATATGCTCATGGTGCTGTCGAGGCCATTTACCGCAATAATATCAAGTTTGCCATCACCGTCAAGATCAGCCATAACGGCTTTGGGAATATACCGGCCTGTAAGCACATTGGTATAGGGGGCAAATGAACTGACCGTGATATTACCTGCGGTAGATATATTGCGGAGAACAGAAATGGTTCCATCCTCGTTAGAAGTCATCACGTCCGGTTTGCCATCACCGTCAAGATCTCCTACGCTGACAGACGTAACACCCGCATTAACTTTGAATGATTTCTGTACGTCGAATTGGAAAGCCCTGGTGGGTGATGTGTTCCGCATGACCGAAACATCCTTCCAGTCGAAATTTGCTCCTGCAATGATATCAGGAAGCCCGTCACCATCTATATCGGCTATTGCGGCGACATTTGAACCAGGCCCTGTAGCGATAGGTTGAGGATTATCAAATGAAATATTACCGGGTGTTGAGGTATTCTTGCGAACGAGGTAATATTTAGCGCTGTAATCATATGTGTAAGCCAATAGCATATCCGGTTTCCCGTCGCCATCCATGTCCTTCATCGTCACGGCATCATAATCATAGTAATTGTCATAACTTTGAGCGGCAAAATCTACACCAGGGGCGAACGAAGCTTTATTTAACGGTACACCTACGGAAGAGATATTCCTAAATACCGTTACTTTAAATTGGTAGGACAAAATAGAATTAACAAACACAAGATCGAGTTTACCGTCGCCATCCACATCATTCATGGTAACATAGCTATTAGTTACATTGGTTGCTGAAGAGTGTAGGAAAACAGGATCATTAAAATCGGAGGCAGCAATACTATTTTTCGATGGGAATGTGACATTGAACGGGCCAGGCGACGACGCGAACAGCCTAGTGGCTGTATTAAACACCGACACATTCTTATAGGTGGCGCCTGCGGGCACTTTTACGGTTATACTATTGGCTGATGCCGCGGTAACAGCTGCGTTGACATCGCCAAAGGTTACGATGTTGCCGATAGTACCCGCGTTGAAATTGCTTCCACTTATGGTGACAATAGTGCCAATGGGACCTGCCGCCGGCGTTATTGATGTGATTTGCGGTGGACTTGATTGAAATGTCGTTTGCGGCCGGTAATTAATTGGCTCCACGCTGTATGATTCACTTACCAATAGGTCGGGTAAACCATCTCCATCCACATCCCCTATAGCCAGGTCTGTAGGCTGTTCTGCCGCAACAATATCAACCCCATTGGCAAAACTGAGCACGCCGCCACTCAGCGTGTTACGATAGATAGTAAGGGTACTTTTGCCAAACTGATCCAGGTTTTCAAGGATGATATCCGGCTTGCCGTCACCGTCCATATCGGCCACACTTTCGCCCTGCGTTATATTTTGTCCCACATTTAAATTAATTGGGTCAGCCAGTGACGATATCGTAATAGTACCTGGCACAGCCGTATTCAGCAATACATAGCCGCCACCATTAAACGAATTCACTACAATATCTGGTTTACCATCACCATTCATGTCGGCTAAGCTAAACGATGATCCATAGCGCGAAAAGGAAACCGGATCAGCAAATGAGATAACGCTATTTGTAGATGTATTACGCAGAATGGAAATGCCAACTGGATTAGAGAACCCGTTGTCGGTATTCATGATGATGTCTGGCTTTCCGTCGCCATCTACATCTCCCACCGCAAGGTCGTCGTCTGATGAAACCGTTATTAGCTGTTTATTACTGAATGACAGGATGCCGGGAGTGGAAGTATTTTTATAAATCGATACTGAAGGACCGCTTCTACCACTTATGATCACATCCAGCTTACCGTCCATATTAATATCAGCCAAGGCTAAAAAATTGATCTCATTACTATTGGTTGACCCAAAATTATCTCTCGGCCGGAAAGATACGTTGCCCGGTGTTGATGTATTTATCAGTACCGACACCTGGTGCGTACCGGTGTTTGTGGTTACCACATCCGGCTTGCCGTCGCCGTCAATGTCCCCTACAGCGATCTGTTCGATCCCGTCGCCGCCGTCGAAATTGAGCTGTGTTGAAAATTGGTTGACATACGGACCTACAACACCTTTGTTCAAGCGTATGGTTACATTTGTACCTCCAATATCACCGGTAACCATATCCGGCCTGCCATCGCCGTCGATATCACTCAATTGCACCTTCACATTCTTATTATAGGCATAGAGTATTCCACCACCTGTGGGGCTTACAAAATCATTGGTTTTAAGACCGGTGTTTCCGCTGTAAGTTAAATTGAATGCGTTTCTGCTGTTGCAGCTGCGCCCTGTCTCCGCATTTAAAACCGATATAGGTTGATAGGTTGAACCGTTAGGAACAGTAACCACCAGTTGCGTAGTGGTTGCCGATACGATAGCCCCGCGTGTGGCGCCAAAATAGACAATGTTACCGGATGTGACTTTGTTAAAGTTTGTGCCGGTGATCGTAACATTGGTACCAACCGGCCCGCTTAACGGAGAGACTGAACTAATTACCGGTGGGTTTGTCGGATCATTGCGGAACACTGAAAGCGAATTGGTATTGTTGGTTACCACAATGTCGGGGCGGCCGTCGCCATCTATATCGCCAATAGCTGCAGCCGATGCAAACTGGCCGGTTGTTAATTCAATTTTCTCGGCATAGGCCGAGGCGCTGATTGTACCCGTGGTATAAGTGCTGTGAAATACGGAGACGCTATTGCCACTGTAATTGGGCACCACAATATCCGGCATTCCATCGCCATCAATATCGTCCACAGCAATCTGGTAAGGCGTTTTACCCGTTGGTAAAACAACCCTCGGCAAAAACGATGTGGCGTTGATGGCGTTTCCTGAAGCTTGATTCTGAAGTATCGAAATGGTATTATCAAAGCTGTCGGCAGTAATCAGGTCAATCTTGCCATCGCCGTTCAGATCGGCAGCGGTAATGGCCACCGGTGATGAACCACATGTAAAGTTTACACCCGGATCGAATGATAGCGCATTTAACTGACCGGTGAAGGCTATGGCGTTATGCAAAACGGTGACTTGTGTGCTAAAAAATGAATTAACTCCGGCTATATCCAGTTTGCTATCGTTGTCCAGGTCGGCAAGTACCAATGCGTTAAAGCTGCCGGCAACATCAAACCTTGGGGCAAATGAAGCAGACGTAATACTGCCTTTGGTTGATTGATTGAGAAAGATAGAAGTTACGCCTCCGCCGGACACCACGATTTCCGGTTTGCCATCGTTGTCGATATCACCTACAGCTAGGGCCGTGGGCGTAGGACCTGTCGCGAAATCAGTTTTTACGCCAAATGTATTGGCATCAATGGTGCCGCTCACCGAGTTATTGTGAAACACCGAAACAGTATTGCTTTGCTTATTGGTAACGATGAGATCAGGCTTTCCGTCGCCGTCAAGATCCTGCAGAATAACATTCGCCGGTGCACTACCAACAGCCAGATCCACCTTTGACGCCAGCGAAGATGCATTGATAACACCTTTGACAGCTATATTTCGGAAAATGGATACCGTGTTGCTGGTAACATTTGCAACCGCGATATCCAATTTCCCATCCCCATCGATATCGCTCATATAAACCGATTGAGGAAGATAGCCCGGGGTAAAATTCACGGCCGGATCAATATCCGCAGCAGTAATATTGCCCTTTGTAACTCCCGTTAACAAAAATGGCGTGGCGGAATAACCCGTTAAATTATTGGCGGTGTTGATAACAGAAACAGGCTTGTAAGTGGCTCCAACTGGTACTGTAACCGTCAATAAGGTTGCCGAGGCTGATGTAACAGTGGCTTTTACGCCACCAAAATATACGTTATTATTACCCGCCGAAGGATTAAAAAAGTACCCGCCAATAGTGACCGTAGTACCTACAGGTCCCGAAGCCGGGGAGAAGTATCTAACAATCGGGGCCTGGGCAAAAACTTTGCCTGCTATAAAAAAACACAAAAAGACAATGACAAGGTAAAGTTTCTTCATTCGTGATAGCAAGGTTGTGGTTATTTAGCTAAAAAACTGCAATTAATAATCACCGCAGTTTCCTGGCATAAAAATATATAAAAAATTTACTGGTGCGAAATATTCTTTCGTAGTCACAGACGACTTACTAAAGGGAAGCTCATTTGGTTCAGAATTAAAAGCCGAGCTATTTACGAAGTAAACTGAAAGTCCGCAACAATTACAAATATGAATATATAATAAGCCCTCGGAGATTTCCAGAAGGTTGCTGTTTGTGCCAAGACCTAACTATTTGAACAACTCCGGATAATATTTAGCGATCATATCCTTTTCGTCATTTTTAAGCGCACTTAATAAAACCGGGGCATCCTGCGGCCTTACCCCTTTTTGATTGATCCGGTTCATCAAACTCCAGTCCTTTATCGGTTTCTCTGGTGAGGGGTCGGCAGGTTCCCTGGCGGGCAGATCATATCTTGTAAAATCGACCACCATCTCTGGCGTGTTTTTATGCCAGTTCCTTAAAGTAGCCAGCCGGAATTCGCGGTTCATGTACCATTTAATCTCTTCATTACCCCAGGAATTTCCTATCCCAAGCCCCTTTTCTTCAAACCGGTAATTCCATTGGCTGTTATCACGATAATGCCCGCGCCATATCTCGCCGTATTCGCCAAAAGTGATAAACTTAACATCGGGCCATCGTGCGGCAGTAGCGCTTATCCATTTCTCCAAGGCCTTCAAAGCAAACGTTTCATCCCAATTATTGCGCTCGGGGATTTTTACCAGTGCGGCCTCCCATATATTAGGTATCCAGCCAAAGCCATTCAACTTAAATCCGGTATCAAAATGTATAGATTGAGTGTGCATCACTGAATAATGACCTATATCTAAGCCCCAGTCCCCATAACTCTCAATTGGCCCGACACCTCGCCGACTCGCGGCCCCGTTAAAAGGCGTAGTGCCCCACACATTTCCGCTTTGCAGCGCACAAAGAAAATCCACGCTCCAGCCATCCAGGTTGACGCAATCAATAAAATCGCTTTTGCTCTGGGCAGGTTTGCAAAAGTGTTCTTTTGAGGGATAAAAAGGATAGGAAGGCGATCCGTCTGCCCCACCGCCGTCCGTTTCATACTGACTCCAGATCACCGCATGTGCTACATGTATGTTTTCCTTTTCTGCCAGGTAAGCAAGATTATCGGCAGATAAAAAGCCACCCATTATGCCTTTTGGGCGATATCCATTTCCCACCATCGCCGTGATCCGCTGCAGGGCTTCCGTCATCTCCAGATTAATCCTGTTTCGCGGCAAATACATGGCCGGAAAATAACCGGGGAAGTACGAAATCTCATCGCCATATTTTTGCTGACATTCAGCCGTATATTTACGGATATCAACATAGTTCTGACGTTGGTCTTCAAGTGCATTTAACGTAAAGCCCCAGGTTAGTCTACCTCGCGGAGCATTTTTCGCAAACGTTTCGCGCAAACTCCGTACTACCTGCAAAGTATGCGCAAACCCTTCATCCCGTTTGATCAATTTAACATCTCTCGATACTTCCCAAGGAGAGGTGCGTATCATAATGCAAAAGGTTAAAAAACGATTTCCCATTAAAGGAGTTGGGTGGTCGCCCATAAGAAAATCCAGCGGGTTAGCTTTCCCGATCAACGGATCTGCCATTACTGCAGCGCCGCCTATCAGGGAATTTTTACAAAAAGCTCTTCTTTCCATTGCATAGCGTTTATGGGGTCAATATAACTACAATGGCGCAATTAGACGCTTGACGTAAATACGAAATTGCAGAGAAAAATTACCGTGAGTTGGATAAAATTGCACAGCAATCCACTAACTCTTAAGCCCTGATTCGAACTAGATCAAATTCATTGTAAAACGATCTTCCTGATCAAATTATTCCCCGTGTCGGCAACATAGATGATGGTACCGGTTGAATTTACAGATAGCCCCATTGGCTTGTTAAACGTCGCCGATCCGCCGTTACCATCACTGGCACCGGCCACACCGGTACCGGCAATTGTGGTTACCACACCGGCCGCAGTAATCTTTCTTATTACGTTATTTTGGGTATCAGCAATATACACATTGCCCGAACCATCAACAGCTACCCCCTTCGGGTGGTTGAATGATGCATTGGTACCTGTCCCATTAGTATAGCCGGGTACCGGAAAGTTACCCGCACTTGCAACGCCTGCAATAGTTGTTTCTAATCCGGCTGTATTTACCTTACAGATACGGCTATTGCCTGCGTCTGCTACATATACATTACCATCCTTATCCACAGCGACCCCGAATGCCTTGAAAAAAAACATTCCATTGCTTGGACCAGGGTTGTTTCCAAACGAATAGGTGCTGATCACAGTCGGGCTGATCTGGCAAAGGGTGTTCCAATAACTGTTGTTGTAGTAAATATTTCCGCTCCCATCTACAGCAACTCCTGTTGGATAATTTAACGGTCCGCTCGCACCATTTGCCGCCACAAATAATTGTATGCTGCTTACCTGTCCCGTAGTTGATATTTTACGGATAACATTATTTGCAGAATCGGCGACGAAGAAATTTCCTGAAGCATCAATAGTTATACCTGTTGGACTCGAAAAGGAGGCAGATTTTAATGCGCCGTCAGCATTACCAATATTTCCCGAACCGGCAAAAGTACTTACCGTTCCGGCGGGAGTTATTTTTCGTATCAGGTTACTACCCGCATCAGCAACATAAACATTGCCGGTGGCATCAGTTACCAAACCTGTAGGCTGATTAAATGTTGCTGTTTTGGCATCGCCATTAATAACCGACCTTACCGATCCCATTATCGTGGTAACCACTCCTGCCTGGGTTACTTTTCTGATACTTTTTCCTTCCTCATCACCTACAATAATGTTGCCCGCGGCATCAACTATCAACCCGGCCGGATAATTGAACGAAGCTTGCTTGCCGGTGCCATCCTTTTCATCGGCTACGCCACTCCCCGCAATGGTAGTAACGACCCCTGCGGGTGTGATCTTGCGTATCAGGTGCGAACCCTGTTCGGATACATATACATTCCCGGAGGCGTCAGTAGTAATGCCCGTAGGCCCCCAAAAGGAGGCCGCAGTACCTTTACCATCGGCTGACCCTTTATTGCCCGAACCTGCAAATATGGATAAGACACCCGCTTTGCTTAGTTTATAGATCAGGTTCAATTGCCGGTAGCTAAAATAGAAATCGCCAGAGGGACTAAGCGTAAAGTTTCCGAAAGCCTCTAATGGAGGCAATCCGGTATAAAATGTAGAGACAATACCTGCGGATGTAATTTTACGCATTGCTGTAAAATTGTCAAGAACATACAAATTTCCCGATCCGTCAATAGTTATTGACTTCAGTGATGTAAATGAGGCGGTTGTACCGGGGCCATCTGTGTTTCCCATTGTTCCATCGCCGGCAAATGTGGTAACTACGCCGGCAGGTGTGATTTTGCGGATACGGTTATTTGTATAGTCGGCGACAAAGATATTTCCGGCCGCATCACAAACAATACCGTGCTGGTAGTTAAACTTAGCAGCAGCCCCGGTACCATCAGCATAACCCCCAATAGCGAAAGCAAATTTCCCGGCCAATAAGTTTAATTCGCCTTTTGTATCCAGCTTGACAATTACATTATTGTAAGGATCTGAGGCATAAATATTGCCTGCTGCGTCAGATGTCAAATCTACCGGGTGTATCGTACCAACCAAACTATTGCCTGTATTATTGACACCCGCCACCGTACTAACGGTTACACTTTGAACAGTTGTTGGTGGGGTAACCGGCGGTTGGACAGGAGGGTTTGGATCAACCGGCTTAACATCGGGCTTAGGAGATTTTGTGCAAGACAATCCTATGCACACAACACAAGCGAAAAATATAAAAGAGCGAAAAAAAGTCATAAGGAGGAGGCCGTATATTAAATTAAGCACTAAATATACGATTTGCCTATCAATAAAATGCCCGTCAATGCAAAAAAAGGCTATTTTGCTTGATAGCCTTCCTTGCTGTTTGAAACCGGCTTGAACTGTTTATTTTGATTCAGCCTGACACTATTAGTCTTCAAATTAATTTCCGGAACCAGGCAATGAATGCAGTAAACCGCGCCATTCCTTTTGTATGATATCAGTCAGTTCTGATTTTTTTAACTCAAGCATCCTGAGCAGTTGCATTTGAGCGTGGGTACGCTGCAGGTTATGCTCTTCAAATTGGATCTTATAATACACATCCCCGTCCAGGTAGTCGGTTAAAAAACGTACCGCCTGCATATAGGGCAAAAGCAGCACGCCTTTGATTAGGGAGCTCAACTCTTCTTCGGTTAAAAAACCAATCGTTTGGCTAAGATAGCCTTTGGTAAATTCAGCAAACAAAGGGATATTTAATTGGATGGCATCCAGGTCTTTTTCATCTTCGGCGGCGGTGTTGATGATGCTTCTGATCGCGTCACCAAAATCATAAGCCACATAGCCCGGCATCACGGTATCCAGGTCGATAACGCATTGTATATTATTATCCTTATCCAGCAGGATATTATTGAATTTAGTATCGTTATGGGTGATCCGTAAAGGCAGTATACCGGCCTTCCCCATTTCTAATATCTCCTTCATCGCATTTGCCCGGCTTAGCAAAAAATCGATCTCAACTGCAACTTTGACTGATCTGCCGGCGACATCATTTTTTATCGCGCGGGCAAAATCATTTAACCTTTTCTGGATGTTCAAAAAATCAGGAATGGTATCCACCAGTATCCCCGGATCAAGATCGCATAGCAAGTTCTGGAACCTGCCAAAAGCAACTCCGCCCTGGTAGGCTTGCTGCCCGGTTGTTACCATATCGTAGCTCCTGGTATTTTCAAGGAAGCAGGTCATCCGCCAATAATTGCCCCCTTCATCCTGGTAGTAATTTCTCCCGTTATCACACTTTACAAGTGTTAATACTTCTTTGTCAGGATCGCCAGTGCCCTTTATCTTTTGTTTTAAATGATCGGTAACAAACTTCATGTTGTTCATCAGTCCATCAATATCCTTAAAAACAAAATGGTTGATCTTTTGAAGCAGGTACCCATACCTGCTGCCACCTGTAATTTTTACCAAAAAGGTATCGTTAATATGCCCTGAGCCGAAAGCTTTTACTTCAAGGATATCCCCGTCGATATTAAAGTTTGAGATGATATCGTGAAAGCTGTAACCCGGTAACGTATTGTTCATAACTGAAATGTCCTGAATATTTAAATCTAAATAATTTATTGTGGCCTGCCATCCATTACTTTTACCTCATGAGGAGCAAGTTTCACCATAAATGTTTTTCCTTTATATAGTATTTTCTTACCGCCCGTTCTGGCATCAAAAAATTGATAATTATCATCCAATCCTGCCGGGACGTCAAGCGCCTGCTTAACATTTACTACAAAAGTTTTGGTCTTCGAAGTCGGATTCCGCAAGGTTAGCACGCCCTTGTTATCGGCCCAGCCAGCATAGCCATACACATCGCCTTTAGCGGGATCACCGCCAACCCAATGGATATCTGCCAGTTCTTCTTTATGATCTCTTGACCAGTTTGCGGCATCCCGAATGCAATCCCAATCCTTTGCATTCAATAAGTGCGGATTAACATATAATTCCTGCAGACTGGTACCCGTCCCAAAAAACGCCCATATCTCGTCGGCAATATTTTTGTTGTCCATTTCCAGTTTGCCGGGCAGCCCATTCTCTGCGATGCAAACCCCATGATACATGATCGAGTTTAAGGGGAACAAGGGAGCGCGCCTGACAATATTTTTATAAGCCTGGGCATCCTTGTAGGTGATCCATTGCTGCCTTTTGGGGCCATCACCTTCCAGGCCGGTATCTTCACCCGCACGCCATATCGCATCACCATATTTCAGCCAGTAAACAGACGGCCAGGTACCTACGGTAAGGCTTAAATAAAGATTAGGCTTTTCGCTTCGCAAGCCATTGATCAGTCTTAAAAATGCCTCGATGTCTTTCTGATAAGTGATGCTGGCCCCGTTGGCTCCGTTACCTGCACCCACCCCATCAAATTTGAACATCGATACATTGTAATCCGTGATGAATTTGGTTGTTACGGCTTTAAACCGTTCGTAATAAATTGGCCCGGTTAGTGAAAATCCGTTCTCATTGGTCTCAAATGGCGGCGTTTGTTTTTTGCCATAGGCTAGTCGCTGTACCTTGGGTTCATCATAACCTCCCCAGGGCGATATCCATACTCCTATGCCTGCTCCGCTGGCTTTGGTTGCCGCAGTTAGTTTGGTAAATCCGTCAGGAAAGCCGGCGTTAAATTGCCATAAGGTTTTGTTATCGTCCCAACCATCATCAAATAGAAAAGTATTAAGCTTAACCTTCCGTTTAGTGATCAGGCTATCATTAAAAACCTTTATCCTGTCCAGGCAAACGGTTTCATTCAGCTTTCGGTCTTCCCAGGAAAGATCGAACCACGAATTATAATGCAGCACCTGGTGATAAGGATTGGCACGCTCACGTTCTATATAATATAAAAATCCACGGCGTAACTGCCCCGCAGGAGTAACACCCCATGCAGACGAAATGGTTAAAGGAGCAGCCGAATTAACCGCCTCCAACCTTGGAAGATAGATAGAGACAGATTTTTTTGCCGATGATATCTGGCTCATGGGATGTTCTAAAGAAAAGAACATATTATTCAAAGCTAATGGCGAACCATCCACCGTGCCTTCTTTTTTTACTTCAATATCCGCAGGTAATTTTACCAGGGTAATCCTCGCTACTTTTACGGAGTCTTTCGCATTGAAGGTAAATGATTGCCTGATATAGTTAGCGCCATCGCGCAGGGTGGCTTCCCAACGAACCTTCAGGCCAAGTTTTTCATTATTAAGCTCCGCGGTTATTTTTTTGCCTGCAAACCGGTCGGCATCAACTGTAGCGTTTGCATCCGCAGTTACATTTTCTGTTTGTGGCGAATTTGAAACTGTAAATGTATTTGCATTGATCTCGCTTCCACCAGCTAAGGTCAGTTCAAAAAGCGGGGCTTTATTCAACTGTACTTGCTTGTGATTTTGTTTGTCTTCAAATCCAAGGATGTTGACTTTATTACCGCTTGTAGAAAAGCAAAGTCCAACCACATTATTTTCCAACCTAATGATATTACCCGAAGTTCTCACACCGGCTTTGCCCGGATCTTTTCCCGGGTAATGCACCTGTGCAATGCCATAGGTATAATTCGCCAACAGGCAGATAAGCAGTAGTAGTATATATTTTATTCGTTTCAGCATTATTCCTGATTATTGAATTTCTATTGATGCATTTAGCTTGTTATATCCCGTCGTGGCGTCCCACAGATCATTATTGGCCAGCCTGATACTGTACTCGGGGCGGGTGGCAAGGCTCGCGTAATTATCGGGCATATTAAGCAACAGCTCATAGGAGCCAATCTCCAGTCCTGCTGGCAATGTCAGGTCATCCCTCAGGCTGATACTGCCGGCATACCATTTGCGTATGTCCGTATTAAATTGGATAGCCGTAATCTTTCCCGAAGTTTTATTTCTCAGGATCAACTGTACCGGCCGCTGGTTGAAGGGAGATGCGTAACCTACGTTATCGATATTCAGCATCAGACTAATGCTGCCGCCCTTAGTTACCTTTGCCGGAATCGTTGCATTACGTAACACAAATCGGTAACCCATTTTTTGTTTGATCTCATCCATGCAGCCCCCGGTAACCCAATCGTCGTTAACATCAAGGTTGTATTGCGCATTCAAAAAGCTGTAATGGAAACTGGCAAATTCCTGTTGCGCCATACCCGCAGGCCCGCAATCATTCTGCGGACTGTAGGAGTTGTCGCAGGTTTCTCCGCCAACCGCTGTAAATTTGCTGTCAGCCATCTCGAAATTGCGCAAGGCCGTGGTAGCATCTTTTGCGGGCGAGGATGAATTGCCATAATCGGTATAAGTACCTTCGTCATTTGTGCTTGACAAAAAGCAATCGTTATGAAAGCCTATCCTGGCCTTATCTGTGCCCGTAAATGCTTCCATTTCTGTAAGTGCATTCGACAGCACATTGGCCGAAACACCATACACAAATCTTTCTTTCAATTGTGGTATACGTACTTGCACCATCCTGCTGGTGGGCAGGGCATCCAGTAAGGCTTTTAAAACAGCTATGCGATCTGTCCAATTATCATCCAGTAACTTACCCTGGCCGTTGCCTGACGCATCGCCAAAATGGTCGGAATAATAGTTTTCACCCCAGATGCCAATAAAGCCCAATTGCATACAGGCGATCACATCAGCATTTTGTTGCAGGGAAGGTTTTAATTGCGCAATGTGACCTAATATTACAGCCTTTGTAGCATCACCATATAACGGGCAAACCGCTTGCTCGGCGCAATTGCCACTATGCGTTGTGTTGGTATAAATAAAACGCGGGATCAGCTTTACACCGGCTCCCCGCGCCGCAGCACAATCCTTATTAAAATTGCTCAAAAACGATGCTGATAAAGGCGAGGTAACAAAGCTATCCAGCACATACTCCACATACACCAAACTACTGGACACTGAATATTTGGCTCCATTAACCTGCTGACTATTTCGGTAAGATGCCAAAGTTGCCTGATCGAGCGGTATGTAGTTTGATGCGCGGATCTCGGCATATTGAAAGAAGCCGCGTTCGGGGTTTACAATATCTTCCGTGCTCTCAGTATAAGTTATGGTAGATGGCGTATCCGGATTATCCTTGATCACCATCTCTTTTTTACTGCATGCAACAAGGCACAATGCAACCAGTGCAAACGAATATACTTTCATAATTATGCGTATCAGTTAATACCCCACCCCGGTTTATATTTTTATAAATACTTTATTCCTGCTTAACCAATAGCACAACAGCCACTCTAAAAACAAAGTGAACAACGCCGAAAATACAGCCACCACATGCCCCTGTATATTAAACACGCTGAAAGCCCCTTTAACAAAAATGCCTGTGGCTCCATTAAACCATTGGCTGCCTACCGTTTCGAAAAACAGGTAAATAAATATGGAGTTCATTCCGACCACTGTGCATATCCAGGCGTATTTGTTTATCTTTTTTACATCAACCAGCCAATACAAAAAGGTCATCATCAGCAATACCCAGCCACCGGATGCCAGCGCAAACGAGCTGGTGCTGATCCGTTTAATGATCGGCGTGATATTAGTAATATCCAATCCAAAGCCCAGCGTTAAACCGATTAAACCCGCTACAATCAGGTAGGTGATCTTGGTTTTAGCGGGTCGGGACGATATCAGCAATTTACCCGAGAGTACGCCCCAAATAGTATGGGCCGCAGTCGGAATGATATTGATCGCTACCCAGCCATCACTATTGATCTTACCCATCACGATAGTATCAAAATAAGCCCCGAAATTATGGTACTCCACAAAAGGCTGGTTAAACCCCGGGACCAATATGGTGCGATATAATATTTCAGTAATGATCAAAAGCAAGGCTGAAAAACCAACCTGGAACCAGAATGACTTGTTAATAATGAGATAAGCGATAATGGTAGTAAAGGACAATTGCGTTAACACGTTCCATAGCTCCCAAACCATTTTACCGGCATAGATGCAATGCAAACCCGTACCCAACAGAAACAGCTTTAATGCCCTGATGGCGATGTGTTTGAAATTTTGCGACCAGGTAATCCCTTTTTGAGTTTTCGAATAGTACGATATGTACATTGCCGAACCTGCCATCAGCATAAAGGCCGGCTGCACCAAATCCCAAAGGTGCAGCCCGTGCCATGGATGATGGAAAAATTCGCTTATCAACTTATCTGCAATCCCTCCCGGATGTGTGTCTTTCAGACGCTCATACACCAGGCAGCTTTCGCCTGCCAGCAGGATCATGATCAGGCCCCGCATCACATCTAAAGAGATGAGGCGGTTAACTGATTTAGGGATTACGTTTTCCATCTATTACTTTGGTTATTGGCTGATATCAAGCGTGATAGCCGTTTTATTCTGACCCGGCATGTAACCAAGTTCGTTATAATTTGCGTCACTTACAATGATGCCAAAAGTCAATGCCTTGCCTGTCAATCCGCTTATTTTACTGAGTACAAATGCCATCTCGAATTTGACAACCCCGCCTGATTGCTGTACGGTTCCCATCTTGTAATATTCGGCGATATCCTGCGGGTCGAAGGCAAAATCATTCTGCCCGCCGGTGTGTTTATATTGCACAAGGCCATTGGGATCTGAAAGCAAAGGCCCTTCCAATAAGAAGTCATAACCACCGCCCGGAATTTCACTGGTCAGCAAACCTGTTGTAGGTTTGTTATCGGTATCCATGTAAAAGTCGAATATGTTTCCATCAGCCACTTTTGCGTTCATCTCCATATAGACGTATACATTCTGACTATCATAATCAAACTTGGCTGTTTTTACAATACCACCGGTTGTACCGGTAGGTGTTATCGTGTGGGAAATGGTATCCCAATCAGCCAATGTGTTATCGTCTAGCTTTATTGGCGAACTCTTGGAAACGTTAATAATGGTTGACCCACTAATGGTTTTACCATCATTTAACGTAGCGGTTAAAGTCGCCACAAATTTGCCTTTTTTGGTGTAAGTGTGCACCGGGCTTTGGTCGGTTGAAGTGCCGCCATCGCCAAATGTCCAGCTAAAGGATTTGGCATCTGTAGTGGTATTGGTAAAAGTGACCTCGTAGCTATTAACGTTAACCGTGAAAGCCACATCTTTGATAACGATGCTGTCGTTTTTCTTGCATGACTGGAAGGTCAATGCACCCATCGCAAGCAGCAGACCGAGCTTTATATATTTAATTTTTTTCATATCATTTTCTTTTAAGGTACCGACTGACTATTAATGACAAATTATGGATTTTGAGTTGCCAACCCGTTTGATAATATCTCCGCTTCTGGTATGTAATAGATAATTTTCGTACTGGTATAAGGGATGATCATGCCGGCATAATTGGCCGGGTCAACACTCAGGTTGATATCACTTTCTTTTAAGCCCGGCAGATGATATCCCCAATAAGTCCTGTTCATATCCAGCTTGTTTCGGTATACATCATAAGCGCGATGGCCCTCAAAGGCAAGTTCCAAACGTCTTTCCTGCAAAACTGTACTTAACACAGTTTGGCCGGCAGGAACAACGCCGTTATAAAGCGAGCCTTCCAGTCCACGGTTTTTCCTGATCATATCCACATCATTAAGTGCTGCCGCAGTCTGGCCCGTTTTCGCTTCTGCTTCAGCTTTGTTCAGGTACATTTCAGACAAACGGAACATCACCGGCGAGGCCAATGACGGACTGCCTCCCTGGAAGGAAAACTTGGTGACATAATAAATGTCGATCCCGTTTTTTTGCTGTACCACACTTGCGTCATCTTTAAGCGGCACGATGTAAGATGCACGTACATCCTCAGGATGCTTAGCATACAAAGCGCGTAGCGGCGATGAAGCGTATTCCTCACCCCAGCCGGAGTTACCGTCTGAATAATATTGTGAAGCAATAGAACCTTCTTTACCGTAATCTTCCAACGGTGTAAATGCGATGCAGAAAATAGTTTCGGGGTTAGCAGGCGAATTAGCGAACAGGGTTTTAAATGCGCTTGCTGACGACTCTGTGAACCTGCCCGAATTGATCACCATATTGGCGAAATTGATCGCATTCTGGTTATCTTCCTGGTATAAAGCT
>Ga0207671_10000653_pt1 | contig 45335 bp, 42 predicted proteins | sample KBSC24metaG_FD_184352 | JGI IMG/M metagenome (GOLD analysis project Ga0207671, IMG submission 184352) | Corn rhizosphere microbial communities from Kellogg Biological Station, Michigan, USA - KBS C2-4 metaG (SPAdes) (version 2) | ecosystem: Host-associated > Plants > Roots > Rhizosphere > Soil...
CAAAGGCAAAGTTTATCATGTGAATGATATGGTGGATGAAGACACGCGCAGTGTACAGGTATTGATCGAGTGTAACAATACAGACCGGACTCTAAAGCCTGGGATGTATGTTACCGTAGATTTTGATAATGCACCATCCCAGGTTATCCTGATCCCGACGACCGCTGTATTGCAAATGAACGATGAGAGCTTTGTATTTACAGAACCGGCACCAGGGAAATATGTAAAACGAAAAATTGAAACAGCTAATACCGATCATGACCAGGTAGTGATCAAATCTGGTTTAAAACCAGGCGACCGGATATTGACCTCTGGTGGCTTTTACCTGTTGGATCCTAAATAAGCAGCCATCATGAAGAAACTTATTTTTACCGCCATAAACAAACGCTGGCTTTTCGCGGCGTTGTTCGTTCTGTTGGCCATATTTGGCTATTATTCCTGGACGCAGCTATCCGTAGAGGCTTATCCTGATATTGCCGATGTGACCTCGCAGGTAGTGACACAGGTACCAGGCCTTGCTGCCGAAGAAGTGGAACAACAGATCACTATCCCCGTAGAAAGGGCCTTGAACGGGATGCCAGGCATGCACGTGATGCGCAGCAAAAGCACGTTCGGGCTTTCTATCATCACTATCGTTTTTGAAGATGGCATCGAAGATTACTGGGCCAGGCAACGCATTACCGAGCGCCTGGGCGATGTAAGCCTGCCTTATAGCGCGCAGCCCGGCCTTGATCCGCTAACCTCACCCATTGGTGAGATCTATCGTTATATTATTGAAAGCAAAAACCATGACCTGCGGGAGATCACCGATCTGCAAACCTGGACGATTATTCCACGCATCAAGCAAGTGGCAGGCGTTGCCGATGTGACTAACTTTGGCGGTATCACCACGCAATACCAACTGGAAGTTGATCCCGGTAAACTGGAACAATACAAACTATCCCTCACCGATATACAAACTGCTATCAATAACAACAATGCCAACGCGGGTGGCAGCGTACTCACACGTGGCGATCTGGGTTATGTGGTACGGGGCATTGGCCTGGTAAAAACGCTGGAGGGATTGGGTAACGTCGTTGTTAAATCTGTAAATGGTGTACCTGTTTTTTTAAAGGATGTTGGTACTTTAAAATACGGTAACCTGGAACGCAAAGGCATTTTAGGGTATACTGACCGGAAAGTAAATTACAGCGAAGGCGATGAAGGCATCGTGCTGCTGTTAAAAGGCGAAAACCCATCAAAGGTATTAGAGGGCATCCATGCCGCTGTTGATGACCTGAATAAAAATGTATTGCCCGAAGGTGTAAGGATAAGACCATATATAGACCGCACCAGTTTAGTTGACACCACCCTGCATACCGTGTCCCATACGTTGCTGGAGGGCATTACCCTGGTAATTATTGTGCTGATCGTTTTTCTGGGTAATTGGCGCGGCGCATTGATCGTAGCCATCACTATTCCACTGGCCTTATTAGTGGCTTTTATACTGATGCACTTTACCCATATCCCGGCCAATCTACTTTCGCTTGGTGCCATTGACTTTGGAATTATTGTGGATGGTGCCATTGTAATGATGGAAACCATTTTGAAAAAGCGGGAAGAAAGCCCTACGGAAGAATTGCACGAAGCTACCATTGGGCAAAGGGCCTTGGCTGTTGCTAAACCCATTTTGTTTTCTACCGTTATCATCATTACTGCTTACCTGCCCCTGTTCTCTTTTGAAAGGGTAGAAAAGAAATTGTTTACCCCGATGGCTTTCACGGTGGGTTTTGCGTTACTGGGTGCATTGGCTGTTGCGCTGTTGCTGATACCGGGGCTGGCTTATGCCGTTTACCGAAACCCCAGGAAACTATTCCATAACAAATGGTTGGAAAAATTAACCACCGCCTATTTTGAAGGTGGTAAAAAGGTGATGAAAAAGCCACAGCAGGTTTTCATTCCTTTGGCCATCGCCTTAATTGGCGCAGTGGTGCTTTCCATCACCGTAGGTAAAGATTTTTTACCCCCTTTGGATGAAGGCTCTATCTGGCTACAGGTACAGCTTCCTCCGGGTGTATCCTTACAGAAATCAAAAGAGATGAGTGATACATTACGGAAGCATACTATGAAGTATGATGAAGTAACCTATATGATGGTGCAGGCCGGTCGTAATGACGATGGTACCGATCCCTGGACAGCCTCGCACTTTGAATGCAGTATTGGCATTAAACCTTATAGCGAATGGAAGAACGGCCGGACAAAAGCCGACCTGATCAACGACCTGGCTAAAGAATATGCAACTATGCCGGGCTACACGGTTGGCTTCAGCCAGCCGATGATCGATGGCGTAATGGATAAAATTGCAGGCGCCCACAGCGAATTGGTGGTAAAAATATACGGAGAAGATTTTAAGGAAACACGCCGTATTGCAGAAAATGTCATGACTACGGTCAAAGGTATCAAAGGTGCTGTTGATGTAGCTATTGACCAGGAACCACCATTACCCCAATTGCAGATATCTGTTGATCGCGATGCCGTGGCCCGTTATGGCCTTAATGTAAGTGACGTATCTGAACTGATCGAAGTAGCCATTGGGGGCAAAGCTATATCACAAATATTTTCCGGTAATAAAGTATTTGATGTGATCTGCCGCTATAATGAAGAAAACCGTAACACACCGGAGAAAATTGCTAATCTGATGCTTACTTCTCAAACAGGTGCAAAAATCCCGTTGTCGCAAATAGCAACCGTAAAAACTGCTACAGGCGAAAGCACCATTACGAGGGAATTGAACAAACGTCATTTGACCGTTAAACTCAATTTACGGGGGACTGATCTGACTGCTTTTTTAAATGAAGCGCAAAGAAAAATTGAAAGTACCATCAAATACGATCATGACAAATACACGATCAAATGGGGCGGGCAGTTTGAAAACCAGAACCGGGCCTATGCCAAGCTAATGGTTATTGTACCATTGGCATTGGCCATCATGTTTTTACTGCTTTATGGTGCATTTGGCAAATTCCGCCAGGCGGGATTGATCTTATCCATTGTGCCACTGGCGTTATTCGGCGGTATGCTGGCATTGAACATCAGGGGCATGACCCTGAATGTTTCATCAGCAGTGGGCTTCATTGCCTTATTTGGCGTAGCCATACAAAATGGCGTGATACTGATCTCGCACATCAACGACCTGCGAAAAAAAGGATACGATTTACTAAAAGCTGTTGTGGAAGGAGCAGAAGACCGCTTTCGGCCTGTACTGATGACCGCTACTGTTGCAGCATTGGGTTTGCTGCCCGCATCACTGGCAACAGGCATCGGATCTGATGTACAAAGGCCACTGGCTACGGTAATAGTATACGGGTTATTTGTAGCAACAGCCATTACCCTGTTTGTGTTGCCTGCCCTGTATTACATGCTGGAAAGCAAATGGGGGAAGGACGATTTTAAACCGGCAGAGCCTCAGAAATAAGCTATAAAGACATGAAAACTAAGAAATTCAATATCATATATCTGTTATTATTCATCGTAGCGATGAATAATACAAAAGCATTGGCGCAGCAAAGTGCTGATACCTCTTTTGCAAAGATCAAACTGCCGCTTACTGTTTTTTTAAGTCTGGTAGGAAAACAGAACCTGGATTATCAGGCTCAGAAATACAATGTAAGTATTGCTGAAGCTGGAATAGAATCTGCGAAAGTATTTCCCGATCCTGAATTATCTTTCGGGGCATTTGATAATCAGAACGCCAGTAAGAAACTGGGCTACGGCTATAACGCCGGCCTGAGCACCACTTTGGAATTAGGCGGAAAAAGAAGATCGAGGATCGATCTGGCGAAAAGTGAGGTGGAGCTAAACAAAGCCATGCTGGAAGATTATTTCCGTAACCTGCGGGCAGATGCGTCATTAGCTTACTACACCGCTATACAGAATTTCTATATTTTCCAGGTTCAGAAAAACTCCTGGGAGAATATGGATCAACTGGCCAAAGCCGATTCTATCCGTTTTAAACTGGGCGCTATTACCGAAACCGATGCCCGGCAATCCAAACTGGAAGCCGGTACATTAAGAAATACCCTGTTCCAGAATGAGGCCGACTGGAAAACAGCACTGGTACAACTTAATCTGCTTACCGGAAAATCCCATGCCGATACATTGTTTATACCTTCAGGCGATTTTGATAAACTGGACAGGGACTTTTCATTGGGTAACCTGATTGCCAACGCACAGAATAACCGGGCTGATCTGGTGGTGGCTTTAAACACCAAAACTGCTGCCGAAAAAAGCCTGCAACTGGTTAAGGCCAACCGGACAATTGATCTCGGCATTAACCTGGGGGGCACTTACAATGCGGCAGCTACCAATGAAATAGCGCCAACACCGGCTTATCGCAGTTTGAACGCAGGACTGTCCATTCCTCTGAAATTCTCCAATCATTATAAAGGGGATATTAAAGCCGCGCAGTACACCATCAAACAATCGGCAGTACAATATGACCAGGTGTTGCTGCAAATCCAAACGGAAGTGACGCAATCATGGATGAATTACAAAGCTGCACAGAAACAGGCCACGCAATTTAAGAATGGTTTACTCACCGAAGCGCAAAAAGTGCTGGACGGTAAAACCTACAGCTACAAACGTGGAGAAACCTCGCTGCTGGAAGTGTTGAATGCCCAGCGTACCTATAATGATGTTCAGCAGAATTACTACCAGGCTTTATTTAACTACGCCTCGGCGTTGATTACACTGGAGCGCTCAGCAGGCATCTGGGATTTACAATAATCAACCGAATCATGAAAAAGAAATTTTACTTAATCTGCTTATCGTTGGTTTTCCTCGCCATGTTTTATTCCTGTGAGAAAGATTCCAGTGGCAATGGCAGTTTAAATATTACGGTGCATTATCATAACCAGCCCGTAGCAGGAGCCAAAGTATATTTAAAAATGGGGGGTTACACCGATCCAAACTTTACAAATAGCCAGTATGATGACATCCTCACTGCAGATGGCAGTGGTGTTGCTACTTTCAGTAACCTGACGCCGGGAAGATATTATATAAAAGCCATTGGATATGCAAATCAAACAACGGTACAGGGGGATTCTATAGCCACATTAGTACGTCGCTATAGGGGAGATAATATATCTAACTTTACTATCGATGTACAATAATCGTAGTGTTTTTGAACATTAAAGCAAAATGATTTAAAAAACAACCGGCTTTGTCACTGACCCAATAACCTCAGATTAGAAACCTGATCTACGAAAATCAGAAACTAGGATCATCCTATCGGTCAACTTCAGGCTTTACAATTTGATAAAGGGATTTAGCTGCAAAAAAGCAAGGGAAATTACTTTTCATAATTACGAGCTTAAAAGTGAAACAAAGGTAAGTTTGCAGGATGCTATTATCAAGATGCTTAATGAATTTATAATTAATTATAAATAATTCAACGTGTAGTATTTTCCATCGCCAGCTTAATGTTGGTTTCCGCCTTGTGTGGTCAGGTGACCTGGAGCATTAACAAAACTGTTATTTTGCAGAACCACTGGCTTGTTTACCTTTGTCTAAAAGAACAATTGGTTCACATTAATAAATACCTCATCGCCAAAGCATTGCAGTAATTCAAATCACCGTTCAAGCCACAAGATTGTTCAGCCTGTGTATTCCCAATATTCAGCGGTTGGATATGTTGATCACCCCTGTTCGCTCTGGTCGTTAAATAAGGTTGGCATTTTATAACCTAAACCACTACCGATGCGACATGCGACTGCTCAAATGATCATTCAATTTAAACAGGGCGTTGAAATTGAACACTATTCCCATTGGCTCGTGCCTTATCATGTTCATTATTCCCGAATATTTCTTTACCATGCAATAGGTAATCACCGATAAAGTCAATCACACTTAACTCTTCCTGAATGGTGATCCTGGAATAATTCCTGCACATTTCAGGAAGATCACGCATTAAGGAAAAATCACCTAATGGCAATAGAATGCTGCTCCCTAAAAAGAGGCAGGCCATAAATAAGGAGAGTATTCTTTTAAGCATTCCAAAGAAAATATACTAAAGGCCAGATGTTTACGATTGGTTTTGCCTCATAAACAGCTATTAATAAAACTATTGTTTTTAAAGATCATAATTCCCATTTTCCTACAGATTTTGTATGTATTTATGGCCCGCTTATCTACTGCACTAATTTGGAGACTATCAACAGGCCCTTAAACATAGCTTTAGATTTTTAACTTTGATCATTATGAAATGGATCACCCGCGAACGTCCTAAGATTGACCGTATTGCTTGTCCCTGGCTGATCAAACGCTTCATTGATCCCGAAGGCGAGATCATTTATGTGCCACTAAACCAGGTACTGATCAAAGCGAAAGAATTAGAAGCGATACCCTTTGATATACCGGATGTAGAGTATAGCCACTATGAAGATCAGTGTTCCTTTGACTATTTTTTGAAAAAGCATCATTTAAAAGACGAAGCCTTGTTTCGAATTGCAGCCATTGTGCGTGGAGCAGATACCGACCGCTTTGATTTTGCACCGCAAGCAGCAGGCTTATCTGCCATATTTTTGGGATTGGCACAAAATATTCATGACGATCATGAATTGCTGGAACTGGGTATGAAAATATATGATGGCCTGTATACCTGGGCAAAGTATCTTTATCAGCAAAAGCATACACAAGAACCCGTGGGGCAGCTCTGGTTGGAACTATTCAATAAGTTTCTTGAACAAAAAGGCTCTAAAAAGACACCTAAATGGGCAAAGGAGATCAGGGAAATGATTCAGGACCAGATTGATACTAATATGAGCCTGAGTTTGCAGCAGGTATCCGAAGAATTGGAGATCAATCCGGCTTACCTATCAAGGGAGTTTTCCAAACATTTCGAGAATCTTTCTTTTGGAGATTACATCCGAAAAATGCGGATCGAAAAAGCGATGAACCTGATGGAAACGACTGATTATTCCCTATCAGAAATCGCCTACCTGACTGGTTTTTCCGATCAAAGCCACTTTAACCGGATCTTCAAAAAACAAATGAGCATGAAAGCTTCTGACTACAAGAAAAATATAGCCAAAAAGTAAAGCGGGTTCTACTCATGTAAAATCCGTTCTATTTTCCCGCCCGAAATTCTCATAGTATTGTGCTTACAAATACGGCACTGGATTTCCAGCTATGAAACATCCCGTTTTATCTATGCATTCAAAGATTGGCCTGCTTGCAGGTATGCTCCTTTGTTTTTCGCTGCCCGAACGAAGTTACGCGCAAGGCAAATCTTACCTCGACTCCCTGCTCCGGACGGCTACGGCCAACTATCCCCTGATCAAAGCGAAAAGGCTGCAAACGCAGGCCCTGCAATACGCGGTAAAGTATAAGCAAAACGGTTTGATTCCTTCACTGAACGCTTCTTACCAGGTAGATTACGCGACCGCGAATAACATCACAGGGATGATCTATCCGCAATATATCACGCCCATCAGCGGGCCACCAAGCAAGGGCAATGATTACAGCGGCGTGCCAGGCAGCGCCGCAGCACTCAACCTACAATGGGAACCCATCACCTTTGGTCAGCGAGGTGCCGAAATTGACTTGGCTAAAGGTCGGTTGCAATATGGCCAGGCGGATGAGAACCTTACCTTATTTCAGCACCAAATTTATGTGATTGGTGCCTGGTTGAATTATTTGCTGGTCAGCGACCTGATCAAGGTTTACCAATCCAATATCGATAAATCGGCTTTTAATCTAAAGCAGGCGCAAACCTTAGTGGCGAGTGGATTAAGACCGGGAACCGATTCTTCCTCTTTTCATTCCGAATATACTAGGGCAGCAATGCAGCTGATCACTTTTGAAAGGCAAAGGGATTCCACATTGATCGCTTTGAAAGAGCTGGTCGGCGGTAAATTACCGGCTGGCCTATCAGTGGATTCTTCGCTCTTCAGCAATCTTCCGGCCATTGCTTTAGCGGATACTTCCACTGCCGATCACCCGGAGGTGCAATTGGGAAAAGCTAATATTACTGCGAATGAACTGGCTTTAAAAGCCTTAAAGAAAAGCGTCCTGCCCCACTTAACACTTTGGAGTACCGGTTACGGCAGGGGTTCAGGCATCGGTGCGGATGGTTCAATTAATTCCAGTGACGGCTGGCGCTTCCAACGGTATAATTATGGTGTGGGGGCGCAGATCGCTTTTCCCATACTGGAAGTTTTCAGGCAAAAACCTTTATGGAAACAACAGGAGCTTATTACCGCATCCAGCCGGGAACAATTGGCTCAGATCGAATTGCACCTGAACACGCAAAAGGATATTGCGGCATCTAACCTTCAAAAAGCGTTGCAGTCTGCAAGGCTGGCACCTCAACAATTCCGTTCTGCTGAATATTCTTATAAGGCCATCCAGTCGAGGTATAAATCTGGCCTGATCAACTATTATGATGTGATCCAGGCGCAGCAGCTTTTATTTCAGTCTGCTGCTACCGTGAAGATCGCTTATTATGGTGCCTGGCGGGCGCTGCTCAATGAGGCGGCCTATTGCGGCAGCCTCAACCTGTTTTTAAATCAATACGGCAAATGAACATCATCCAGTTTTTATATAGCTCCCTGAGAAAGCCGGTTACGATCATTGTGGCTGTCATTGCCATTGCTTTCTTTTCGTTTTTTTCCATCAAAACGATGCCGATAGACATTTTTCCGAAGCTGGGAACACCGACCATTTATGTGGCCCAAACTTATGGTGGTCTTTCTGCCGAACAGCTCGAAGGTTTCGTGACCTCTTATTACGAATATCATTTTTTATACGTAACGGGTATCAAATCCGTAGAAAGCAAAACCATACAGGGCGTTACCTTATTAAAACTCAACTTCTACGAGGGCACCGATATGGGGCAGGCCACTGGAGAGGTAGTATCTATGGTGAACCGCGCACGGGCCTTTATGCCGCCGGGAACCGTATCGCCCTTTGTGACCCGTTTTGACGGTGGCAGTGTAGCAGTAGGGCAATTGGTATTCAGCAGTCCGACCCGGTCATTAGCCGAGGTATCGGATCTTGCCCTGTTTAAAGTTAGGCCCATGTTTTCCACCCTGCCGGGCGTTTCCGCACCGCCGCCATTTGGCGGTAACCAACGCTCTGTGCTGATCAAAGCCGATCCTAATAAATTGCGCAGTTATGGTATCAGTCCCGAGGAACTGGTAACGGCTATCGCCAAAGGGAATCCGATCCTCCCGGCTGGTAACCTGCGCGTAGGTGACCAGATGCTCATAGCCCCACAAAATACAGTCGTAGATAATATCCAGGACTTGGGCAATATCCCCGTGAAAACCGGCAGCGGACCCGCTGTTTACGTGCATGACCTGGCGCAGGTGGACAATGGAGCAGATATTACGGCTGGTTATGCGCTCATAAACGGTAAACGGTCTGTTTATATCCCGGTTACCAAAAGGGCAGATGCCTCTACCTGGGATGTGGTACAAAAAGTAAAAGCTGCGATACCCGATATGCAGGCGGCCATACCGCCTGATATTAAGGTAAGTTATGAATTTGACCAATCGGGTTATGTGATCAATTCCATCAAAAGCCTGATGACAGAAGGTATTTTAGGTGCATTATTAACCGGTTTAATGGTGCTGTTATTCCTACGTGACTGGCGTGGTTCGCTTATCGTGGTTTTAACCATTCCGCTGGCCCTGCTTTCCGCAGTGATCTGCCTGAAGTTGTTCGGGCAAAGCATCAATATCATGACACTTGGAGGGTTAGCTTTGGCTATCGGCATATTGGTGGATGAGGCTACGGTTACCATCGAAAATATCCACCATCACCAGGAAAAAGGTGAACCGAAAGGCCGTGCTATACTGAATGCCTGTAAGGAGATCGCTTTACCAAAACTATTGATCCTGTTGTGTATTCTTGCTGTATTTTTCCCAGCTTTCTTTATGTCGGGTATCCCTAAAGCGATGTTCCTGCCGCTTTCCCTTTCGGTTGGTTTTGCGATGATCGCATCCTTCCTGTTATCGCAGTCCTTTGTGCCGGTCATCGCCAACTGGCTGTTTAAGGATAAATTGGGAGATAGCGCGAAAGAAGGCAAACGGATGACCCGCTTTAAAGAGCATCATGAAAACTTGATCCAGCGCCTTTCGCCCGGCAGAAATGTTCTGATACCGGTTTACCTGGTACTTTCTATCGCTTTAGCGGCGCTGCTCTTTTTTACCATCGGTAAAGAGTTGTTCCCCAAAGTGGATGCGGGGCAGTTCCAGGTAAGATTAAGGTTAAAGGAAGGCACGCGGATCGAGCGAACAGAGCAAAGTACAAAACAGTTGCTGCACCTGATCGACAGTATTTCCGGCGGAAATAAAATCGCCATTTCCTCTGCCTATGTTGGCCTGGTAGGTTCAAGCTACCCGGTCAGTGTGATCCATTTATGGACCAGCGGGCCGGAAGAAGCTTTGTTAAAAGTTAAATTCATTTCGGGTGCAGGTATTCATCTGGATGATTTTAAGGAAAAGGTACGCCTGGCGGTTGGTACGCAGATGTCAGGTTCACATATTTCATTTGAGCCGGCAGACCTGGTGGAACAGGTGATGAGCCAGGGAACAGGAACACCGGTACAGATACAGGTTTTGGGTAAAAGCCTGGCACAGGACCGGGACTTTGGTAAAAAGATCGTTGAACAGTTGAAAAAACTACCTTACCTGCGGGATGTGGCTTACAGCGCACCACAGGGTTATCCAGCCATGAAGATCGAATTTGACAGGGTGAAACTGGGGCAGTTAGGCCTGACTGTGGAGGATGCCGGTAAATCACTGGCCGCGGCTATCTCATCCAGTCGTTTTACGCAGCCTAATTATTGGGTAGATAAAGCAGCCGGAACCGCCTATCAGGTACAGGTGCAGGTACCCGAACTGATCATGAACGATCCAGGACAGGTGGATAACATCCTGTTAAGTTCCGCCGGCGGCAAACAGGTTTATATGCGGGATGTAGCGACCTGGAAAATAGGCAATACGGAAGGCGAGTTTGACCGCCTGAATCAAAAGCGCTTTATTACGATTACTGCAAACTTACAGGGCAATGCACTAGGTTCCGCCATCCATGATATTGATAAAATTATTTCAAAGACAGGCAGGCTGCCTGAAGGGATGAAGATTCAGCAGCCGGGACAAGCTGAAGTATTTTTACAGACTTTCCAGGAATTGCAAAACGGCATTTTACTGGCTATCGTGGTGATCTTCCTGCTGCTGGCCGTAAATTTCCAGTCGTTCCGCTTATCGCTGGTGATCATCTCGGTTATCCCTGGTATTTTAGCGGGCGGCCTGCTGTTGCTTTGGATCTGCGGCAAAACACTGAATATACAATCTTATATGGGCTGCATCATGGCGGTTGGTGTGACCGTAGCTAATGCCATCCTTTTTGTAACGCAAGCGGAGAAACATCGGCATGAAAAACTAAGTGAGCCTTATTTACAGGGGATCAAAGACCGGATCAGGCCGATCCTGATGACCAGCTTAGCCATGATAGCCGGGATGATCCCGATGGCTTTGGGCTTGGGTGAAGGCGGCGACCAGACGTCACCTTTAGGCACAGCCGTTATTGGTGGCCTCATCTTTTCCATATTCTCCAGCCTGATCATATTGCCTTTAATTTACCAGTCGTCCATCGGGAACCGCCCTGTACCGATAATTTCTCTTGACCCGGATGATCCTGCAAGTAAATATCACCTCTTAACCGAAAATCAATCATGAAAACTATATATTATATACTCTTAATTCCGGTTTGCCTGTTGACAGCTTGTGGCGGCAATCCAGCGGAAAAAGCTGCTCCACAGGGTCTGCCAGAAAGACCTATGGTTAAACTGATCACGCTGAAACTGGAACCTGTTTCCAATAAACTGAATTTAACCGGCGAAATTATCCCCTTTGACCGTGCCAACATTTATGCGCGCACACCCGGTTATGTCAAAGAAGTGAAAGTAGACATCGGTTCAAAAGTAAATAAAGGACAGGTGCTGTGTATTCTGGATGCTCCTGAATTAAAGGCCGCCCAAGCCCAAAGTCAGAGCAATAGCATGGGTACAAAGTCTAAATATGAATCCAGCAGATCAACTTATTTAAGATTATTAAAAGCGGCACAAACACCTGGTGCCGTAGCGGATAATGAACTGGAAATTGCACGCAATCAAATGCTGACGGACAGCTCGGTTTACCAGGCATCCTGTTCAGCTACGCAAGCGAATAAAGCACTGGGGGATTATCTGGTGATCCGTTCTCCTTTTAATGGGGTGGTTACCGCAAGAAATATATTTAAAGGCGATTTTGTAGACAATACGGGTAAAACACTATTGTTCCGTGTAGAGGATAACTCCTCTTTAAGGGTGGATGTCGCCGTGCCGGAAGCTTATAATTCAACCACGCTAAAAGGCAATGAAGCAACTTTTACCGTATCGGCCAATCCCGGACAGGTGTTTAAAGCCAAACTGGCCCGAAAATCGGATGCCATTGATCCGCAAACAAGGAGTGAAACATGGGAGCTTACTTTTCCAAATGCCAATGGTCTGCTCAAACCCGGTATGTTTGCGCAGATCGTATTGTCAGTCAGCCGCCCCAAAGACGGGTTCCTGGTTCCTTTTAAAGCTGTGGTGACCACGCAGGAGCGCAAGTTCGTGATCAGCGTAGAAAACGGAAAGACGAAATGGGTGGATGTTAAAACCGGGTTTACCGGTAAAGAAAAGACGGAAATTGCGGGCGATTTGAAACCCGGCGACCAATTGGTGGCACAGGCCAATGAAGAACTGAAAGAAGGTATAGTCGTTCAAATAAAACAGTAGCACAATTATGAAATGGATCACCCGTGAACGACCGAAAATTGGCCGCATTGCCTGTCCCTGGCTTATTAAAAACTTTGCTGACCCTACTGCAAAGTTCATTTTTGTAAGTAAAGAATAAATACTGCTCAAAAGTTCGAACACCTTTTCCATTTATAAAAACACCAATTAACGATTTACTAATCAGAATTTTAATTGCATAAAAAAAGGAAATGATCTTAATCGATCATTTCCTTAAGTAGCCCGTAGGGGAATCGAACATGATTCTTAACCCGGTGGCTTTCAATATTTTATTGGGCTTTCAATTAGTTACGCACCGAATTACTCACCATGTTGACGCAGATATTTACAAATCTAATAATACGAAGATACAAAATAGTGCAAAAAGTAGCAATTTAATTGTGAGGTCATTGCCCGTAGTTTGATTTTTTTACCAGCCGCTTAATATCTTTGATCCATATTTTCCGGCCATCAGTTTCCAAAATGTCTTCTTCCTTAAATTCCTTTAACAGGCGAATCACATTTTCCTGGGCGATCCCGGCAAGGCTGGCCAGATCCATTCTCGATACATTCAAAATAATCTCATTTTCAGCAAAACCATCATCTTTAAATTTTTCCCTCAGTACGATCAGCGCGATGGCAAGCCGTTCCGTCGCGGTTCTTTGCGAAATCACGGAAATACCATTGGCCAGCACACTAAACTCATGGCTCAATGTTTTCAATAAGCGCCGGGCAAAAAGCGGGGATTTATCCAGAATAGTTAAAAAATCTTCTTTAGGAATAAAACTAACCAGGCTATCTTCCAAGGTGGCAGCAGAATCAGGACAGCGTTCTTCAGCTAAGATCGCATGGTACCCGATCAGCTCGCCTTTGTTGGCTACGTAGATGATCTGCTCCCTGCCGCTTCTGTCGACTTTATACTTTTTTATTTTCCCCTGGTGGATAAAATAAATACCGGAAGGCACGACACCTTCCTTGAAAATAATTTCCCCTTTTTGATATTTCTGTGCTCCCTGCCGGGAGATCAAAAAATGGTAATCTTCTTCTGAGAGGGTATTAAGAACAGACTGTGTTGTGAATTCCCATTTGTCAATCGGAAAAATTCCAGATAGGCTCATGTTGCGAAGATACGAATTTATTGAAGTCTATTTGATTAGCTACCGCACGCTGCATGAGCAAAAAATGGACTCGCCTGGGAGATATAAAGCTCCTATTTATCGGCAAAAACTGATAAATATCAGCCCATACGCTGATGTCTTACCATAACGTTGCCGCTGCGATAGCTATAGATTTGTATAAGATGAAAGACTATCCGTTTTCGAGCTTACCATCTGCTTCTGCAGATCAAATCAAGCAGGGAATAATTGCACCGTCAGAAAACAACCTGGTCAATAAACTCTTATTCAGTGACGATACAGAATTTGATTGGCTATACCCAAAACATTTTCAATTACTATCGCTAAAACATTTTACACCTTTGTCTATTGCACAAAAAGCCGCTGAATTTCTGTCTTTACCTAACACCAGGGTGCTTGATATTGGTAGTGGCGCCGGTAAATTCTGTTTGACTGCGGGTTATCATTTCCGGGAAACTTTTTTTTATGGGGTGGAGCAAAGACATGAATTGCATCATTTGGCAGAAAATATCAAAAGATATACGGATCTGCCCAATGTGAATTTCATTTACGGGAATGTCACCCAGATCAATTTTAAAGAGTTTGATCACTTCTATTTTTATAATTCATTCTACGAGAATATTGATCAAATCAATAAAATTGATGATACGATCGAATTGTCAGAGGGCCTATATAACTACTATACCCAATACCTTTATACGGCGCTAAGCGCAAAACCATCAGGAACGCGCCTGGTCACCTTTCATAGTTTAGAACAGGAGATCCCGCCGGAGTATAGGCTGGCAGATGTTTCCTATGATACTTTACTGAAAATGTGGATCAAAGAATAGTCCCAATGAATGTGTTCAAATTTTTAACCGCTCCTTTCATGAGTTTTGAAACCGATAAAAAAGACAGCAGTATGCTCCATGATACGTTAAGTCCGTCCCTTTTCCGTAAGGACCATGTTTTTGATGAGCTGTACCCCGAACATATCCAGGCATTATCACCGATGCACTGGACCTCCGTTGACATCGCTAAAAAAGCGGGGGAGTTCCTGGCCGTTCCAAACGCCAAAGTATTGGACATCGGGAGCGGTGTCGGAAAGTTCTGCCTGGTGGCCGGTTTTTTCCATCCGGAAACGGCATTTTACGGTATTGAGCAGCGGAGCGAACTATTCACTTTCGCAGAAATAGCCCGGGAGGAAATTGATTTACCCAATGTAAATTTCATTCACGGTAACCTGACCGAACTGGACTTTGATGATTACGACCACTTTTATTTTTATAATCCTTTTTACGAAAATATCGAACCCGACAGCCGGATCGATTATGCGGTAAAAACCTCATTTGAGCTTTATGATCGCTATAGCCGGTTTGTTTACGAGATGCTGGACAAAAAGCCCCCGGAAACAAGGCTGGTGACATTCCATGGCGCTGAAAGCCAGGTTCCGCCAAGTTACCAGTTGGTCAGTAATTCCTATAGCAGGTTTCTGAAAATGTGGATCAAGGAATGAGTTCCTGGATCGGTATAGTAATTCATGGGTTTATAAAAGAAGCACCGCATTGATAAATAAATCATGGAAAAAACATCAAAATCATGGGCCATGCTGCATGCCAAATGTCCACGCTGTCGTCGGGGAAATATGTTTGAGGGGGCAACATACAGCCTGGGCTCCAACAGGATCAACCTGAACTGCCCCCATTGTCAGATGATTTTTGAAATTGAGCCGGGTTATTTCTACGCGGCGATGTATGTAAGCTATGCTATGAATGTCGCAGAGGGAGGATTTTTATGGGTAGCCACCTTCCTGACCACCGGAAATAACGATTCACCCTGGTTATATCTCGCCACGATCCTGGGCGGCCTGTTCGCCCTGTCACCGCTGAATTTCCGTTACTCCCGTGTGATATTGCTTTATTGGCTGTCGCCAAAAGTACATTATCACCCTGAACTGGATATAGATACGCCTGTTGATGGGAATAATTATAAATGGTTTAAATAATGAATACGATAATAGATCTGTTCAGACCAAAGCTGATCGATACTTTTAAGAATTACACCCTGGCGCAATTTTATAAAGATATAGTGGCCGGTGTCATTGTAGGTATCGTGGCCTTACCTTTAGCTATCGCCTTTGCCATAGCCTCTGGTGTATCACCTGAAAAAGGAATTTTTACCGCTATTATTGCCGGGCTGGTCATCTCCGCTTTGGGAGGCAGCCGGGTACAGATCGGTGGACCCACGGGCGCCTTTATCGTCATTGTTTATGGAATCGTCCAGCAGTTCGGTGTCAGCGGTTTAGTTATCGCCACCTTTATAGCCGGGATACTACTGATCATCATGGGGGTGGCCAAATTGGGCAATACCATCAAATACATTCCCTATCCCCTGATCATTGGCTTTACCACCGGGATCGCTGTCATCATTTTTTCCTCCGAGATCAAAGATTTTTTGGGGCTGAAAATGGGAAGTGTTCCAGCTGATTTTATCAGCAAGTGGCAGGATTACGGACAGCACCTGTCTTCTATAAATCTATATGCCCTGTTCATTGGAGGTTTTACCCTGTTGGTCGTTTTGCTGTGGCCCAAAGTAACCCATAAGATCCCGGGTTCATTGATCGCTATTATGATCAGCACATGGGTAGTTTGGTTCTTTCATCTCCCTGTAGAAACCATTGGCAGCCGTTTCGGGGCTATCCCTTCTTCTCTACCACGCCCGGTAATTCCCGGCGTCAGCCTGGCGACCATTCAGCAATTGATCCGACCTGCTTTTACCATCGCATTGCTGGGCAGTATTGAGTCTTTGTTATCAGCGGTTGTTGCTGACGGCATGATCGGCGGAAATCACCGGTCTAATACAGAACTGATCGCTCAGGGATTGGCGAATATCGGCTCTTCCATTTTTGGAGGCATACCTGCAACCGGTGCGATTGCCAGAACAGCTACAAATGTTAAAAACGGCGGCCGGACACCCATTGCCGGGATCATCCACGCCATCACGCTACTCCTGATCATGCTTTTTGTAGGCAAATGGGCGGCGCTGATCCCGATGGCGACACTTGCAGGGATATTGATCGTGGTCGCCTGGAACATGAGTGAACTGGAAAATTTCATTGCTGTATTTAAAGGCTCAAAAAGTGATGCCGCCGTTTTATTGACCACGTTCGGGCTGACTGTACTGGTGGACCTGACCGTAGCTATTGAAATTGGGATGATCCTGGCAGCCTTCTTGTTTATGCGTAAAATGATGCAGGCTAGCTCTGTACAGCAAGCTACTATTTCTTTAGATCAGTCGCCTGATGAGGAACTCCATAATGAACATATTCCCCTGGGGGTTGATGTATTTGAGATCAAAGGTCCTTTATTTTTTGGTGCGGCCTATAAATTTAAAGATGCGATGAAGAAGCTGGAAAAGCCAGCCCGGGTATTGATCATCCGGATGGGGAACGTGCCAGTTATTGATGCGACCGGTATCCAGGTATTGAAGGATGTTCATCAGGAAATAAAAAAGAAGGGAACAAAACTCGTCCTTTCCGAGGTGAATAGTGAACAGGTAATGGCGGAGTTAAAAAAAGCACGTTTGTTGTTTCAAATAGGGAAAGGTAATATCAAGGACAGTTTTGAAAAAGCTTTAAAACGGGCGAATGATGTCTTATTCAATGTCTAAAAAACAATTCCTGAATCGCAAACTAAGGCATCATTGTTTTCTGGATTAAATAGGATAGCGCAGCGTTACAGCCCTGCTAATGGCCAGGATCAATCCCGGTTCAAGAACGGTATTCTCTTCAGGCGCTTCTTCCATCCATAATTTATTTTCACCCAGGATGAGCGTATGATTTTTGCCTTCTAAAAGAATTTCAATACAAAGTTTTTTTTTACTCGGAGCGGAGATAATATAATAGATATAGTCTTGTTGATTATAATTTACACGTAAAGGAAATCCGATCATAGGTAAATAGAAATTAGGTTAAATCGCTGTGTATATAAAAGAGGAACGGACAGAAGATCCTCAACGCAGATATTTATGGTGAATGCCTGTTGGCGATATGGCTTAGTGACTGACACAAATGCTTGTTAAATGGACTCGTCAAATAATTCATTAAACAGATGACTTTTTCTATGGGTTACTTTCCCTGATATAACCCCTTTTTTATTGAGTGACAAGACCACAATAAAATCATCTCTGCTGACCGACGGTAAAAGTTTAAGTAATTCAGCTATGATTTTATCTTTAGCTACGCTTATCCCGGCCCTGGAAGCAGATACTTTTACAAGGTCAGCAGCGAACCCACATAAAAGATCCAAATTAAAATTACAGGCTATATGGGGAGGATCAAAGATAAACCCGGCTTTATGCAGATCATAACCTATAAAGAAATGCTCCTTGATGCTGCTGCCTTTTTTTAATAAACTCATCAGGTGTGTTGATATCCGGTTTCCCTATTTCCTTCCATGGTTTCAGTTTCCCGATAGTCAAAAGTACTTCAAACTTCAGCCGCTATATAAATAAAATATCAGCCCTAATACTGATATTTATCAGGTTGTGCTACTTGTTAAATAGTCGAATCTCCATCATAAAATAAGCCCGGTCAGTTTTGGCCAGGCTTATTTTCCCAAAACAATTTTTAAACTTTTATTGATTGTTTTTCTTTTCCGTTACTTCTTTACGAATATCAGTTGCAATAACTTTTAATTGTTGCATGGCATTTCTAAGCCTGGTTCCTGCTGCTTTGTTGCCTTTTTCGTAAAAACTGACCACGTCGCTTTCTGCAGAAGCCACCAGGTCTTTTACCGATTTAAATTTCTCCATATGCTTTTATTAAGTAAATAAATGAGGTTTGTTTTTCGTTCCTTTTTGAAAACAAACACGTAAAACTAAGATTTTTCAGTATAAACAGTTTTTCTGACGATCGTTGACGTCGTTCTTTATCATTCAGGCCGATATTCCCGTTGCAAATTACGGGGTTGAATGGATGACTACTTTATTTGACTTTGTACAAAAGGCATCTTGCTGACACAAGCACTCAGCAACTGGCCCCGGATATCAACCAGTACATTTGTTCCGGTTGCTGCAGCATCGGCAGCAACATAACCTAAGGCAATTCCTGTTTTTAAAGTAGGGGACTGTGTGCCGGAAGTAATCGCCCCGATTGGTTCACCATCCGTATTCAAAATACGGTATCCATAACGTGGGATGCCTCTTTCTTTCATCCGGATCCCGACTAATTTCAGTTTCGCGCCGGCCATTTTTTGTTCCTGCAAAACCTCCTTCCCATTGAATACTTTATTGAATTTGGTAATCCAACCCAAACCGGCTTCCAGGGGTGTAGCATGATCGTCAATATCATTACCGTATAAGCAGTAGCCCATTTCCAGCCGAAGAGTATCCCTCGCTCCAAGGCCTATAGGTTGAATATGATAAGAAGAACCTGCGGTCATGATCGCCTTCCATAGGGCAACTGCCGAATGATTGGGTACATATAGTTCAAATCCTCCGGCTCCGGTATACCCCGTATTGGACACGATCATACCGGGGATGCCATTTAACATCAGCTCCCTGAAATGGTAATAAGGGATCAGGTTCAGTTGATAGGAGGTTAATCGCTGAAGTGTATCAACGGCATATGGCCCCTGAACAGAGATCAGCGAAAGCTCATCTGATCGATCTACTAATTCTGCGTTCTTATGATTGTTGTCCACCAGCCAGTTCCAGTCTTTTTCTATATTAGAAGCGTTCACCACCAGCATATAGATCTCCAGGTCCAGCCGATATACCAACAGATCGTCAATGATACCACCCCGCTCGTTGGTCATGCAGGAATACTGTACCTGCCCAATATATAGGGTCGAAGCATCGTTAGTAGTTATCCGCTGTATCAGGTCAAGTGCATCCGGACCTTTTACAAAAAACTCACCCATATGGGAAACATCAAAGATCCCTACCTGGTTCCTGACAGTTTTATGTTCCTCAATGATCCCCGAATATTGGATAGGCATGTTGTAGCCGGCGAAGGGGGCCATTTTGGCGTTTAATGATTGATGGATTGCTGCCAATGCCGTATTCTTCATCATAAGCTTATTAATGTGATGAAGGATTACTTACGATCAGCGCCTGGTATTGTTCTGCATTCAACAGGGATTCCCGGTCGCTTGCCGAAGTCACCAGAACCTTGATCATCCAGCTGCCGTAAGGATCCTGGTTCACCAGTTCCGGGTTTGTTTCCAACAAAGGATTGATAGCTATTACTTTGCCATTTACCGGCATAAACAGGTCAGAAACAGTTTTTACCGCTTCCACCGTGCCAAATATGGCTTCTTTAGCAATGATCTTGTCCAGGGATGGGATATCTACATAAACAATATCTCCTAATTCCTTTTGTGCGAAATCGGTGATACCGATCAATGCATGATCCTGCTCGAAGCTGATCCATTCATGGTCTTGGGTATAAAATAAATGTTCCGGGTAATTCATGATCTGTATTTTTTAAGGTTCAATAGTATTAAATAGACTTTTCAACGATGGGTCCGCCATTACATATCTCCGGCGTGGCTAAATCCATGTACTGTGAGAAATTCTGCATAAACTGCTGTATTAATTTTCTTGCCGTTATACGATATTGGTCAGGATCTTTCCAGGTATTTTGCGGGTTTAGGATAGCGGATGGTACACCCCGGCAGGAATCGGGTATCTGCAGCCCAAAAAATGTATCCCTGGTAAAGGATACTCTTTGCAGGTTTCCGTTTAGGGTAGTGGTGATCATAGCCCGGGTATATTCGAGCGGTATCCTTGTCCCTGTTCCATAGCTTCCTCCAGTCCAGCCCGTATTGATCAACCATACCTGTATGGGATTATTCCTAAGTTTTTCTCCTAATAACAGGGCATAGTGCATCGGGTGTAAGGGTAAAAAAGGTTTTCCGAAGCAGGCTGAAAATGTAGTCCTGGGTTCCGTAACTCCCATTTCAGTTCCGGCAATTTTGGCGGTATAGCCGGAAAGAAAGTGATACATGGCCTGCTCCTGGGTTAACTTAGCTATGGGCGGTAAAACCCCAAAGGCGTCTGCCGACAAAAAGAAAATATTCCGGGGTATTGTTGCGACAGCAGAGGCTTGGATGTTGTCCATAAAATCCAGCGGGTAGGCTGCGCGGGTATTTTCAGTTTCGGAGATATCTTCATAATTTACCCGCCTTGTACCTGGATGAAAGCAGGTATTTTCCAATAAGGCGCCATATTGAATGGCGTTAAATATCTGCGGTTCCTTTTCCTGGGATAGATTTGCGCATTTGGCATAACAACCGCCCTCCATGTTAAAGATCTGGGTATCATCCCAGCCATGTTCATCGTCTCCAACCAGCTTCCTTGACGGATCCGCGGACAGCGTAGTCTTACCGGTTCCAGATAGGCCAAAGAAAAGGGCTGTGTCTCCCTGAGCGGAGGTATTGGCGCTGCAATGCATCGGGAGTACCTGCCGCCGGGGCAACAAAAAATTCAATACCGTGAAAACACTTTTCTTTATTTCTCCTGCATAGGCAGTTCCGCCGATCAGGATGATCTTCCTGGAGAAATTGATGATGGTGAAGTTTGCTGATCTTGTTTCATCAGTAGCAGGGTCAGCAAAAAAGCCTGGGGCTGACAAGATCAGCCAGTCTTCCTTGAATTCAGCCAGTTCTTTAGGTTCAGGCATTATAAATAGATTATGTACAAATAAGGCCTGCCAGGCATATTCGGTAACTGCCCTGATATTTAAACGGTAAGAGATCGCCGCACAGGCGTACACATCCTGTACATAGATCTCCTTTGAAGACAGGTATAATATCATTTTTTGGTGTAGCCGCTCAAAGGCCGAGGCTTTGAAAGGCTGGTTGACATCACCCCACCAAATACTGTCTTCGGTGAGGTCGTCCATCACGATGAACTTATCTTTGGGTGATCTGCCGGTAAACCTTCCCGTATCACAGGCAAGCGCGCCGGTATCTGTCAGAAACCCCTGTTTGGCATCCATCGTTCGGCAGATCAGTTCGGGGACAGGGGTATTCCAGTTCAGCTGACTGTTGGTATGTAAACCGATATAATCCAGGGAATTTCCGACTATTTTCTTCATATGATTCAGCTTAAAATTTGTTCTGCCGCTGTTGCCGGTATAGCAATTCCGGCGTATTTGCCCGCAACCAGATTTTGCCCGACCTGCTTGAATACCGCGACAGTTTTATATACATCCGCAAAAGTGTGTACGGCAGTTGGGATAAGCCGGAGCACGATCGTGCCCTGGGGCACCACGGGATAAACTACCATGGAACAAAAAATATGATGATTTTCCCGAAGATCTTCCACCAATGCGGTGGCCTGATTAACCGACCCGTTTAAATAGACAGGGGTAACGGGGGATTCGGTATCACCGACATCCAGACCTGCTTCTTTCAGCCCATCCTGCAGGGCATGAGTGATCTGCCATAGCTTGATGCGGAGTTCTGGTCGTGCCTGGATCAGTTCCAACCTTTGCAGTAAACCAAATACTAGTGGCATGGGTAATGCCTTGGCAAAAATCTGCGACCGCATTTTATAACGGAGGTACTGGATGATTTCCTTGTTCCCCGATACAAATGCGCCGATGGCCGCGAATGCTTTGGCAAATGTGCCAAAATAAAGATCAATTTCATCCTGTACGCCCAGAGCTTCGCCGGTCCCCGCACCATGATTGCCCATGACCCCGATCCCGTGAGCATCGTCTACGAGCAATGTAAAATCTATATATTTTTTGAAAGCAGCTATTTCTTTCAGTTTACCCAGATCTCCCCGCATCCCGAAAACGCCTTCGGTAATGACCAGGATACCCCCTTTGCTATCATCCGTCAGTTTTTTGGCACGGAACAATTGTTTCTTAAAGTCATCCATGTCATTGTGCCGGTAAACAAAACGTTTCCCGGGGTGTAAGCGGAGTCCGTCAATGATACAGGCGTGAGCTTCCGAATCATACACCACCACATCATGCCGGTCAACCATACTGTCAATAATAGATATCATGCCCTGATAGCCATAGTTCAATAAAAAAGTATCCTGTTTGGACACAAAAGCAGCAAGTTTCTCTTCCAGTAGCTCGTGCAGCACTGAGTTTCCGGTCATCATACGTGCACCCATAGGATAGGCCAGGCCATATTGCCTGGTACCTTCGGTATCTGCCTGTCTGACTAAAGGATCATTGGCCAGTCCCAGGTAATTGTTCAGGCTCCAGACCAGCTTTTCTTTTCCCTTAAAATTCATTTTAGGCCCCAGTTCTCCTTCGAGCCGGGGATAAGTGAAATAACCATGGGCATAATGGGCATGATCGCCTAAAGGACCTAATTTGGATAGCGCTTTTTGTATTAAATTCATCAATAATATAATATTAATTATGCTCGTTCATCAGTAATTCGTATATTCCCATAGCAAGGTTTGAACCACCTCGCTTACTCCTTGACCCACATTTTCAAAACCCGACTATAGGAATTGTCCATTAATTGATAACTGGCCGGGATTTGTTTGTCCGGCGTATGAAAGGTTACCAGTTTAGTACCGGCCGGTTTCTTGTTCAGCATCTCGTAAATGAATAAGGTATATTGATGATATAATTCAAACGAGGTCCTGACTGTATAATCGATCCGGCTTCTTGGTTCTATATTTTCATAAAAAGGATTGTAAAAATAAAAGTGATCATACTGGTCATAATCCAGGTCCATAAGGTTACCGTAGATAAACCGGACATTAGACACTCCGACCAGTTCTTTAGCTGTTTGGGCATGATGGAACAGTTCTTCCCGCTGTTCAACACCGTAAAAAGTAGCTTCCGGGTGATAGACACCAGCGGCGATGCAGAATTTACCGACGCCGCTCCCGATATCCAGGATCCGGGCCCCCGGGGTTGCCAGGAAATTGCTGGCTTCGAGGGAGACATCCAAAGCGGTCCAGTGCATTTCTGATAATTCCCGTATATGCCGGGGATATAAAGTATCAAAGGCCGCGTCTTTGCGGAAATAGGAAATATTTAAGGTATCGCTATACATTTAAAAAAGGAATGTTAGGTTTTATTTAAGTTTTGAGTTTAAATGGATAATTATTCTTTGATCCAAAATTGCAGTAGGGAATCATAAAACTGGCCTGTCATCCGGTAACCGGATGGAATAACCTCGCCGAGGCTTTGGTAGGTTACCACCCTGGTTCCTTCCGGTTTGTCGCTTAACACACCCTTTAGATACACCGAATAATACGTGTAGAGGCTATAGGAGGTCTCTATGCTATCGTCAATCGCGTTCATCTGATCTATATTCTCAAAAAAAGAATTATAGAAATAGAAATGATCAAACTCTTTAAAATTAATCTGGGTAATATTGGCATGCAGGAAATCGACATTATCCATCCCCAGGTATCTTTTGGCGGTCCTGGCATAATGGACCAGTTCGTGCCGCTGTTCGACCCCGAAATAAAAAGAATCAGGATAAAAGTGTGCCGCAGTCAAGCAGAATTTTCCGATACCACTGCCCACATCCAGGATTTTTGCATGTTTTACAGCTAAATATTCAGCAGCTTTTTTGGCAATGGCAACAGGTGTCCAGTGCTTTAGGGACATTAATTGCAAATGTTCAGGATAAAGCCAATCAAATTCCGCTTCATTGCGGAAGAAACAGTCATTGGGATGTTTCTTTCTGAAAGGTATAATAGTGCCCTGCTGTCGCTCTTCGGGCTCGGGCGTAAATGACGAAAATGGGTATGGAGTAAGCACCTGCAAATATATCTACCCGCACAAGGGCTTTTACCTGCAAGAAATCAATAAAGAAGGTGATATTTATCAGTTTTTAACATGTTAAACCGCTTGCTTACGACCTGCCGATAGACGCAGTGCCGGATATAACCGATAACCAGGTACAGATCATTACCCGTACACCCTCATTAGGTGCCCCCTAATTTTTAAATTTAAATACAATAAATTGTGTCACCACCAAAAAGGCAGCTATATCAAAATGCAATAAAACAATTACTTATAAAGATCGACGCCAAACATGCGCCTGAAGTAGTAGTATTAGACCCATCACCGGATGCAGCTGAGAAAAATTGCTTTTACAATGTTGAACGCCATGTTAGAAATATGGGTGGAAAAGCCATTTACGGATGGGCTATCGGTATTTCACCATTTTTAGTAGAAGCGGAAAAGCATGCCGTTTGGCAAATGCCTGATGATAGACTGTTGGATATTACTCCCAGAACGCCGGCAATGCCAACCATATTATTTGTTAGAGATACGGACTTTGTTTATACCGGCCAGTATATTGATAATATTAGATTAAACGTAACGACTAATCCGCTCATTGATGATTGGATTAAAATCTGTGAAAGCATTGAAGTGCTTTTTTCATTTGGAAACCGATCAAACGAATACGAAATTTCTATATCTGAGACAATTATTCCCTTTTTGAATCACTTGGAAGATCTCAAGGTTAAATATGGAAATTATATCGCTGCAGGCGGTAATCCTGACACTCCATGCTTTTGTGGCCGGTCGTTAATTTATAAAAATTGCCATGGACCAGATATGATGAACATTCAAAATAGTTTAGAGAAAACCCGGGCCATGTTCGGATCAGCAATTTAACTTCATATTCTTAAGCCAATGTGATTGATGATGCTTTACATCTGAAGACAGAAACGTCGATCGCAACTAGATTTTTGTACGCTTAAAAAGACCCAAACTTTGTCATTAATTTAAAGTAAACCTTCTCTTTTAAGAAGGAAGATTTACTTCCGATGTTTAAACGCTGGATCGTTTTTTTGATATACTGATACTAAGCGGTGGCAAAGCGGTTTCGTGATCGAGAATTAAAAACAGTACCCAGTTCGACAAATTCGGACAAAGATCAGAATCACCTTGTTCCAGGGTTTTCTAAGGCTTTCATTCAGGCATGAGGTTTAACTCAAATTAATTGAATTGACGCATCTTTGATCCTGTAAATTATCTGGCGGTTTGTCTGAAGGAAAACAAATAAGACGGATACCATTTCGTATTTCCTGTTTATTAGAAGATGATAACACCTGTCTGTTGGTGAAAGCCAATGCGAGATAACCATGCACCAGCGACCAGCAAGTATAGAACTTTATTCTTGTGGTCAACTGATCGGGGTTATCATTGGGTATGTTGTTAGCCTCCAACAAGAGACCTATGGGTACCTCAAGTTCTTCAGGAGGAAGCTGGAAGGGAATGTTTATGCCAAACATCAGCTGATAAAAGGTTTGGTGGCTAACTGCGAAATCATAATAAGCAAGCCACATAGCTTCAGTTAACCCGTGTGAGGGTACCTGCCGTCCTTTTGCCCTTTTCAGGCAGGCAGTAAGTTTAAGAACTCCGATTCTGACGACTGAGGCCAGCAATTTTTCCTTACTTGGAAAATAGCTATAAATAATGGCTGCAGAGCAGTTCATTGTGTCCGCCAGTTTGCGCATGCTAAATCCTTCCCAGCCTTCTTTATGCAAAATAATGAAGGACCGCTCAAGAATTTGTCCAGTATTTGTTATCGTGCTTTTTTTAGTCATAACAAAGATTAAGATCATTCAATTATTCAATCCTGATTTATAATCCCGGTATCTGCTCTTTAACGTAGGCCGCAGGATCTTGTACAATGATGGTTTTATAATGATGCTTTTCATCAAAATTTTCCGGGTAAACGGATTGCCTTAGCAGGCAACCGCACTTTTAAAACTTGCTTTATGTTTCGTGATTTTTAAGCTTTACTTTGCCACTATAAGAAGACTGTGTGATTTTTTATCTATATTCACTTTTCATGGTGTGAGAAATTCTAAACCGCTTTTCACAAACTCCTGCTGATGCTGTGTTGGGTCAGCAGCCACAACGCCAAACCGCATGTTATATGCACCTTATTATTGTCATTTTAAAAAATCTTCTTCTATCATAGCGTTATTTAAAAATACTCCTGTATTATTCCCTGTTGATATCGCATATGATACAGCACGAAGAGGATTGGCATTGTCTCCACAGGCGAATATATTATCCACTGTTGTTTTCTGAGATGTATCTACTTTGATAAGTCCCTGTTCTGTCAATTCACAGCCCAATAGTTCGGGGATTTTGGAATGTTGTTCAAAAGGAGGTCTTGAATAGATAACTTTTAATTGAAAAGTTGAATTGTCTGAAAAAATTATTTCTTCAACTACTCCGTCTTTATGTTTCAATGAGGTAATTTCCCTTTCAACTATTGAAATATTGTGTCTTTTGATTTCATCGGTTTGCTCTTGTGTCAATTCCGATTTCCCATTGGTAAATATGGTTAAATCCTTTTTCCAGTTACCAATGAGTCGAGCCAAATGAAATGCAGCATATCCATTTGCCAAAATCCCTGTTTTTTGATTCTTTACTTCATATCCGTGGCAATAGGGACAGTGAAGTACCGTAATTCCCCAACATTCGGAAAATCCCTTAATGTTTAGCATTGTATCTTTTAGTCCTGTTGCAAAAACTAATTTTTTAGCTGAAAATATTTTTCCTGATTGAGTTGAAATCTCAAAGCCTTTATCAGTTTTCGTTCCATTAACGGCAAGGTCAGTTAGGAATTTTACCGTGTCATATTTCAACACCTGTCCTTTTGCTTTTTCCGCAATAACGCCTGGTTTTTCACCGTCTTGTGTAATGAAGTTATGTGAATGAGGTGTTTGCCGGTTACAGGGCAAACCGCTGTCAATGATTAAAACATTTCTTAATGCTCGTCCCAAAGTCATTGCTGCCGAAAGTCCTGCATAGCTTCCGCCAACTATGATTACGTCAAAATTTTTGTTATCTGTCATTTCTTTAAAATTTGAAAATACTGTTAATGGAAAAGGTAAAGCTAAAACTGATAAAGCAAGTCCCCCTTGTTTTATCAGTTCTCGTCTTGATATTTTTTTCGCTTCAGTCATTTGTTTTATAGATGTGTACCGTTTCTTAAAGTTGCAAGGCTCCATGCCGCGATCCGCTCCGCGATCGCCCCGGGTGCCTCGATGTGAAGGAAGTGGCCGACGTCTGGGACGACCTCCATCGCATGCTGGGCGGCGAACCGATGTCGGTCGTCAACCTGCGCGGGGAGGATGCAGCTGTCGTTGGCACCGTAAAGCTGCAACAGGGGCACCTTGATCGGCTTAGACATGCGGCGCGTCGCCCCAAGCATGCCGGGTCGTAACATCGCACGATAGTACTTTAGAGGCGCAGGCATGCTCGCCCGCAGGTGCTCATGTAGCTCCGCCTTGAGAGCAGGATCGAGCGAGAAGCCGGGCGACCACTGACGCCAGAGGTGGTCGATGAGGGCGAGATCGCGGGCTGTGGCTACCCAGCCGCTTCCAGGCAGTTGAAAAAGCCCCATGTACCAGCTCAGGCGTAGTTGAGCCAGGTGCGTTAGCCGGCTCATGAACGTGAGTGGATGAGGGATTGCCAGCGCGACCGCGCGTACAATCTTCTCCGGCGCTGTGGCGCAGGCATCGTATGTGATCAGGGCACCCCAATCGTGGCCAATCAACTCCACGGGCCGTCCCGGAGACCAGCGGTCGATTAGGGCGAGCACGTCGCTGGTGAGGGATACAAAGTCGAACGGCCCAGCGGTCGGGGACGGCGAGTAACCGCGAAGCCAGGGTGCGACGACGTAACGTCCGCGGCGGCCGAGTTCGGCCAGGAAGAGCCTCGCGGTCGGCGGATGGTCTGGGAAGCCGTGCAAGAAGACAGTTGGTTGACCATTGGGATCACCACCCTGCAGCGCGTGAAAGGTGCCGTGTGGCAGGTCGAAGGTGACGTGTTCGAACCCCATGTGTGTCATCTCTTCTCCCGGAGTCGTTGGATGAGAGACGGTGTCTTTGGTTTTTGACTCACCTTGTTCTGATTCGTTGCGAATTTTCTCAATTGTATTCATATTTAAGATGATTTATTTTGCTGTTTTTACGCTTGATATTTTTTCGTTTTACTATATCCATCTTGGTGTTTTCTTTTTATATTCCAAGTATGGCTCGCCAAACCATTCTGCCATCCATTTCTCTTCCCGAAGTACAAATTGCGCGTGGAGTATCAAAATGATGATCGGGATTACGATGAGCGGCGAAAATGTTCCTAAAAGTACTGAAGTGCCGATAAGCATAGTGATAAAACCCAGGTACATCGGGTTTCTTGTATACTTGAATGGCCCTTTTATTACAATTAGAGTTGCCTGGGTACCCGGACGAGGATTTGTGCCTAATTTTCGAAAGAACAGGCCACTTCCAAGACTAAGAGAAAATCCAAGAACAATTATGATAATTCCAATATATCTCCAGGGAAAATATAACCAGCGTCCGATTGGAACAAACGAACTGAGTAGTATCATCGCAATTAATCCCAAAAGAAAATAAATTGGAGGAGGAATACGAGGTATTGAAGTGTTCATGATGATTTGATTTACAAATTGCTTGCTGCTAGTAATTTATTTTATGCCATTCACGTTTTTTAAAACGGAATTTTCAAACACATCACTTGGCACTTGCCAGCTTCATCTTAATTTTCATCATTACAGAGTCCGTCAGTATTCCTGCTAAAATGGAATTAAACCGGTTTTGAAAGCCTACAATTTTCTTTCCTTTTCCATGTAGCAACAGATTCACTCCTTCAGTAGTCACTGTTTTTACGGAAGCGGGCTTGTTGGATTTCAACAGATTGGTTTCCCGCATTTCCGGTGAAATAAATGCTGTTTCTGTAACCCCAGGGGCAAGCGTGGTAACCACTACGCCAGTTCCTTCCAGCTCAGCAGCGAGGGTTTGCGAAAAGGCTAAGACAAAAGACTTGGTGGCTGAATACACCGACTGGTAAGGGAAAGGCAAATAGGCAATTACTGAAGACACGTTCATGATTCGGCCCGACTTTCGGGTCGCCATGTCTTTTGCAAACAATTTGGTAAGGATAACCAGGCTGCTGACGTTGAGATCGATCATATTCAACTCCTTTTCCAGCGAGGTTTCCAGAAAACTTCCATAGTCACCAAATCCTGCGTTGTTAACTAAATGAGATACCTGATAGCCGGCGCCCTTGATCTCATCAAATAACTGAGTCGCCTGCTCTGTTTTGCCTAAGTCTTTGGGTATGCAGTGCACGGTGATTCCGTGTTTGGAAGATAATTCCTGCTGCATAGCCGCTAATTTATCCTCACTGCGGGCAGTGAGGATAAGGTTGTATTTTAAAGCTGCAAGCTGTTGGGCCATTTCGTAACCAATTCCGGATGATGCTCCGGTTATTAAGATGTATTGTTTCATTTTGTTTGATTTTATGAATGATTAAATACTTTCAATGGTAGGCGGAATCAGTTTATACATCACGGGTGTCACGATCCTCGATAATATGGTAGAACTGATGAGCCCGCCGATCAATACAATCGCCAATGGCGAAATGAGAGGGTTCGGGTTCAAAGCAATAGGAAGCAAGCCACATATTGCAGTTATAGAAGTTAATACAACCGGCAGAAAGCGGGTTTCGCCTGCCATGTTGATAGCCTCATCTATGCTGTGTCCTTCCAGGCGCAACTGATTGGTAAAATCAACCAATAACAACGAGTTTTTAACCTGTATGCCCGATAAGCCGATAAATCCGATAATAGACACCATCGACATCGGGTTGCCTGTCATCAGTAACAGAACCACGCCGCCAAGTATGCCTAATGGTATGATCGAAAGCACGATAATAATTCCTTTAAAGGTTTTGAATTGAAGGAGCAGCACACCAATGAAAAGGAAAGTGCTGAGTATGATCACAGACAGAAAGTTGCCGCCCAATGCATCGCCTTCCGACTCTGCTTCGCCGGAAAGTTTATAAAAATAGCCAGGTGGCATTTTTAATTTGTTTAGCTGCGGAACGATATCTTTCAGGATATCATTGGCCAAAACGCCTTCTTTAGTAAGGGAGGTCACTTTCACAAAACGTGATTTGTTGAAATGGTTGATAGCAGTGGGCGATGTCTCAAAGGAAACAGTGGCGATCTGATCAACCAGTACCGGGGTGCCCTGCACATTGTTGACATACAGGTTTTTTAAAGCATCCAGGTTAGAGAATTTATCCCTTGGAAGTGTGATTACCACGTTGCGCGAATCGCCCCGGTCATCGATATAGTCCCCGACAGTTAATCCCGCTACCGCCATTCGTATCACTTTGTCTATGTCACTGGTCATTACCCCTAATGTTCTGGCCTTTTCTTTATCGATCTTTATTTTAACATCCGATTTATAAGCATTCAGTTCATTATTGACGAAAAAAGTCCCCGGATGTTTTTTCAAAAGTTCTTCCACTTTAAACGAAAGCGCACGTAAGGTATCCTGGTTTTCTCCAAATACCCTGACTACAATATTTGCTTCAATAGGCGTCCCTTGATCTAAGTCTTTAACTTCGATCCTGGCATATGGGAAATCCTTAAACTTTTTCCTCAACTGCTTGATCAGGTCTGTTTTTTCCCTGGGTTTAGCCTCTTCACCCAATTGCACAAATATCTGGGCAAAATCAGGTTTTACATCCTGCTGGTGCACATTATAATAAATCTGCGGGTTGCCTTTGCCCACATTGGAAGTGTGATAAACGATCTCCTTATGCTTCTTCAATTCACCCTCTACCAATCTGGTCACCCGGTCACTTTCGGGAATATCGGCCTGAAGTGGCAATTTGATATTGATCAGGAACATTGGTTTTTCAGAAGTGGGGAAAAGCTTAAACCCGGTTTGTGTGAACAGGAAAAAGGCAAGCCCGCTTAGGGCTAACGATATCCCGATAGTAGCTTTGGGCCATTTTAAGGCAAGCGGCATCACACGGGCATAAGAGCGGGTCAAAAACCTTTGCAGGTGCTTTAAAAAGAAATTACCCCCGCCATGTGTATGAGTTTTGAGCATACGACTACCCAGGAAAGGGACAAGTGTTAAAGCGACGATCATGGATGCCAAAACGCTGGTCATTATGGCCATGGGCAGGCTGCGCATAAATTCACCGGCCGAATCAGGCAAAAAGGCAAGCGGCAAAAACGCGATAACCAGGGTAGCTGTACAGCCTACGACCGCCACACCGATCTGTTTTGTCCCTTTCAGGATAGCTTCCATCCGGGAATGCCCTTCCCTGAGCCAGCGTTCAATATTTTCCACCACAACAATACTGTCGTCTACCAGCAGGCCTAATGCTACGACAAATCCAACAATACTCAGTTGATTTAAAGAATACCCTAATAAATTCATGGCGATAAGGCCCAAAGCCAATGAAAGCGGAATGGAGATCATCACGATCAGCGAGGCTCTGAATCCCAGGGGTAATAGCGTGATCACCACCAAAAGTATGGCTAATCCAAAGTCGAAGCCAAGGTGGCCCAAACGCCTGGATACCATATCGGCCTGATCAAAGCTTTTAACCATGCGGATGTTTTCAGGCAGGCTTTTGCCAAATTCGTCCAGTACCGGTAAAAACTCTTTCTGAACGCTGGCAATATTCACGTTGTCTTTCATTGCCGCCGTAACCAGTACACAACGGTGCCCGTTTATCCGTGTGATGTGGTTTACAGTACCGTCCTTATAACTTACCGTGGCCACGTCTTTCAAATAGATGATCTTGCCGTTGGCATTATAAATAACCGTATTGGCGACATCATCGACACTCTTGAACTTGCCGCTGGTCTTCACGTTAAAGATCTTGCTGTCCAGGTTGACGCTGCCGCCGGGGATATCAGCCGCCTCGCTTTGCAAACTGCCGATGACCACATTAAGCGGTATTTTTAGCTGTGCCAGTTTATCCAATTGCATGTCAATCCGGATCTCCTGTTCGGGCATACCAAAGTATTTCACCTCTTTCAGGTTGGTGATCTTCTCTAGTTGTGTTTTTAAGATATCTGCTTTATCCCGCAGCAATTTACCGGAAGCATTATCTGACACGAGCGCAACCTGTAAAACTTTTACATCTGATGAGGCCACTTTTTCTGTTTTGATCAGGTAGATATCTTTAGGAAGTTCACTGTTTTTTAGTGCGTTGATCTCTGTGGATATTTCCTGGTATTTGTTGTCCACATCTACGCCATATTTAAATTTTGGCTGGATAACGGCTACACCGTCTTCTACGGTTGTCAGGATCTTTTCAATATTTTCCAGTCCATAGATCTTGTTTTCGATGGGTTTTACCACCTGCTCTTCCATATCCTTCGGACTGGTGCCAGGGTAAATAACCGTAATAATGTATTGTGGAGGATGCGTGGTAGGATCTTCCGAACGCGGCATGGTGAACAGCGTCAGTACGCCGACAACTGCTACCAAAAGAAATATGATCAGCGTGAACTGATAGTTCTTAACGGCAAAATTGGTGATCTTCATGGCCTTACTTAATGATTTTAATAAAAGATTGTTCGTTGAGATAGGCGCTGTTGGAAACTACGATCTGGTCTATACCTTCCAGTTTATCCTTCAGGTATACGTTTTCGTTATCAAACTTCAGAATGGTAACCGGTACCCGCTTCACTCTGTTTAATCCTACGGTCGTAAATACAAATCCTTTGTTGCCGTCGGCCTCTATCAGTGATGCATATGGAATGACCATCACACTTTCATCCTGATGGGTGGCTATTTCCGCTTTCCCAAACATGCCAACCGCTGGTTTTACCCCGTTTAATTGCAGTTTAAGTTCTATCTGGAACGAGCCCAGTTCACGGTCTGCCGCCTGCGACTTGCGGAACACAGTAGCATCAAAGGTTTGACCGGCATAACCGTCGAGCGTCACTTTAGCGGTTTGCCCCGGTTTGATGATGGCCCATTCGCGGTCGGTTACCCCAACCTTCAGCGAATAACTGTTGTGTTGTTCGGTAGAATTGATGAGCAGCACCGGCATTCCTTCGGCAATTACTTCACCTTCATTGGCTATCTTCTTACTTACAAAGCCGTCGGATGCAGCATATATTTTGGAATAGCGATCATTAAACGCCACTGCTTCCCGGGCTTTTTTAGCTACATCTAAAGCCGTTTTGGTGTTTTGCAACTGTTCCAACGTGTAAACACTGTCTTTATAAAGATTCAGTGCCCGGCTATAGTCACGTTGTGCCTTTTCTACACCCAAACTGGACTGGGCTAACCCTGCCGAGATTTCGGTGGAATTGAGGGTTGCCAGCAATTGCCCCTGTTTAAAGGACTGGCCTTCCTGTACCACGATGCGGCTGATCACGCCGCCTATCTTAAAGGCATATTTCGCTTCGTCTTCCGTACTGACCAGGCCGGTGGCGGTAATCAGATCGGGTACGCCTAACGTAGACACCGGGGCGATTTTTACACTGATGATATCCGGCTCACCTATTGGATTTGCTTCCTTGTTTTTTTCTTTACAGGAAGCCATTAAGGTTAACGCTGCTATTAAAATGCTGAATAATTGTATTTTTTTCATGATATTTTATTGTTGAATAGTGAAACTGGCGTTGGCGCGTTCGATGGCCGTATAGGCTATCCAGGTATCGTAAAGGGCGATGTTGGCGTTAAGCTGGGCATCTATCCACTGGTTCTGGGCATCCAGCAGTTCGATGTAAATGGCCATTCCCTGTTTGTATAACTTCACCATGTCATTATAATAGGTCTGGCTGGTCTTCAACTGGGATTGCGCGGCCTCATATTGCGCAATAGCGCTTTGCATACCGGCCTGGCGTACCTTAAGTTCCGTGAGCAGTTGCTGCTGTACATAATCAGTTTGTGCTGCTAAGGCCTCGCGGTCGGCAAGCGCCTGCTTTACGCGGTAATTGTTTTTCCCGGAGGAGAACAGGTTCCATTCCAGGGAAACCCCGAACAGGTAATAACGGCTGTTGTTGTTGAACTTCCAGTCAAAAGCCTGTGAGCCCAGATCGATAAAGGTTCCCAGTTTAGGGATGATATAAGATTTAGCCAGCCCGGTCAAATTGCCGTTAATATCTTTGGCTATCCTTAGCTTGGATAACTCTTCCCTGCCGCTGATGTTGTTTCCCATTAGTTGCTCACGGGCGGGTAGCGTGGTAATATCATCTAAAAGGATGCTATCTGTAAGCGGACGATTGATCAGGAAGTTAAAATAGTAGCGGGCTGATTCCGCGGTTTTCTTTGCCCCGGTGAGCGCAGCATTGATCCTGGAGACTTCGTTTTGGCTTCTGAGCACAACGGTCCGGTTCACTTTGCTGTTGTCATACAATTTGGTATTGATCCTTTGGCCTTCTTCAACCAGCCGGAGCGAGGATTCATAGATCCCGGTCGCATAAACGGCTTTTGAGTAATTGTAATAAGCTGTTTTGATGTCTTTAACCAGTTCGCGTTTATAAAGCAGTACTTCGGTTTTCTGCAGATCTATCTGCTGCGCTTTGATCCGCTTGTTATAAATCAACTCCGCGTTTAAAATGGGAAGGGTTGTACGGAACTTTGCATCATAAAAATTATCAGGATTGAGCAAAATGCGCTGGTTTTGCAGCTGAGGAAAGGCATTGCTGCCGGTCAATTTGTTCAGCGTGGAATAAACTCCGTTAAACAGGTCGCCGGTTGGGAAATCGATCGTTCGTCCACCGTCGGCCTTCGTGTAGGTGGTTGAAAAGGTCACGTCCGGCCCGAACATGCTTTTCGCTTCCTTAAGGGCATATACATTTTTTCCGAGCACAAAGTTTTGTTGTTTGATGCTCTGATTGGATGCAAGTCCGTCCCGGATGTAGTCATCCAGCTTGCTTTGTGCTTTTACTGATGGGGCGACCAATAAGGTTACCGCCATCAAGACAAAACCGTACTTTTTTTGGTTTTTAGTTTTCATTTTTATACATTGTTATAATTTTAAACAGTGTTCAATATATTATCAAAAAAAAGTCTAGCTTTTTTCAAGCAGCGCAACAAAACACTCGTAGCCACTTTGCATCAGTTCTTCATTCGTTCTGCCTATAAAACTTGCAGTTCGGTTTTTACAAAACAGGGCACAAATGCCGTGCATTGTTGAAAGGATCATAAAGGTGAGATCCTCCGTATCCATATCTTTGAACTTTCCTTTCTGCTGGCAGTCTTTAACCACAGAAGCCAGGCTATCAATCGCTTCCTGTGCTATTTTAAAACCTCCCTCATCTTCAGACATTTTTGCGGGTTCTTCAACAAGAAACATCAGGTTATAATAATCCTTATTTTCCTGTCCAAATTGAATAAAGATGCGGCCCATAGCTTTTAAACGCTCAAAAGGATCGCCTACTTTGTCCAAAACCTTGAACTGGTTGAGTAGTAACTGAAATCCTTCCTTATGCAGCTCCTGAAAAATCTCACTTTTATCTTTGAAATAAAAATAAAGCGAGCCGGGGCTGTAGTTGATCTCCTTGGCAATATTGCGCATGCTGGCTTGTTCATAGCCCTTTTCAAGGAATACCTTACGCGCACCATTTAAGATGCGTTTATGCATTTCCTGCTTCTCTTCCAATTTCCGTTCTGCTATGCCCATTTTTATTAATAATAAGATACAAATATAATAGTGCTGCCCGGGTGGCGAAATTTCGCACCAGGATTCAGCGTTTAGTTTTTCATGCCGGGGCTAATTTGTCCCATAATGTTTATAGCAGATTTTCGGCTCAATAATTTGAATCCAAACAGCATAAACCTATTTTTCCAACCCTGTACAACTCTTGGTTTCCGACTATTTTCCAGTGTTTTAACCAGTTCTCTGGCGACATCTTCAACAGAAGACATTACAAATTTTGGAAAATCGCTGGTATGCCCGCCTGCGTTTGCATGAAACTCTGAGGCTGCAGCACCGGGGTTAAAACCCATCACCAAAACTCCTTTCTGTTTGAACTCATACCACAACGACTCGGAGAAATTGGCGACGAAACTCTTGGTGGCTGCATAAACCGATGCGCCCGGCATGGAAGAATGGGCAAGCACGGAGCTTACATTTACCAAAGCATCTCCGGATCTGGCATTTTGTAAAAAGCTATAAGACAGGGTTACCAGGGCATTCATATTAAGCTGCATAGTTGCCAGCTGCTCATCCAATGGGATCTCAATAAATTTTCCGTAAATACCGGCACCCGCATTGTTGATCAGGGCGTCGTATTCCCCGGTTTTCAAATGATTTACCAGTTTTTGTAGATCTTCCTTATTGGACAGGTCGGCAACCCAAACAGCATGACCTGCACCAGCTAAACCTTCTACTGCTTTATTTAATTTATCCTCGTTGCGGGCTACCAGTGTTAAGCGGTCCCCCCGGGCTGCAAGCTGCCTGGCTGTTTCCAATCCAATGCCTCCGCTTGCGCCTGTGATCAATACTTTTTTCATTTGTTAGTATTTAATTCAAGAGCAAAACTATTGAACGCTGTTCAATAAAAAAAATTTAGTTTTTGATCTGACATCAGAATGATAATTGGAGCATTGAACTTTAGCGTTTTAAAAAAATAAAAAAACACTCGTTGCAAATAATTTTTTCTATTATTTACATCCAGCGGTGAAAGCGATTATTAATAGGTTAACTTTCTAATTGCTTTGAAGGCGATCGAGGAGCATCGAAAAGGAGACAGTTAAACTATTTTGTAAATGCCTAAATACTAAGCAATGCCTGGAGATTAAAGATGTCGAGCCATTTGCATTTCATCTCTATTATTTCAGTAGCTATTTCTCTTTGGAACGAGGAGAATTGCTTTGGAATCTTTCGCCCCTGATTTTCTCGCGGTGTTGAATTCCCAATTCTGTCATCGCATTAACCACTTTTTCAAGCGTTTGGCTGTAAGGTGGATATTCCGGAGCTGTTGATCAATGCGTTCCGGAAAAAAGATTAAAGCATTCCGTTACCCTTTGACCATGCTATCTTTCTGAATTACATATTTGAAATTTGATATTCATCAACACAACTCATTGGTCTAATGGGCTCGGAACAGCATGGTCAAGCATGCCAGAATATCCACGTTAGCTACCTTAAATCTTCTATTAGATGAAATTCAGACTGGGAACCCGTTTAAAGATACTATAGGGAGATTAACCTGTGGTTACAGTTTTGTTTTGACTCGTTTGTTCATTAATTAAAAGATGCCCTATACTCAAGAGGAGAAACATTCATCTTGGTTTTAAATAATTTGCTGAATGATTGTGGATGCTCGAAACCTAACTGGTATGCAATTTCGCTTACTGTAAGATTTGTAGTTGATAATGCTTCTTTCGCTTTTTCGATCAGTTTGTTATGGATATGTTGTTGCGTACTTTGTCCAGTCATTACTCTCAACATATCGCTCAAATAATTGGGAGATAAATTTAGCTTGTCGGCAAAATACTGAACGGTTGGGAGGCCTGATGCCAGTATCTTTTCACTTTTGAAATATTCGTCCAGTAAGGCTTCAACTTTGGTCAGTAAATCATTGCTGGCTGTTTTGCGGGTGATGAACTGCCTGTTGTAAAAACGGTTGGAATAATTGAGTAATAGCTCGATCTGTGAAACCATTACATCCTGGCTGAACTGGTCTATCGAATGATTGTATTCTTTTTCAATATTCTTAAATATCTCTCCGATCATTTCTTCCTCAGACTCGGATAAGTGTAATGCTTCATTTACAGCATATGAAAAGAACCCGTAATTTTTGATGTTTTTTCCGATCGGGTAGTTTCTGATAAGGTCGGGATGAAATACCAACAGCCACCCATCTGCTTTAATATTTCCGTTTTGGGTGCCTGATGCGACTTGCCCCGGTTCCATAAATGCCAAAACTCCTTCATCAAAATCGTAATAATTTTGGCCATAGTTGAACTTACAATCAGCGTCGTGCTTTATGGAAACGGTGTAAAAGTTGAGTATTGCTTTTATCGAGTTGTCAATAGCAGCGTACTGGATATCGTTATAGTTGATCAGGCTAACTAATGGGTGTTTGGGCTTTGGAAGCCCCATTAGTTTATGCAATTCCGAAACGGAATTTATTTTAATGAATTTATTTTCCATTGAACTCATATTTAATTTGGGTCAATTGTTCAGAAACCTTCCAAAGTTTTTCAGCTACCTCCTTGTCATAGGATTTGTCACTTGACTTTACCAATTCGGGGTATCCGCGCATTTCGTTCATTTTAGTTGGTCCAAAGTATTCACCACCGGTTACATCTTTGCTGGTTGCTGCTCTTAATATGGGCAATGTACCTATCTCAACACTTTGTGCAAGTATATTAGTAACTATGGATTGAACAAAAAGACCGGTATGCCTGGTAAGATTTGTTTTAGTAAAGCCAGGGTGAGCAGCGACAACGGTTATATCGATTTTGTTTGCTTTCAGTTGCCGGTCCAATTCATAGGCAAATAACAGGTTGGCAAGTTTACTTTGAGAATAGGCTACATATTTGTCATATCCTTTGTCAAAATTCAGGTCATCAAAATAGATATCGGGCTTACCCATTTTTGCCTTGTGCTGTCCGCTTGACTGTATTGCTATGCGGGAATTTGTGGTGTTTTTTAATATATCCAAAAGCAAGCCGGTTAGCAGGAAATGCCCTAAATGATTCGTTCCAAATTGAACTTCAAAATTTTGCTTGGTTAGTTCTCGTTTTACCGGAAACATAACACCTGCATTATTGATGAGTACATCAAGTTGCTTATACTTATGATGAAACTCTTGAGAAAATTGATGTATTGAAGCAAAATCGGACAAGTCCAGTTGCATCAGGTTCAATTTTGCATCAGCGTTTTTTTTAATCAGGGAAATTGCTTCATTACCACTTTTCAGGTTACGGGCAGTCATGATCACCTGAGCACCTTTACTGCTCAATACCTTTGCTGCTTCTAATCCAAGTCCACTGTTTGCTCCTGTAATGAGAATTGTTTTTCCTTGCTGTGAGGGGATGTCGTCCGCCGTCCAATTTTTTGTTGCCATTTTTTATGTATTTAATGATGACACAAAGGTCAGAAACTTTAAAACTGTCAGAGTAGTCAATTCCCTGTATGTTGTATCCTAATCAAGGTTTTCCCGTTTGTTCATCGTTGCACTGTCGATCGGTTAGGTTGCATACAAAGCCGAAAACACCAAAGTATAGGCTTTGGTGTTTTCGGCATCGAATTATTATGCAACTGGATTCATATATCTACTGTTTTAAAGGCCAAACTGTGACTTTATACCGCCTATAAATGTAGCGTCGTCGTATTGCTGACGGTTTGCCATAAGCATTTTGGCATCTTCTCCTGCTGTATATCTTAATTGATCTGTTCCATCTGTTGCGGCTTTAAAGATTACTTCGGCCACCACACTTGCAGGCGAGGCATTTTCAGCCATTGTGGGCATTGCTGCCATCAAAGAATTAACAAGATTTTGATATTCAGTCATATTTTCGTCGTTATTAAAGACTAAAGACCTGCCCGAAAAATCGGTTGCTATCATACCTGGCTCAACAATTTTTACTTGTCCGCCAAATTGCGCTACTTCATAACTAAGCGATTCTGAAATACCTTCGACGGCAAATTTTGTTCCGTGATATAATGAACCCATAGGAAAAGTCATTTTGCCTCCAATGGAAGAAATATTAATTATCATACCTTTTTTGTTTTGTCTAAAATGAGGCAAAACGGTCCTGGTAACATCTAAAAGTCCGATAACATTGGTGTTGAATTGTCTTAAAACGTGGTCCCTGCTAAATGCCTCCAATGGTCCGTATGCGCCATAACCGGCATTATTAAGTAATACGTCAATGCTGCCAAATTTTTGAACGCCTTCTATAAACGCATTTTGAATAGAATCCAGATCCAAAACATCAAGTTTGGCGACCAAAACATTTTCTAATTGTTTCAATTCTGATTCGTTTTCCGGATTTCTCATGGTAGCGATTACTTTCCAGCCTTTAGATTGAAATAACTTTGCAGTTTCTTTTCCTATGCCACTGCTTGCACCTGTAATTAAAATTGTTTTTCCTTGCTGTGGAGGTATGTTGTCTGCTGTCCAATTTTCTGTTGCCATTTTTTTATGTTTTTAATTATGGCCCAAAGGTCAATAGACTTTAACCTGTCATCGTTGCCAAATCTCTGTATGTTGTATCCAGACCAAGGTTTTCAGTCGGTTTGTGTAATTACGCGGAACAGTTTTTATGAGGAATAACGGGTTATAAAAGCGGCAGTACCGATAATGTAAAGTTCACGAAGGGCGCGGTCATGATCTTGTTGTTTAAAAAGTAATTATTCGCTCTATCGCCAACTTTAAACTCGCGGGCCTGTAAAGGTGTTATTGCACCCGCGTTCACACCAAAAATAAACTTCTTTGCAAATCGGTATTCCATACCAGGGCTGGTTTTTAGCTCGAGTGTACTGTAGTTGCCGTCTTCCGGAAAACCAGGGCGGTTATGCTTGAAAAATGCAATTGAACCGGCAAGGCTGGTACCGAAACTTAACCAAAGATTGGGGGATATTGTTTTACGGAGCGCAAGCTCGCGTGGCAGGTTAATATTGAGTTCGAGGTCGTTTTCAAACTTGCGCCAGTATGTAATGACCGGAATTACAGGCACATTAATAGAAGGATCGATATTAATCAGCAAACCTAATCGAGCCTTGTTTGAGGCGTTTGTTTAAGGGTAAATATCATCCCACCCAGGTAACTCATTTTTTGTACAGAACTGCTTTCTCCTGTTAAGCCCGAAACACTTGCAAGGTAAACTATCTGGTGACCAAAAAGCGAATCAACACGGGTAAAGCTACCGCTAAAACCTACAGTGAACTTGTTTATTGTTCGCCCTTCCAAATCACCTAAACCTGTTTGATAGGGTGTAACCTCGCTCAAATGAAAGCGCTGCTGAAAAGCGCTGAACGTGGTTGATATGCTGTTCTTCCCCCATGATGTTATAGGTACTGTGAAAATAGCGGTGATTCGAACCTGGCTTAGTTTAGCATCAATGCAGAGGGTCACTGGTTCGAACCCAGTAACTCCCAATGGCGGTGCAATTAAATGATTATAGCATTATGAAAACAGCCTCTCAAAAAATCAGATTATTTGAAGAACCGAATTCATCCATCGAAAGGCAAAGTGAGTGGGATGAACCAAAAGGCTTCATGTTTGGTGGAATGGCAATGTTTATGGAAACTAGCCTATCGCAGATTGCTGAGCAGTATTATAAGGCTGCTGAAGCGCTACTGTTAATCATAAAAAATAATGAAACACCAGATTACGAATTACAAAATCCGGTGTTTTATCTGTACAGACAGACTATCGAACTATTAATAAAGGCAATTTTAGTAACAGAGGGAAAAAGCACATTAGACAGTAAGGGAAGAAATATTCATACGCTTCAGGCTTTGTTAGACCGTCTTGATAATGTTCCAAATGATTTTCAAAGCCTTATTCAACAATTGCACCAAATTGATCCTGCATCTACACTATTACGATATGGGGGGGATAAACCGTATTTCAATGGGGAATTGTGGTGTTCCTTAACTAAGTTGGAATATCAAATGAAACGCCTGTATCAATATCTGACCTCTAGAATTAATAAGTAAGGAAACCAAAATCTGCTCCCCATAACAAGGTTTAGCTTAAGATAGAAAGAAGTAGTACCAATTTATCAGTAAGTGAGATAAGTCTTTTTTATTTTACTTTATATTCGTTAACTCTTTTACCCTTTGCATGGATACGTATCTTATTACCAAATACTGCACCAGCTAAAAGTAATACCAATAATATAGAACCAGCCAAAGAAATATCCTCGCCTATATAATAAGATGATGGGTGGAATGCAAATTCTATTTTATGTATACCTACCGGAATAAGCGCCGCCCGCAAGAGGTAATCTGCTCTAAAATAAGGCTTCTCTACCCCATCAATAAACATCTTCCATCCTTTTGCGTAATAAATCTCCGAGAAAACCGCCACTCCCTGGACCTTCGAGGATGACTTGTAAATCAAATGATCTGGGTTATAGTTAGCCAATTTTATTGTGGCACTGCTATCACGCGCTGCCAGTTCATTGCCAACCATATTTTGGTACTGTTTATCGACCACTGTTACAAATTACCCAAATTGCAAAACGTATTCTCAAGGTTGTATCTATAGTTTGAAATATCTTCATATGGTGATTTTTCATAACACTTTAACTGGACTCCTCCGTTCAAAGATTACAGATCAGTATATCCCAATTAATAATAAAATAGAGCCAACTAATGAGATGTATTCACCGAAATATTAAGGACACATAAAGTTGTCGTATTAAGGAATGTTTCGTTTGCTCTTTGAATGAAAAGTTTACATGGTTTTATTCATATAGAAACAGTTGCGAAAAGTTTATATTTCAAAATAATGGCCAGTTAAAAGTCCAAATCAATCACGACATTATTGATTTGGGAATGACATATAAAAAAAGTTAAAAAAACTTGTAACGTTTTTTTTTTTCTGAAGTATTGAATAATACATCAATAGTTTTATTAACGTACATTATATTGATTACCTTATTATAGTACAGATCAAATAAAACTAATATTGAAGTAATAGGAGATTTTTTATCCGAGTTTCCATTATATATGACACTATGAACCATCTGGTATATCTAAATGGTGATTTAATAATTCTGGGAAGTTTAAATCAACTACTCATAAGCAAAAAGGAAATATATGAAAATATCAAAAATCATTAACGCATTCGCACTGACACTAGCAATAAGCACATCAGCATGGTCACAAAGTAAAAATTATCAAACACTTAACATTCCATTGAGTCATCCAGGAGAAAACTACACCTTAAATGTAAGGCTCATTAGAGGATCAATCACAATCTCTGGCTATGAAGGAAATGACCTTGTTTTGGAGAGGGAGACTGTGAAAGAATTAAAAGGCAAACAGAAATCGACGCTTAATAATACTAGTGCTATATCCTTCGTCGATCTACCTATTCATGTTGAGCAAGTTAATAACCAAGTAATTATAAGCGAACAAAGCGGAGAAATTAGTAATGTGATCCTAAGAGTGCCTAAACATAAAGTTGTTTTGAAACTTTCCATGGAAAAGAAAGGAGATATTGTAGTGGATAGTGTTGAGGGAGTCCTTGAAATTGCAAATGTCAATGGTTTTATTCAACTTAATAGTATTTCCGGATCGGTTGTTGCCAGCACTGTAAACGGCACCATAAAAGTTATCTTCAAAACAATAAATCAGAAAGCGGCAATGGCTTTTTCTACTCTCAGGGGGGATGTTGATGTAACCTTTCCCAAATCACTCAATGCTAATTTAAAGTTAAAATCAGATAAAGGGGAAATTCTATCAGCTTTTAAAACAACCGATATAAATCATCAATATAAAACCGATCAATCAATTGTAGTGGATATGTACAAATTACCATCAAAAGATTGGTATTATTGGATAGCTGGCAATGGAGGACCGGATATCCTTCTGAAAACTACTTTCGGAAGGATATACATCCGAAAGTTAAGATAGCCCCAACTCTCTTTTATCATAGTATTTTTGTTTCTTACGCAAGGAATCAATCCTCATCTTAACTATAATAAACTAGTTTCGCTTTGACAGCTAATCGACGCTCGGTTAGTCGATGGGCGTGTTTCCAAAATTGGGATTCATAAAAACTCAAGATTATATCTCACGATTTCATTAATAAAATTTCCGAAACAAACTTGCTCCGAATATTACATTCTATAAATATTCAAAATTAGTAATAGGTGAGATAGCTTTGTATATACCCTTATTAAAAATCTACTTTATCATCTGTAAAACAATGCTATATCTAAGGCGAAATAAAATAAAAATGCCATTATTATATATTATTATAGTTCTGTATTCAACAAAAATCATTTAAAAATATGGCTTAATTGGTAATAAAGTCTCTTGAATACCCCCTTTCATCACACCCTTTTACTCAATTGGTGTAATTTACTTTTTATCGAGAATATTCGACGTAAATTAGTAGTACCATACATAAATATGAGTTATAAAAGCTCAAAAGTATAATCGACTAAACATTTTTGAACACATATCATTTTTGGTATAAAAGATTGATTTTGTGTTTTACTCATAAAGAGACTTTTTTCACGAAAGTAAAGAAGCATGCACTTTGATACTACATGCCGTTACATGCTGGGCGTTGACAGCTACAAATCAATAACCATGAAAAATATTAATTTTAAACTTGACCAAATTGATGGCGAAGAATTAACCCGAGCTCAACTTAAACACGTTAATGGAGGAACTGGCGATTATGGTTGTTACTCGTCCTGTTTTGATGAGTGTGTTAGCGAATGCACTAGCATACCAGGCAATCCAGGAGCAACCGAGTGCATAAATGCTTGCGCTGATTCCTGTGGAGCAGCATGTGGTTTTTAAAATTTAAGTGGCTGTTTCAAACAATGGTGTGACCCCAAAAAGTTGGACAGATTACAAAATTAAGTTTTTTGTGCGAGAGCTCGGTATTCCACCGGGCTCTTTCCATTTAACCTGTTTTTTATTCTCTTATTGTTGTAGTAATGAATGTATT
>Ga0207671_10000654_pt1 | contig 45328 bp, 39 predicted proteins | sample KBSC24metaG_FD_184352 | JGI IMG/M metagenome (GOLD analysis project Ga0207671, IMG submission 184352) | Corn rhizosphere microbial communities from Kellogg Biological Station, Michigan, USA - KBS C2-4 metaG (SPAdes) (version 2) | ecosystem: Host-associated > Plants > Roots > Rhizosphere > Soil...
CCCGCCGCACGGCCCCGTGACCGTCGGTGGGGCGGCGTGTCGCACTGCCCCGGTCCAGGCCGGCCCCCCGGCCGACCCGTCCGATCCCCCGCTGCCCGAGCCCCCGATTCCCCGAGCCCCTCCCCGAGCCCCCGATTCCCGAGTCCCTCGCGTCCGGCCGCGCGGCCCCGTGACCGCCGGACGAACGCTCCCCCGGTGGCGGCGCCGCCTTCCCTTCGACGCCGCCCCGGAGCCCCGTTCCCCGCTGCCCGATCCCTGCGCCGACCCCCGGCTCCCGCCCGCCGAGCGGCCGGCCCCACCCCGCCGACCGGCCCCGTGACCGGCGGCGAGGCAGTCCCGCCCCTGGACCGCCCCGCCGGCCCCCGCCGTGGGACGGTCCCCCCGTTCCCGCGAACCGCCGTGTGCCTGGGACCGGCGGTTCGCGGGAATCCTCGTGTGTTGATCCGTGATGCGATCCGTGTGTCAGTTCGAGCTCTGGTTCAAGCCCGGCGGCACCGGGTCATCGGTGCTCTCGGCGGATGCTTACTCGCCCTCGCACCCCCGCTCCCGGCCCGGCGGTCAGGCCCAGCCCGAAGGTCCGGTAAGGAGCTTCGTTGTCGACGTCGTCGTCCTGGAAGTAGTCCGTGTTCACCATGAGCACTATGGGAGCACCGAGGAGGCGGGACCCCTCCCCGCCGATCCGAAGTACGCTGCTGATCGGGCGTCACGCACGCCGTCAGACCGGATCGCCCCGCTTGCGGGCCCGTCCAGGGCCGGCCGGGGCCGCGCACATGAGGAAAAGGGCCACCATGCAGATACGGGACTTCATCCCGCAAGTCCTGCCGCACAACCTGCCGAGCCTGGCCGGCGGGGTGCCGCCGGCCCCGCCGGGGACGATCTTCGTCAAGGCCGGCCCCAGCGGCTTCGCCGTCCCGCCGCGCAAGTTCACGCTGCACTTCGGCCGCGCCGAGGCCGACGTGCACGTGGTGATCGGCGGCGACGACGAGTTCGTCAGCCGCCTGGCCGGCATCTTCACCTGCGACGGCGACGAATGGTGGCTGCGCAACGAGGGCCGCCGCCCGATCCTGATGCCCGGCGTCGATCCGGTCCTGCGGCACCACGAGGTCTCGGTCAACGCCGGCTACACGCCGCTGACCATCGAGACCCCCAACCGCCGCACCCACCTGCTCGAGGTCCACATCGTCGGCAACCCCGGCCGCCGGCAGCGCGACGTCGGCCAGGCCCGCACCCTGACCTCCGACGTCACCGACCTGTCACCGGTCGAGCGGCTGATGCTGATCGCCCTGGGCCAGCGCTACCTGCGCCGCGAGCCCTACCCGGCCCCGGTGACCTGGAAGCAGGCCGCCGACGACCTCAACGAGGCCCAGCCCAACCCGCTGCACCCCTGGACCGCCAAAGCCGTCGAGCGCCGCATCTCCGAACTGCGCGCCCGCCTGTCCACCGGCCCCGGCGCGATCCGCGGCATCGTGAAGGAACCCGGCATGGTCGAGCCGCTCGGCAACACCCTGAACGACAACCTCATCCGGGCCCTGCTGCGCAACGCGACGCTGGTGCCGGAGGACTTGTACGTGCTCAACGAGAGCGTCTGACCCACGCCCTCAGGCCGCCGACCGGCCACGAGGTCGGCGGCCCGCCCACCGGCTCTCTCACACGTGCGCGGCGTGACCGTTCGCCTTGAGCCCGTCCACGACCTGCTTCACCTCGTGTGCCCGATCGCGCGGACACACCAGCAGCGCGTCCTCGGTGTCCACGACCACGACATCGCGCAGCCCCACCACCGCCACGACCCGGCCGGTGGTCGACACCACCACCGAGTCCTCGACCCCGCGCAGCGTCGCGACGGCGGCGTCGGTCAGGACCACGTTGCCGTCGGCGTCACCGTCCAGCGACTCTCCCAGCGAATGGAAGTCGCCGATGTCGCTCCAAGGGAAGTCGGCCGGGACCGTCACCACCTTGCCCGCGGCGGCCGCACCCTCCATCACCCCGTAATCGACCGAGATCCGCTCCAGGTCGTCCCAGACCGCGCCGAAGACGGTCTCGTGATCCGGAGCGTCCCAGGACTCGACGATCGCCGCGATCCCCGCACGCATCTGCGGGCGCTGACGCTCCAACTCGGCCAGGAACGCCTGGACCTGGAACACGAACATGCCCGCGTTCCACAAGTACTCACCCGAGGCCAGATACACAGCGGCGACATCGGCCGACGGCTTCTCCCGGAACTCCGCGATCCGGTGCACACCCGGCGAGATCTCCTCGGCCAAGTGCAGGTAGCCGAATCCGGTCTCCGGCCTCGTCGGCCGGATCCCGACCGTCACCAGCGCCCCGGTCCCGGCCGCTTCGGCACCCAGCCGGATCAGCTCCTCGAACCGCTCCTGCCGCCCTATCAGATGATCGGCGGAATACACCGCCACCACCGCCGCCGGATCCCGCCGCGCGATCACCGCGGCCGCCAGCGCGATCGCCGCCAGCGAATCGCGCGGCGCCGGCTCCACCAGGATGTTCTCCTCCGGCACCCGCGGCAGCTGACGCGCCACCGCCGCGGCGTGCGCGACCCCGGTCACGACGTACACCTGCTCCGGCTGCGACAACGCGTCCACCCGCGCCGCCGTGGCCTGCAAGAGCGTCTGGTCGGTACCGCCGAGACGGTGCAGGAACTTCGGGTTCGCGGCCCGGGACAGGGGCCACAGCCGGGTTCCGCTGCCGCCGGCCAGGATCATCGAGTACACGCGGTCACACCTTCCGAGGAGAGGGACGGATTTGCCACGGATGGTAAGCAGATGAAGGGAATGAAGCGCCGATGCCTCCTTCGCTCCATTCCCCGATCCGCCCGCCGTCGCACCCCCGATTCAGTCCTCGAACACGTACCGGCCCTCCGCGTCCCGCCGAAGCTCGGCCGTCCCCGTCACCGCGTCGACGTTCAACGGCCCGTAGATGTGCGGAAACGGCTCGGTCGCGCCCGGCACCGGGTCGTACTTCAACGGCGCCGTCAAACGCTCAGGATCGATGAGCAACACCACCAGATCCTCGGCGTCGGCATAGAAGGCGTTCGCGACGCCGTCGACCTGACCGGCCGTCGAGGCGTGGATGAACCCCTCCTCCTCCAGGCTCCGGCCACGGGTCGAGACCCGGTACTCCCCCTGCTGGAGGGCAGCGGACCAGTCGGCGCGGGAGGCGATGTGGTAGATCGTCATACCCCATCCTGGCCTGCCGCCCGCGACGGCCGCCAGAACTAGTCCCGCGGACCGATGTGGCGTCGCGGCCCTGATCGCTAACCTGGCCGGCATGAACGCCGCCCCGTCCCTGACCCGCCGAATCCGACGCCTGACACAGCGGCGCGCGCCGGCCGGGTGGTTCGACGCGTTCGCGGTCGGCGGGGCGCTGGTGCTGGCCTGGACGGTGTTCATCACCATGCCCGGCGGCGCTCATGCGCTGTTCGTCAGCGAGGCCACCGTGCGGTTCCAGGGCGCCACGCAGCTGGAGTTGGCGCTGGTGTCGGCCGCGCCGGTCGCGCTTTGCCGGCGGCGGCCGGTGACGGCGCTGGCCGGGGTGCTGGCCGGGGCGGGGTTCCTGACGGTGCTCGGCGAGGGCAGCGCCCTGTCGCTGGTCGGGGCCAGCGTGCTGGTCGCGGTGGTCGCCGCCGCCCGGCCGCGCTGGATCGGGCTGGGTGCGGCGATCGTGACGTTCCTGGCCTGGACGGCTCTGGAGTTCGTCACCACGCCGGGCAATCCGACGCCGTACGGACGGCTCAGCAACGCGGTCCTGCTGCTGGCTGTGGCGTTCATCGGCGGGGTGCTGGTCCGGGAGCGGCGCGAGCACGGCAGGGCCCTGCGGGAGCAGGTCGCGGCCAGCGCGGTGACCGCCGAGCGGCTGCGGATCGCGCGGGAGCTGCACGACATGGTCGCGCACAGCATCGGGATCGTGGCGATCCAGGCCGGGGCGGCCAAGCGCTGCATCCGGACGCAGCCGGTGCTGGCCGCCGAGGCGCTGGACGTCATCGAGACCACCAGCCGCGAGACCCTGACCGGGCTGCGGCACATGCTGGTCGCGCTGCGCAGGGCCGAGAACGATCAGGACACGATCGCCCCGACGCCGGGCCTGGACAACCTGGCGGCGCTGGCCGAGAACGCGGCGAAGGCCGGGGTGGCGATGCGGGTGCGGTTCGACGGCGAGCGGCGGGAGCTGCCCGCGGAGGTGGATCTGTCGGCGTACCGGATCGTGCAGGAGTCGGTGACGAACGTGGTGCGGCACGCCGGGACGCGGCGCTGCGAGGTCGCGATCGCGTTCGGCCCGGGGGATGTGGTGATCGAAGTGCTCGACGACGGTCGGGGCGGCGCGCTCGCCGACGCCTCGCGCGGGGTCGGCGGGTTCGGGCTGGCGGGGATGCGTGAGCGGGTGTCGCTGCTGCACGGGTCGTTCGACGCCGGGCCGCGTCCGGAAGGCGGGTTCCGGGTGCTGGCGCGGATCCCGGCGTGACGGCCGGCCCGGGTGTGATCAGGGTCCTGCTGGCCGACGACCAGCCGCTCATCCGCGCCGGATTGGTGATGGTGATCACCGATGCCCCGGACATCGAGGTGATCGGGCAGGCCGGCACCGGCACCGAGGCGCTGCGGATGGTGCACGGCCTGCGCCCGGACGTGGTGGTGATGGACATTCGGATGCCGGGCCTGGACGGTATCGCGGCCACGCGCCGCATCAAGGCCGAGGCGCCGGCGACCAAGGTCCTGATGCTCACGACGTTCGACGACGATGAGAACGTCTACGGCTCGCTGCGTGCCGGCGCCAGCGGCTTCCTGCTCAAGGACATGGCGTTGGACGACATCCTCGCCGCGGTGCGGGTCGTCGCGGCCGGGGACGCGCTGATCGCCCCGAGCGTCACGCGCAGGCTCATCGCCGACTTCACCGACCGCGGCGTCACCGAGCGCGGACTCACCGAGCGCGGACTCACCGAGCGGGACTCCCGTATCCGGGGTGACTACCGCGCCCGGCTGGCCGGCATCACAGGGCGCGAGCACGAGGTGTTGACGCTGGTGGCGCGCGGCCTGGCCAACAGCGAGATCGCCGCCGAGCTGGTCATCAGTCTGGCGACGGCCAAAACGCATGTGGCGAACCTGCTGACGAAACTGGACGCGCGCGACCGGATCCAGCTCGTGATCCTCGCCTACGAAGCCGGGATCATGAGCTGAGTGCGGCCGGGGACAGAACTCTCATGCTCTGCGGGCCAACATGGCGCGACGGGTTGTCGCGCGGGCGGACACCTGAAAGCATTCCGCGCATGGAGATCAGTGAGTCGCCGCTGGCCGAGGCCGGCCGGCGTTTCTTCAGCGCGGAGAACGCCAAGAAGTGGATCGAGCTGCTGCGCCCGGGATTCCACCTGCGCGAGCAGAACGAGGGTGAGCCCCTGGTCGGCTACCTCGGCGGGGAGCCACTGCTGCCGGCGGACGTGGAGTGGCCGCAGTGGGAGGGCCACGGGCCGCTGTCGTTCGTCGCGGCCGTGGACTGCGGCGAGATCCCGGTCCAGCAGTTGGACATCCCCGTGCCGGCCGACGGCATGCTGTTGTTCTTCTACTTCAACGGCATCGGCGCCGACGCGGTGCAGTACCTGGACCCGGACAGCATCAAGGGCGGCACCCGGGTCGTGTACGTGCCGGAGGGCACCGAGAACGTCGGGCCCCGCTCGGTCCCCGAGGGCCTGGAGGCGTTCCCCCGGATCATGTTGACCGGCGAGCTGATAGCGACGGCTCCGGACAACGAGAACGCCGCCCTGGTCGCGGCGTTCGGCGAAGCCGGCGAGGACCCCACGGCCGACGACGACTACACGGAGTACCCGACCGTCGGCGACGCCGACGGGGACGGTTTCTACGACGCCCTGACCACCTTCGGCCGCGACCACTCCCCGCATCACCGTGTCGGCGGCTACGCCCTGCCGAAGGCGGGCTCGGTCACCAAGGAGGCCGCCCACGCCGTCGCCCCCGGCGACGACGACGCGGCCAAGGCCCAGCGCCGCGAGCTCGTCAACGAGCTGGTGATGCTGATGCAGGTCGACAGCGACGGCCGCGCCGCGATGGAGTGGGGCGACACCGGCCGCCTGTACTGGCTGATCCGCCGCGACGACCTGGCCGCGCGCGCCTTCGACAAGGCCACGTTCACCTGGCAGAGCGAGTAGCGGACCAGTAGGGGACCATCGCAGTTCCCGGACGTCCCGCACCCCGCTGACTCGGCGGGGTGCGGGACGTTCTGCCTAGTCCCCGGTCTCCCGCAGCAACCGCTCGTGCAGCGCCACGAGCGCGTCGTACACCCCCAGCACGTCCGCCAGGTCCCGCTCTTCGGGAATCGAGTTCTCCGCCGCGGTGCGGATCATGTCCGCCTGCTGCTGCAGCACCGCGTACTGCTCCGCCTGCGGCGCCTGCGCCATGATCTCCTTCAGCGCCTGCAGCTCGCGGATCATCACCGAGGGCATTCCCAGGCTCGCCTGGCGCACCTTCTCGAAGCCGCGCTGTACCAGCCGGTCGTACGAGGCCTGCGTCCGGATCACCCGCACGTATCCGGCCCGGTCGCGGTGCACGACCTGCGGCCGCCAGTGCAGCGCGACCTGCCGCAGGCTGTCGCCGATCCAGTCGATGCAGGTCAGGGCGGTGAACGGATCGTTCGTCGCCGCGGACAGCGCCCGCAGGGCGATCTCCACCAGCTGGTCGATGCCGAAGGAGATGTCCTGGGTCAGCGACCGGTACGGCCCGCTCAGGTGCGCGCGCCGCAGCGCCTCCTTCACGTGCGGTGCGGCCTCCGGCGGCGTGACCGTGGCCAGCAGCCGGCCGGCGACGATGAAGTGCCCCGGCCGGTACAGCAGGTGGATCACCGCGTCGGCCTCGGTGGCGATCCGGACCAGCTTGGAGTGCGAGACGTACTGCAGGTAGCCGCTCTCCGACGCCGTCACGATGCCGTGCTCGGCCTCCATCGCCGCCAGGATCTCCCGCGGCGAGGGCCCCGCGCTCGGGCCGGCCGTCCCCGGCGCCGCCTCGTCCTCGATGGCCTTCACCACGTCGCCGGCGATGGAGGCGATGACGTAGGGCAGCTGGATCTGCACCGCGATGTGGTGGATGAAGTAGATCAGGATGAACACGTCCACCAGCGACAGGAACAGCACGGCGCTGATCGCCGCGTGCGGCACGAAGTCGCCGTGCTTGCCCGGCCCGATCGAGATCAGCACCAGGATCGCGAACGCGAACGTGGCGACGAACGTCCCCAGCGTCCACTGCGTCCCGCGGTCGCGCATGAAGTTGCGCAGCATGCGCGGCCCGAGCTGGTTCGCGGCCAGCGTCAGGGCCACCAGGATCACCGAGAACACCACGCCGATCACCGTGATGATCGCGGCGGCCAGCGCGGCCAGGATCTGCCGCGAGGCGTCGGCGGTCCCGCTGATCACCCAGGACGGCAGCTTGACCGACCCGTTGTACGCGGCCCGGTCGAGCAGGTACAGGCCCCAGAACAGCAGGAAGGCCGCCCCGACCTCCAGCGTCGGCACCCACCACAAGCTGGTGCGCAGCGCCTCCCGGCGCCAGCCGGGCCGCAGCTCGACGTGCGTCAAAGCGGCTCTGTCCTCCCTGTCGCGAAGTGAGCGCCGGTCCCCGGCCATTCTCGTCGTGTGGATCTCCCAGGGTACGGATCAGAGGCCCTGAATGGGCCATCCGGGGAGCGACGGGCCGCTGAACAGCGGATGGTCCTCGCCGTGAACTCCCCCCGCGCCGGCGCCGCCGGCGGTGACGGCGCGTGCACCGCAGGTCGCGGTCGCGGCACAATGAGGGATGGCGGCGACCGGGCTGTGAGGCCGGCCGCCGCACGTTTTCGCTGTCAGCTCAGGGTCGAGGTTCGACCACAGGGGGATTCCGCGGCATGCACGCGTTTTTGCAGGCACTGCCCGCACTGGTCGGCGTGCTGTTCGGCGCGGGGGCGACGTATCTGAGCACGACGGCGACCGAGCGTTCGCGGTGGCAGCGCACGCAGTCAGTGCGCTGGGACGAGCGGCGGATCGCCGCCTACACCGACTACGCGCACACGGTGAAGCGCCTGATCACGGTGATCGTGCGGATCGCGGCGGCGAACGACGTCTTCGCCGACGACGACCGCCTCGACCCGGCCGAGGGCCTGCCGCTGCTGGTGGCCGTCGCCGAGGAGCGGACGGTCAGGTGGGAGGCGATGCTGCTGCTCGGCAGTCCGGAGGTGATCAGGGCGGCCCGCAGGTGGCACCAGGGTGTCCAGGATCTTCAGGGCCTCGCGCTGAAGCAGCCCGGGGCGCGGTCCTGGATCGAGACGATCGAGGCGACCAGTCAGGCGCGGCGCGGCTTCTACGAGGCTGCCCGGCGGGAGCTGGGGATCCCGATGTCGGGGTCCTCGGACGTGTTCGAGTGGCAGATGACCAAGCACCTGGAGAGCACCATGGCTCCCGCGCTGCCGGCCTCCGCCGACCCCGACTGAGCCTCTCCCCGACACTGACCGGCCCTGGCTCGCCAACGCTGACCGGCCCCGGCTCGCCAACGCTGACCGGCCCCGGCTCCTCGACACCGCGACCGGCCTCCCCGGGCGCTCCGGGCGCTCCGGGCCGCCACACGAATGGTTCGGCCGACAGGTCCCCCCGCTCGGCCGGGGCCACAGTGGCGGGGTGGACATCTCCGAACTGACGCCCGAAACCCTGGACACGCTGCGTTCCTCGCGCCCCTATCCGGCGGTCACGATGGTCATGCCGGTGGATCCCAGGGCGCCTTTCAGCGAGAAGGACCGGATCCTGCTGCGCGGGCTGTGCACCGAGGCGCAGCGGCAGCTGGCCGAGGACGGGGACGTCGAGCGCGACGTGCGGCTGGCGCTGCGGGACGGGAAGCTGTCGCCGGAGTCCATCGCCGAGCTGGTCGATCCGGGAGTTCCCGCCGGTGAGCTGGTTGTTTATGTCAGTGCCTCGGAGCCGACCGTGGTGTGGCAGGTGCCGACCGACGCCGAGGTGCTGCCCCGGGTGGAGTTCGCCGACCGGTACCTGACGCGCTATCTGGCCGCGGCCGAGCAGCGGTCGTGGCCGTACCTGGTCCTGGTGCTGGACCAGGAGATGTGCCGGCTGTGGCGGGGCGCGTCCTCGCGGCTGCGCGAGGTGCAGGGCTACGGCTTCCCCGACGCGCCCGCGATCCCCTCGCCGCAGGACGCGGTGCCGGGCCCGATCCCGCGCGCGCAGCCGTATGAGGCGCACGAGGAGTACGTGAAGCAGTACTTGCGCACCGTCGACAAGAACCTGAGCCGCGCCCTGAAGGCACACCCCGACCTGCCGCTGTTCGTCATCGGCGGCGAGAAGATCCTCGCGGCGTTCCTGGAGCTCACCGGCCACCGCGACCTGGTCGCCGACACCCTGCCGCTGACCGGCATGGACAAGGACACCCCGGCCGAGCTGGCCAGGCGCATCGCCCCGACGGTCGAGGCCCATCGCGCCGAGCAGGTCGCCGAGGCCGTGCGGGATCTGCAGGACGCACGCTCGCAGAGCAAGTACGCCGGCGGCCCGGCGGAGGTGTGGACGGCCGTCGCCGACAAGCGCGTCCAGCGACTCCTCATCGAGGAGGATCTGCTGATCGCGGGCAGGATCGGAGGCGACGGCCGCGACCTGGTGACCGTCCCCTACCCCGAGCCGGTCACCGTGCCGCAGCCGAAGGAGGACTTCGAACCGCCCGAGCCCGGCGTCGACACCGACATCGTCGAGCAGTTGGTCGAGAACGCCGTGGAGAGCGGCGCGCTGATCCTGTTCGTGCCGGACGGGACGCTGGCCGATGCGGCGGGAGTGGCGGCCACGCTGCGGTACTGAGCTGCTGGGCGCCCTAGGACTGCAGCGCCTCCAGCATGTCCGCGGCGATCTGCGCCGAGGACTGCGGATTCTGCCCCGTGTGCAGGTTCCGGTCCGTCTCGGTGTGCGCCTGGAACGCGGGCCCCTCGACGAAGTCCGCGCCGAGCTCGACCAGCTTGTCCTCCAGCAGGTAGCGCATGTTGCCGGCCAGGCCGCCGCGGCGTTCCTCCTCGTCGGTGAAGCCGGTGAGGCGGTAGCCGGCGACGGTCGGGGTGCCGTCGTCACGGCGGGCGGCCAGCAGCGCGGCGGGGCCGTGGCAGACCGCGCCGACCGGTTTGCCGGCGGCGAGCGCCTGGGTGATGAGGCGGCCGGCGATCTTGTCGGTGGCCAGGTCCTCCATCGGGGCGTGGCCGCCGGGGACGAAGACCGCTTCGTAGCCGCCGACTTCGACGTCGTCCAGGACCAGCGGCATGCGCAGGTCGGGAATGTGGTCCAGTTCGGCGCCGTCGTGGGCGTTCAGGCTGCGCGGGTCCGGCTGTGGGACCTGGCCGACCGGGGTGGCGAACTTGACGTCGAACCCGGACTGCGTGAACGCCTCGTAGGGCACGAGCAGTTCCCCGGCCCAGAAGCCGGTGGTGTGCAACGTGGCGTCCTTCATCGTCAGCTGGTGCGCGGCGCTGACGATGAACAGGACGCGGGGACGGTCGGCTACGACAGCTTGTTCGGGCATATGCCCAGGCTCGCAGGCGGGGCGCCGTGGGCAACTCCACGGCGCCGTCCGCGTGAGCTGGCGGTTTTGCCCGCTCAGCGCTTGGTGAACGCCTCGAAGGTGTTGCTGAACTGCCACGTGTTCTGCGCGATACCCGAGCAGCTGTCGCTGCCGGCCGTCCCGACGCAGCCGCCGTTGTCCCGCTCCAGGGCCCAGAACGACAGCTCCGCCAGTCCCTTGCCCGCCGCCCACTTCTCGATGGCGACGGCATCGGCGGTGGTGGTGATCTCCGGCGGCCCGAAGTCGTCGATGCCGATCATCTCGGTGACGCCGAGGCGGTGGTACAGCTCGGCGTCGGACTCGTGCGGGTAGATCCCGCGCAGCTGCCCCACCACCGCGGCGGCGGCCGTGGCGGTGTCGGCGGCCATCTCGTGCGGCTGGTCGTCGTAGTAGTCGAACGTCATGATGTTGACGATGTCGATCCGCGCGTGGTTGGCGACCGCGTTCTGCAGCACGTTCACGCCGGTCGGCACGTTCAGCCCGGTCATGTTGGTCCCGACGGTGTAGACGAACTCCACCCGCCGCCCGGTCCGCGCGGCCCAGTCCTCGACGATCTTGATCGCCTTGTTCCGCCGGTCCACCCCGGCCGCGTTGGTCTCGGAGAAGTCCTCGACGTCGAAGTCCAGCCGCGTGACCCCGTACGTCGTCACCACCGACTCGTAGTCCCGCGCGATCTTGTCCACGTCGGTGCAGCTGTCGGCGATCTCCTCCTGCCCGTGGTCGGCGCCGTACCCGCCGAAGGAGGGCACGACGTCCCCGCCGGCCGCCCGGATCTTCGCGATGTCGGCCCCGTAGTGCGACCACGCGATCGGCGCGGCCGGATCCCCGTTCCAGTCGATGTCGCACGAGCCCGGCGCCGGAGTCTGGATGAACGCCAGCGTCAGGTACTTGTTCCCGGACGCGGCGGCCAGCGCGGCCGGGCTGTCCGCGGTGTAGCCCTCGAAGTAGGGCGCGAAGATGTGCTTGGGCAACTGCCGGCAGTCTGCCGACGCCGTGGCGCCGGACAGTGACGCGATGGTCGCCGCCGCGGCCACGGCCGTCACGAAGGTGGTTCGGGTGCGCTTCAACGGGCTCTCCCGGTCTTGTCAGTAAGGATTACTAACTGATGCGGGACAGTAGGGGCCGGGGCGCACTCGGGTCAAGAGTGTGTGCGCAGATCAAGCGTGTGTGCCCGGATCAGGAGCGTGTGCCCGGATCAAGAGTGCGCCCGGATCAAGAGTGCGCGTCCTGCGATGGAGTGCCGAGATCTACGATGGCGTGATGGAGACCCTCGACCTGCACGGCGTCTTCCGTGACGACCGCGCCATCTACCGCACGGTCCAGCAGGCGCTGTTCCGCTGCTCGGCGACCGGCGTCGACGTCCTGGAGATCATCCCCGGCCGCGGTTCGGGCACGCTGAAGCGCCGCGTGATGGCGTTCCTGGAACAGCGGCAGCTGCGGAACCTCTATGCGCGTGTCGAGGCGGACCCGAACAACGCCGGCCGGATCCTCGTCCACTTCAAATAGTCCACTTCCAGTAACGGTGTTGTTACACGCGCGCCCGAACCGATCTTCGGCCAGACCGCGTCTGACCTGATGTGACGGACTACTGGAACCACAACGTCGCGCACCACGCCCGCATCGTGCGCGCGATGCCGCCGGACTGCCGCTCGGCGCTGGACGTCGGATGCGGCGACGGCCTGCTCGCGCAGAAGCTGGCCACGCGCGCCAGGTGGGTCGTCGCCCTGGACTCCTCGCCGGAGATGACCGAACAGGCCCGCCGCCGTACCGCGGACCTGGACGTCGAGGTGGTCCAGGCCGACTTCCTGACGGCGGTCCACGACGGCGTGCTGCCCCGCCACTCCTTCAGCTTCGTCACCTCGGTCGCCGCCCTGCACCACATGGACCCGGCGGCGGCACTGGAGGCCATGGCCTCGCTGCTGGAGCCCGGCGGCCGCCTGGCGGTGACCGGGCTCGCGATGAGCCGCTCGGCCGTGGACTGGCTGATCGCCGCCGCGCAGTACCCGATCGCGCGCACGATCCGCCTCGCCCACGGCGGCAAGTCCGGACCCGACGGCATGCCGATGAACTTCGAGGCGATCCCGACCTGGGCCCAGTCCAAGCGCACGGCGCTGGAGGTGCTGCCCGAGGCGCGCTGGCGCCGCACGCTGCAGCTGCGGTACATGATCGAGTGGACGGCACCGGGCCGGGTCCCGCTGACGCTGTGGCGGGGGCCTTCGGTGACGCGGGCCGCAGGAGATCATCCGTCGCTAGGCTGACGCGCGTGCCCACGCCGACGCTGACCCCGTTCACCTTCACACCGCAGGAAATCGCGGAGATCGTCGACATCTTTGCATCATCGACATCTATGCACCATCGACATCTATGCGACGAACCCGGTCTACTTCCGCGCCGCCGGCGACTACGACCCGGACCACATCACCGCCGAAGCCGTCGAAGCCGACCTGCGCGATGATGTCGACGCCGCCGGCAGCGATGTGCTGATCGCGCGGGATGAGGACGGCGCGGCGGTCGGCATGATGTGCCTGCTCGACCGGCATCCGACCGACGGGCACCCGTGGATCGGCCTGCTGCTCGTCCACGGCAGACTCCATGGCCAGGACCAGGGCCTGGGCCGCCGGCTGGCCGACCTGATCGAGGGGCGGTTCCGCGGCGAGGACCGTGAAGGACTGCGACTGGCGGTACTGGAGAACAACCCGTCCGCGCTGGCCTTCTGGAGCACGCTCGGCTGGCAGGAGATCGACCGGCGCAAGGACAGGGAGCACGGGCGGCCGAGCATCGTCATGCACAGGGCGCTGGTGTGACTCAGCGCCAGTGGTAGTGGCCTGATTCGAGGACGCAGGTCAGGATGTTGCCAGCGGCGTCGACGGTGGTGAGGCCGGCATCTGCGTTCGGGCAGGCTGACAAAGCGTCACGTCTTGTCCCCGCCTCCCATCCTCCCCCCCATCCGCAGGGCTTCGCACATCCGCGTGGTTACTTGTTAGTGAGTAGTAACATGCCTGCATGGCACCCTCATCGCCCCCGAAGATGACCGCCGACGAGCGCCGTGCGCAGATCCTGGCGATCGCTGCGCAGGAGTTCGCGGTCGGCGGGCTGCACGGCACCTCGACCGAGACCATCGCGCGGCGGGCCGGGATCACGCAGGCGTATGTGTTCCGGCTGTTCGGGTCGAAGAAGGCCCTCTTCGTTCAGGTGGTGCGCTCGGCGTTCGAGCAGCTCACCGGGGCCATGCGCGACGCGGCCGGGGAGAGCACCGGGTTGGAAGCGCTGTCGGCGATGGGTCAGACCTATGACTCGCTGCTCACCGACCGCACCGCGCTCCTGCTGCAACTGCAGGGCTTCGCGGCGGCCAGCGAGCCGGAGGTGCGTGACGCGGTGCGCGAGAGCTTCTCAGGCATGTGGCATCTGGTCGCCGACACCACCGGGCTGGATCCGGTGACGGTCAAGACGTTCCTGGCGTTCGGCATGCTGCTCAACAACGGCGCCGCGTTGGAGGTGCGCGAGGTCGAGGAGCCGTGGGCGCGCGGCGTCCGCACCCGCATCCAGCCGGGCCTGTTCACCCACATCACCACCGAGACCAACCGATGACCTCCGCCAGCGACACCGCCGACACCAACAGCGCCGACGACACCGACGGCACCGCCACCGCCGGTATCGGCACCGCGATAGTGCGCACCCCCACCACACCCCTCCCCCGCGCCCTGCTCCTGATCGGCGTGGTCATGGCGGTGGTCGGCAGCGTCGGCGGGCCGCTGATCACCAGCGTCGCGACCACGCTGCACGTCTCGCTGGCCGCCGCGCAGTGGACGCTCACCGTGTCCCTGCTCACCGGCGCCGTGTCGACTCCCGTCCTCGGCCGCCTCGGCTCCGGCGCGCGCCGCCGTCCGGTCGTGCTGGCGACGCTGGGCGTCATCGTCGTCGGCAGCGTTCTGACGGTGCTGCCGCTGCCGCTCGTCCCGCTGCTCGTGGGGCGTGCGGCGCAGGGCAGCGGCCTGGCGTTGGGGCCGCTGATGATGGCCTCGGCACGCGAGCACCTCGACAAGCAACGGGCCGCCTCGACGATCGCGATGATCTCGGTCGCCTCCACCGCCGGTGTCGGCTTCGGGTATCCGCTGGCGGGCTACCTGACCGACGTCGGCGGCATCCGGCTCGCGTATGCGGCGGCGCTGGGCTTGTCGGTCGTGGCGTTCGTGGTGGCGTTCCGCTATTTCCCGGCGTCGCAGCAGCCTGTCGCTCCAGCACCTGACGCGGCGGCGAGTCTGCTGCTCACCGGCGGCGTGCTGGTGCTGCTTCTGGTCCTCGGCGAGGCGAGCCTGTGGCAGGACCACCTGACGGTCGCGATCGGCGGCGTCGTGCTGGCCCTGGTGCTGCTCACCGCCTGGACACTGCGCGAACGCTCCCTCGCGAACCCGCTGGTGGACCTGCGCCTGCTGCGTCACCGCGCGGTCGCCGGGGCCAACGCCGCGATGCTGGTCGCGGGCGTGGGGATGTACCTGCTGCTGTCGTGCATCACGCGCTACGTCCAGACCCCGCGCGCCGTCGGCTACGGCTTCGGCCTGAGCACGTTCACCGCAGGCCTGTTCTTGGTCCCGTTCTCGGTCGTCGGCTTCATCGCGGGACGCATCAGCCCCCAGATCCGCAAGCACCTGTCGGCCCCGGCGCTCGTCACCGCCGCGACGGCGGTCGTGATCGCCGCCTTCGCTCTGTTCGCCGTGGCCCGCGCCACCGTCGCCGGCCCGCTGGTGGCGATGACGCTGCTGGGCCTGGGCGTCGGCGCCTTCTCCGCAGCGATGCCCGCGGTGATCCTGGAGGTGACCCCGCCGCAGGAGACGGCGAGCGCCATGGGCGTCAACCAGGTGGTGCGCAGCATCGGCTTCTCCCTCGGCAGCACCCTGAGCGCCCTCCTGCTGGCCGCGCACACCCCGGCCGGAGCCGTCTTCCCCACTGACGAGGGCTTCACCGCCGCGGCGTGGATCGGCGCCGCCATCACCGCACTCGCCTTGGGCATCAGCTTCACGCTGCGTCCGCGAGGTGCGGCGACGGCGCCGCCGTAGCGATCACTCGCGCGGTTCGGTCAGCCAACCGAATCGATCGAATTCACCGTACGTCGAGCGGATACGGCTGCGGATATCCTCGATGTGCACGGCCAGGCCGCCGTCAGTGGCAAAATGCGGGAGATACGTCACCAGGTCCGCTGCGTACGCAGCATTGACTGACACCTCGTCCGCGATCCCCGCGAACACACCACGGACGACCTCATCGGGCCGTCCCGCGACCAGGTCGATCACATGGCGCGCAGCGGATCCCGGCATCGGCGCGAGAAAGCGGCCGCATTCACGCGGCTTCACCTTCCCGGCTACGGCAATCCTCTGGACGATGTCGCCGCCGCTGTCGGACAGGATCTGACCCACTGCCTGCGACAGCGAATACCGCGATTTACAGTAAGCGGCCCACGCCTTTCTCAGATCCTCGCCGGCTTCGGGAACAACCACAGGCTCAGGGCGAGTAATCACACGCCCGTTGAATGCCGGCGGCGTCGGTGCGGTACGACCGTTGATCAAGTCCCGGGCCTCCTCGTGCTCGTCCAGGAAGTCCGAAGCCGTCGCGCTGATGCCCGGATCCTCGTGCGCGAGGAGCCAGGCAAGCACCGTGCCGAGCAGGCCGAACTGCCGGTAGTTCCAGAGCAGGTTCAGGACTCCAGCCTGATCGTTTTCGTCCGGGTGTTCGGCACACACCGCCTCGACCAGCGCCGGCAACTCCGGGCGGACACGCCGGGCTCCCACCGAGCCCAGCGCCGCGAACAGCGCCTTCTGACCGGGCATGCCGTACGCCGCGATGCGCAGGATGAGTCCGACCGTCCTGGAACGGACATCCACAGTCGCACCGGTGCTGAGGAACAGCGACACCCACCGGGGGTTGCCGTCCGCGGCCAGGTAGCCGGCGAGCACCGGGGCTTCGATCTGATTGAGCACGCTCGCCGCTCGGTCGATGTCCGCCACCGCGACGCGGTAGTCCTTCCATAGGCCGAGCGCCTGGTGGTCGCGCGTCGGCCTATGGAAGATCATCCTCATTCACGCCGTCGCCTCCGCAGCCCCCGAAGCCGGAGCCACCTCAGCGGCATCCCCGGCCTCCGCAGCCGCGATGACCTCCGGCGCGACCCCGGCCTTGAGTCCGACGAACGCCACAACCGCCGCCACCGCCATGATGCCGGCCATCGCGTAGAAGATCGTCGCGGTCGACTGCGCGAACGCCATCTTGTAGAAGGGCGGGATCTTCGACAGGTCCGGTGCGCCGTTGCCCGAGGATCCGGAGCCGCTGGACGAGCCGCTGCTTTGCATCTGCGCCAGGCCCGCCGCTGCCTTGTCGGCTGCGGCGCGGGGCAGGTGCTGCGTGGCGACCAGCTGGTCGGCGACGTTGGTGCGCATCCGCGACACCAGCGTCGTGCCCAGCACCGCCAGGCCGAGGCTGGCGGCGTAGTTGCGGATGGTCTGGGTGATGCCGGTGGCCTCGCCGTAGGAGTAGCGGCCGGCCTGGTTCACGGCGTCGGTGCTGGCCGGGGAGAGCATGAAGCCCATGCCGGCGCCGGCCAGGATGATGAACCACTGCTGCTTGCCGAAGTCCAGAGTGGTGACCTTCTGCGCCCACAGGAAGAAGCCGGCAGCGGCCAGGGCGCAGCCCATCGTGACCGGGCGTTTGGCGCCGACGCGGTCGAGCATGCGGCCGCCGATCTGGGTGGCGATCGCGAAGCCGATGAAGAAGAACAGCAGGAAGACACCCGCGTCCTTAGCCTGCTTGCCCAGGGAGATCTGCGCGTACTCGCTGGAGAACAGGAACAGCGGGACGAACACCAGCATCGCGATGCCCAGGACCAGGTTCTCCACCAGGAACGCCCGGTTGCGGAAGATGTCCATGTCGATCAGCGGCGAGGCGGTGCCGCGCTGCACCCGGTAGAACACGAGCAGCAGCATCAGCCCGGCGGCGATGCAGATGCCGATGGCCGGGTTGCTCCAGCCCCACAGCGGCGCCTGCTGGAAGCCGAAGACGCCCAGCACGATCCCGCCGGTGATCAGCGCCAGCCCGCGGTAGTCCATCTTCGCCGGCCGGAAGTCCGTCACCGGCTTGGACAGGGCGATCAGCGCGATCGCGACGGCGGCGACCGGCAGGTTGACCCAGAAGATCGCACGCCAGGTCCACTGCGTCAGGAAACCGCCCATGATCGGGCCGATCGCGGTCAGCGCGCCGGAGATGCCGAAGAACGTGGCCAGCGCCTTGCCGCGCTCGCGCACCTCATAGGTCTGCACCACGATCGCCAGCGCCGCCGGGAACATGATCGCCCCGCCCAGCCCCTGCAGCGCGCGGAAGGCGATCAGCCAGGCCTCGGCCAGCGAGCCCTTCGGCGTCGCCCCGCACAGCGCCGAGGCGCCGGCGAAGATGAGCACGCCGACCGTCACCATCCTGCGATGCCCCAGCGTGTCGGCCAGCCGGCCGCCGAAGGCGAACAGCGAGGCCAGCGCCAGCAGATAGGCGTTGACCGCCCACTGCACGCCGGTCGCCGACAGCCCCAGCTTGGTCTGGATCTCCGGCACCGCGATGGACACGATGGTCTGGTCGATGAACGTCATCGCGACCGCGAAGATCATCGCGGCCAGCACCAGATTCTTCGACCGGCCGTGCACCGGTGCGCCTTCGGACATAATCCCCTCCCCAGTGAACCCCTGATGACATGCCCGAACGTCGACTTCCGCCTCTGACACACCCCCGCGGCGGCCGATCGCGACGCCATCATGGTGCATACCCGCCGGTCACGCCAAGCGGTCACCTCCCAGCGCATCACGCCGGGACAACAGGAAGGCCCGCTCGCTGGCGTTTCCCGCGCGCGCCGCAGCCTGTTCATACGCCGCGGCGGCCTCGACGAGCCGGCCGGAGCGGCGCAGCAGATCGGCGAGCACGACGTGATAGGGCCCGTACTCGGCCAGCGGAGCGGCCAGGCCCTCGACGACGTCCAGCGCCGGGCCGACACCCACCGCCTCAGCCAGCGCGACAGCCCGGTTGAGCGCGACGACCGGCGTCGGTTCAAGCACCAGGAGATGGTCGTACAGAGCCAGGATCTGGCCCCACTCGGTGTCCTTGGCGCTGGCAGCCTCACTGTGCACGGCGTTGATAGCCGCCTGCAACTGGTACGGCCCGGGCTGGTTGCGCCGCAGGCAGGCACGCACGAGCGCCTGCCCTTCTTCGATCAGAGCCCTGTCCCACCGGGAACGGTCCTGGTCCGCGAGCAGAACGAGAGCGCCGCCGGCATCGACCCGCGTCGCACGCCGCGCCTCGGTCAGCAGCAGCAGCGCGAGCAGCCCGGCGGCTTCGGGCTCGTCCGGCATCAGCTCGGTGAGCAGCCGGGCCAGCCGGATCGCCTCGGCGCACAGATCGGCGCGCACCAGCTCCTCCCCGGAGGTCGCCGAGTGCCCCTCGGTGAAGATCAGATACACGACGGCGAGCACCGCGCGCAGCCGGTCCGGCAGCTCAGCCTCCGACGGGATGCGATAGGGGATCCGGGCATCGCGGATCTTGCCCTTGGCGCGCACCAGCCGCTGCGACATGGTCTGCTCGCTGACCAGGAACGCGCGCGCGATCTCGGCGGTGGTCAGCCCGCCGAGCAGGCGCAGCGTCAGGGCCACGCGCGAGGGCGCCGCCAGCGCCGGATGGCAGCAGGTGAAGATCAGGCGGAGTCGATCGTCGCGCACCGGGTCCTCCGGTTCGGGATCGGTGCCGGTGTCGGCATCGGTGGTGGACCCGGCGGTGTGCAGCAGCGCCGCCTGGGCGTAGTGCTCGTCGCGGCGGGCCTCGCGGCGCAGGCGGTCGATGGCGCGGTTGCGGGCCGTGGTGATGATCCAGCCGGCCGGGGACGAGGGCACACCGTCCTGCGGCCAGCGCTGCACGGCCGTGGTGAACGCCTCCTGGACGGCTTCCTCGGCGAGGTCGATGTCGCCGAAGGCGCGGACCAGGACCGCCACGGCCCGGCCGTACTCGCGCCGGAAGACCGCCTCGATGCTTTGCGGGGAAGCCATCAGCCCTGGAACGGCCGGACCTCGACGGGCAGGCCGGTGGCGCGCGTCAGCTTCGCGGCCCAGCCGAGCGCCGCGTCCAGGTCGGGAGCATCGATGATCTTGATCCCGCCGAGGTGCTCCTTGCTGTCGACGAAGGGCCCGTCGGTGATCAGCACCTCTCCGGGGCCCGGCCGCAGCACGGTCGCGGTGCTCGCCGGGTGCAGGCCGCCGTCGAACACCCAGCCGCCGGCCGCCTTCAGCTCGACGTTGAGCGCCTCCAGGTCGCGGGTGATCTCGGCGAGCCGGTCCGCGTCCGGGATCGGGCCGTCGGGCTGGTAGATGGAGAGCAGGTAGCGGGTCATGGCAGGCTCCTCAGGCCTCGTAGGTCGCGATGATCACACCGGTCCCGGTGGTGACGGAGCCGACGAGCCGCAGCGTGCCGAACCCGGTGCCGTCCGCGGCCTCGAACAGCCGCAGCCCGGTGCCCAGGACCAGCGGATGGATGAGCAGGACGTACCGGTCGACCAGCCCGGCGGCGGCCAGGGTGCGGACGAGCTGGCCGCTGCCGAGGATGGCGATGTCGCCGTCGGTCTCATGGCGCAGCGCCCGGACGGCCGCCGCAACGTCGCCGTCCCCGCTGATCACTGTCGAATTCACCCACGGCAGCGGCTCGGTCAGCGTCGAGGACACGACGTACTTCTGCACCTTGTTCAGCTTCTCCGTGTAGGGGTTGCCGTCGGTCTGCTTCGGCCAGTGCGCGGCGAGCGCCTCATACGTGCGGCGGCCGAAGAGCATCACCCCGGGCCGCCCCATGCCCTTGGCCATCTCGGCACCCATGATCCCGTCAGCGTAGGGCGTGGCCCAGCCGCCGTGCGGGAAGCCGCCGCGCGGGTCCTCGTCGGCGCGTCCCGGGGCCTGCATCACGCCGTCGAGCGACAGGCTCTCGATCACCACGATCTCACCCATGATGTCCTCCTTCGTGCTCCGTGAGCATCGGTCTCACCCTCTATACGAGCGCCGGGGGCCGAAACAGACAGCCCGCCGCCGCGAATGGGTGAGAAATCTCGGCGGCGCCCGGCGCCGCTAGGCTGGCACCATGATCCGTCCCGCCGTCCCCGCCGACGTCCCGACCATCCGCGCGCTGATCGCCGCCCTCGCCGACTACGAGCGCGAGCCGGAGTCCGCGAAGGCCACCGACGAGCAGCTGCACACCGCGCTGTTCGGCCAGAGCCCTGCCGTCTTCGCCCTGATCGCCCAGGACGAGGCCGGCACACCGGTCGGCTTCGCGCTGTACTTCCTGAACTTCTCCACGTGGAACGGCACGCACGGCATCTACCTGGAGGATCTGTTCGTTCTGCCCGAGGCCCGCGGCGGCGGCTACGGCCGGGCGCTGCTGTGTGAGCTGGCGCGCATCGCGGTCGAGCGCGGGTACGGCCGCGTGGAGTGGAGCGTGCTGGACTGGAACGAGCCCTCGATCGGGTTCTACAAGTCGCTCGGCGCGGTGCCGATGGACGAGTGGACCACGATGCGCCTGACCGGGGACGCGCTGCAGACCTTCGGCGCCAAGGCTTAGACAAGGCTCTGAGTACTACCCTGGGGACATGATCACTTGTGTCGTGGAGTACGTGATCGACCCGGGCGAGACCGAAGCGTTCGAGAAGTTCGCCACCCGCTGGATGGAGCTCGTCGACGCCCACGGAGGCATCCACCACGGGTACTTCCTGCCGTCCGAGGGCGCCAGCGACAAGGCCCTGGCCTTGTTCAGCTTCCCCAGCCTGGCGGACTACGAGCAGTACCGGACGCTGTTCGGAAAACACCCCGATTTCATCGAGGCCGACCGGATCAGGGACGACAGCGGCTGCGTGCTGCGCTACGAGCGCTCCTTCATGCGGCCGCTGCTGCCGAAGCCGCCCGCCGCGTAGAAGACCGCATGGTGCGTGATCGGTATCCCGCCGTTCACACCCAGCCCCTGCCCCGCGCTTCCATCCCGGCCTGGAACCGCGTCGTGGCGTCCAGGCTCCGCATCAGGGCCTGGACGCGCCGCTGCGTGGTGCGAAAGCTCCAGCCCAGCGCCCGGGCGATGGCCTCGTCGGTCTGGCCGGAGGCCAGCAGCAGGAGCAGCGCGCGGGTCTCCTCATCCGGGCCCGCGCTGCCGGCTTCGGGGATCGGCAGCGCCAGGCGCCATTCGGCCTCGAACAGCGCGATCAGGGCGTCCAGCAGCGACGAGGGATGGATCACGTAGGCGGTCGTCAGTGCCTCCTCGGGGTCCCGGATCGGGATCAGGGCCTGGCGGTCGTCGCTGATCACCATCTTGACCGGCAGCGTCGGGCGGGTCCGGGCGTGCTCGCCGAAGGTCAGCGACGGCCTGATGTCCTGGGTCAGCCGCCCCGGCCAGGCCAGCGCGGCCCTGGTGTAGATGATCCGGTAGGTGAGCCCGGCGCGGGCGCGGCGCGCGGCCCGCTCATGGTTGGTTCCGGGCGCGTCCAGGTAGGGCGGCCGGTCGAAGCCGCGGATCTGATGGCGGGCCTCGGTCTGCAACAGCTCGAAGCGGCGGCTGATCTCCTCATGCCCGCGCACCACCTCGACCGACAGCGACGGATCCGTGAAGCGTGCCGCCTCGCGGTAGCTGTTCATCAGCTCGTTCATCAGCGACCTGACCCGCACCAGGTCCTGCTCGGCCCGCCCGACCAGCGAGCCGATGGCGACGTCCGGCGCGGAGGCGAACCACACCGCCGCGCGTCCCGGTGCCCGGCTGGCCATGCCCTCGGCGGTCAAGCGATCAAGTGCGCTGCGCACCTTCGCCTGCGGCAGGCCGGTGACCTCCGCCAAGCGCACCGCCCCGGATTCGGGATGCTCAACGAGCGCTGAGTAGACCGTGCCGCACGGCTCCGGGAGCCCCACCGATTCCAGCACTTCAGCCCCCTGATCCTCGCCGCTGGCGTATGTACGCCGGGTGGCGAGAATACGCCCCGCTGGCAATCTTGTGCCACCACCCTCCACGCTGCCAGGTTGTTCCCACCGTTCAACAACTGAAGCGCGTGAGGACTGCAATGCACAGTGCAAGAAGTCGAATACGCCTGGTCACGGCCCTGATATCCGGCGCCGCCCTGGCCGCCGGGACGCTCGGCACCGCCGGTGCCGCCAGCGCAGCCGGCGCCGACCGGCCCGGTGCCCCGAGCGTCCCGGCCCGCCCCACCTACGCCTTCGGGTCCGGCGCGACCTCAGTGTTCGGCGAGACCTGGAACGCCGCCGACCACCAGCTCCCCGGCGGCACCAAGGCCGGCGCCCAGGCCGGGACCAAGGCCACCGGGACCGCCGCCGCGGCAACCGCCGCCGCCCACACCGTCACCAGCATGATCAGCGGCCGCACGCAGATCCCCGGCTCCCTGCTCTCCGCCGCCAAGTCCGACGCCGCCGCGACCGTCACCAAGCGCCTGGCGCTGGCGAACACGTCCGGTCTGCCGGACAACTACGGCATCTCCTCCTCGCTGGAAAGCTGGATGAACTCCGGCGGCGTGGACGCCCTGGGCGCCTACAGCGACCTGGCCACCGGCTACCACAAGCTGCCGGGCCAGGGCGAGATCATCACCAACGTCTGCGTCGGCGACCTCACCGACCAGGCGATGGCCGACGCCGGCGACGGCTATGTGCAGCAGTACGGCCCCACCACGGTCGTCCAGAACGGCCAGCGCTACCTGGACATGCCGTCCATGCCGCTGATCCCGACCTATGTCGCCGACACCGCCGGGCACCTGAACCCGCTGGGCTCCACCGAGGGCCAGGACCCGGCCAACGGCGAGATCATGCTGGACTTCAGCGTGATGGCCCCGCTGCCGCACCAGGACCAGCGCCCGGCCAACACCGGCAGCGGCTTCACCGACCTGCTCGGTGTGGCGCCGGGCGCGCAGTACCGGCTGGTGGTGCCCTCGGCTCCGACGCCGGACCAGATCCGTGTCGCGCTGCTGGCCGCCGCGCGCCAGAACCCGCGGCCGAACGTGATCAACGCCAGCCTCGGCTTCGGCACCGACAGCCAGGGCTTCCCGGGCCGCTACCTGGAGGACGACCCGTCGATCGAGGCCACGATCGCGCAGATCGTGCACCAGTACGGCATCACCGTCTCCATCGCCGCCAACGACGGCACCCGCCTTTACACCCCGACCTCGGTCGGCCCCGACGGCGGCAGCACCCCCACCGACGTGGCGCACTCGCCGCACCAGGCGAGCACCATCGACGACGACGCGATGTCCACGACCCCCAGCCGAGTCCAGGACAGCGGCGCCATCGCCGCCGGCGGCACCACCACCGACGACACGCTGGCCGCAGGTACCGCGGGCCCGGCGACGGTCGCCGAGACCCGCATCAGCGGCGGCGGGGACTTCTCCTCCGGCTTCGGCTCGCGCATCAACCTGTCGGCGCCGAGTGACAACATCCCGGCGTTCTTCCACGCCGAGGGCATGACGGCCACGGATGTCGCGGTCGGCCTGACCGGCGGCACCTCGGCCTCGGCCCCGGAGATCGCAGCCGCCGCGGCCGTGGTCGACGGCACCGCGAAGCTGACCGGCCGGACCCTGACGCCGCAGCAGATCAGGGACCTGCTGGTGGACACCGCGCGCACGGTGGCCACGCCGGCGCAGATCGACCGGAGCCTGAACGTGGGTCCGCAGCTGGACCTCACCGCGGCGGTCGAGCGGCTGCTCTCGGCGCGCCACGACGCCAGCAACGACGACGCCGTCAGCAAGGACACCACCGACAGCAGCGCGAGCGCCGACGCGGCCTCCGCCGCGACGAAGATCGTGCGCCTCGGCGTCCAGCACCACGAGCTGCTCGGCGAGGAGGGCGGGGAGTTCACCGAGTACACCGACCCGGCTTCGATCGACCTGGCCGGCCCGACCGGCGGCCGCGGCGAGCAGACCGGCGAGGGCCTGGTCGGCCCGCTCACCTTCGCCGCCGACGTGGTCGACGCCGGCCACGGCAGCCGCTACCGCCTGACGGTGGGATCGAAGACCTTCGACTCCGACACGCCAGCCATCCGCATCACCCCGACCCAGCTGCTGACCGCCGCCGGACTCCCGGTGGTCTCCACCACGCCGCGCACCGTCTCGGTCCGCTTCGACGTCCTGAACCACGGCCGCTCCACCGCCTCGATCACGCAGTCCATCACCCTGGGCGCGACCGACGGCACCTTCATGGAGGGCCAGGCACCGGCCGCCCCGGCGACCGTCGCGGCGGGCCAGGACGTCACAGTGCACTACGACCTGACCGGCGTGCGGACCGTCAACAGCCCGGTCATCGCGGTGTCCACGGTCGGCCACTGGAGTCCGCTGCTCGCGCCGCTGTACAACAACGCCTGGACCGCGCCGTTGTCCGGCACCTCGGGCGATGTGAAGATTCCGGCCTCGGCGTTCACCTCCGGCGGCGGCATCTACGGCATCACCATCATCCAGGACGACTCCAACCCGCAGTTCCCGGTCTACGGCGAGTCCGCCCCGATCCGGGTCGCCGGGTTCGGCGCCGACCGCCGTGCCGACGCCCCTACCCTGGCCGCGGGCGGCGCACACGCCGCCGCGTTCGGCCACCAGGCCGAGGTCAGCCGCAGTGCTTCGGCCTTCAGTGTCCGCTACTCCGTGGACTCCGTGCCCGGCGCCGACGGCGCGGTCCTGGAGATCTCCGCCGGCGCGCCGACGCTGTGGAACTCCCTGAACACCTTCACCGCGCAGAACGGCACCGCCCGCGACACCGACGGCTTCGACGCCGGTTCCCTGATCTACCAGCGGCTCCCCTGGCGCTCGGGCACCGTGAGCCTGGACGCGCTCAAGCTCGGCCTGCCCACCGCTTCGCAATACAACGTGCGGATCCTGCCGGTGAGCCGGGACGGCAAGGCAGCCGGCCAGGCCTCGCCGTCCTCGACCCTGGCCGTCGACGACGGGCTGCCGCCGGCGAACGGCCAGGTCGTGGACTTCACCGCCAAGGGCGCCGACTCGGTCGCCGTGGTCACCGACAGCGCCGACGCCGGTGAGTCGGTCCGCCACTACAACCCGGCCAACGGCACCTACGGCGCGGTCATCACCTCCGATACCACCCAGGCCGGGGCGTACGCCCTGCTCGGCGTGGACGACTCGGCGCATCGCGTGGTCCTGATGCACACCCTGAATCAGGACTCCTACCAGCTGGAAGTGCGCAACCTGTCCGACGGCTCCCTGGTCGGCACCCCGCAGGCGGTGCAGTCCTCGCCGGGCCTGGTGATCGGCGGCCGGGTGGACGCCACGCGCCACCAGGCGTGGCTGCTGCAGTGGGCCGGCTCGGACTACCACGACGAGCTGCTGAATGTGAACGTCACCACCGGCGCGGCGGGCACCCCGGTCGAACCGGACGCCGCGGCGAAGGTGACCAAGCGGGCCTACTACGACGGCATCGACATCGATGCGAGCACCGGCACCGTCCAGCTCGCGCACCTGGCCGACAGCTCGCTGTGCTTCGGCGCCTCGGCGAACGCCGTCATCGGCGTCAACGAGGCCACCGGCGCGGTCGCCGTGTCCGCCGGCGCCACCCCGGTCTGCGGCACGAACTTCGCCTCGGCGCAGGACGGCTCGCAGGCCGCGCTGCTGAACTACCAGAGCTTCAGCGTCAACTTCCTGAGCCACCTGACGCTGAACCTCATCGATGAGAAGACCCTCGCCTCGGCCAACGCCGGCACGCTGCGCCAGCAGATGGCCGGAGCGCTGGCCCTGGACAGCACGCACCACCTGGCACTGATCGCCTACGCCAGCCCGCAGCCGCTGTCGGTCTACGGCCACCCCGGCGGGATCCTCACCGACAGCAACTCCCGCGGCCAGATCGACGTGGTCGACACCACCACCGGCGCGGTGGTGAAGACCCTGTCCTCGTTCGAGTTCACGCACGGCTTCGGCGGCCCGCTGTCGTTCACCGCCGAACCGGACATCCAGATCGATCCGAAGACCCGGACCGGATACACCTACGGGCCCGGATACAGCCAGATCGAGCAGTTCAGGTACTGACACAACGCGACGCCGCCCCGGCGGGCTGCCCTTCGGGGCGGCTCGGCGGGGCGGCGACCCGTTTCCCAGGCTGTCCCCCGCGGCTGGAATGCTCCACGCATGAACGCCACACGGGGAATGAAGACACACGACATGGCGCGCCAGTTCGAGCGGACCGCCAGCTCCCTTCCGCCCGCGGACCTGCCGACGTTCTACGAACGCGCGGCCCGCGAACTTATCGGAAAAGGCGACGTCACACGCGGCGCGACCATGTTCGCGAAGGCCTGCGCCGCTGAATCCGCCGCCGGTGCCTCGCCTATAGCCGACGACGACTGGCTGGAACTGCACCGGGAGTTCGCCGCTTTCGGCGCTCTGAACACCAAGACCGTCGCGGACTTCGTCAAAGCTCTGAAGACCCGCGCCGCCCCTGAGATCGCGGTCCAGGCGCTGGCGCAGGTCGCCCTCCTGCGGGCACGCGCCGGTCAGGCCCCGTGGCCGCAGCTGCCCAAACAGCTGTCGGCCTTCGCCGCGGCCGCCGGTCTGGACGAGCTGACCGTGCACCGGGATCTGCTGATACCGCTGCTGGCGACGGAGCCGATCTGGGAGTCGGCCGCGGCGATGTGGATCGCCTGGCGACCGATTCTGGTGCGGCTGTGCGCGGAGTCGGCGCAGCTGCGGGGCCTGCTGCTGAACCTTCGACCCGAGCCCGAGGACATGGACGGCTGGTGGCTGGACCTGCTCGACGAATGCGGCGCGACAGCGGGCCTGGTCGGTGCCGCCGAGCCGGGCGCGGAGCCCGCCGGGGGCCGCGCCGCCTGGCTGGAGCGGACCGTCTGGCACCCTTGCATGAACCGGACGCGGCGTCGTCGACGCCGGTATGGCAAACTGCTGCCGCCCCAGGTCAGCGACCTGATCGAGCGGATGGCGCCGGTTCTGCGCACCGACGGCGTCCCGGTCCGTCTGGAAGGCCCCGACTATTGGACGAAGCGCATCGACGTGCGGGTTCTGGAAGTCTGCCTGAGAAACGGGATCCCGCTGGCGCCGCTGAGCGACGAGGCCGGGCTCGGTCTGGATTTGTGGCTGCAAGGCCGGCGCCCGCAGGACGACCTCGAAGCGACGATCAAGCATCCGGAGTTCGGTCCGTGGGTTCTCAAGTGGGCTCAGAAGGGCGACCCGGTGCTGCTGTGGGTGGTTCCCGCGCTTCGTCCCCATCTCCAGCTGCCGCCGGAGACCGCCGGCAAGCCTCATCCGCTGGACGGGCCGAGGATCTACTCGGCAGTGCACGAGTTCGGCGAGGCGATCGCCTCATCCATCGAGGCGAAACGCCGGCCGCTCCACACCCTGGGGGTGCTGACGAAGGCTATGCGTGAGGGCACCGCGTCGAGCATCGACCGCGGCGATCTCCACCTCGGTGAGAACACGTACCTGGCCGGGAACATCGAGTGGCCGGTGCTGCGCGCCATCGCGCCGTCCACCCCGCCCTACCGCCGCGAGCTGCTGATCGCGTTTCTTCAGGTGTGGGGTGAATCAGTGCTGGCCGATCCGGCCACCCGGATCCTCCGCGGCACCGCCGACATGGGCGCTCCCAGACTTCATCCGGTCGTGGCCGACGAGCACGGCGTGGCGATGCGCACGGCATACTGCGCGCAGGGCCCGGAGCCGTTCCTCGCACTGACCGACGGGACGCCCGGCGCCGAGCCGCCGAGCCTGGGCCGGATCCACACCGTCGAGCAGATCCCGGTCGGCTGGGGCACGACCGACCGGCTGCACAAGCTCGTAGCGCTGGTGAGTGAGCACGGCGGCGTGCCGCGCGACCCGGCGGCCGCGGCGGTGCTCGCCGAGCGCGCTGGGCTGGGGCGGTGCGGCGCTGCGATGGCATTGGCCGGGCTGCTTGGTATTACGGGCTATAGGGGCGAGTTCTTTATGGGGCCTGAGGAACGCAAAGCCCTTGGTATCAGTGCCGCGGAGGCTGAGGCTGGGCGGAAGGAACTGGCGTGGGTTCGCGATCAGCAGCGGCTGGATGTTTTGCGCGGGATTCTGCCTGAGGATCCCGCGGAGTTGTGGGAGCCGGGCGGGATGGTCGCGGTTGCGGGGCGGCTGGCGGAGAACTGGGTCGCGGAGTTCGGTGTGGACGGGGCGGGTAGGGCGGGCTGAGCCGGCGACGTGGGCGGCGCGCCGTAGCGGGCGGCGCGCCGCGGCGGTGACTGGCGACGGCGTAGGTCTCACACCGTGAGGACGATTTTTCCGCGTGTGCTGCCGGACTCGATGAGCTCGTGCGCTTTGGCTGCGTCCTCCAGGGGCAGCGCGTGCTCGACGTACGATCGCAGTTTGCCGGCGTCGACGAGCTCGGCGAGGGCTTCGAGGCCGACGTGGTCCGGCTCGACGGTGAGGCCGGCGAACCGGCGGCCGGCGTCGATGGTCGCGGCGCGCAGGTCGGCATCGGTACGGTCGACGATGGTCAGCAGCAGGCCGCCGGGGCGCAGGACCTCGATGGACTGGCGGCCGACCGGGCCTCCGACGGTGTCCAGGACGACGTCCATGTCGCCGATGGCGCGCGTGATGTCGACCGCGCGGTAGTCCACGACCTCGTCGGCGCCGAGGCCTCGGACGAAGTCGCGCTTGACGGCGCTGGCGGTGGCCACGACGTGCGCGCCTCGTGCCTTGGCGATCTGGACGGCCAGGTGGCCGACGCCGCCTCCGCCGGCGTGGATCAGGACTCGATCGCCGGGGCCGACGTCGGCGGCGTCGGCCAGGGCCTGGTAGGCGGTCAGGCCCGCGAGCGGGAGGGCCGCAGCGTGGGTGTGGTCGAGCTTGGCGGGCTTGCGGGCGAGCTGGCGGGAGGGGACGGCGACGTACTCGGCGTAGCCGTTGGCGGCGCGCGGGAAGAAGGGCATGCCGTAGACCTCGTCGCCGACCTCGAAGCGCGTCACGCCCGGGACTACCTCTTCCACGACCCCTGAGATGTCCCAGCCCAGGATGAACGGCGGCCGGCCTAGCATCGGGAAGATCCCGGAGCGGACCATGGCGTCGACGGGGTTGATGCCGGTGGCGTGGACGCGGACGAGGACTTCGGAGGGGATCGGGGTCGGCTTCGGTACGTCGGCGATGTGCAGGACGGACGGGTCGCCGAAGCTGTCCTGGGTGACGGCGCGCATGGGAGTTCCCCTTCTGCAATTCGTGCTGGAGCCACTTCTGTAGTGGTCGCTAAAGAACGACGCTACCACATTCCCTAGCGATCGCTATAGAATCGCTGCCATGACCACTGCCGCCACCGCCACCAAGGGCCGCCCCCGCGGCTTCGACCGCGACCAGGCGCTGGAAGCAGCGCTGATGGAGTTCTGGCGTCACGGCTACGAAGCGACGTCGATCGCCGCGCTCACCAAGGCGATGGGCATCAACCCGCCGAGCCTGTACGCGGCCTTCGGCGACAAGCGCAAACTCTTCACCGCCGCCGTCCAGCGCTACGCCCAGACCCACGGCGACTACGGCGCCCGCGCCCTCGGACAGCCGACGGCGCGCGGCGTGGTCGAGACGATGCTGCGCCTGGCCGCCACCGAATACACCGAGGCCGGCCACCCGCCCGGCTGCCTGGTCATCGACGGCGCGACCAACACCTCCGAGGCCTCCCAGGACGTCGCCGAGGAACTGCGCGGCTACCGCGAGAGCACCAAGCAGGCCATCGCCGAGCGCATCAGCGCCGACGTCGAGGCCGGCGCACTGCCGCCGGGCACCGACGCGGCAGGACTGGCCACGTTCTACGCGGCGGTGATCCAGGGCATGTCGACGCAGGCGCGCGACGGCGCGAGCGAGGCCGATCTGCAGCGGGTCGCGGACGTGGCGCTGGCGGCTTGGCCTGCCTGAGGCTTAAACATCAGGGCACGTCGAAGCGGTCCCAGACACGAACCCGATCACCAGCACCACCGCGTAGAGAGCCACCCACCCGCCGGAGCTGAAGTCGATGCCGGCGATGCTCAGCACGACGCCGGCGGGTCGAGCCGAGCTGCCTCTCGTGTCCGGGCACTGAGCTTGTCCTGTGTCCGCCGCCATCATCTCGGTTCCAGGCGATGGCGGCGGACAGCACCGCATCTAAACCGGCGAGCAGGAAGGCGCACCCTGCCGGCAGTACAACACCAGGCCGGGCAGGTTCGGAAAGCCTTTCGCCACCCAGAGCTTGTGCTCGTCCATGAGCTGCTGCACCCCGTGCTCCATCGTCCACATCGGAGCGCCGACGGCAGCGGCGTGGACGAGGAAATAATCCGGATGATATTCATTCAGCCAGACGTCGAATCGGCGCTCGCCGATGTATCGGGCGTTGTCCGGATTCACCAGCCCGAGGATGTCGACGATCGTCAGGCGCGTGTAGTAGCCGACGGTGCCGATCTCGTCGGTCGCCAGTGTCGAGTTCGCGGGCAGGTTGTGCGCCATCCATTTCGCGGCGCTCTCGTACCGGTCCGGGCCGGTGCCGAGCGGGGGCCGATTCTGGAGTGCGAAGCCGGTGAGCATGGCACCGACCAGCACGGCCGCGCCGATCTGCGTCAGCCGGGCCGCTTTGGCGTTGGCCAGTCCTCGGCCGAACAGGGACGCCACGTCGGTGAGCCCCATCCCCGCGTAGCAGAAGTAGAGGAACATCAGGGGCGCGTAGTACCAGAAGTAGTCGGGGATATGAAGGAAGTAGAAAAAGGCTGAATAGCCGGCGGCGAAGGCCACAATCGGCAGCGCCCGGCGGATCCGGGCCAGCACACCGACCACGGCCAGCGCCGCGAACCCTTGCCACAGCCAGGATTTGTCCTCGAAGAACCACGACTGCATGTAGCCGCGCGCGTCCAGGAACAGCTCGCCGTCCCACAGGCCCGACCGGCCCTGCCAGATCTTCGCATCCGCCGTCGCCGGCTCGAACTGGCCGTAATACAAGCGGTTGAACGTGTAGTGCAGGGCGAGGATCGCCGCCGGTGCGATCAGGATCCGCCAGGACGGCAGGGGGCGCCTTCGGATCAGATGGTCGGCGACGAGCACGAGCAGCAGAATGGCTCCTTCGCCCCGGGTCAGGACAAGTAGCGCCCCGGCGATGGCGAGCCCCTGATAATGCCGGGTCTCGTACAGGCACAGGCAGGCGACTATCAGGAACAGGAAGAGCCCGGTCTCCATCCCGTAGGTGTCGTAGAAGTACGGCAGTGAGAAGCCGGCGCACAGCCCGATCGAGATGCCGAGCGCCTGCCCGCGAAGGTTCCCCCACCAGATCGCCAGCACGGCGGCGCCGAGCATGAACAGCGTGGAGAACACCCACGCCTCGTGCACCGGCGTGTCGAAGAACACCCCGAAGGCGAGCATCACGTAGGCGTAGAACGGCGACGTCAGCCCGTTGAACCGCTGGCCCGGGTTGTACACGAGCCCGTGGCCGTCGAAGAAGTTGTGGAAGTAGCGGTCGTAGATCAGCGAGTCGTCGACGGCGACGTGCCGGTGGCGCCAGCTGTTCATCACGATCACGGCGGCCACGGTCAGGGCGCCGGCGAGCACGGGAAGCTCCGCCGAGGAGCGTGAGCGTGTCAGGCGTATGAGGCCGGATCTCATCCGGACGCCGCGGGTCGATGCCGGCACTGGCCAGTCCTCCAGGTTGTCGCGATGGCTCGTTCGCGATGTCAACCGGTGGTGGCACACCCCAGGTTCACCCGGTGTCGGGGATTCCTCTGCCGGCCGGGCATGTATGAGACGTTCGTTGCAAGAAGGCTGCGAACGCATACGAGAAGCACTTGATATGACTCCACGAAGAGGCCGCCGACCAGGGGGTGAGTCGGCGGCCTCTTCTTCAGCCCACGGCCGGCGGATCAGCACATCCGCGGACCGGGGGCGGGTCAGCCCTCAGCCACCGCGAACACGTGCATCGCCGTGGTGTTGCTGTTGACGCTGCCGGCGATGTTCGGGAACGTGATCGAGGCGAGCGTCTTGGTCGAGTCCAGCGGCACGGTGGTGGAGAACACGTACATCTGGATCGACTGCGAGCTGCCCGAGTCGCTGTTCCGGTACGGCATCGTCGCGACCGCGGCGTCGGTGTCGTCCGGGGCGCCGGCCCAGTCGTTGAAGGTCAGCGTCTGGGTGGTGGAGGTGCCGTCGGTGTAGGTCAGGGTGACCGGTCCGGCGGAGCCTCCGTTGGTCGAGGAGCCCAGGAAGCCGAGCTTGGTGGCCCCGGCCTTCCCGGTCACCAGCATCGTCTGGCCGGCGGGCAGGATGTTGTCCGCGCCGCAGGCCGCGATGTTCGGCCAGCTGTAGGTCAGGCCGTTGGACGTCACCGTCCCGCCGGGCTTGATGCCCGCCGCCGCGAGGGCGTCGGCCGAGTAGCTGTAGCCGTCGCCGTCGAAGTCGGCGCACTTCTGGTTGTCATCCGGCGAGGTGCCGTTGTTGTCGTAGTAGTCGGCCGGGTTGTCGGTCGGGGTCATCGGCAGCACCTGGCTGTCGGAGACCTGGCCGGCGGCGTTGACGACGGTCACCGCGGCGTCGCTGCCCGCGAAGACGTGGAACATGCCGTTGGTGCCGCTGGGGGTCGGGACGGTGAAGGTCACCGCCGTGTCGCTCCAGGAGTCGATGGTGAACGCCGCGCTGTTGCCCGGCGCGCCCCAGTTGATGCCCTGGTCGCTGAAGGCCACGTAGCCGGTGCCCTGGGTGGCGCCGAAGCCGGAGCCGTGGACGGTCACCTGCTGGCCGGCCGCGGCCGGGGACGGCGTGACCGAGGTGGTCACCGCACCGGTCGGGGCGGACGTGGACGTCCCGAGGGCGAACACGTGCAGCCGCCCCTGGTCGGCCCCGTTCGGCAGGGTCACCGAGGTCAGGGTCTTGGTGGCGTCGACCGGGAACACCGTGGAGAACACGTGCGTGGCGACGGCCTGCTGGCCGTTCGAGCAGCCGTCGCAGGTTCGGTAGGGCAGCGTCGCCGCGTCACCGTTGCCGAACGAGGGCTTGCTGCCGCCGCCGCCCAGGGTCCAGTCGGACAGGCCGAGCCAGAACTGGGTGCTGGTGCCGTCGGAATAGGTCAGGGTCATGACGCCCTGGCTGGGTCCGCCGTCCGCCGAGCCGAGCAGGCCGAGCTCGGCCGATCCGGGCGCCGCGGACACGTTCACCTTCTGGCCGGCGGCCACTGTGTTGTCCGGGTAGCCCGGAGCCGGCAGCGGCCAGGTGTAGGTGATGCCGCCCACGGTCACCGGCTTGCCGGGGTTCAGCCCGGCGGCGGCCAGCGCCTGTGCGGAGTAGCTGTAGCCGCCACCGTCGAAGTTCGCGGAGTTGACCGCGGTGTCGTCGGCGATGCCGTTGTTGTTGAAGGAGGCCAGCAGGCTGCCCTCCGGGGCCACCAGCACCGTCAGGTTCAGCGGCGGCAGGGCCTTGCCGTTCTCGGTCAGCTTCACCGGGATCGTGTAGAAGGTCTGCGCCGCGTTGGCCGAGGCGCTGACCGTGAGGGTCAGCGAGGCATGCCCGGACGGCGGGACGTTCAGCGTCCCGCCCGACAGCTTGGCGCTCAGCCCGGCCGGCGCGGTGGCGCTCGCCGCGATCTTCTGGTTCCGGCCCAGGACGTCCTGCGCGGACACCGTGACCGTGGTGCTGGCCCCGGGCGAGACCCGGACCTGCTGGTTGTTCAGGTAGCCGATGGCCGGCTGCTGGCCGGCGCCGTCGGAGGGCGGAGCGTCGTACTTGCCGGCGCCCCAGTCCTTGTTCGGGGTCGAACCCACCTTGACGTTCAGGCGGGCACCGTTGGTGAACGCCGAGGCCGGCAGGTACGGCGAGTGCCAGGGGGCGCCGTTGAGCGTCATGTTCTGGACGTAGAAGTTCTTCACCGAGTCCGCGCCGGGGGCGCTGACGGTGATGGACTTGCCGTTGCCCAGGTGCACGATCTCCAGCGGGAACTCAGGGCTGTTCAACGCCATGTTCGCGCTGCCGGCGGCCTCCGGGAACATCCCCAGCATCGAGAACACGCCCTGCGCCGAGGTGGTGCCCAGGTCGTCGTTGCCACCCAGGCTGGTCTTCGGGTCGTCGGTGAAGATCTGCGTGCGGACGTCGTTGACGATCTTCTGCGCCTTCCACGGGGCGCCGGTCCAGTCGTACAGCCACGGCACGCCCATGTCGGGCTCGTTGCCCAGGAACGCGTACGGCGAGGGCGGGCCCTGGTCGAGCTGGGTGAAGAAGGTGTCCAGCTGCTTGGTCACCGCCTGGCCGCCGCCCATGGCCGTCACCAGACCGCCGAGGTTCCAGCCGATCTGCCAGCGGTACTGCGAGGCGTCGCCCTCGACGTAGTTGTCCGAGGAGGACAGCGTGGTCGGGAGGTACTGGCCGTTGGTGGTGCGCGGCTCGATCAGCCCGGTGGCCGGGGCGAACAGGTTCTGCCAGTCCTGCGAGCGGGTCTGCAGCGCGGCGGCGTCGGTCTTGTCACCGAGCGCTGCGGCGAACTGGCCCAGGGCGTAGTCGGCGGCGCCGTACTCCTCGGTGGTGGACACCGGCCCGTAGAAGTTGCAGCAGGTGTTGGCGGCGTCGGAGGGGACGTAGCCGTACTTCTCGTAGTCGGCCAGATCGGGCCGGATGTTGTTCGGCGTGTTCGCCTCGGCCAGGGCGTACTTCAGCGCCGAGGCCGTGTCGAAGTCGCGCGCGCCGAAGGCGTAGTAGTCGGCGAGTTCGCCGTCGGCCGGGTCGCCGACCATGACGTAGCTCTCACCGTTGTTCATCGCCCACTTCGGCATCATCCCGTTGTTCTGGGCGGCGTCGTTGACGATGGACTGCGCGGCGTTGCTGGCCATCGCCGGGTCGACGATCGCCTCCAGCTGCGCCTGGGACCGGTAGATGTCCCAGCCGGAGTAGTTGGCGACCTGCACGTGTCCGGCCTGCACGGTGTGCACCTGGTTGTCGAACCCGATGTACTGCCCGTTGGTGTCGGAGAACGTGTTGGGGTGCAGCAGCGCGTGGTAGACGCCGGTGTAGAACACCTGCTGGCGCGCCGCGGTCCCGCCGCCGATCTGGATCTTGCCCAGTTCGTCGTTCCAGGCCTTCACGCCGGCGGCGTGCACGGCGTCGAAGGCGAAGCCGGTCTGCTCGGCCGCCAGGTTCGCGCTTGCGTTGGGCCCGGAGGTGAAGGAGATGCCGACCTTGGCCTGGACCACCTGGTTGCTGCTGGTGTCGAAGGTCAGGTAGAGGCCGTCAGGGCCCGTGGCCGCCGCGTTGGCCGCGAGCTTCTGCGCGGTCTTGGGCGCGGGCATCGTGCCGTGCAGGGTCGGCGCGGGAAGCGCTCCGGCCTTGGTCTTCGGCGCGGTGGTGGTCGCACCGCCCTTGGCCGTGCTGGAGCTGGAGCCGGAATTCGGGCTCGGGCTGGCGCTCGGCGCGGCCGGGCTCGCGGCAGTGGTCGGAGCCTGGGTGTTCGGACTCTGAGTGTTCGGGCTCTGAGTGTTCGTCTTCTGCTGTGTCTTCGCCGTGGACGGCGCCGAACCCGGGGTGACGGTCGAGCCGGTCCAGGTGCCGTTGGCGGTGAACGGCTGGTCGAAGACGACGTCGAAGTTCAGGGTGTAGGTGTTGCCGGCCCCGCAGAAGTGTCCGCTGGTGACCGAGCCCTTGACCTCGTTGTTGCCCACGACGGTGGCATTGGTGGCCGAGTCGCCGTTCTGCGAGCTGCTGAGCTTGAACAGCAGGTTCGACTGGGTGCCGGCCGGGAACGTGAACCGGCCTATGCCCGAGCGCGCGGTCTCGGTCAGCTCGGTCTTCACCGCCGACGCCCCGGCGCCGGTGCTGACCGAGTAGTAGTCCGCCGAAGCCGACTCCGCGGAGTGGCTGAACGGCTCGTTCACGGCCGAGGGGTTGCTCGGCAGCGCGCCGACCGTCGGCAGGATCGGCACATCGCCGAACGCGCCACAGCCCGGGCCCGACATGTGGGTCAGGGAGAAGCCGGAGATGTTGGAGTCGCCGTAGTAGTAGCCGCCGCCTTCGGGGCGGTCCGGCGTGGTGTCCGGGCCCCACTGCATCATGCCGAAGGGCACGTCCGGGCCGGGGAAGTCGTCGGCCTGGCCGCCGGCTCCGCCGTCGCCGGTGGCCAGGAACGGATTGACCGCCGCCGCCGGGTTCGCGACCGGGGTGACGCCGCCGTAGCCGTCGGTCGCCGCGAACGCCACACCGGCGCTCCCGGACAAGCCGGCTGCAACGCTTAAGGCCCCTGTCAGTACGGCGGCACCAGCCGCCTTCGCCATCTTTCGTCTAACACTTACACGGCGCGCCATGGGCACCGTCCCTCCACGAGTGGTCTGTTCTCGAACGGGGTCCGAAGGTGACGGCGGTAACGTTAGCAAGGCTTCTGAGTTGCGACTATGGGTCCTGCCGAACCTGTTTTCCTGTTAACGTTCCCATGCTGGTCAGGCCGATCGGAGGGCTCAAAACCGTTACCTGAGAACGGTTACGGGCCCATGGCGCACCCATGACAAAGGTGGCCGGAGCCGACATCGGCTCCGACCACCTCATCAGGGGCTGTCTACTACATCGCTATATCTGTGTCTATCTCCTACAACTGTGCTTGTCTCCTACAACTGTGCTTGTCTCCTACAACTGTGCTTATCCCCTACACCGCCCGGGATCGGCTGCTCGATAGGTATCAGCCCCGGTATGTCTCCAGCAGCCGCAGCCAGACCTCGCCGATGGTCGGGTAGGCCGGCACGACGTGCCACAGCCGGTCCAGCGGAACCTGCGCGGCGACCGCCATCGCCGCGGAATGCACGAGCTCTGCCACACCCGGCCCCACGAACGTGACCCCGAGGAGCACCTCGCGGTCCAGATCGACGACGGCGCGCGCCTTGCCGCGGTAGCCGTCGGCATACAGCACGGCCCCGGCGACCGACCCGAGATCGAAGTCGACGGCGCGCACCCGCAGGCCCTGATCCTGCGCCTGCCGCAAGGTGATGCCGGCCGCGGCCGCTTCGGGATCGGAGAACACGACCTGCGTCACGGCGTGCACGTCGGCGGTGGCGACGCTGCGGCCCCACGGCGCGGTGTCCAGGGCGCGGCCGAAGGCGCGGTCGGCGATGACGCCGCCGAAGATCCGGCCCTGATACTTGCCCTGGTGCGTGAGCAGCGCGCGGTGGTTGACGTCGCCGGCGGCATACAGCCACTCGCCGCCGACGCCGTCGACCAGGCCGGTGTCGTCGACGGCGAGCCAGCCGCCGGGCTTGAGGCCGATGCTGTCCAGACCGAGGTCGGCGGTCGCGGGGCGGCGGCCGGTGGCGAACAGGACCTCATCGCAGGCCAGCGTGCCACCGCCGGCGAGGGTGAGCTCGACGGTGCCGTCGTCGTGGCGGTTCACAGCAGTGGCCGACTCCCCGAAGCGCACATCGACACCCTGCTCGGCCAGGGTCTCGGTGACGATCTCGCCGACGAACGGCTCCATGCCCCCGAGCAGCTTCTCATCACGCACGAGCATGGTGACCTCGCTGCCCAGCGCACGCCACGCGGTCGCCATCTCCACGGCCACCACACCGCCGCCGACCACGGCCAGGCGGCCCGGCGCCTGCTTGGCGCTGGTCGCCTCCCGGCTGGTCCACACCTTCGCCTCGGCGACCCCGGGCAGATCCGGCACCGCGGCCTGCGTACCGGTGCACAGCGCGACGGCGTGCCGCGCGGTCAGAACGCGGTCGGTGCCCTCGGGGGTGCGCACGACGACGCGGCGCTCGCCGTCCAGGCGGCCGTGGCCGCGGGCGAAGCACAGGCCTGCCTTTTCCAGCCACTCGATCTGGCCGTCGTCCTTCCAGTTCGAGGTGAACTCGTCCCGGCGCGCCAGGATCGCCTCGACGTCCAGGTTCCCGGTGGCGGCCTGCTTGGCGCCGTCCACGCGCCGCGCGTCGGCGATCGCCGCGACCGGCCGCAGCAGCGCCTTACTGGGCATGCACGCCCAGTACGAGCACTCACCGCCGACGAGTTCGCCCTCGACGACGATCACGCTCAGCCCGCCGGCGTGCGCCCGATCGGCGAGGTTCTCCCCCGTCGGCCCTCCCCCGACGACGATGACGTCGAACACCTCCCCGTCCGCGGGATCGATCGTGTCCGGCTCTCCGTCATCGCCGATGGCGGGCGCGGCCCCGTGCGCGAAAACCGGCGCCCCCTCGGCCACCATGTCCTCGGCGGCGTGCACGACCTTCTCCTGCGGGGCTTCCATGTCACTCCTCATGCTCGTGATCGCGGGGTGGTTCTCGATTCCACCTCGATGATGCAACGCCTTCATGCCCAGGATTGATCTCAATGCTCAACACGGTCCCCGATCGGCACCGAACGCGCCGAACAGCGGTGGGGCCGGTCGGCGGTGGGGCCGGTCGGCGGATCGGTCGGCAGTGCCCGTATACGACTCCCCCGGCCCGGCCGTCCGCTGGGCGGCGACCGGACCGGGGGAAGGAAACGCCTACTTGCTGCCGGCCGAACCGGCATCCTTGGAACCACTGGCGGCACCGGCACCGCCGCTGCCGCCCTCGCGGGCCGCGGCCTGGCCGGCTGCCCGAGCCGCCGAGGGCGGCGGGCCCGGCTTCGGGGCCGGCGGGCCGGGCTTGGGCACCGGTCCGGGCTTCGGCGCCGAGGTCGTGCCGGGACCGGTACCGGCCGGGGTGCTCGTGCCTGCGGCCGGCGTCGATGCCGCCGCTCCCGACGCCGCCTTCTCCTCGTCATCGGCGAAGGCCTCGCGCAGTTGCGCCTCCTGCTCCTGCGACAGGTTCGTCTTGATCAGCTCGGCGCCGGCCTGCTCGAACGTCGGCAGGACCCGGCCGGGGACCTCGTCGGCGGACAGCACGAACAGGGCCGAGGTCCCCGGCGTGACCTTCGCCTTCACCTGGTCGATGAAGTCCTTGTCGATGCCGACGTGGGCCATCGAGCCGCCCAGGGCGCCGGCCGCGGCGCCGACGGCCATGCCCAGCAGCGGGACGAAGAAGATCAGCCCGAACAGGAAGCCCCAGAACGCGCCGCCGAGGGCGCCGCGGCCGGTCATGTCGGCCAGCTGCGAGGTCTTCGGGCGCTTGGCGCCGGCCGGCCAGCTGACCACGGCTCCGTCGAGCACCTTGAGCAGTGCCTGCTTCTGCAGGCCCTCCAGTTCCTGCAGTACCTGCTCGGCGCCGTTGGGGTCGTCGAACTTCCACACGGTCAGGGTTGCCACGGGTCCTCCTTCAGGACGGCATCCCGACCAGTTTCCGTCGCTGATCGCGAAGGCGCCTGTCGGCGGTGGCGTGCGGGTCCGGCTCCCCGCTTCGCCCTGGCAGTGCCCTACTGGTCGACCACACCGCCGGTGCCGGGGCCGACCCCGTTCTCGGCTTCCTCGTGCAGCGAAGCGGACAACGCTCGCAACGCCGGCAGCGCGGCGTCCAAAGCGGCCCGGTCGGCCTCCGACAGGCGCGTGATGTGCCCGCGGACCAGCGCGGAGCGCCGGTCGGCCCACTCCCGCAGCCGCCTGTCCGCCTCGGGGGTGATGCGCAGCAGCGTGACCCGGCCGTCGCCGGGGTCGTCCGAGCGCTCCAGCATCCCGAGCGCGACCAGCCCCTTGACCAGCGTCGACACCGAATTCCCGGCGAGCCCGAGCTCCTTGGCGGCCTCGGAGACCCGCAGGCCCGGATGCGCCTGCACCAACCGCAGCAGCTCCACCTCGGCGCCACGCAGGCGCGGGAACTGCAGGCCCGCGCGCAGCCGGCGGCGGATGAGCCGATTCAGGCCGGCCAGAACGTTCTCAAGCTCCGAAGGCTCGGTGGTACCGGTCATTCTGCGATTTTAGCTCTGATGCAGAGGTAATTGAAGAGGGGGGTGCCAGGACCTCCCGCCACGGCACCCCCCTGCTCAGCACTTCTCAGCGCTGCTCAGCCCGCCGGCCAGCCCACCGACCCGGCTCACTGGTCGAGAAGCCCCAGGTCACGCAGGCTCTCAGCCGACTCCACAATCGTCGTCTCGGCCGGCCGCGGCCGCCAGCCGAGCTCCTCACGCGCCCGGTCGTTGTGGATGATCGGCCGCGGCACCTCCGGGCCGTCCGGCTCACTGACATGGGCGCGCGCCGCAAGCTCCCCGAGCCGCTCGCGCAGAATTCGGGCCACCTCCACGAAGCTCAGCGCCGGACCGTCGCTCAACGCCAAGAACCGCTTGCCCGCCGCCTGCGGCGAGGCCATCGCGCGCAGATGCAGATCCGCCACGTCGCGCACATCGGCGACACCGAACCGCACCCGCGGCGCGACACTCATCGCGCCGCTCAACACCGCCTTGATCAGATGCATCGACGAACCCAGCGCTGGACTGAGCGTCGGGCCGAAGATCGCCGTCGGGTTCACGGACACCAGCTCGGTGCCGCCATCGGCCATCAGATCCCACGCCGCACGCTCGGCGATCGCCTTCGACCGCGGATACGGTGCCAGCCCCGGCGTGTCGGGGTCGGTCCAGTCGGCCTCGGTGTACTCCGCATCAGGCTTCGGCGTGTAACCGATCGCCGCGAACGAGGAGGTCAGGACCACGCGGCGCGCGCCGGCGTCCCGGGCGGCGCGCAACACCCGCAGCGTCCCCTCGCGTGCCGGGACGATCAGGTCGTCGGGGTCCTCGGGCTGCGCGACCGGGATCGGGGAGGCGACGTGGTGGACCTCCTCGACGCCGGCCATCGCCTCCTTCCAGCCGTCCTCGGCCATCAGCTCGGCGGTGACCACTTCCAGGCCGGCGTCGTCGGCTCCGCCGCGGCGCACCGCTTCGCGCAGCTCGGCCTCGCGGCTCAGCGAACGCACTGTGGTGCGCACCTGCCGGCCCTCGCGCAACAACGCGGCGACGACGTGGTTGCCCAGGTAGCCGGACCCGCCGGTCACCAGGACAAGGCCGGTCGAGGCACCCGCCGGACCACCGGCCGAACCGCTGCTCGCATTGCCAGTCGAACCGCTGCTCGCATTGCCGGTCGAACCGCTGCTCGCATTGCCAGTCGAACCGCTGCTCATGGCGCTGGTCGAATCGCTGCTCATGGCGCTGGTCGAATCGCTCATCGCACTGCCTCCAAACGTTTCATCGTGGCCACCAGTCGCTCGGTGACCTCGGCTTCGGCGACGGCATCGCCCCGGTCGCGGGCGTCCCACAGCTCGGCCTTCTCCCGCAGGTAGCCCAGCCGCGCCCGCTGCGCGGCGATCTCGGCCTCGACGCGCTCGGCGTGCCGCAGCAGCAGATCGCGCTGCTCGCCGGCCCGGGCCTGCCCGACGCGCCGGTTGGCCAGGTAGGTGCGCATGTCGTCGATGCCCATGCCGACCGCGCGCAGGCACGAGAGCACCTCCAGCGTCTCGACGTCGTCGGTGCCGTAGCGGCGATGGCCGCTGCGCTCGTCGCGGTCGATCGGGCCGACCAGCCCGACCTCCTCGTAGTAGCGGAGGGTCGGCTCGGACAGGCCGCTGTGCCGGGACACCTCCTGGATGGTCTGTGCCGTGGAAACCGTCATGAAGGCAGCTGAACACACTTCAAGCGCTTGAAGTCAACCGGCAGCCGGCGCGCGGCGGCCAACGGAGTGAGCAGGGCAGACTAGCGGCATGACCGAGCAGCGGGTGACCTTGCGCACGATGACGGCGGCGGAATACCAGGCCGCGACCGAGCACCGGGAAGCGGAGTCGGTACGCGTACTGAGCCGCACCATGCCGGAGGAACTCGCCCGGGAACGCGTCGCGGCCGGCACCGCCAGGTTCCTGCCCGACGGCCTGGAGACCGCCGGCCACCACCTCCTGACCGCCGAGAACGACCAGGGCGAGGCCGTCGGCAACACCTGGGTGGGCCCCGACCCCGCCGGCAACGCCGAAGCGGCATGGCTGTACGACATCAACGTCTTCGCCCAGCACCAGCGCCGCGGCTACGGCACCGCGATCCTCGCCGCCATCGAGGACCTCATCGCCGCCGAAGGCCGCTCCGCGCTGGGCTTGAACGTCGTCGGCGACAACACGGCCGCCATCGCGCTGTACCGGCGCGGCGGCTACGACGTGGCGTCGATGGTGATGCGCAAGCAGCCGCTCAGGGCGATCCGGCCGTGACCAGCCCGGATTCGTAGGCGAAGACCACAGCCTGAGCCCGGTCCCGCAGCCCCAGCTTGGTCAGCAGGTTGCTGACATGGCTCTTCACCGTGTGCTCGCTGACCACCAGCGCGGCCGCGATCTCGACGTTCGACAGGCCGCGCGCGAGCTGCCGGAGCGTGTCGATCTCCCGGCCGGTCAGCTTGTCCACCTGCCGCCGAAGCTCCGGCCGGGGCGTGCCGCGGCTGAGCACGTCCTGGATCAGGCGCCGCGTCACGGTCGGGGCGAGCATCGACTCCCCGGCCACCACCAGCCGGACCGCCCGGATGAGGTCGTCGCGGCGGACGTCCTTGAGCAGGAAGCCGCTGGCGCCGGCGCGCAGCGCGTCATAGACGTAGGCATCGACGTCATACATGGTCAGCACCAGCACCTTCGCCGAGGTCCGGCGGCAGATCTCGGCGGTGGCCGCCACGCCGTCCACGCCGGGCATCCGGATGTCCATCAGCACCAGATCCGGGCCCAGCTCGACGGCCTTGTCGATCGCCTGCGCGCCGTCGGCCGCCTCGCCGACGACGGTGATGTCCTCGTTCGCGGCGAGGATCATGGCGAAGCCGCTGCGGAACAGCTCCTGGTCGTCGGCGACGAGAACGCGCATGGGCTATCCGATCGGCAGCGTGGCGGTGACGGTGAAACCCCGCGGGTCGATCACCAGGGTGCCCGCGCATGCTTGCACACGCTCACGCATGCCGGTCAGGCCGTGGCCTTCGCGGAAAGAGCCCTCCGGTCCCTGTCCGTCATCGCTCACCTCGATGGTCAACATCGCCTCGTCCCACCTCAAGCACAGCCAGGCGGCGCGGGCCCCGGCATGTCGCAGCGTATTGGTCAGGCACTCCTGGATGACGCGGTACGCGGTCACATCCACCGTCGCCGAGGTGCGCAGCCGCGCTCCGACCTGCTCGGTGTGCACCTCAAGCCCGGCGTGGCCGACGCGCTCGATCAGGCCCGCCAGAGCATCGAGCCCGGGACCGTCCTCGCCGCGCAACGCGCCGAGCAGGACCCGCAGCTGCCCGATCGCCTCCCGGCCGGTCGCCGAGATCGCCTCGAACGTCGCCTCGGCCCTGGCCGGATCGCCCCGCACCACCAGCGGCCCGGCCTCGGCCTGCACGGTCATCAGGCCGACCGAGTGCGTCACGATGTCGTGCATGTCGCGGGCGATGCGGGTGCGCTCCTCAGCGGCTGCGAGCGCACGCTCCTCCGCCATGCGGCGCGTTCGCTCGGCCTCGGCGTCGGCGTGAGCACGACGCGCTCGAGTACCGACGCCGAGAGCGTATGCGGCCACGTACTCGGTCGTCACAGCGCGGAAGACATCCAGGCTGTTGTGCGGCACCACGACAGAGACGAGCACACCAACGGCCAGCACGACGATGCCGACCGCACGCCACACCGGCCGCGCCAGCTCGGCGAAGGTGTACGTGCACACCAAAGGCCCATACGGCGCCAGCAGCAAAGGTTCGGCAGGGGCCGCGGAGTCCGCCAGCTCCAGCACCATGATCGACACGCCCACGAGGAGGCACACCGGCATGAGCCAGATGCGCCGCCACACCACCGGAACCGAGCTCAGCACGGTCAGCACCACGACCCACCACGGCTGCCTGTGCGGAACGAACGCCGGGACCAACGCGGCGATCGTGACCATGGCGGCGATCCCCGCATCGACCCGCGGTACCCGCGGCCCCAGCTTCACAATGCGCCCCGACTCCCCATCCCCGGCCTTCGCGACGCCCCCGGCCTGCCGCAATACGCGACGACGACCCCGGCAAGCACCAGGATCACGCACACCCACGCGAACCAGTCGCCGAGGTGTGTGTAGAGCGTCGACGACGCGCCGGACGGCAGCCGCGCGGTGACCGTCACCATCGACGCCCCGGCGGTACGTCCCTCGGCGATCACCCGACCATACGGATCGCTGACCGTCAGCGCACCCTGCCTGGCGGCGCGCGCGATGCTCATGCCGTTCTCGACACCCCGGGTGATCGCCATCCTGCTGTGCAGCCACGCGTCGTCGCCGAAGTCCCACGCCGGGACGAACAGCGCGGTCGCGGCGTGGCTGCGGTAGTCGCGGACCAGGGCCGGGAAGTCGAGGTCGAAGCAGACGGCGAGCGCCCAGCGGTTCTGCTCATTCGCCACATAGGCGCGGGAGTCGCCGGCGGTGAGGTCGTCCTCGACGCCGGTGACAAGGTGCTGCTTGACGTAGGTGACCGGGCGGGCGCCGTCTGCGGGCAGATCGACGGCTGCGTTGTAGGAATCTGCGCCCTGCTTCAGGATCAGGCCCACGACGATGTCGAAGTGCCGTTCCTGCGCCAGGTGCGCCATCGGGCCGGTCAGGGTGGGCAGGCTGGTGGCATCGGCGGTGAAGGCCTTCTCCGGGAGGACGACGATGCGGACGCCCGGCTGCCTCAGAGCTTGGACTGCGCTGAGGTAGGCGGCGAGGAGGTCTTGGCCGGCCGGTGATGCGATCGGGGTCGGGTCGATCTGGCGGTCGGTGGCGAGCAGCGCCACGCGTTCTCCGGACGCCGCGTGCGAGGCGTTCAGGCGCAGCGCTCCATAGCCCAGGACGAGGGCCAGCGCCGTGGCTGCGACGATCGCCGGCTGCCAACGCCGCCAGCCTCGCCTCCGCGACTCGATCACCGCCGCGGCGGACGCCGGGATCAGGAGAATGACGAAGGTGACAC